>Ga0255336_100030_pt1 | contig 352772 bp, 358 predicted proteins | sample MeOH1_35cm_T3_17_FD_189102 | JGI IMG/M metagenome (GOLD analysis project Ga0255336, IMG submission 189102) | Sandy soil microbial communities from University of British Columbia, Vancouver, Canada - MeOH1_35cm_T3_179 | ecosystem: Engineered > Artificial ecosystem > Sand microcosm > Unclassified...
AGAGGGCTCTAGAGGTGTGCAGTGTACGAGAGTTGGCAGTTTCTACGATACTAGCAAATTTGGTGGGGCAGGGAAAATGTGCACTCGGAAAAGTTGCGCATTTTTTGGACTTTTGCACCTGACAATATCTCACCGACACATCTTATATGGAATTGGGCCAAAGTCCTTGTACCATGGCGGAGAAAAGCGGTAAACTAGTTCACGAAGTGGGCGGGGTCTGCTTGTTTGTTTGATGCTGCAGCAATCATGTATTGAATTCTCAGTGAAATACTCATCAGTATCATGCTGTGTCGATCAAAGAAAAAAAGGAGTGGCCATGTCCCAGTCCTCACTGCCGCAGTCCTCACTGGCGGCACGTCTGATCCCAATCTCATCTCCTCGCCCATTCCTGTCCCGGGGCATTGTCGTCCCCATCCTCGACTTTCTCAAAGAATCCACTTCGTCATCGCCACATCCTTTGAATGCACGCAAACGAGCACGCAAAAGAATCATGCAGAGGTGTGATCAGTAAAGGGCAATCACTCTGTCCGCCTGGCCGTCAAATGACAGGGACCAATGATAACATGCATCCACGAATATCCCACAAGCCAATCAGTGATTTTTTTCCTTTCTTCGCGGATGTGTGCAGCCTGAGCTCGGCTGGATTGTTACAAGTCGAGCTCTCCGTCTTCGGGTTCATCGCTGGACCATCCAGGTGGGAGGGTGCTTTGGCCCTTTCGTGGTTGTCGCTCAGGTTTGCTGTTGGACTGCTGCAAGCCGAGCATGTCAAAATGCTGGACCGTCCACTTGTTGGTTGTCGTCAATTACCATATCAGTCGTTGTACAGTGTTGTTAAAAATCCACATCAACCCAAACTCCGATCCTCTTTCACCTCCGGACTCTCCGAGGCTGGGCGACGATGATGATCGGCTCCATCTCATATCGCTGCCTCTGCTTCTTCTCTTCCTCGTCTTTGACGTAATAGCTGCCCTTCTTCTCCTCGTAGACGGTCCGTCGCCTCTCGCTCCGGTCGTGGTCGTCCCGATACGAGGCTGGTCGATCTTTCCTCTCATTTCTGGAGGACGAAGGAGCGATGATGATGACGTCGTGATCCCCCTCTCGGTACCGGCCCTCTCTCGGCCTCTCTTCCCTCCTCTCCTGTCTCCTCTCCTCTCTCCTCTCCTCCCTCGGCCGTTGGACTTTGGGAGGGGACTCCCGATGCTCACGGTACGGGGAAGAGGGTTGACGGTCGACCTTCTCGTGCGTCACCACGGGCTTCTGCCGTTTCCTGACGCTGAAGCCTTGGTCGAGGGCTTTGACGAGGCGCTTGACGACCTCACAGTCGGCGGGGACTTCGATCTCGGTGCGTTCATCGTTGTAGTCTCGATCGATGACAGAGAACGGCTTCCCGTCCTTGGAGTAGATGTAGGTGAGGACATCACGGGCAAGTTCTTGGCCACGGTTGCACAAGGTGTCGCCATGCTTCCAGGCCTGGTATGGGTCATCACACCTGGAGCAGCGGGAGACATGGCCGGAAAAGTGCCTCATGACGGAAACCTCGTCCTCCCGAGGGGGACGCCTCGACTTGACTTCTTTCGCAAAGTCGACACGCGGGGCACCTCGCGCCATGGTGATCGTCGGTGTTGGTGGTGGAGACGGGGTATATGCGGTGGTCGCGGTGCTCAAGGCCGGTGTGGATGGTGTTGAGTGGTGGTGACGGGCCCGAGTCACAGTCACGTATTCAAAGGCTGGACTCAGCGGGTCCGACGCAATCAATCTCTTGGGATAGTAGTAGTATGTGGTTGCGTGTGTGGGCGACAGCTTGACTGCTGGTGGCGTCACCGGAGTTACGTTCTCATCCACTGCGACAGTGGACGGGAGGATGGCACAGTCTGAAGTGGACTTGGATATGGGCAGTATGGTGTGTGCTTGGGTTTGGATGGGATTCAATGGGAATGGAGTGGTGGAAAGGAAGGACGATTGACAGTGGGTGAAGAACAGGTCAAATACTTGCATTGCCATCATGCAGCATTGACACAGATGTGCGTTGCATGACATTGGTTGCAGCCTAGCCGGCCTAACCCGGTCAGGTATGGCTCAAGGCCCAAATCTCCAGGCAGCGCCAGGCCCCTGGCATGACCCGCTGACCACCTTACCACATCAGGGCTGCCCGGCCTATGCCGTTGCCATGGTTCATGCTTCTGCCCTGGTCATTTGGAAACCTGCAGCATTGACCATGACGTTTGACGATGAGATAGAGAGAGAACCAACAACCGCCCACACCTCCTTTACCTCGTGTCGCCCTCGCCATCGCGCTGGGACAGTGTCTGGCCTGGCCCACGCTGGCCGGCTGGCCGGGCTGTCGATTTCCCCGGCGAGTCTCGTGCCGCGAGTGACTCTGTTTCGATCCGAACGTTGAGTCATGATTGGAATGCACCGGCGCCGAGGGCGTCTGGCCGAACCCGACACAGCCAGGACCTTTGACCCGGTTAACGCGGTTTGCGCAGACCCATGACAATCTGGAACGCGGCCTGCAGGGCCGGTGGGAACGGCCCCAAGAAAAGCCCCGACCGACTGAGACAGAGGAGGGTGAGGATGAGAACTGAAGGGGTCAGAAACGAGGTAGGGCTGTGATGGTGGATCATCGGCCTTGTGGATTGTGGCTATTTGGCCAGGTGCCCGTGACCTGCGCCCTGCCGCGCCCTCAGCCAAGACCATTCTGACAAAGTACAACCCTCTTCTCTCAACCGGTGGGAGGGATTCATGACGGCGCCGCGAGAAATTCCGAGTCCAATGAGGGGCGCTGCTCACCATTCGCTCGATCAGCGGTCATCAGGTGTCGCTCTTTCGTCATCCCTGCTAGGATCTTTCCGCACCGATCACCGCAGCAAAAGTTCCATGCTAGGTCGTCTCCAGGCGAGGTGTGGTCGTGATTTGCTGCCAGTGGCTGCGGGATTGCCTTGAAGAACGCCTGGCTTCGCCTTCAGCCATTGATTGCACAGCCTCCACCAATCCAGCCGAGTCCCCCGTCGCCATGTTCCCTGTCCACTACTGCAGTTCCTGGGTCTTTCTTGTGTCTCCCCGCCGCATTCGTTCCAGCTATGACATATGCTGCCAGTCATCGCCACATTGACAGCCTCCGAATGGGTCCACTTGGAGGCCCGTTTGTACCGTCCCATCCTTCGCGATATCAAGTTCTCAACGAAATCTGCAACCCTTCACCACCCTTCTGCTCCAGGGAGTGCCACTGTTTCACTTTGTGACCCCGTCACAGTCGCATCATGCGATAATACGAGCTCGGCAGAGATAAGCGTTCAATGATGCAAGGTGGCCACTGCCGATCTCGGGAGTTTTGACCGAAGTTGGCCTCAAGGCTTTCACGTTCTTGATAGGTGGTCCTTGCTTCGTGTTCCGACTCTGGTCAACGGCGCGGCACGTGCAGCTGACCCTTCATTTCCACACTCAACCCAATGGCAAGGTGGCATCAATCAGCTTGATTCAAGCCGAAAACCTCAACCCTGATTTCCTCGCCTGGACACCCTCAAAACGAGACAAGAAAGGAGGGCTCGACGGATCTCACCAAGGTCAGTCCACTGGCGCTTCTTCGGTCAATTGGCCGCCCTTTGACTCATCGTCTCTGGGGGCAATGTGCCAGTCATCGCGCTCGTTGGCATGTGCTGTGCAGGAATCTCTGCGGTCGTTCACCTGCCGGGTTTGGCCCCCCCCAATCCTGACTTTAAGGGAATACAGGACCATACGAGGCCTCCTTCGCTTCCGGGTTTACCCAGAACAAAAGCAAAGAATTGACCAGGAATTCCGATGTCATCCCCAACGGGTAGCGCTGCTGTTCAGTAAGTGATGGTGAGGCTGGGTGAGAGTGTGGGAGGGGTGCGTAAAGTCGTGTGCCTGCAGCCTGCCATGCTTTGTCTTGCACACCCTCCCATAGCATAGCCTTCCGGTCTTGGAGGGCCAAAGGTCCTCGCATTCACTCGGCTAGCATGCGCGTCCCCAGGGACTTTTTGTGAGACACTTTACAAACATCTTTCGGCTGGCAAGGACACCTCTTCCGAACTCGAGCAAATCAGGCGTTTTTTTCCTTCTTCCTCCCCCTTACCAGCTGGCCACTGCAATCCAGCCCCTTCGAGGCAGACCGCGTCAGCGAGTCTCGCCTGTGCCTGTGTCTGTCTGTGAGAGCGCGTCAGACCATGGTGGCACCCGGCGAGACGCGCAACACCGGCTGAGAACTTTTGTCTCCTCCGGGGGGGTGGGTGTCCAGGCTACAACAGGTCTGGTATCCTCCTCGTCACGGACGCCAAAGAAGCGAATAGTGTGGTTCCCATGCGCCCGAAATCAACCTGAGTTGGGATTCTACCGTAGGAACGTTTCTCCCGATGGAGACCGCAGCAGGCAACTCTCCATGAACCGTCCATCCACCCGTCACGCCAGCTCATGATGCTTCGTCATTGACCTTGATCACGATCTTTCCCCTCGTTCGATTCGTCTTCAGCTTTTCAATCCCCTTCGAGGCGTCTTCGAGGGCGAACACCTGGTCAATGACACTCTTCAGCTTACCCTGCTGCATCCACGTGCCCATCTGCGCAAGCTGAGCCGCGTCGGCTCGGGCCCCGAGCAGGTGGAACTTTCTCTTTCCGCCACCCAGGAAGCTGCGCCAGAGCATCTTCTTGAAGGTGTCGATGACGCCGGCCAAGTTCGATGGCGCGCCGACTTGGACAAACTTGCCCTGCGGCGTCATGAAGTGGGGGCACTTCCAGTACAGCGAGGCTGACGAGCCGACATTGTCGACCACCAGATCAAACGGACGAGCGCTCCTGGTCAATGCCTCTACCACGTCCGATGACCGGTAGTCGATGACCTCGTCGGCACCCAAGCCCTTGCAGAGCTCTGCGTTTGTGCCGGAGCAGCTGGTGACCACGTAACATCCCATGGCTTTCGCGATCTGGATGCCGAAAACGCCCGTTCCCCCGCTCCCGCCGTTGATGAAGACACGATTGCCCTCCTTCACATTAGGCACGATTGACTGATACGCCGTCAGGCCCGCCACGCCCACACTCGCGGCATCCTCGACCTTGATACCCTCTGGCAGCGCCGCGGTCCAGTTCCTCGGCACGACAACGTAGTCTGCTAGCGTGCCAAAACGTTGTGGGCCCTGGAGTGCGCCAAAAACCAGTTGACCAGGCCTCAAGTCGTCATGACCCTGCTCCGACTCCGGCTGTGCCGCTGGTGCACTCGGCCTCGGCCCAACCGCCACGACCGTGCCCGCAAAATCGAGGCCTGGAGTCGCTGGTCTCCCAAAGATCGCCAGCCGCCCGAGGACTGGTAACTCAGCGATCTTGTAGTCAACCGGGTTCAAAGCAGCCGCGAGCACGTGCACAAGCACGATATCCCCGCGCAGAGGCAAGGACCGCGCCGATGGAGGCAGCTCCGCGGCCGTGTTGAGCTTCAGGTTCTTTTCCAGGCCGCCCGCCGTCGATGAGAACTGCGCCGCTTTCATGTGCAGCGGAAGCGATGACGTCGTCATGATCCCGCTCTCCGTGATTCTTTCTCGACTAAGGATAGGTACAGGTCAAGAAATGGATCAGTCAGCGGTGATGATGACAACTCGATCCAGCCAGATGTTGAGATGTCGAGATATTTTCTCCCGGTCTTGTGCCTGCTCGCCACCGTTGTAATGTTGATGTCTGCCAGAGACGATGAGAACGATGTCAGTGGTTATACTCGCTCCCCGTGTATTCGAACTGAAGGGGTGTATGAAGGATGTCTCCGATGCCTGTCGGTAATGTGAGGTTGAATGCCTGAAGTTACATAACCGCGTGGACCTGTCCTTGGGCTGGATGTTATGGTGTTCAGGCCACCCATCCCTGACGCAATGGCATCACGTGATTGCCTTGCCTATCCTCCTTTAATTAGAGATCTTCCCCTTTTCCATACCTTGCATGTCGCCTCAGCCACAAACAGACCAAATGTCAAGACACTCACAAACAAAGCAAAGGCAGACGTCAGGAGATCAGACGCGGAGCACATTGAGCTGGAGAAATTTTCTAACAATTCTGACCTTTCCTGAGTCATTCCCTCGGGTACTGGCCTTCCGGCTTGTCGGAGCGCACCATTTCACGTTGCTGCTTTTTTCAAGCATGTGCACAATTCACCGCGCAGCCCGGATGGAGCATGGCTCAGTTTTCCCTCGGCAGCGACTGGGAACTCTTGGGCTGTGGCGTGTGGTATGAAAGATTGGATGCTAGTGATCTGAAACCGGTAAGCGGCAAGACTGTGCCAAGACTGTGCATAGTCTTAATCAGGTATAGCCTTAGCGATCTCACCAGTGATATCCATTCTCAAAGGTGGTACAGCAGAGGGATTGCATTGATCTGTGCGTACTTGGGCTTTCTTTTATTATCATTCTTCTATTCTTTTCCTTTCCATTTTCCTCCTTCTCCGATCCCAAATACTTGTCAAACCTCTCATTGTTCACTTCCAGCCAAACTCACCTTTAGAGTGCATAATACGAGTCATCAAGATGAGTGCATTGAGCACTTTCTGGTCCCAAAGCTTCCCGCCAAAACCTTCATTCAGCGAGAAAGAGCTAGGTGATCTGACTGGAAAGGTCAAATATTCCTTTCCATACCCATCTTGTGCTGAGGAACAAATATTGACGCGTTTTTGCTTTGTAGGTTGTGATCATCACCGGTGGTTATTCAGGGGTTGGATTTCAGCTCGCCAAGCTGGTTTATCAGAAAAATGCTGTTGTCTACATTGCAGGACGTCGCGAGGAGCAGGGCCAGAAGGCTATCAAGGACCTCCACTCGGCCAGTCCAAACTCGCAGGGAAGATTGGAATTCTTACCTCTAGACCTGGCCGATCTCTCTACCATCAAGATGAGTGCCAACACATTTCTCGCAAAGGAGAAAAGGCTTGATGTGCTTTGGAACAACGCGGGACTGATGGGGTCACCAAAGACGGCGAAATCCAAGCAGGTACCGAAGCCCCGGTTTCTGCCAGCCAGAAACACAAACTGACAAGGGACTCTCCATCTAGGGCCACGAGCTCATGCTTGGCACCAACTGCTTTGGCCCTTTCCTCTTCACCAAGCTCCTTCACCCACTTCTCGTCTCTACGGCCAAATGCTCACCGGCCGGTTCGGTCCGCGTCATCTGGCTCGGCTCGATAGTCATACCTCTGCAGGCACCGAAGACTGGCATGGATCTTGATAACCTGGACTACAAGAAGAAAGACGAAAGCGATGGTACAAGATATGCCGTGAGCAAGGCGGGTAATCTGTTCATCGGGACCGAGTGGGCACGGCGGGATGCTGAGGCAGGAGTGGTGCATCTGGTATGCTTTGCATGGCTATGACATTGATTTATCAGCCGGTTGGACAACTTTCATGTTGATATTCACTCACACAGACTCTTAACCCCGGAAATCTCAAAACACATCTCCAGCGCAATATGGGGTATCTCGAGCGCCACCTGACGGTAAGTAACCGCTCTTCAGTCGCGACCTTTCATCCCAAGCTCAAGAAAGCATTGTCACCCTGGCTCTAACTGGACGCCCCAGAACATGATGCTGCATGACCCCATCTACGGAGCGTACACGGAGCTCTTTGCCGGCCTGTCCCCAGCCATCCAGCCGGTAGACAGTGGGCGATATATCATTCCATGGGGACGATTCGGCTCGATTCGAGATGACGTCGCCGAGTCGTTGAAGAGTCAAGCACAGGGAGGATCGGGCAAGGCGGCCAAGTTCTTTGAGCATTGCGAAAGTGTAACAAGGGAGCATATATGATCTGTCCAAGGTGGTGGATATGTACGTGGCAGACGTGAGCTGGTGTTTCTATCTTTGAGATCGAGACCTCTTTCAACAGTGTTCCAACGGTCCGAAAACTGCATTTTTGTATCATTAAAAGTTGATAGAATAGATTGGTTGCCTGAGCAGCAAGTGGCACTAAGATATTTCCCCGGCCCATCCTCTGTTCGGGCCATGTTTGAGCAGCCAACCCCAAAAAGCCAAAGACCGCTGCAATCCTTCCCACCGCTGCATGCCTAAGGGTAACCAAAACCGAAGGAGTTGGGAGACGAACCACGGGTATAAGACATTATCGCCGCATGAGCTGTCAATGCCGACAAGAAGACACCAGAGCAGCGCTCCGGGAAGGGAGAGCCAGTCCTCACTCAGCTTTGTCTTTTCGAGACAATCCTTCAGAGACCGCGCTCCACAAGAGGTGCTCTTTGCCGGGGTTTGGCGGCGGCGGGTCCAGATGAGATGAGCTATGCGACAGGATTCGAAGATATAGTCCCGTTGTGGCGGGGAGCAAGTTATCGCGGTGGTGAGGCTTGTTGTCCACAAGCGCTCAAAGGGTGAAGAAGCAGGAGGCAGATAGTCCAGATGGTTAAAGGGGTTGTTGTCATCGTGACCGGCGAGCGATTCGTATATTTCTTGCAAAATGATCTGGAGAGGTTGATCTCTTGTGTCAAGGATAAGCGCGGAATCAGCACTCAAGGTGAAGAGCTGGGGGAATGTCGGCAGTTGGGGAGGTGGCGTAAAGCCTTTCAGGGGAGACCGGTCGGGACGTGTGTGGGAGAAGACGTCGAGAAACCAAGAGTATCTACGAATGTCAACATTGATTAGTCCAACCGTGTGCGCTTCTCAGAACCAGAGCACTGACAAGTGGATCAATCTTGCCAACAATCCGGACATTCCAAGTTGATCCAGTCCTCCTCTCAGTTCAGCGAGCTCCAGCAAGCCAGTCAGATGATGGTTGAGAGCGGAGGTATTACCAATGACGCACTGCGCCCAGTCAGTCAAGCTGGGGTGCATTTGGACAGGAAAAGGCTCATCATGTTCTCCCACGTACTTCAAAATTAGCCAGGGAGAGAACGGCTGCGACAATGTCATCGCTCGTCCGTTGTGTGGGGTCATTCAATCCGTCGTTGATGAGTTGAATTGCCTTTCCTCTGTGACTGTACGACATCATACTTAAGGGCTTCTGGGCCAATGTCTCTAATGATGCTGAACAGACGAAGAGGGATGCGTGAAAGAGCATAGGATGCATCATCGACGCAGGGAGCCAGTGCGTCCTGAGTGGTGACTGCCGAGACGTCGAGGATAGCGCAGCACAGCCGGCTTCGATGTGTCCAACATCTATACAAGTGTCAAATCACATGGTCTAGAAAAGAGTTGAGTCCCAAGGACCTGTAATTCCGAGAGGAGAACGTACGTTGACTGATCAGCACGTGGGTGTATGGTACCTGTGCCAGGGCTCGGTGCGAATATCTCGGGCTGGGTATATAATCGCGCTGGATCATTCCATTCCCGGTCTCTTCATCAGACGCACAAGAAAATCGGTGCATTTGATGCTCCGGCCAATCATTGGCAGGTTCTGATCGAGTAACTCTGATCTCGGTTCTGTCCTCCAGACCGGCCCCGTACATCCCCTTGAGTTGAAGTCTTGATTGAGCCCTCCTTTGCCTGTGAAACTTCTTCATCACATGTGATCGGACAGATCGCCGTTTCTGCGGGTTTGAAGTATCATTGGGGCCCTCGAATTGAATAAACTTAAAATCAGACATTTTGATCAAGGATGGCAGGGACCAGTCAACAATCATGGGCGGCCATCAATTTCGACTCCTTACCGCCTGGCCGGCCGCTGTGTAGACGGGATCGTCAAGCATTTGGTCCGTCCTGTGTGAGGACCCTTCAACATTATAAGAGCCTTACAATAGCAGATTCAGTTTGTGTGTGAAGCTGTTGTCATTCTCTCAACACTTTGTGGGAGGAAGACGAATTTAGGATGATCTATGCCAAGGACGGGCCGCTTTGTGCTCACCCAGGTATCAGCCAGGATGGCGGCAACGACAGCACGACAGTTGTTGATGTCCCAGAGAGCGCCATTGTTCGGGACGACCACGACGTTGAAGAGGACAACACACATGGAAGGCGAGGGAGTACCCCACACCTCTTCCTGCAGATCAGTAAAATCCATTGCCTTCGTCTGGAGAGGAATCTCCTTCTCCAGAAAAAGAGGTCTTGCCAGAAGGTCTGAGTGCTCAAGGTTACCGCCACGGCGGAGTTAACCCGACAGTCATGTATTGTGTCTCAATCAACTCGAATGACGCTGTGATATTACGCTGTCGCTATAGTAACCCTGCCAGTACCATCAACTTTTCCCGTCTGCAGGCCTGCCTGCTGATCAATCATGTCCTGACTGGATCCCGCACTCGGTCCAGCCAGACCAAGCCATCAACTCACTTCGCCAGGAGCCTCGCACATTTCTCAATCTGGTCCTGGACGTCAGGTCTTCTCAAGTACTGCTCGGTGTACTCTCTCAGTTTGTTCATCTTGTCAAAGTCGTCCAAGTCGATGGCGTCAGTTCCTGTCGACGCGTTGAACCGGAAGTAGCCAACCTGACTATCGGATTTGCGTGCGTTTCGACTGTCCATGTTTCGTTGGAAATCGCGGTGTTTGGCCTCCGTGTTGGTAACAAATGAGGCCAGCTTGGAGACCGTATTCAGCCACCGCCAGACGTAGGTCGGACGGAGTGTCGCAGAATACTCCTGGTGCGAGCAGCCCAGGCTGAGGATACAGGAGACGTGCGGGCTGGTGCGGGACTCTGGCGTCAGGTCATATCGGTTGTCCCAGACTTGATCGATGGGGTTGTTGTTAAGGAGGCCGCCATCCCAGAAGTTGAGGCCTTGGATGTTGATTTCCGGCAGATATGTCGGGGCCGCAGATGTCGCGCGACACGCATCGCCAATCGTGACTTCCTCGAATTTGAAGCTCTTCGCCGCGGACGATACGGGGCCCGGGTCGAGAGGGACACTGTAATTGCGAAACAGGATGCTCTCGCCCTGGTCAGCCAACGTGGCACACATGATCCTGGGTCCTGTCAGCCGAGGTTGAGAATCAGATGTTGCCATCCATCATCGTGGCTTACATCTGTCCGTTCCCCTTGCCCATGAGCTTCGCTTTGCTCTTGAGCTGTTTATCCTCGGCGTCACCATGGGCCTCGACGACTTGGTCAATGGCCGCCACAAGTGGTTTGTGCGAAAACTGGTTGTCGAAGAAAACGGCTTTGAACGTGAGCAAGGCGTCGCCCAGCCAATGTCCCACAGGACCCAGGAGATGAAGTTTGAAGGATCCAATGCGCGGGCAGAAGACGTCCTCGGCCAGCTTCTCGTAGACGCCGATGGCTTCGGAAGTCTTCATGTTCAGTCGGAAGAGGATGAGAGCAATGAGTCCACCAGTACTCGTGCCCGCGGCAAGGTCGAAATAGTCGACCGGTCTGCGCTCGCTGGCCACCTCTGCCGCCGAGCTTGATGCCCCAGAGGCACCGTTGGATAGCTTGGAGGCCTGGCCATCTTCGATCTCTTGCACCTTCTTCATGATCGCCTGCAAGATGATCAAACTGGAGAGGCCCTTGACTCCGCCGCCGTCGAGAGAGAGAAGTTTAAACGGCCCAGAGCCGTGTGATGTCTGTTGGGTCCGGCCAGTCATATCTCCGTTACTGAGTGTCGTGGTGGTTGCCATGGCGAAGGGTCCAAGTTCCCAGGTGCCTGTTTTTGGTATGAGTATCGGTTGCTTCCCACTGGTCCACAATCTCGAGAGTGGTGATCTCGCCTATATATGACAGTGATAAACTGGAGGTGATGACACCGAGAAAAGCATTTCAAGAAGTCGAAACTAGGCGACTGAGAGCTGAAGTGGTTCGGGGGAGCAAGCCTGACGCCGTCTCAGCGTGGCGCTCCAGTCTCAGGGGGCCTGGAACCATTTCAGCTCCACGCCAAGTGAGGCTGAGAACCCGTCTGACATGGCAGACTGAGGAGGTGGAGGAACCCTGCAAATGATGTGAAGATGGCTGAAGGCTGAAGGGCTGGCCCCTCCAATGGCTGGCGTGATCAAAGTATTGGCCGTGAGCTTCCCCTGCAACGCCCCGACTCGGCGCAGGTCACCGTCCTTGGCATCATCTCCCTTCAAGAAAGGCGCTGTCCGCTCTGCCTTCCAGCAAAGCATTGACATCGACCCTTCCACCAGCCAGATATCGCTCGCTCACGCCCAGGTTGACTCTCTTGTTCAACATTCCCTTCAACTCGGCGCGCCACTCGGCCATCTGGGCCTTGCTGATTCCTCCCTTCTCCTTCTCCTTCTTCACCCTGCCCCCTCCTCTTCCTCGCTTGCCCCGTTGATGCTCATCCTCAAATTCCTCGCTGTCGTAGTCCACTCCCAGTTCTTCCGCGGCAGATTTGAGCCATTCATCTTTGCTTGCCATCTTCTCTCGCGCCAGGGTTGCCTCGGTGATCCTCTTCGCCAGATCCACGCGCTTCTCAAGCCTCTTGACCAGTTGCCGCTCCACAGGCGACGTGTCGGGTGCTTGGTCCCTGTGATGCACCTTGCTGATGAGTCTGGTCACACCGGCCACCTCATCGGGCGAGCACAGCAGAATGGAGCGGCCAGCATTCTCGGCGCGCGCCGTTCTCCCGGATCGATGTATGTACATGTCCGCCGTACGGGGAACGTGGTAGTGGATGATTAGATCAATCCCCTTTATGTCCAATCCTCGAGCGGCAACGTCGGTGGCCACCAGCACCATACGCTGGGACGACGCGAACTTCTCCAAGGAGCGAAGCCGTGATTTTTGAGGCATGGTCGAGTGTAACGGCACGGCGGGCAGGTTGAGATTCTGAAGCAGAGGGCCAAGTCTTTTCACCGAGGATATGCTGTTGGTAAACACCAAAGTCTTGAGGGCGGGATTTTGCAATATCAGCGTATAGAGATAGAGGTCTTTCTCCGTTGCCCCACACTCGACAATGCTCTCTTGCAGTGATGTCGCCATCTGCGATGTTGGGTTCGAATCAACGAAGATCGGTCGGGCTTCGCGGAAGGAAAGTCGGTGAAGGAGATAGTCCATCGACTGCTGTGTGGTGAGCAGCTCGCTCTCGCTGCGGCTCCCCGGTTTAGACTTTCTTGTGAGTTTCTGTTGCAGACCTTGGTGGAAGGTGGCGGAGAAGACAAGCGTCTGTCGTTCCGCCCGGTGGGACCCCTGTTTCATTCCCCCGTCGTCCTCGCGCACGACTTCCCGGTCCAGAGCGTCTAGAATGTCTTCAACCTCTTTGAAATGACCTTCGCTGAGCAGGCGATCCGCTTCATCCACAACCAAGAACCGGATCTGCTTGAGGCGCTCAATCAAGCCTTGCGAGTCGTTGATCACTTCCCATAATCGGCCTGGCGTGCCGATGATGATATCCGCATTTTCCAGAAGACGTTTTTGTTTCAGAATAGATAGGCCTCCAGTCATTGTGGCGATCCGAGGGCGCCGAGGAAGGCCTCTGCCGAGATCGGTCAAATGGTCGCTCAACTGGTGTGCCAGTTCTCGAGTGGGGGCGAGTACAAGTGCGATGGGCGCCTTGCTCTTGCCTAGATTCTCTCCAACCACCGCTTGAGCTTCCATCCACCGTTCGAATATCGGGATCCCGAATGCCAGAGTCTTCCCTGAGCCGGTCACAGCTTTGCCGATGACATCGTGCCCGTTGAGGATGGGCGGAATTGCGGAGGCTTGGATTGCGGTCGGTTTGGTAAAGCCGAGAGAAGCAATGGCAGAAAGCACGTTTGGAGACAGTTTCAGCTCCCTCCATAACGTAACATCTGCATCTGGCTCAACCGAGACGTCGCGTAGAACGTCAAAGTGGACATCCGCTTGGACTTCGGCTTGCCGAATTGATATTCGAGTGGACGGCGCTCCAGTCTCTGACGAGTCAGCCTTTTGGGTGTTGAATGCTAGTTGTTGGTTCGAGATAGGTGACCCGGCGACTTCGTCCTCGAAGCCCGACCATTCGTCATTCACGTTGGAAGACTCTTCTTTGGTCCCATCCTCGACGACGTCGGCGCCTTCACTGGGGCGGAACAGCACATGGTGATTAGCCTCATCTCGCACGACCTCGACGTCTTCGATTTCTTCGAGGCCGTAAAACCCTTCCGCATCTTCCAATCTGTCCGGCAATGCCACCTGCTGCCAGGTCAACGCATCGGCTCGAACAGCTCCTCTTGGCGAGCTCCGATCAGAAACTTTTCGTTTCTTGAAGTCGGTCGCAGGCTCAGATCGATGCTTCCTTTTTCCAGTCTTTGACATTTTGAAGTTATGGACTCTGTCGAAGTAGGGTCGCGGACATTAAGCCAGGAAAACGAAAGTTGCATAAATTTGCGCCAAGCACTCCAAGGTTCAAATGCCAAGCCTTCGTATCCTCTCTCCTGGGCATCGCCATTTCGCCAGGTCGACTGTGCTGCAATCTGATGCCACATCGTCGAGCGGTGTTGGTGCACACAAACAGCGCCCGAGATGGGGAAGTCGTCAAAAGACAAACGAGATGCATACTACAGACTCGCAAAGGAACAAAACTGGAGAGCACGGTCTGCGTTCAAGCTGATCCAGATAGATGAGCAATTTGATCTCTTCTCTTACGCCGACCCATCGAGATGCACCCGCGTGGTGGATCTATGTGCGGCACCCGGCAGTTGGAGCCAGGTCCTCTCGCGGATCCTGATCAAAGGTGAGAGTTTTGGACGGAGAGCTTGGGTAGAGAAACTCCAGAGATCGCAGCAGCCAATCCGACCACGGGACGACACACTGGCAGCAGACGTCTCCGAGCTGGACTTAAACCCGGACACGCCCGTCCTGAAACCCCGAGACAACGTCAAGATTGTGGCGATTGACCTTCAACCGATGGCGCCTTTGGAGGGTATCATTCAACTCAAGGCCGACATCACACACCCATCAACGGTTCCCCTCCTGCTCCGGGCTCTGGATCCAGAGTTTGACGAGAACAATGAGACTCACCGCGTGGACCTCGTCATCAGCGACGGCGCTCCCGACGTGACCGGATTACATGATCTGGACATCTATGTTCAATCTCAGTTGCTGCACTCTGCCTTGACGTTGGCAATGAAAGTGCTGAGGCCTGGCGGCAAATTTGTGGCCAAAATATTCCGGGGGAGGAACGTGGACCTGATTTATGCACAGCTCAAACTTGTCTTCGACCGAGTGCATGTTGCAAAACCGCGGTCCAGCCGGGCGAGTAGCCTCGAGGCGTTTGTCGTCTGCGAAGGGTTCCAGCCGGTCAAAAAGTGGACACCTGATATCGGTGATTCCTTCAGGATTCGTGACTCGCCGCAAGCTGCCCTCAGTAAGCAGACGAGACAGGTCCGCGACGACGGAATCGTGGAGCTGCATTTTGAGGACGAAGAAGACGACCACCTCCCCGAGAAAAGATGGATCGCGCCCTTCCTTGCCTGTGGAGATCTTTCTGCATGGGACGCAGACGCGACTTACAAGTTGCCGGAAGGCCATGTGTCGCTGCCCCCGGTCCAGCCGCCTACGGCGCCGCCCTACAAGGAGGCCATAGAGAGAAGGAGGGCAGAAGGGGGGGCGTATGGCAAGACGAAGGACAAGTCAAGGTTGCACCAACCAAGCTGAGGGTGCGAAGCCCGGGGATCAATCCAGAATATGCATCCGTGTCTAAAGAAGGCCTCCATTTAACGGATACCTCATTCACCAACATGGCTGAGCAAACGGAGTATTGTTTACGCGGCGATTCTCATTCTGACATAAGCAGCGGCATATTGTCCAATGCCGGCGAGGTCAGAGGCCAACTGCAGATCAGACCAGCATTTGCAGCGGCAGGGGTGGAGATTGCCTAGCACTGAAATGATGGGCAAAGCTTCGGGTACAACAGGTAATGGCCAACCTCCGTCGATGAGCTTGTCAAGTTGGACTTATGGTGCTAGCCAACGTTTGACGAGTGCAAGGCGCTATCTGGGGCAGCAGTACACCTTCCGACAATGCTTTGCTCTGATTGACTACGGGAGAGCCATCAGCAACTTACGTGGAGACAGCCACCCCAACCATTACAACATGTCGCTTGGTTTTCAGTGCAATCAGACTGAAATAACTAGCCATCATATCGAGACGGCTGTCAACCAGAACACTCCTGCCACGAGAGCAATATGTCAAGAATATCGTCATGCCTTTGTCCGACTTCTTCCAAGTGCCTCCTCCGCCAGTTTCCTAGGTCAAATTCGGCTTCAGGGGATATGAACTGACATTCTTGGAGCGGAGTAGGCCTCGGGTTTTATCACGTGACTCAATGAAGTGTGCGGGGAAGACAGACACCCAGACTGGCAAATATACTGCATCTTCAAAAGAGAATGACTTCCCCGTGCTGGTTGCTGGCTAGCTCTCGACAACATGGCCACGCAAGCTTTCACCATTTCACGCGAGCAGTTGAAAGGCCCCAGAGATAGCACCGTCCTCATCACTGGCGGCTCGAGCGGGATTGGCTTGCAGACCGCTCTTCTTCTCCATGACCTCGGCAACAATGTTGTCGTGGTGGATCGAAAGCCGCCACATCCTTCTACGTCCCACTCACTCACTTCCTCTCCTCGTTTTCTTTTCCAGCAGGCCGACATTACGTCATGGAAGTCGCAACGCGCCGCGTTCGAGGCTGCCGTCCAAAAGTTTGGTGGGCTCGATGGCGTCTTTGTGAATGCTGGGGTGGCCGAGTATGGCGATCAGTTCTTTAAAGACGAGCTTGACGCGGATGGGTTGCTCAAGGAGCCCGATCGACGAGTTGTCGACATTGACCTGCACGCCGCGAACGACACGGCGAAGCTGGCCATTTACTACCTCAGGCACCAAGGGGCCGGGCCAAAAAAGGGCGGGAGCATCGTCATGACCGCGAGCCTGGCCGGATATCTGGCCAGTGCCGGTGCTCCCCTCTACAGCGCCGCCAAACACGGTACAGATGCCTCGGATCACTCTCGCTTTGCTTGTTTGGAGCTAACGGCCGCGGTGACAGGGATCGTGGGACTGATGCGAGCACTCAAGAACGACACGGCGACCCTCAATATTGCCACCTCGGTGGTGGCGCCGGCCATCACCTTGACGGACATTATCAGTGGCCGCAAACCTGGAGAATCTTTACAGGATTGGGCAACACGGATGCGAGCACAAGGAGTCCCCATCAACGACCCGGGAGAAGTGGCGACCGCGGTCGTGTGGCTGATGAGCCTGGGGATGGAGGGTAACGGCAAAGGACTGCTTGTTCAAGCCGGCCGGGTGGCAGACATTGAGCGGGGGATCGCGCTGACAAGAAAGCAGTGGATGGGCGAGGAGATGCTGAATCTGTTCCGTGGCGGGAGAGAAGCGCCGTTGTTCCCCAACAAACTCTAGAATGTGAAAGCACGTCTGGTACATGATACTGACTGGCGCTATTTGCAGAGCTTATTTTGAGGCCGTGGTGAATAGACACGTATGTCACGTGATCGGATTCCAGCACGGCACCGTCACTACTGGCTATTCTGACTTGGAAAACCATCAACCAATTCACATTGTTCAGCCAGACCCATCCTTGTATACGTATTGTCAACTTGTCAAGCCCAACCTGGCCCTGCCGTCGGTGCTAATTCAGTCAATAATTAAGGGAGGTGAGTGTCTTAAGTTAGTGGTCTTGCTGGCGGGACACAATTCCATTTTCAGAGGGCCTAAGCAGGGTTGGGTTCGGGTACCCCTCTAGTGGTGTCATTAGCCCAGACCATTGCAGAACAGGGCGAAGACAGATCATGAGGGGGACGCCTAGGCTAATCCTCCTTTCCCACCCGGGACTAATTTTTCCCATTCCATTGTTGCCTTTGCCATGATCATTGCCATCCCTGACGGCTAGCATATTCACCTCTCGTCGAACCCAAGATGGCTACATTCTCTGCGACTACAAGACATTCATCAGCCCCCTTTCAGCTTGCTTCTTTTGGCAACATTCGGACACATCGTGGACCATGAACAGCTTCGCTCCCGAGAATGCCCTTGTCCCTCGTGTGATGTCGCGCTGTCTCTGACTTCGGGCTCCATGTCGGTCACCGTCAAGCACCTCAACGACGACACGACCTTTCTGCTCATCTTCTCCCCAGAGTCCAACCCTTTAGCATCGGATCTCAAGTCGGCCAATGGCGCCTACACGGTGCTGATTGACCCCTGGCTCAATGGACCATCCGTCGTCTCGGCATCGTGGTTCGCGACGACCGAGCACCAAATACCCAGCGCCATTCAACACCTGTCTGAGATCGAGGAGCCAGATGTGGTGGTGGTGTCCCAGAACAAGCCTGACCACTGTCACAAGCAGACATTGCTTCAATTGAAACCAGAGGCCAAGACCATCATTGCCGCGGAGCCCGGCGCTGCAAAGACGATCAAGGGCTGGAACCATTTCGATCCGAACCGAGTATTCGGGCTGGCCAAGTATGATCCCCAGGTGAAATTCGGTCGGTCGTTGAGGCTACGAATACCTCCGCTGTCGCCCACCGGATATGCCGGAGAGGTCAATATCGCCTTCATCCCGGCAAAGCATTCTATGACGGGGCTCCACAACGCCTTTGGAATCACGTATCTCCCGCCTACGCGAACAAAATCCCTGGCTCGGATTCCGACGATTGATCTACCAAAAGCGACCAGGTATTTCCACATGCCCTTGAATTCTATCATGAGTCCTGGTCCCAGTCCGCCTCCGCCGGGATCACCACTCCACACGGGGCCCGTGTCTTTTGACCTCTCATCACCTCGGGAATCCACTTCCTTTCGAGAGACACGGTCATCCTACAAATCCGGGCACCGACCACGCGCGTCGAGGTCGTCAGATGCTGATCCAGCGTCATCAGAATTGGAGGCCACGGCTGGGAGTCTGGTGCAAGAACCGCGGTCATCGCAGGTCAATGCCCCTTTCCATTTTGACACCACCCCTTCCCATCTCCAGGTCCAGTCCACGCCACCCCACTCCCCGACGACCACCGCGGTGTCATCGGCCAGCGCTTATCATCGCCGCAAGTCTTCGGTGCCCTCCCACCAACGGTCTCTGTCGAGTGTGTCATGGGGCCCCCATGCATCCCTGGTGACTCCTGCACGACCAAAGGCGCTTTCCATCATTTACACACCCCACGGCCTGTCCATGTCAGATCTTCAACCGTACGTCCAGAATCACCTCGTTCGCCTCCCGGGCGCGCTTCCTGTCACGTTGCTCTTCCACTCTTTCGACCAGGCTCAGAATCCGTGGTACTTGGGTGGCAACATCACGATAGGGGCCGCTGGAGGCGTCCACATAGCCCGAACACTCATGGCTCGGTGCTGGGTCAGCGCGCACGACGAGTGCAAAAACAGCCATGGTCTGGCCGTCAAGAGGTTGAAGGTCAGGAGAATCGGGGCGGATGAGGTGAGGAAAGCGCTGTGGGAGGGTGAGGACGGCGATTGGGCGAGGAAGATGGGATGGACCTGCGATGTGAGAAGTCTGGGGGCGGGCAAAGAGATGTGTGTGGGCGCCGTCCGCGATTTGTGCTCGGGCATGGAGGGGAAGAGGGAGAGCAGGCTGTTGAAGTTTGGGCCTGGGTGACCGTGAGATGGCAGCACGTTGAATTGAGGCAACTGGCAACCGAATCTGGGTTGGTTTCCCAATTGCGGTGGAATTGGATGAACCGATTTGGATGAACAATCCACAGAAAACGCACAACCGGAAGTCCATCGAAAAATCACAAACTTTGCACTATGGTGGACCATTACGCGAGTCGGCACCCAAAGAGCAGCAGCCAGAATCAAATGACGGTCTAGGCGCCAGAAAAGATAAACACGCGTCAACCTACACCAAAGGTAACCGGTCACACTATAACACGCCCTGGAACCAGACACGCCCAGGGCAGACCAAGAGCAAGTGAGGGATGCTCCTCAGTCACAGACATGGTTTCGATTTGGCGACCACCAAAGTTGAGAGCACCCGCCGGCCAGGAACGATTAGAATCAATGTCCTGTCTGGCGTGGGTGGCCCGGAGTGGAAGACGATTTGTATCAATCGGTCTACGGCTGGATTGCATTTGGAACGTTCCTCAGTGCATGTTGAGGGAGCAAGAAAGGTACATGAAAGCCTCCCTCTCTTCTCTAGTTGCAGGCGTCGCTTGGACGAAAACAGTATAGATGAAACAGGAAGGGGCCCGGAACCATAGGTTGACGGTCTCACCTTTGCTTCGGACCACATGATGGTAGACACTAGGACTGGGGTCGGCTAGCGACCAATGAACTTCGTTCCTCTCGCCTCATGCTCAAGGGATGGAGATGTAACATGGCCTGTTCATCCGACCACTCCTTGGCTCTTTATTTTCTCATTGCGCACTTGGCTGTGGTGGCCATATACCTCCTGCACACATGAACATGCACGGTAGAAAATATATTGGTTATTCATCCCTGTTTATATAGTAAGCATGACCTACGGCATGGACATAGTTGATCCGCTCTCGGCTTGTCCTTTCACCGACCACCGAACAACGTGCCCGACTAATCAATATAGCGGCCTAAGTCAGATCTTCAAGGGACCCCGATATCACCGAGCGGCATAAGTGAGTAATGCCGCGATGTGAGTAATTGCCATGTGCGCTTCCATGGCTGGTCGATCCGGTGCCAATCCAGCGCCAATCCAGCGCCAATCCAAACCCACAAACTGGGCACGCTGTGTAACTGCATAGGGCAGCAGGTTGCTCGCGAACTCATGGGTCCGGCGGCGGCCCGGCGGCGGTCTCCGAGGTCTGCAAATGAACCACAGCAGCAGGGTGCAGCATTGCGTCTCTGGCCATCTCGTCGGTTTGTCTGCCAAAAGCTAGTGTCCTCCTGGACGACCCACGAGACGGGTCCTTTTTGCTTATATCCGACGGCCCCGCAGGGGATGGGCGTCATTTAAGACCGAGCGAAACCGAGCTACACTAAAGGGGTGGGGGACAATATCGTGCACCGCGATCGGATCTTGTTAATAGCGAGGAATATGACGCGTGTGCAACGACGATGAAACCTTGCGGTACGCAACTCGCGACCCCTCCGGTTCCGGGCCCATTTGTTGGGCAAAGGTGGAGGTGTTTCCGTCACAGGTCTGCCCATTGCATACGGTATATATACAGCACATGCACGGAGTGGCCAGCTGCTTCCTGGCGCCCAACTCCGACATAGCGGGCCAAAACCAAAGCAGTCGCTCACGCCAGACACTTGGCAACGCGTATCTATCAGGTGCTCTAATACCTATCAGGCCAGCGTTATCAGCATCTCCTTCCTGAACCGTCGTACGATTATCGTGTGGGGCCATATCTGACCGATCGAGAAGGGTCGCGTGGTACCTCATAAGGCTGAGGGATTATTTTCCCTGGACGGAATCATTGGACAAACAATAGAAGCAGCCTTTCTTCCCCCTCTCCCCACCGTCTCCTTCGAGCAGATTCGAAACGGTGAAAGCAGCAAAAGAACAACAAAGGAAAACGAACCAAGCAAGTCCTGAAACACCACGACGATTTTCTAGCGGGGTACTCTGATATGCAATACCCAACGCCTTTTGTTTCTGGAATCAGAATGTCCTCGTCCCGGTCAAGCATTTTTTCCACGTGCTCCACGGGGTCGGAGGACGGAGTGGGGCAGACTGACCTCTCGCGCAAAGCAACCGAGATCCTCACTCTACTCTACAAGACGCCATCTCAGGATCTGAATATGGACAATGTGTCCCGGTACATCGCGCCTCAGGCGACGTTTCAACACGACGAGGATGCCGCAGTGGTTGCCTCACGGGAACAGGTGGTCAAGATGCTGCGGAGGCAGAGTGAGAAGAAAAAGCAGGTCGAGGTGCAGGTGAAGGAAGCCTGCGTGGACGAGCAGCAGCGCAAGGTGTGGGTGTTGAGCGAGGTGACGGTGGGGAAAGTCAGGAAGGAGAGCGTCGACATGATGCAGTTTGACGAGGACGGACTGTTGGTCGGGTGCGCGGATTGGGAGAGGGTTGTGAAGAGACGGCAGAGGGATGATGATTGAGGGCAGCAACATGTGCTGCGCTACTCAGTGTGGGAAACAACCACCGCCCAATGGCATGGACGCCGACTCTGCTGTGTGGAACTGATGTCAGCATGAGATTGGACCCGGGAAAGGAAAGAGAGAGGTCTCATCAAGAATACCCGACAAAGGACAAGGGAAGAGACGACTCTGAATCGACATCGATCGATACCTGACTCCGGATGTCCGAGGGAGGAACGTTGAGTGAGGTCGAGCAAATTACCTCGAGGCAAGCTGTCCAGAACAAAGTTGTCTCGCCATCCGAATTACACCGACGTCCGGAATCCATGGCACTCACACCTGGCCGTATCACCTCCATCTGGAGAAGGCTGTCAGCCACAAGAGACAGAAGACTCAGTCGGGCGAGGATGAAGTGAGAGTCGAGCGGAGAAGAGCTGCCGACAATTTCTCATATGCAATTGTAATGTAGTGGCAGCGACAATGGTAATAGTAATAATCATCATCATCCGAATCGATAGTGCATGGTGACTGCATCTGCAATAATCGGATGAGAGTTTACAAATGGACTGACAGGCCTTATCCTGTGTAGCCAAGGACACTTTGCGCACTGCTGGGAAGCAGAGTGCCATCACCAATAGCAGCTTCTTTCGGCCAGCAGTCTTCGAAAGTCCTCGCCCATCGATTCCATCACGATTCTCACGTCAGGCTTCTTTCGGACCCGGATCTCGCCGCCTCTGGCCTCTATTTCCGCCAGGTAGATGAGCCCTTCATCACCATCGGCCGCACTCACCTCGGCCTCCTGAGTCAGAGGCGTGATGGGCGTCGTATCCAACAAGTCCTGCCACCGAGCAAGGTATGCTCCAGGTCCCGGATCAGATGATACGGCCGGCGTCGGGGCATGCTCCTGGAAGCCGTTCGCAAGTTTGTCCAAGGTCGGCGATGGAGCGGGGCTCAACGGTCGGCTATTGGGTCTGCTGGAGGACGGGCTGAGGATCTTCGCAATCACGGGATTCTTGGACGGCGGGCTCCTGAGCACGGCCGTCAGTCGGGCAATGGAACCGGAGTGCATCTCTTCTAACGACGTAAAGTACGCGTCGAGCACGGGAAGAATGCGCTCTTGTGTCTCTGTCGGCAACCCCAAGAACATGTCATTCAACGACTCGGTGAGATCTCCAGCCGGCTGCGGAATCGCCGTGACGTTCGTATCGCGTTTGAAGTGGGAGGCAGCGGTTTTCGCCCAGTCAAGGTACCAACTTGTCAGCTCCTGATCATTCTTGCAGCACTGATGGACAAAGACGTGCGGACCGTGCTGATGCTTTCGGAGCAGTTGAACAAAATCACCGACGGTCGGAACAACCACGTTTCGGTCCTTCCCCGACGGGATCTTCGCAAGCTTGATCAAATCCTTGAGAAAGATCTCAAAGTCCGAGAGTGTCCCGCTCAGGTCGATGGCATTGTGCAGCCGCCGGATGACGGGTTCATATGCATCGACCACTTCTCGCACGGAGAGAGTCAGGTAGTCTGGCGTACTGCGACAGAGGACCTGGATGATCTGTTTCCGATCTCGGATTGACAGCTGTATGCTCAGGTAATCGAGAGCGTGTTCATGGTGTGGGCCGGTGAGTCGAGACTCCATCTTTGCGTCCCGCAATATCGCCGTCACGATGGATATCGAGTGCCTTTCTGAAGACGCGTGAGTCAAAGAACCAGAGAGGGAGCAGATGACCAGGAAGACATACCGCTCTCGATTCGGATTCTGTCCTGCTCGGCCTGCGGTTTGTTGGTGTAGTCTTTCAACGCATGGAGCTGTTCTTTACCCATCTTGGCACGCTCGCGCTCGAGCTTCGCCGCCCGCGATTCCAGGTCCTTGATATCCAAGCTGAGAACGGTCGAGATAATTCTGTTCATGTTAGAAGCAGAGAACCGCGCGTGCACCGTCGTGCGGTGACGTACTGCTGCATCAAGTTCATGCCCTCATCCGGATTCTGGGTGAGGCCCATCCAATTCGTGACGCTGGCCACACTCACCTTGGCGAGGGCGATCTTGACCATGCCACTGATCATGGAGGCCACGTTGCCGATTTTCAAGGTCTGTTTGAGGAGCTTGTAGGGTACGAGCTTGTTCGCGTTGTCAATCAGCTTCAAGAGATATTGCCCCTTGGGCGATAGGATCAGGGTGTAGTGCATGAGAGATGCTAGGCTCCTAGAGTCAGCTGGACACAACACACGCGCACACGCTGACAATCGCTCACTTGACAAGCACAAATTCGTGTACGGCCTTGGTCAAGGGTTCGTGATCGTCCAAATTGTCAGTCTGCGCCGTCTTCTCGATCAGATCCTCGATCGCGGTTCCATAAATGGTGTCGTTGATGAAATCGCGAAATGCCCGGAACAAATCCTCGCCCTTGGTGGTGTCGTAGTCTGGCTCCCGGTCACAGACTCTGGGGAAGCCAGCATAGATGCCACGGACAGGATACTCAATCAGAGCGGATATGGCGGTCGCCAGAGTCTTGCGGCTCCCAATGATCCCCTTGTCGTAGCTTTCGCTCAAGTTGGACTTGACCAGATTCTCAAGGACGTCGTAGCATTGCACTTTCCAGAAATCGTCGGACACATCCCGCAGCCCGGGTAGGGTCAACACGAATCTCGAGACAAGCCCTTGCAGAGCCGGCGAGGTCGACGGTCTGCTGCTTTTGAGAATAAAGGGTGGTCCATATTGGTCCAGTCTGCCTGGCCATCGGAAATCGCGTATTTCATCATATGTGTTGTGATGCGTCAAGATGTCAAACAGGGCAGCCGACTGGGAAGGGGAAAGGCGCCCCATCATCCTGCCTGGCCACTCGGACACCACGGCTCACCATTCAAAGGTGTCTGCCCGCTGACACTGAGGATGCCGTTGAAGATGCCGCTTGGGCATGACGCCAAAAACATTCAAGGCGTAATGGCAGAAGCTTAGCCCTTCCCCGCTTTCAAAGCCCTGGCTACCACCTACTGTAATCTGGTAGCCTCGTGAGAAGGCCAACGGCGATGCCAGTGGACAGCCTGCACCACGCGTGCGCTGTCGCCTCCCACGATGCGGCGACAAGCATGGCGACCTCTTCGATCGATCCGTCGACCGCGACAAGTTCCTGCACGCCGATGCCCGTCCGCGACCCGGTCTCTGTTCAGAAGGGCGTCCTTCAATCCCCCTCATCGGACCTACTATGCCCCTCCTGAAGAGTTCCATTTCGGTCTGTCACTCAAAGCTCGCTTGATCCGTTCGACGGCATGGGCCCTTCTCTTCAGCACCGCGGGCATTGCTGCCGGCCTCTATTACCGAGCCTGGTTTTACAAGAAGATGGCCAGGGTGCTGCCAGACACCGAGATCGACGCCCTCATGGTCACCGATATTCTGAAGCAGATCGACGAGTGCCCGATGGTCGAGGCCATCAAGAGGGACGAATCGTTTGTGGAGATCTGGCCTTTGGCCATGTCGGAAGAAGCTTCGAACAAAGTGGTATCCAACAGGCAGGCGCCCAACCCTGAAGCCGCCCACCACCTCATCTTCACGGCCTTGCGAGGGACAAGGGGGGTATTCCCTCGAGCTTTTTACTGCGAGTCGCGCGGAGTGCTCTGTGTCGTCGTGGGTTTTGGATATGGAACCGGAGGCTATCCGCCAAACACCCCCCATGGCGGCATTGTGACGACCATGGTCCATGAGGGCATGCGTGTGCTCGCCCAGCTCTGGTTTCCTGAGGACACCGCGTGGAAGCTGTCCCAACTGGACGTGAATTTTACTCGCCCATTGCCACTGCAGTCGATCTGCTGCATCACCATCATGCCCGCGTCCACGGTCAAGGATTTGCCCCAGATCCTCACCGATCCCAAGCTCTATGGCCACTGGCCGGACTGGCTCAACACGACTGATTTCGGGGAGAGGGTAAACACATTCCTTGCGTACATGGGCCAATCTGACGGGCATCCGCTCCACGACCCCGTGCTATCTCACGGACATGCGGCGGCCAAGTTCGAAGCAGAAGGACCCGACTGGCCCCCTTCCCAGCCTGCGTCGCCTGTGCAGTTGGATATGGAGGGACACATCACCTAGCCTCTGTGACGAAGAACCTGCGTGATCGCACCTGGACTTGCATCACAGGTTCGCATTTATGGAATCAAAGAAAGCCATCACCACGACTGAGTGCGATTGCCCACACCAGTCAGCTCACGGCTGGTTCTAGACGGCGGTTGCTCATAAATCATCGCCAACCATTGAGGTGGAATCTTTCAAGCCGAGAATGGTCAGCGTGATTGGTTAAAGATTCGGCCTACATACAGGACCGCCTGACTATTAATCTTCGATGAAAGGATGCTTCGCATTTTCTTTGGTCTTCATTCAAGACCGGTACCATCCAAGATGCGGCGGTAGAACCGGTCTGCCTCTAGCAGCCGAGACATTCCGAGGATGTGTGCGGACTCGCCATGAATGTCATATCATACCAATCCTCCAATCCAGGCCAGATATGACCGAGTATATTCGAGCGAATTGGTGATGAGACGACGACTGGAAAGGTGAGAACAAAGACGGCGGGCGTTTGTTGTCAAGCACCCGAATGACTGATCTCGACAGTCAACAAATAGAGCGAACTTATCTCAACGGCACCCATCCTTTCTTTTGCTTCTCATGTTATGGACATTTACTTGTTTATTCGTCAAGAGAGTCGCGACTATAAACCACTCATATGTGGATCTCGTCTTCCTCCCGTTGTCAACTACTTTGAACGCAAGCTGGGCAAGGCTAAGCGAAATGGGAGCGATTAATTGTCTTGCCTCGTTCCTTCTCCTCTCGCTTTCTCTCTTCATATATACTCTCATCGCAATCCATGCCCCATTGATCCGTACGCCAGGAATCCCAACGCCGGGGAATCCAGGTCGGTAAATGTCAAATGTCAAATCACATGCATATGTCCCTCCAAACCGATGCTCTCGTGGCGGCCTTTTCCCACAATGCTCACATGCAGCTCTTCAGATCAGTCTCAAACACCATCATCAATCTGGGGTATCATGCTCTTGCTCTTGCTCATTTCAGTGGAGTTTCCTTCCATCCAGCTTATGCCAGTCCAATGCGGATCCAAATCAAAAGAACGCCCTTGAAATGCATTCATGATGTGCTTCCTCGATCCTTATTTCTCCCATTTGATTTCAGTCCGTTCAGTCCGTTCAGTCCGTTCAGTCCGTTCAGTCCGTTCAGTCCGTTCAGTCCGTTCAGTCCGTTCAGTCCGTTCAGTCCGTTCAATCCGAATCATCCAAGAAGGATATTCAGTCGGCACTCTCGTCAACGCCCACGAAGTTGCATCAGTCTCAGCCGTCGTTCTTCGTCCTGCACCGAGCTCACATTCCTATGAGCGATGTATCGACCGCTGGCGAGTGACAGGTTCAGTGGACTCGTGGCCACGATTTCCCTCGGTGAACTCCTGATATATGCCGTTGGCGGTTCCAACAATGTTGGTGGGCTGGTGTCAGTCACGGCATCCCCGTAAGTGGGGAGTTCCGTCGCCGGGCCGAATGTCGTCCTCCTCGGCGCCGGGGTTTTGACTGCGGTCGAGTATGACGGCACCTTGGCCAGATCTTCCATGTGATCGTATTGCGCGAACGGCGTCTGCGCCCCCGAGAGGGTGCCGTCCTGATCTTCTTCGGAAGTACGCCTAGAAATGGCATTGCTGGATTGTTGACTCGGAGTTCCCGACTGCGGTCCACAGCTACCTCCCATCTCGTGCGGACCTGTGCGGCCGGGGGTACTGGAATTGGACAAGTCTCGAGAGGTGAAATAGTCGTCATGATGACTAGAATTTCTCCGAGACCGATCACGACTACTGAGCTGGGAGAGGTAGGCGTCCAAATCCTCATCGGCCGACCCGCCTCCGACGCGCAAGTCTTGTAGCCGACTTTGTAGCGCGATGGGCGAGACGAAAGAGTGGCTGGATAACCCGTTGCCAACGGGAGGAGCACTCGGGCCACCAGCGGCAAGACTGGCCAGGTTGTCCGATGAAGCATGACGGCTATGCAGGTACGGCGTTCCAGGACTCGACAAGGCCATTCCAGGGGTTCGATATCCACTCCGATCCACCTCGGAATACAACAGATCCAGCGTATGTTGGCCGTACACCGGCGGCGCCGAGTTGGCGATGTCGTTCGCGATGGCGGCCCGACTCGCCTGGGGGGACTGATCCACCAGATCGTTGTTCTCGTTAATGGGCAAGCTGGGTGAGATATAGAGCGTCACCGGCAAGTTGGCCCGCAACTCCGAGATATGCCCATCGGGGTTGTGGAGCTGGACGTTGAATTTCACCTTGTGTCGGACCTTGATGCCCTTGACGTTGCAGTCTTGCACACACTTGCTTAATGTCTTGGGGAGCTCCAAATAGCGAGAGAACTCGTAGCCTTCGGCGGCCTCGTCGAGGATCTGTTCGTCGTTCTCGGGGTCGATCGTGTACAGGTCATGAGCGATGATCCGGTCCAGCCGGGTCTGACCGCCCCCGAGCGCGGACACGTTCCACTCCGGGTGGACGACCAACTCTTGCTCCTCTTTGACCTGAGTCGAAATGTTGCCGATGACGAGTCCTTTGAGCAGTGGGATCAGCTTGAAATCGACCTGGATAAACGAGCCAAACGCGACGGCCTTGTTGGGAATGTTGATCGAGTATTCGATCTTGTTGGGCCAAATGTTTTCGACCGACTATGCCCGTCAATGACAGTCCACATCCACGGCCCAAGACGGCCACTCACCATGGCATGTGCCAATTCCAGGGCATTGGCGTCAAGCGTTCGGACGATCCGCAACGGCTTTCTGACGGTAAGGTCTTTGGCCCGCCGCCGGCCTATTTCCGCCTTGAGCCGGTAAATGATCCAGGCATCTTTCAGGCCTTCGACACTCTCGGGGAGGGACCCGGGCAGGACGCAATCAAAAGGCCATTCGTAGTTGTCCGGCATCAGCGTCTCCGACTTGTTCTTCCCCGCGTCTCGGAAGGTCCACTTGTGCTCGAAAAAGCTCTTCTCTTTGTAGGCACTGCGTCGGCCAGACATGGACGAGGTCGACGCGGTTTGCCATCTGCCCTCCGTCAGCGTGCGTTTCAGAGGGATCCTGCATCCACTCATGCAGAGATTGGACGTACGACATATGCAAGATGCCGCTCAGGGTCAGGTCCACGTGGGAGATATTCAATGGTTCCGTCAGGCACAAGACCACCACACCCGATAACTGGGCGCTGGCCGCCTCGTCCTCGCCGCCTCGAAAGACAATGTAATCATTGTCCAATCTGACGTCGAAGTGCTTGACGCTGCTGCTGGCCGAGCCCGGGCCGTGGGCACTCAGAAATTTGAGAGCCATGGTCGACGACTGTGGCCGCGGACTGGAGGTCAAATGACGATCAGCGGCCGAGACTGCGGCTGCCGCCAACGACGAGGCCAACGACGACGACGATGAAGGTCGGTTGGGGTGGTGGGGGTGGTGGTTGGAGTGACTCAGCGAGGGACGGTCGGCCGGTTCATGGTGGGTAGTGCCACCCTCGATCGAATTCGCATGTGGGCGTGTGAGGTGGAGGATGGGCCTAATCTGTGCACGGAGCTTCAGCCACCAGCATCATCCCCGAAAATGAATTGGCCGCGCAAGATGATGAGATCATGTCAAAAAATTTCAGAGATACGACGACGAGGTAGGATGCTGGGCCAAAAAAAGGGTCCTGTCATTGGATCGGCCGGCCATGTAAGACGTACAGTGGATGTTATCAGCCGATGATCCACACTAGCGGGTCCTGGCGGTGTCTGCCCGGCTCTGGTGTTGTTTGCCTTTGCCTGAAGATTTCCCCTCGTGCCAACGCCTCTGCCGGCCGAGCAGTATTGCTGCTGTTGCTGGACCGCGGCCTCATCAGCCTGAGCATGAACGTGAGCCCGTCGCTTAGGCCGTGGACTAGCGCTGCGATGTCGCTCGCCACAGGGCCGGTCGCCGGGCGCGAAAAGGCTGGATGAGGATGTCAAGGTGAAGATTCTCATGGTCCAAAACTCAAACCCCCCATCTGAATAGGGTCGGGGAGAGTGGCCACGGCCCTCCCGCTACGGCGTTGCCTATGTATCTCTCTGCCTGCGGCTGGCCTCCCTGACGGATGGACTGACCATGTCGGGATGCACGGCTGACTTCTTACAAAGCTCCTCCTCTTCCCACCGGATGCTCAGTCACGGAGTTGCACCTCCTCCTTTGGTAGCATCCACCACACGCCACGGCTGCACGGCACATGAACACCAACTCCTCACACGCGAGTCCGGCGCGCTGCATGCTTTATTGGCCCCAACCCTGCTCAGCTCCTGCAGATGTGGCACCAGCCTGCTTGTCCATCCCACGCGGCCGCTAATGCGTCATTTCACGTTCAGAGTTTCAGTCCACCTTGGCAGAGAAAGCCACGACGGTCTTGCCGCCACTACTCACACTCAAAATCGGAACCGATGCTCAAAGTCAGCTGAGACGGCTCCATATTCCTTTTTCAACAGCAGCCTCCTCGGGAGCGTCGGGTATGTCAGAATTAAAATTCCGAGACTCGTGGACGTTTGAGTTGACGGCGGCGGCCATTTCCGATCCATGGCGGCCGATCGATCCCTGGCCACCGAATCTCGCCGCTGTGCTGGTGCATGGACATTCTTCGAAGGGGACGTTCCAGCTTCGAAGGGGATGTTCCAGGCTAGTCTCCAACAGCCATGGCCCTCAGATCGCAAGCTGTCATTGGCCAACGGGCCGGAGTGAATTTGTTCTGCGGGCCTTACCCGATCACTGCCCTCGGCTATTGAGCCGCAACTATGTCGGTCAGTTAAGTAGCCTGGCCACTCCAGCATCCCTTAAATCGCTGTCCTCAAAGGCTTCAGGGGGGCCCCTGAAAGATGGGTGACCTCATGACGGGAGAATCAGGGCTTGGCTTTCTGCGACAACTTCGCTTCGGCGCTGTTATTGACTCCGTCGCGTGGGCGGTCCCAGGTCCGAATATGGCCTGATCAAGGTCAGTCTTGTCATGATTTCACGTGATAATAAGAGGAATGGCAATCCATGTTCGTCACGTGCGGGACCGACCTTCTTGACAGGATGTGATGATACAGTCCTGCTCGAATGCGAGGCCGCACAGGGGATGGTCGTCGATCATCTTGGACTATCAAAGGTATCAGTGTCTGCTCTTCTCAAGACAGCTGCGTCCATCAACCGACCATGACCGGAGGGAGTTGAGCAGTCCGAGCCCAGGGCTCGACGGGATGGTTGAGAAACTCGGCATCTTCTCGGCCGGGCTCCTGTTGAAGACTCTGAGTCCGATTGGAATCGGACCTAATCCGATTGACGATGCTGGCACTTTCGGTGCGGTGTCGCAGCAGAGGGACCGATTGTGTCGAAATGCTGCCTCGCGTGCGCGCCGCCGCCTAGACCGAAATACTCTGATCAGCTGAGAGGTCCCGCGACATCTCCTCGATACATGAAGACGGGAGACGTACCCCTTTGGGCCGGTGAAGCATCCCGACACTAAAGTCCCAGAGGAGGAGCTTGCAATCATCTCCAATGCTGCCAAAGCGGTAATTCCGTTCGTCACAGTGCCATGGATCAAAGGCGACCGCCGTGACCCAGGAATCATGTCCAGGACATCGGGCGACAATCCGTCGCTCGGCCAGAGACCATATCGAGACGAGATCGTCCTGGCCGCCTGTGAGCACATACTTGCCGTCCGGTGACCAGCACACGCAGGTGAAGCCGCCATAATAAGCCGAGTAAATGTCGGTGAGTCTGTCGATATATCAACGACGTGTCCGGAATCACGCTGGACGTAGCATATACCTTTCTTGTAGATAATCGATGATTCGGAGATAGCCATCTTCGCCGACGACCGCCAGGTGCCGGTTGTCGGGCGAGAATGCAAAGTCATTGATGCTCTGATTCGAGAGCTTCCAGCACGCGACCGGATTGGCTTTTTGATTGGCGGAATTGACGCTCTTGGTAATGTGCAGCGTCGATTGATCGTCGTCGTCGTCGATGCTGATGGCTTCGTCGACCAGTTCTTCGGAAACAAACGGAGCGTCCTCTTTTTCTTTGTCATAGACGATCAAAGTGCCATCCGTGTGCGCCGCCAGGAAATGGTTCTCCGATCCGGGGATCCATTTGATCTTCGAGACGGGCGTGCTATTGATGATGCCGTTCTTGTTGATCCGAGCATATTTTTGCGACATGGGCTCGTACCATATGATGTCGCTCGCCGAAGAGCCCATGACCACGTCAATGTGGGAGGCGTGCTTGGTCAGAGAATTCACGTCGTGACACAGTATGTGCGCCTTGGTGAAGAGAATCTTGGTCATCGGATCGGTTTTGGAGCTCGACGACAGATCGAGCCATTGAAAGGCGCGGTTGATATTGGCAAAGGCGAACGTGCCTCCCGGATCCCGTTCGGCAAGCTTCTTTGCCAGCACGTCATGAGGGATCACTCGGGATACGAAAGAGGAGTTGCTCTTGATGATGTTGTTCCTTGGCTTCCTTCGCTTGAGACCATCTTTGCCCGTCACCGGGCTCAACGCCGCATTTCCCTTGCCGAATGCGGGCACATTGGATTTGTTGCTGCCATTGGCCGAACCGGCCGCATGACTGGTGTCACTCGACGAGTCGGTCGAGGTCCTCTGCTCCTTTTCTGCCTCTTTCCACTCCCGGGTGTCTTTCAGCCCGAGGGACTTCCACCGCAGCAGGCTACTACTCGTCGTCGCACTCTTATATATATCCGGACGGACTTGCTTCGGATTGAGGGACACCAGCGTCAGTTTCACACCACTGACCGGAGGTGCGGCGCCCGTCGCCAACGGATTCGGGTTGGCCACCGGTGCTTCGGATGGGTGGGGAGGCGGCGTCGCCAACTGCAGATCGTCCCGGAGGACGTAAGTTCCTAGAAAGAGTGAGCAAGAATGTCCGCCGGAGGATGACGGGCGAACACTGACCTTCACCAACTTGAAAGGTATACTCGGGGCCTTCGGGGTGATGGAGAACATTCGCGGTCTCAAGTGCGGTCGGAGCCAGCCCATTGCTCGTGGGATACCGTGGGGGAGGTGGGATGGCGCTGAGGAAGTTATCAGCAACGGCCAGGCAGTAAGTATGAGGTGCCCGTCGACGTACAACATCATGAACGCGGACCGTTCAGACCCTGTGCGAGTCAATATTGCCAATATATCGCAGACAGAAATGGACGCCAGTAAGAGGAGCAGGCAGGTATTGTGGTGTTGCGTTGAACGGTCGAAGTGGACACGAGTAGGGGTTCTGACATTCAGGCAGATAGCGCCAAAGCGGCCCCGGATTTTGTGGGCCGTTGTCGTGCGGGGAGCCAGCATTTTACTTGAGCCACTATTCCCGGTCCTTGTGCTGCTCACGGCGTCAGGCACGGCTATTGAGCTTGCCATCGCTCTGCCTCCTGTGTGCATGTTTGACATGCTGGCGTGCTTGAGTAGACCAAAACAAGGTGGCCGCCGTGTGTCTGGGCCGCCATGCTGCCGCCATGCTCGAACTTCGTTTCCACGAGTAGAGTTTGACGGTCTCCCGCAAGTCATCGGGAGGTGAAAATACACCAAAGCTGGCGCTAGACGTCCGCTGGCCATTTGAAGTCTGCCAGCTCATCCTGCAACAGACTTGCCAACTCCTGGCTAATGCCCTCTAGATCAGTGCGCAGTTGTTCCTGATCATCATCGCGATCGTCGTCTGACGCATCCTCAACCTCGTCCACAGGGGTGTCGACCTCTCCACGGTGGTCGTGATGGTCATACATCGAGCCGCCCATACCCTTGGACGCTCCCCGGCTGGGCCCTGTGACCGCGAGCAAGATGTGGTCGGCGATCGGTGTGATGACTGAGATCGCCCCGGTATTCTGGGCCTCAAAAATAAGGATGTCCTCCGAGGCCACTGTATATGCCGCGGTCATGGTCGTGGACAAAGTTCGCAGTGACTTGATGGAAGGGGTCGCGTCTCGAAAGGCATATGCCAGTATGGAACCGTTCTTCGCTGAAACCATGAGGGAGGCAATCTTGTCGCTCCACGATAGGGCGTCGTGAAGGAGCTGCGAGAGACGGTTGGAATCGAGGAGGCAGACTTGGGCCATGATCGCTATGTAATAGCTGGCGCGTGGTGCTCACACAGCTGCGAGTCGGCCTTGCAGGCCAATGTACATTCAGGTCCACATGGCTTGGCGTGCGTCATGTTTGATGGCAGGACCGCGAGGAGGCAATCCCCTCTACACGGAAATTTCATCTATTGCTCATTGTGATGTACATTTCGCATTATCGTCAAAGTCATCATGACACCTTGCCTGAACAAAGCCTCTCGGCCAAAGGGTATCTATCATCCGCACTCATTTTGCCGTCAGCGCGAAGCTGAGTCCGAGTATGCCCATTCCCAAAAAAGCAAAAGATATACAAGTCCCCTTGTTGTGGCTCAGTTGTAGACTCTCGGAAAACAGGGACAGGGCCACGCTGGTCATGACCCCCGATGTGACCGCAAACATGCCGCCGTAGACAGCTTCGGTCGGCGCCCCGAGACTGCTCCGTTTCGCCAGCTTGAACCACAGGGCAGCAATGCCAGCACCGATGGGTTGTGACACGCCTCCAAGGAAGGATGACCAGGCCATGGCTTTCAACCGGGAGCCCAAGGCGAGGTACAGCGGCAGAGACATGGCAAAGCCTTCGGTGATATTGTGGATGAAGAGCGCCATAAAGACGGCAAATCCCAAGGTGGGATTGGCGTGGTTCGTGGCATAGGTGATGAAACCCTCGGGCGCTTTGTGGAGAGCAATGGCCAGGGAGGTCTGGAGACCGATGGACATAAATGCATTGGTGGGCACGTGGTGATGATGCTCCTTGCCCATGGAATGTGATTGTGCCGACGTGCCCCCCAACGGCTTCGAAGCCTCCCAGTGGCCGTTCTCCAAGTGGTGGTAATGGTGTGTCGTGTGCCTGGGCCGCGCAATGGGGCTGGCCAGATGTGCGTCAGGGGCCACCGATCCGGATCCGTCCTGTTCGTGGTTGAGTGTGCCATGAGGACTCACATGGTCATCACCGTCTCCCACGGCCGGGGAGAAGCGAGGTGGGTGGAAAAAGTTCCGCCATGTAGGAGCCGGTGAGAAGACGGCGGGATTGCCTGGCAACGCCGATCCCCGCCTTTGAACGACCTTGAAGCAGTCTTGCCCACACGGGTCCGAAAAGCCCATGCAAGGTCCTGATTCGTCGCAGTTCTCTTTTCGGCCAGCCATGTATTTTGTCAGCGTTCGGGTGAAGTTCGTCGACACCAACGACGGCTGGCGAGACGTCGGTTCGGGAGCAAATCCATTTCCGACGCTGGGCTTGTTCTGGAGCGCGTCCTGGGCCGACGGCTGTCGAGGCTTTGGAGGGCTCATACTCGTGGTACGAGCTAACAGCGGTGTGTCTTCGTCATCGTCGTGTGCGGACTGCTCCGAGTGGAACTTGGCGACGGGCAGGCCATTTGTATGTTCATCGTCTGGGCAATGTTCAGACATCTCTTCCTGCTGTCGTCTCCGCTCGCCCAAGAGATCCTCCTCGTCTCCGTGCGTGTGGTCGCAATCAACCACGTGAGAGGGAAGCAACCGATGCATGATGCGGGAGAGGATTTGGATCCCACCGACTCCCGCCAGAAACAATCCGATGAGCATGTACGATGCCGCCTGCGGCGAAAAGCCACCATTTTCGAGATATGTTCTGGACTGTGGAAGCATCGAGTACAAGGCCGAGAACAGCTAGACAAACATCAGTGGTGAAATGCCGACCTGTCGTGGCGGGCCTTACCATCACTCCAAAGCTGAGGCTCAAGGAGGCCGAGAGGAAGGCATCACTTTCTGAGATGGAGAAATCATGCATGTGAGGGAAATGTCGCACGAGAATGTCCACGCATATAATGCTGGAGCCCACCACACAGGCTGCTCCATCAGTTCTTGTCTTTCACAGGAGGAGGGGGAGATATACCGACGCCGCTGATGCAGGTCATGATCCATCCTCGAGTATCGTTGTCGAGGGGCATATTGTGGGAAGGCGGCGCACCAGCCAACCTATGCACAGAAGTGCAACGCTATCTAGGTCAGGTCGTGCAAAGTCAGAAGCTTGGATATCCAGGATACAGACTTGGATCTGTTTCTTGACGGCTAATGAAGAGTCGGTAAGGCTCAGGTGCAGCGCTCGGTAAGGCTCAGGTGCAGAGCGCGCTGCGGCTGTGTCCGTGGCGATCGCAATAATAGGCTCCTTTCCGATTGGCGCCAGCAGAATATTCTTTTCTGCTTTGCTGCGCGTCGCGTCTCTGCTGCGACGGCGACATCCAGGCCTTCAGTAGGCACCACTACCACATCATGTCAAAAACCACTCTCGCCATCGTTGCAGCAGCGTCTGCGGCGGCGGGAGCCTCATTATCTGCCGTCATTTTCTCTCGCTCGAAAAGTTCATCCACGGCGGTGCCTGGCTCCGCACTCACTCTTCCTCCACCCGCTGTGCCTGTCCCGGGTCCTGTTCCTGTCACCAGGCAGACGCCCTTACCGGCTGGGGTTCCTCCAGTTGACCCGTCAGGCATCCTTCAATACGGCTTTCCGGGGCCCATCGCAGACACCTTGACCACGCCGTCGCACCTGTCCTCCTTCAATCGTTTTACTCGCAATCCCCACTGGGTGGCCGAACATTTTACCGCGCAGTCCCTCCTCTTGAACAACGCTTCCCGGCGTCACAGTGTCTTTTACGAGGATGCGTCCGTTCCGGCGATATTCCGAGCTCGGCTCGCCGACTATGCCCGTAGCGGCTATGACAGAGGACATCAGATGCCTGCTGCGGATGCCAAATGGTCTCAGGAGGCCATGAACTCGACGTTCGTCCTGAGCAACATGTGCCCGCAGGTGGGCGAAGGCTTCAACCGCGACTACTGGGCACACTTTGAGGAGTTTTGCCGCGATCTGGCCAAAAAGTATCCGAGCGTGAGGGTGGTCACTGGGCCTCTCTATCTTCCCAAGCGGGACGAGCGAGACGGCAAGTGGCGGGTGTCATACGAGGTCATTGGGAACCCGCCCAATGTGGCCGTCCCGACTCATTTTTACAAGATCATTTTTGGCGAGGAATCTGCCAACAGTCCCACCGGCAAAGTCGCCCTCGGCGCCTTCGTCCTCCCTAATGCCGAAATTCCCAACCAGAAAAGCTTGCAAGATTTTGAAGTCCCCATTGAAGCGGTCGAAAGAGCCAGCGGACTGATCTTTGCCGATAAATTGCCTGCCGACAGAAGGAAACGCCTGTGTCAGGAAGTCACCTGCGAGATCTTGGTTCGAGAGTTTGACAGAAGTCGACAGCAAGCCCCGAATCTTGCCACAGGCCCGAAAATTACTCCCCAAATTGGACAGGGAACTCGACGGTGAGCGGCAGATATCTAGTCTCAGGTGGCAGCTTCGACCTGGGCAATCAGAATACGTCAATCACTGGCGCCAACACTTTCACGTCTGCGAACGAAGCAGATCAGTCAATTGGAAAATGCGGCACAATCTGTGGCATGATCAACACCATTGATCACTGAAGATGTCCCTCTACTGTGTCCGGACACATCGGCCTGACCGCGAGAATTTTTCTCACTAGATGGAGCTCTTATCCACGGGCTCTCTGAGCAATCACTATAGGAGCATTGACACCCTCGAAAGATGCAACCAAGTTTCTCGAGCTCAGACCAAGGCTGCGCCTCCCGAGAAGGCTCACCTGGTTGGACATTCCATATCAACCTTTGCCCAGTCACCAAACCATCTGATTGGATCTGGCGTTCTCACAATGTCGATCACACCGTATAATCAGCTTGAGATCGTTGGTGTTGCTAACAGACTGCAACATGCGTAGACACGCTCATACGAACGCCTGTACTCAGGCTGCCGCACATGTAGCACGGATTGAATGTAAAGATCAAAACGTGTCTCGCGGAATTGATCAAGGAAGCCTGAAGTGGAGCCGAGGACAGCCCGACTAAAAGCAAGGCAGAGCATCACCCACTTTTGGCTCTGGCACTTGACAGTCATAATGGGCCCTAGCATGGAATATCTGGATGCTAGACCGCTTCTCAAGGACAGTCGCATCTTTGGTCCTGTGTGGTGCCTGATTTTGTGGCATTGCCCAACTGCTGAGGTCCAGCTTGGGCCCGGAATGTACAGGGGCAGCCTGTCCGATGGCCAATCAGCGCTTATCTGGGCCTTGCTGCGGCCTCTGCCTAATCCCATCAACGGTCGATACATCAGCTAAGATATAGACCTAATCACATCTCCTGCTGCGGCCAACGAACGTCCCAGAGATGCCCCCATGCACGGCTAGACCCATGTCGACTTTGGTGAGTCAAGGGTTGTTAGGTGAGTCAGCCCAATGAAGACAGCCTTGTGGTCAGGCCCGCAGCAAGGTCCTGAATTCATTTAAACACGCCTCATTATCCGGAGGAAGTCTTCTATCTGTCTGTTTTTCTATCCCATATCTGCCCAAGGCCTCTTTTGTCCAATCTTGCTCTCAGTTTTCAGTCCCAATATTAGCCATGGCGCCCATTGCAGCCTCGGACGCTCCGACCAACAGGTTGGTCAGCAAGCTGGCGGCCAAAACGGATGAAGCGACCGAATCCACAGCGGTCGTTGACAAAGGGCCAAGCGCGACACAGAACGGCCAGGCCGATCAAGCCGACCAGGCCGGCAAGGCCGACAAGGCCGACAACGGCGACACGCAAGCGGAAGAAGAAGAGGAAGAGGTTCCCAAAGGGAGCGTTGCTGAAGCCAAGTCTCTTTACCAAAAGAAGGACAGCGATGGAAAATATCAGTGGGTGATCGAAGAACCCAAGGACGTCGAGGAAGCGGCGGAAAACAAGGAAACGGCGCGGTTCGCGTTTCTCGTCCGAAAGAAGAAGAGCTATGACAGCCGCAAGAAGTACGAGATCGATTCGATCATCGTTCAGAGTCCCCTCCTCAAGAAGTGTCTCGGCATTGTTCTCAAAGACTACCCGGGCATCACCACCACCCTGGATCGTCTTGTCTTTCGAGCGCCGTTCCACCCGTTTGTCCACCGCTGGTCCAGACTGTGTAGCCTCCTCGACAGCGAGGCGACGAAAGACGAGACGACACGGAAGCACCTCCAGCTGTTCCATGATGTGCTGTACGAAGAGTTGAAAGACGCGATTGCCGCCAAGAAAGATCTTGTCAAGAATGGTGTCATCACTTTCGAACATATCTGGACCATCTTCGAGCCGGGCACGTTGGTGTTTGGCGTGGCCGATGGCAAGGAGCGTGTGTACCAGCTGAACGGATCGATGGTCTTGACGGATCAAAAGCGCGGTCTCGACTTTCTCCGGCTCCAAGTATGGTGTGTCGACTGGGATGGAGAAAAGTTTGGCCAGCATCATGACTTCTTGTCCGACTATGAGTTTGAAGGCACGACTCCGATCACCTCACTGGAGGCGTTTCCCTTGGAGTTTCACCCGCGGAAGGAGGATCTCATCCAGCGACTAGTTGTCCGGGGCAAGATTTTCGAGCAGTTTGCCGGCTATCATTACCAGGCTTATCGAGGAGTGGCACTTGGCTACGGAAGATGTGGGATGGTGAAACACAATATTGAGTCGAGGATCATCATCGATTGTGATGCTCACAACCGCTTCCTGCCCAACTATGCCGTGTTCTGGGGTGCCCTGGGGAAATCGATCAAAGTACCGAGCAGCATGGACACGGACTCCGAGGACGAGCTCGATGAGGACGACGATTCGGATCACGATTCCAATGAGGACTCGGTCGACGACTACCTCTCGACTCCCGACACGGACACCACCGCGAACACGGTCAAGGTCAAACACCGACCGCTGACCGCTCAAGAACTCCTTCTGGCCGTTCCGTACGTTCGAGGTTACGCGATCAAAGCCAAAAAGTGGCTCTGGTTCTTTGTTGACCAGATCGAGCCCATCAAGTTTGCCGAGAATGCGTTTGCGTCGTTGGTCTTGCCCGCAGAGCAGAAGACTCTGATCCGAGCATTTGTCGAGTCTCAGGTCAAGTACAAGGACACGTTTGATGATGTGATTGCCGGTAAAGGGCGTGGCATGATCATGCTCCTTGCCGGGCCGCCTGGTGTCGGCAAGACGCTGACCTCGGAAAGTGTGGCCGAGGACATGAGAGTGCCACTGTACATGATGAGTGCGGGAGACCTCGGACTGGACCCGAGCGACATCGAAGAGTCTCTGAGCTTGGTCCTCGACATGGTCAGCAAGTGGAACGCTGTCTTGCTCCTGGACGAGGCCGACGTCTTCCTCGAGGCAAGAAGCACGCATGACCTGGAACGGAATAAGATGGTGTCCATCTTTTTGAGGGTCCTCGAATGTGCGTTCCTCTCACCACTCTGTTCTGCTCGTGCTGACTTGATATCAGATTACGAAGGGGTCCTCTTTTTGACGACGAACAGGGTAAGTTCCTCTCTCTGCCCCCACACCAGGACGTGCTCCTTTCGGGAGATGCCATTCGTGGTCTTGGTTCTATCCTATCTTATCTTCTGAGACATGAGACTAATTGTGAGCGTGACTATTAGATCTCCAACATCGTAAGTTATCTTATCCCAGGGAATGCAAAGGATACTTGTGGGCCCTTCGACCCTGGACGGGCTGACCATGATTGCAGGATGATGCCTTCCACAGCCGGATTCACGTCACGATCAATTATCCCAACTTGTCAGCTGACTCCCGCAAACACATCTGGCGAACCTTCCTCGGCCAAGACAGCGGAGTGACTGCCAAGGAGTTGGAGAGACTCGCCCAGGAGGAACTGAACGGACGACAGATCAAAAACACTCTCAAGACGGCACAGATGCTGGCACGAAGTGAGAAGCCAGACAAGGATGGCCGGCCAGGAAAAGTGGAGATGCGGCATATTCAGACCATCCTGTCCATTGAACGAGGTACCATGTGGGAATAATGCGATCGCTCAACTGCCCCGCCATCTCACCATGGGACCTATTCAACAAGTACTGGCCGTCAACTGTGACCATGACATTCAGAATGCATTGGTGTGCAGACGGATGTTCGGGCCCCTGGAAGAAGCAGCCATTTGGGGTGGTGTTGCAATGAGAAATTCGATGCCTCGAACCCGTCTCCCCCTGGAGGTGAAATGGGAGATTTTACCCGCTCCTGACAGGGACTGGCGGGAAGAGTTGGACCTTCGAGGGCGAGAGCGGTTGGCCAGCCTCTGCACCTTCACGGTTTCTCAATACAACCCAACCATGCTTTTTACTCTTTCCCGTGCAAGGCGTACTTGAACGTGCCGGCTAGCCGAACGCTGAGGCTGAGGACTGGACCAAGGCGGCAGGCATATGCAACGTGGAGCAGCCGCCTGCTACCGGGCAGCAAATGGCGAAATGGCATGATCAAATAATATCAATAATGCGATGGCCTCATCCTCGACTCATCCACCCTGGCCTGGCCAAACCCGGCTGCAGGCGGTGACCAGCATACCCGAAACAGGCGAGACAACGCACACAATGCTTGGTCGGAGGAGGCCATCCGGACCTCGAGCCCGAAACTTTACCAATGGTCAGGCAAAGCGGCAACACGAGAATGCGGAGAAGGATCCCTCTTAGCTGGCTATCCTTCCTCGGGCATGGCCGCCGCTATTTCAGCCCCAGTTCCTGGCCGTCGAAGCTTGACCTGACCGAGACAAGACCTGACTGACAACAATCTTTTTCATCCGCATCAACTACTCGCTCGTGTCGACTGTCCCGAAAGGCTGCTGTACAACCTGCCATGCATGTCGCAATTCTCGACTTTGTGTGGCACATCGTGGCGGGCCCGGCCACCGCAGATTCTTCCTGGCCAGCGAGGCCTGTCTCCAATCGCGACCTTGGCTTGCTGCATTGCCATGACTACCTTGAGAACTTTGGACCCAATGTCTCAGCGTTGAATGTGCTCGTCATCCGTATGGCGACTGTCGTAAGTATATAGAGGGTCATGATCCCCAGTCTTCTCATCTTCCAACACAGAAGCCACTCACTCACAGCTCGCTCGACTTCTCACAGCCTTTCGTTAACTCATCCTAACAAAACCATCCATACCCATCCTCCACTTCTTACCCATCACCAAAATGCGCTTCTTCGCTCTTGCTCTTCTCGCTGCCACTGCCAGTGCTGCTGTCGCTCCGGCCGTGAGGAGAGACGGCACCTGGGCTGAATGGGGCGCGACAGTCACTGAGGTAAGCGGCCTCGTGCCCCTCTGCCACTGTTTTGGATTGCTTGAGCAACAACTCGTTTTGTCCCCGTGCATCGCCACTCACAGCCGGCCACGGTAATAGGACAAGTTGTGACAGCCCCGACTCGATGTGCAGCACTGGACCTGACGCTTACCATGAACCCAGATCGAGACGTCCACAGTCACCGCCACCGTGACCGCTACTGCCACAGTCACCGCCACTGCGACCGTGACCTCCGTTGTGACTTCAAAGATCTGGGTGCCTCCCCAGACCGTCACCGAGATCGAGACGGAGACAAAAATCACGACTGTGACTCCTCCACCCGTCTATGTGACGACGATCGTCACTGAGCAGGCCCCAACGACCCAATGGGCAACCTGGTAACTAAGAACTCTCCACATCAAGAAACCGGACGGGTCTTTGGCAGAGGGCCACAGAGTTCTTCCACGAGTAATTTGAATGACGTACGAGGATCAGAAGTTGGGTTGGGGTTGTGGTTCTGGACTCGCTCGGATTTCGGCAGCCTTGCCAATGCGGCCATCCAATTGTCAGCAAATAATAAACTTTGATAAAGGCAAATAGAACGTGCATGGAAAACAACGTTGATTCGTCACCTTTGACCTTTTGCTCCGTTCAATATAGTCATGTTTTCTCCTAAGCCGCAGAGCCCCGCAGCGACTATTGGACCCACCCTTACACAACTCGAAGCGAAGCGATCACCTAGCCTTACTGAGCAATGCTCAATGTCTCTGGTTGTTCATGGCCGAATATTTCCATTTGGCCTTGTCTGTATGCGCAGCATTGTTGAAGAGTTGCTTTGCACAACCGTCCCAGTCCTTCCTGTGAACCATGACAGTACTCCGTCCAGGTCAGCAATTCTTTCCGAACCACGAACTTTGCAAACCCGTGCAGTAGTTACCTGGTAGACGTGCAGGTGGAATAGCCGGCAACTGGCTACTCCTACAACCGGTAATGGTTCCTAGCGAGACACACAGCCATGTGCTAGTATTAGAGCGCTGACGTCCTCCAGAGCATGAAGCCCGCTTCTGCACGACCATTGGCCAAAATAGCTACTGAGAAGCAGGTCCAGATCGAGTCTACCTGTATGACACGTGCTGTTCCTGAAATCTCAACAGGATGATTGAGCATTGGGGCTAAGAGCCATGCTTGCAGCTACGACCACGTTGGGCATGCTCAAGCCAAACCCAATCCGATCTCCCTCCGAATCACGCCATCTTGCCAGCTGGTCCCTCTGTCACTGATTTACTGATCTGTTCGAAGAAGAGGATTATGCCGAATGGTTATTTGAGCTTGTCCCTCGACCAGATTCTAAAACTCCAAGCCCGTACGATGTTCAACTGTTTTACAGGTTGGAGTGACAGTCCGGTTATCTATTCTCCCCTCCTGCTTTCGAGTCGACAAATCCCAACCTTTGCTTCAGCACATCTCTTTCCAGTCGCTCTTTGAGCGCAGCTCGGAAGTCCGTTGGAGAGCCGGAGACAAGTGGACATGAAGGCTTCGTCACAAGTACAATACCTACCACCGTAAGGACTACGAGGCTGAAGCCAAGAAGCGCACTGGGCGGCGTATATAAGACGACCACCCCGGCATACTCTTCTGATTCTCCAGAGGCTAGTTTTTGGAATATAACCATGCCTACGTGCTCCTCCTCGTTGCCTTGGCGGACAGGAAACGTCACAATCACCGTTACAATTCATTGCCGCGCCTGTTGGATCGCCGGCACCGGGATAATTCCCTATAATCCAGTAGACGGTCTTGCGTTTGCCCTTGTGTCAAATACCATGGCTTTGCTTGTCAGTTCCTTGCATTTTTGATTCATCTTCATATTTGAGATTACTAGCCTATAAAACAGAGGGCCAAGGGCCCTAGTGACAACTCTTACTTGGTACACCATGGCAAAACACCATACAGAACGGTTTCTTCCTCTCATTTCACCCATGGTTTCTGGAACGATTCTCTTCTGACCCCTGGTCAAAATTGAGAAGTTATGCAACATTAATGACTCGTGCTGTACCAAACCCGATCTCTCACCTAACGAGGGCAAGGAAGATATCAAGCGTCTTGAGCGGCAGAGGGACATAATAGCATGGTAGCGTCCTCAGGACTCGCTACAACCGTGGAAATTGTCGACCACAGGGCCATCGAGAGTGAGCCAGAACTTTATGAATCAAAGACATGGTTGCGTAATTTCGTAGACATATAGAGGCAGAGTCCTGGGCAACTTTGGTTCTTCAAATCTCAGATCCTCTTGTGCGGGTCTAGATAGTTCCTGGTGCTCCACTATGAAGTCATAGCCACCGCATTAGAAGGTCAGTTGGAACATCAACGGAGGTCAGATTGCAGCATTGGCTCCCAACGCCTCCTTAAATGACACTCAACTGCCGAGGGATGTATTAAAATACATCAACACGTCCTGAGATTGGCTTATTGTCAAACACTTAATCATCGACCCAATCAACCTAGCAATATCAAATGATTATCTATTTAAGAGCAGCTGGCGCGTGGGTTGAGTATTAAGATGCGGTCACGTGACCCACAGCCTTGTTCACGACAGGCTCTTGTCCTCTTTATTGACAGGCCACCAGAGCCGCTCAAGGGAGAAATATAACTCAGTTCCCGGCCTGTACGTGCTATGTGTGGTGGTGAATAACTGTAAATGCCTTCAATAAATGCGCCAAATCCAAGCCGAAGCTTGGGCTACCTGTACTCCTCCGTTGTTGGGCGCGCTTTTGCCCAAGTGGAACAGCCAGGTCCGACTATTATCCGGCATCGTTCGTGCACAGATGCCAGGGGCTATGTTGCTCTTGGGGTTATGTTGCTCTTGGGGCAACATCACCACTTTCTCGTCCTGTGACAGCCAAGCGATGGTGTGTCTTATCCGGATTACACCTCCCGTAGCGACGACCTGGGTCTCCACTGGAGCGGCGATGTCGGCGTTGAAATTCGGCTTTGGAAAATTGATGTTGAAGGCTGCTGGCTTGGTATCTTTCACAAGAGACCTCGGGATGGTCAATGGCGGCAGTTAGTGGAGCGGCGGGAGCGATTCAGACTTGGTAAAACGGACTCGGTGGGAATTAATAAAACGCACTGTCCTGTTTTTGCACCAATGAGTAGAGAGAGCAAAAGAGCATATAAGTGGATCGTTTTATATCTCGGTCGAGTGGGAATGGAGTTGTGACTGCCACTGACGCAGAGTCCTTAGACTGGCCGCTGTGTGAGGGTGGTTCATCCCCAGCCTACGTATGAACAATGCAACACATCGATCCATCAGAGACAGAGCATCTTGCTGGCGGCCCTGCAGCTTCCAGGTATGTGCGAGATTGTTCATGCTGTCAGTGTATTGGGATGCTCCTCTCCTTCGAACTCCCCATGTCTCTGCTTCTTGCCATCGTCATTGATCGCTGTATGTCGACCCGAGATTGTTCATACTTCTCAGTGTATCAGGATGTTCCTCTCCTAGCACCCTTATCCTGGTCTCCATCACTCGAACTTCTAGTGTCTCTGCTTCTTGCCATCGTCCTCGATTCCTGTATGTCGACGCGAGATTGGACATACTGGTCAGTGTATCATGATGCTCCTCTCCTAGCACCCTTATGCTGGTCTCCATCACTCGAACTTGTAGTGTCTCTGCTTCTTGCCATCGTCCTTGATCCGAGTATGTCGCTGCGAGATTGTTCATACTGGCCAGTGCATTAGGATGCTCCTCTCCTAGCACCCTTATGCTGGTCTCCATCACTCGAACCTGTAGTGTCTCTGCTTCTTGCCATCGTCCTTGATTCGAGTATGTCGACGCGAGATTGTTCATACTGGTCAGTGTATTAGGATGCTCCTCTCCTAGCACCCTTATGCTGGTCTCCATCACTCGAACTTGTAGTGTTTCTGCTTCTTGCCATCGTCCTTGATTCCAATATGTCGCTGCGAGATTGTTCATACTGGCCAGTGCATTAGGATGCTCCTCTCCTAGCACCCTTATGCTGGTCTCCATCACTCGAACCCGTAGTGTTTCTGCTTCTTGCCATCGTCCTTGATTCGAGTATGTCAACGCGAGATTGTTCATACTGGTCAGTGTATTAGGATGCTCCTCTCCTAGCACCCTTATGCTGGTCTCCATCACTCGAACTTGTAGTGTCTCTGCTTCTTGCCGTCGTCCTTGATTCCAATATGTCGACGCGAGATTGGACATACTGGTCAGTGTATCATGATGCTCCTCTCCTAGCACCCTTATGCTGGTCTCCATCACTCGAACATCTAGTGTCTCTGCTTCTTGCCATCGTCCTTGATTCCTGTATGTCGACGCGAGATTGGACATACTGGTCAGTGTATCAGGATGCTCCTCTCCTAGCACCCTTATCCAGGTCTCCATCACTCGAACCTGTAGTGTCTCTGCTTCTTGCCATCGTCCTTGATTCCAGTATGTCGACGCGAGATTGGACATACTGGTCAGTGTATCAGGATGCTCCTCTCCTAGCACCCTTATGCTGGTCTCCATCACTCGAACTTGTAGTGTCTCTGCTTCTTGCCATCGTCCTTGATTCCAGTATGTCGACGCGAGATTGTTCATACTTCTCAGTGTATCAGGATGCTCCTCTCCTAGCACCCTTATCCAGGTCTCCATCACTCGAACATCTAGTGTCTCTGCTTCTTGCCATCGTCCTTGATTCCAGTATGTCGACGCGAGATTGGACATACTGGTCAGTGTACCAGGATGCTCCTCTCCTAGCACCCTTATGCTGGTCTCCATCACTCGAACCTGTAGTGTCTCTGCTTCTTGCCATCTTCCTTCATGAAAATAAATATCTCCGAGTTCCTTCCACAATGAAGCCATCAGCTCCTCGTCTAAATCCAGGCCGGGTCCTGCGCCGAGTTCGGTTACGTTTGTCGTTAGTAAATGAGCCACTAAATGCCGCCGAAATTCTGGTCTCCCCTTATCTCGATTTGTCTGGCACACTGCCGCCATCAAAAGAAGCCGGGCCCATCGAGGCCATGGAATATCGGGATTTTCTTTCCGCGCTCGCCATTGCACAAGGCTATGCATCGTTGTTCCAGTCCAGTCGCCACCGAGGCGTTGCACCATGCCGTACCGTATCAGTGGTTGTATTGCCTGGCGGTAATGAAAGTGGTTCCATTCTCGACCGTTCAACAGAATGATGTTTCTCAGCCAATCGGGCACTTCGTCCTCGGAAACGCCCAGTCGATTCGTCATCACAGGCCACCCTATACTCGCCAAGCGAAACAGTTCCTCTTGCACGATGCCCTGGTCGAAATATGCCAAAAATGTCAAGAGCTGGCTCGCACTGTTCCCAGCAGATGTCCTTTTGATCGCCGCGAGACTAGTGTCCCACACAGTCCACACCGTCTGGTCGTAAGACGAAAGCCTGTAGAATGGTTCCCAACATAGTAAGTCGTCTCGATGCCGATCGTAGTCAGCCAAATACTCTTCCAGGACTGCCTTCACATCCCGCATTTGCTCGACTCCGCTGTCGTTAAACTCGAACTGTTCAGTCAGATACGCTCCAGCCAGGTCGACGGCGAGGGCCAGATAGCCCAAACGGTCCGCTACCTGATCGCACAGATCATCAATATTGGTCACCCCCAGCTCATTCTCTACTCCGACGTGCTGCTTGAGGAGAGCTCGAGCCTCTTGTTGTTCCATTTTACCGACATCGAGACGAGCACATTGGCTGTTGAGGAATCGCGGTGACTGTGGATGCCGACTAGTCACGATCGCATGTCCTTGATGACCTCGGGGAATGATCTCTTCGACATTCCACGTTGTATCGTCGGCATTATCGACCACCACAAGCCATTTTCGGTCCCCTTCATCCCGCTCGGAGAACCAGCGCATCACGCCAGCGATCGCCGGAGAGTCCAGAAGCCGCTCATTTCGCGCTGCAGCTGTATCGATTGTCAGACCGAGCGCGGCAGCGCTGCGTTCAAAGCTAAGTTGCGCCGTCTCGGTAGTGTGAGCATCGATCCAGAGAATTGGACTGTACTGGTGTCGGTGCTCTTCGACGAAGTTGAGAGCCAGTTGCGTCTTCCCCACTCCGCCCATGCCATGGATGACCAGCGCCCGGTAGTCACTGGTAGCATCGGAGTCTTGCTCGACGGCGGGCGGCCATAGCTCCTCATTGATCAGTCGTGAAAGATTATCCCGCGACGTGTAACTCCCGACCCGCTGGGCAGGGACCGAATAGATGTCTTGAGGTTCAGGGGGGAGTAGTGTGAGAATCTTATCTCGAATACTTCCATACTCGGTAGTCCGCGACCCAAACTTGTTCAATCCTGAATGGTCGACTGCCAGGCCGATGTTCTGGACGCGGCCAGATGGGCCCGAGTACTTTACTGACTGTTCCTTGACGCACTGTAGGTTGCAGTGAGATCTCCAGTCCGGCATGTCCACGAACTTGACACTTACAAACTTTGTCCACTTCAGGGAACCCATTTGCACCAGACAGGTCTCGCGCTTCTCGAAGAAGTTATAGACGCGGAGACCTTCCTCCATGTTCACCACGAATTGTTCGTGTAGATCGAGTAAATTGAGTGAGTCGTACTCAATCTCGTTCAATATGGATCTGTTTGACCCCACAGGTCCTAGTAGCCGTGCAATGACAGATCCCATGCTTGTAAAGTTCGATCCGCGGTGTGGTGTGCCCAGAAACAGGATCCCCTTTGTCTGACTAACAATATCTTCGAAGCTAGGGTTACCTTTGGCCCAGACCAATGCCTGATACCGTCAGCATCTCTCAAGCCGTTGGGCGGAAGAAGCATGACTAGAGATCATTGGGCACCCACCTGTTTAATGAGAAGACCCCCATAGCTGTAGCCGACAAAGAGCAGTCCGCGGCTCCGCTCCTATAGGACACAGGCCAGTATCAACACAAAGTCGGCCTTCACTCGCACGTCTGGGGACAGACCTCTTGTCTCGAGCGAATTCGGTCTCGGATATGGTGCAACATGTCCATAGCAAGATTCGGCAGTCGCTCCTTCACCGCGTCGCGCATATAATATGAATCATGGTTGTAAAAGAAGATCCGCGTCTTGCGTCGTAAGGCGAGAGGCAGATCGTGAGGGAGGAAGTCGGTCACCCAACACACGGTTTCATCAACACCTGTACCAGTTTTGTCGCCGGATCCTGGACGGTTGGTGCGTGGCGGATGTGCTCGCCAGGTCGTGTCAGGGTTCGAGCCGAGGCCATGAACAAAGATGATGCTACAGGTGGGAGTGAATTAGCCTTATGCATATTCTCGATCACAGCGTCTGATCTTACTCAACACCATCAGGGCGCAACTGCGTGCCCAACCCTTGGTGTGCTCCATCCACCGCTGCAACCCCAAAGCTTGAACGAGGCGCCTGATTTGCCCGAAGTCGGGATGGAATTCTTTTTGTCAACAGGTGGTAGAGGACGAGAGTCGACACCAGCAGAATGACGCACCACACAGCACTCGCTCTCCACATTGGAAATTGTGGGTTCGGTCACGGTGACACCACCCAGCCTATGGGACGTACCGGAAACTCAGCAAGTGTGCAATGAGATGACGATGATGTTAATATGATGATGGAAGTTCAACAGCTGTCTGTCTGTAGCTGCAGACATGATCAGGCTGTGGCTGTGCAGCTGGCCAGAGGCCCATCGGGCTGGCGCCTAGCTGCCTTGTGGAAGCGCCACAGGTGAAGTTGGAAAAGTTCTGCGATGATCAAGTGAACACAAGAAGTAATCGAGTCAACGTTATGGCATCTTTTCAAGTGCCCTTCCCTGAGAATGCTGCACCGAACGTCCAGCAGCTTCTCTCACCAGAGGATTCTCTTGCCCGCGTTCTTCCATCTCAGCCTCAAGGACCAAGGGGCAGCAGGAGGAAGTCACAGAAGCCAATCGACTATCTTCCAGGATTCCCGAACATACCACTGAACCGAACAAAGATATCTGAATTCATTCAGAAAGAACTCGGGACCCCTATCTTGGATGAGCTCTATCCGCGGCTGTGGTTTGTGGCTCGCAAGTCTAGCAGCAACATCGATCCTCTTCACCGGCAAGCAACGAAAGGACGAAAAATATTCATCACCGAAGATTCCCAACTCCATCTGACATGGCAAGATGACCGGATCTACATCAAGCCGGTCCCGCTGTGGTTGCTCAATTACCAAGTTTGGCTTCGTTATTTGTCTCCGATTGCTCCCGAGCAAACGTGTGTCGATCCCAATGAGAAGGATCAGGTATCGTTTCTGACGATATGGGAGCCCCACGAGCGTGCGACTGCGTTAGGCTTCCTCAGAAGCCATGCACACCTGATCGAGCATTATTCCGACTTTGTAATTGCCCATCAACATCGCCTCCTGCCTCCGGGCGTAGACTGGATCACCTGGTCACGGTTCATTGCACATTTCCGTGACGCCGGGGACGACGACGTATCCCACCGCTACCATTACGGCCAGCTTCGCCTTTCGCGGCTGCACTGGGCAGTGCGGCTGTTTCGTCCCCGAGCAGCACACACGTGGTGGTTTTACCATTTACCATACTGGTCCACGACGCCATATCTGCAAAGCATACTGGCCCCGCTTCTGGTTGCATTTGCCACCTTCTCGCTAGTGCTCTCAGCGATGCAAGTCGCCGTTGGCATCCCTGCGGATGGTCTGAAGTTCTCGCGGTTGACTGAGATTGGACTGGAAAACATGAGGCGGGCTTTCTGGGTCTTCTCGATAATGGTGTTGATAATCTTGGGGGTCGTTTGGATCCTCCTCGGTGCTATTCCTTTAACTGTGCTGATGTGGCAGCTCCTGTGGGGATTCAACCACAGACATAAGGCAATAAACCAGACAAGAGCTTGACCATCTCATCATGCACTGAGCGCTAGGAGTCTTCAACAGCAAGTAATGTTCAGTGAGGAGGATATCACTGAAGGTCAATCGTTTGCACCGTCGGCAGAACAATCGGCCGCCGCGCAAAATATTACCAGATCGCAGTGATCAGTCTCACCTGGCATTGACTTCAGGTCCTGAGTCGTGGATTAATCACCTATACGAGTGGACAAGCCCGGCAATATGAATTACGCCATTCTTACGGCCTTCATATTTCAGAGAAAATATAATCGGATCTGTTGCTGTGGCAGCATTCTTTTGACGAGAGAATCCACTATGGTGGAAATGACAGCCAAAGGGCCAGATTGACGACATCCACGGGAAAAGGCGAAATAAATCATAGCCCCATTGCCCTGCTCCTTGATTTCAATATGTTTGCACTCATAAAGCGGCTACAAAAATTGCCTATTCTTAGCTAGTACTCGACCGCTACTCTACTGCCAAATGCCACTAGCTGCACTAGACCCCAGTCAGTCACAGGGCGCGCATTTATATTTTTCTGGCCATTATACAACGGCAACATGGTCTCAGGACTCACTCAGTTCTCCTGGAACTCCTGGTCAAAACGGGAGAACGAACGAGTTTGCAGTGAAATCGCAGTGTGCCAGCATGTCGTCCACACAGACACTCGAACTTTCCGAGCCGATCAATACACTGAGTCAACAAGACTGGAATGCATCAGCTACCCCTGCGAGCGGCGACAACATCGTTGAAGCTTCACGCTTGGCTGACGCGAGTGTGCCTGAGGGAGGTTATGGATGGGTCGTCGTGGCAGCATGTAGCCTGGTGACCTTCTGGTTCGTCGGCACCACCTACAGCTGGGGCGTGGTACAAGATGCCCTTGTGCAGCAACGCCTTTCAACGCCCTCTACACTCGCCTTTGTAGGATCAGTCGCTGTCGCATCGCTCGCTGTATTTGCCACCATCAATGGCAGACTGGTTCGGGCTGTGGGAGCGAGAAAGGTGGCAATGCTGGGAATCATCTTGATGGGGCTGGGCCAGATCCTGAGCGGGTTTTCGGTGAAGACCGTGGGCGGACTTTTTGTCACCGCTGGATTCATGATGGGATATGGCGTCAGGTAGGTTCTCTTCGCCGCTCACGTGGAAGAGAGTAAGTAACCATTACTGGACAGTTGCTGCTTCATGGTAAGCCTCTTGACTTATTGATGCAAGGTAAATCCTGACTGGACGACCTCTCAGGTTGTCTCTGTCACCCCAGCACAATACTTCAGCAAACGTCGTGGGCTTGCCAATGGCATCGTCTTCGCCGGCGGTGGTCTCGGAGGTGCCGTCATAAGTCTTGCCATGTCGGCGGTGGTGAACAGACTGGGTGTTGCCTGGACCTTCCGAATTATCGGATTGGTCATGATCGGAACAGGGCTACCAGCAGCATGGCTTCTTAAAGAGAGAGCACCCATCGGCAGTTCTTCTTTTGTGGAATGGTGAGACGAAAGCACAAGCCATGGAGGCCTGCTAACATGATGATATAGGCGGCTGTTCCGGGACATTAAATTCGTCACCTTGTTCATCGCGGGCGCGATTGCGACGTTCCCGTTGTTCGTGCCTCCCTTCTTTTTGCCCCTGTACGCCCGTTCCATCGGCCTGTCGACACATGTGGGGGCCGCCCTTGTCGCGGCCTTCAACTTTTCGTCCGCAATCGGGAGAGTCTTCTGCGGCCTGATGGGTGACAAGCTCGGACCTGTCAACAGCTTGTTCGCATCACTCGTTGTGAGCGCCATCAGTATGTTAGTGCTCTGGCCAGTTTCGACTTCACTCGTGCCGCTCATCGCTTTCGTCGTGATCAACGGCATGGGAAACGGTGGGTTTTTTGCCATCATGCCGACGGTTGTGGGGAACGTGTTTGGCAGTGCGAGGGTATCGACCGCGATGGGGATGATAGTGACTTCATGGACTGGTGGTTATCTAATGGGCGCCCCGATTGCCGGATACCTGTTGGAAGCGTATGGTGGAGAGAAAGGAGGCTTTCAGGCCTATCGCCCTGCGATCTTTTACGCCGGTTCGTTGGCCCTGGGTGCAGCCGGACTGGTGGCTTTTGTGCGTTTGCGCATGTCGAAACACCCCTTAAGGCGGCTATAATGGACAAATCAGAAGTCTCTTTTCGAATATTCCCCGACAAAGACTCACCCTTGCTTCTGCCAGATATTCGTTCCCGGTCAGTGCAGAAACCCGCCTGGAGGCGTTAGTTTGAGGAGATTCAGCACACAGTCAGTAGTCGGATGTTTTGTTCTAGGCGAGCTGTGGGGAGAGGGATATCAATCAGGGACAGGACAGAGAATTGGCATCTTGTGCCAGTAGCGACCAGGGACCCTGTCAGGGAATCACAAATCATAGATTGGGAGACATCTGTTCCAGCAGCCATCCTCATAACCTCGGGTCCCACAAATGCTGTCAACGTTCACAGCGTCACAGCCTGCCGAGACTCGCCTCAATTGAGAGACGATAGGTGTCGATGATCATCTCGGCAGGTCAGACCATTATTTTGTCCGGACGTGGCACATGCTTGTTCCTCAGATATATAAAGTGGGTTTCCGGCATCGTTGTAGGTGACTGCACAGTCTGTAGGCAAAGTGGTTTGCTTGTCAAAGAGTTCAATGATGCTCTGTTGCAGGAACGGTTCTTGAGGTCATTTATTTGAACTGACAGCCGATGCCTGCTGGTGTCGTGTCAGCGTGTGGATGTAGCAAGGATGTTACAAGGAGCATACAGTGTTCCTGGAGGGCCTGTGCCGGAGTTCCATTACCGTTCGCGGCCACTTGCTGTGGAAGGCCATCTAGCTTCTCCAGGATTCGGTCGAGCCGCGCATTGATTCGGTTCTGCCTGACATAGTGATACGCAACTGTTGACATCCCGACGTGGAGGTGTTCCAAAGCTTGCGGTGTACTTAAGAAGCGCCGCAGAGGAGTAGAACGGTGAATGTTATCCATTGTCGAATCGGACTCTTCTCGATGGACTGGAATAGTGATGGAAGCAGGGTGTTCCACGTAGCACTGGGATCGCTGTGATCCCGCTGTGCCCTGAAATACTCCCAGAAGTTGTCGTGTGGGCTAGATTCTCGAGGTATGAAATGAAAAGCTGGTCACTGCGTCAATGGGATGGTGAGAAATAACGGGCCAAGATGGAGGAGATAGAAGGAACCTCTGTATTAATGCGAAGCCATTTCCACCCTTTGGGGACTGCAACAACAACTAGACGGTGCGCCAACGGCTCCCTCAGAGCGGTCTGGTTGCGCCACGTGAAACCAGGTCCATCTAGAGACTCGTGCGTTGTGCGTGTCGATCCAATGCCAGCTTCACGCACAGGAAATTCCGGTGCGATGGATCTTTGGAGCTGAGACGCCTTGGGCCCGGGACATGGTGGGCAAGGTTCATGTCAGGAGATGATGGCTCGTCCAACGAAGCGGCGAAAGCTAGAAGGGCCACGACAGACACGACCAGGGCTGGCCAGCCGTTCACACCCCAGAACCAACCCAAGACGGGCATGGTGAGCTGGGATGTGTGCAGGTCTCGCAGTTCGGAGCGCGCAGTTTACTGCGTCATGCAAGGCCGGCCAAAGGTAAATGCTGCTACTGCGAATGAAGCAGTCTGGGTCAGATCAGCGGGGGCTGGAGTCGAGGACAAAGTTCGGGGGGACACAGAAGGACATGAGCCGCACAAGTTGAACTCCAGAAGGACTTGAGGCGCTCAAGTTGAACTCCCAGAAGGACCGCTTTGCAGGTGACCCCAGCCTGATTCTCTTTAGCATCATGATGGAGGCGACTAGTTTATTGTTAGCGCAACGAGCAATGAGCGGGGGAAAGGGGGAGAACATCCTGCAGTGACACGACGTGGGAACTTGGTGGAATAGATCGTGACGCTGTATTTGAGCCGAAAGCATGTGCAAGGAAGAGCCTCGAGGAACCATCCACCCGGATTGGATGGCTGCCACGGGCGTTAGAGGATCCTCCAGCGCACGCCTTTGGTTCCGGCTCCGCGGTGTCTAGCAGACGCCCGGCGAGGAGATGTCAGTCTGATTACGGGTTCGCCTACCCATGAATGAATCCTTGCACGGGATGAATTGCGGCCGTTGCATCGCTTGCCAGACAAGGGATACCGACAGAGCGCGACAGCTGACAATGCTGTGGGTCGACAATCAGCGGGGGATGGGCCCGGTGCAGAGAATGAGGCGTGTTCATGCCACACCATATTGCTGGTGACCTCGTCCACCGTGTGAAAACGGGTGGAAATGCAGTCGAACATCCGCCGCGCAACGAGCTTTTGATGCCGGGCCCGAGGCCTTGGATCACTTCGACGCCGGCCTGAGCATGACCGACGCTAATGCAAGAGCCGACTGGGTCTGGCAAGGTGGTGAGAGCGGTAAACATTTCTCTGCCTCTATCAGCAACGAGATGCAAGGCGCTTCCGACCAGCTAGTCACCCAGAAGCGAGATGATCATTGCTAGTTTTCGGCTACCACGACTGGGAGCCCCGTCCACTAGCGGGGAGATGTGATGACGCTGCTTCCAAGCGATCCGACTCCTCGTCCCGGATGCGTGGGTGAGATTGAGGGGCAAGTTCAGTTTGGGAGTGCGGCAAAGGAAAACATCGGCCGCCAAGCCCTCCAATATCCAAGTGACAGGTTCGCTCTATTGTGGTTCCCTGCACTATTACCCGACTTCTGCCTCGTGCAACGCCTTGTTACATTGTGGACCTCGCCAGCACATATGGCACCAGCCAACCGAGCGGCATCGGAACGAAAGTCAAGCACTCCCTGCAACTGCCGGAAAACCATGGCGACGCCAACATACCCCCACACTACGCTCGAGAGTTGACACCTAAGGGGAACATTCAACCAAGAAACAACCTTTGCTTTTCACAACGCTAGGATCAACTTTGTAGACATCCGCGATCCCATGCCGAGCCTATCCCGATTGTCGAGCTTACGCATCTGCAGAGCACTTCTGGCTTGTTTAGGACGATGTAATGAAAGGAAACGACCCACGTCCGAGTTGAAGCATGTTACTGGCAGAAGTGCATTAGGAGCGACATGAGCCTTGATAAACAGTCGTAAGCGGACACAGAATGGTTAGGCTATCATGACTATTGTACAGAAGCTGGGATGGGATGGGATGGGATGGGATGGAATGGAATGGGATGGTATGGTATGGGATGGGATGGTATGGGATGGGATGGGATGGGATTGGATGAGAGGTTTCCATGTTGATCATATGGCCACTGGGAATGCGTCGCTGGTCGCTTCAGTACTGTCCCTTGAACCCTGCCAGGACATCTAGGTTGCACAATCACCGGATGGAGAACAGCCCTCCTCGTTCGGGCCGTTACTCTCACAGCTGACCATGCAGATTTAACTAGTTGATTGAAACGGACCTGCACCACTAGTCCTTGACGACCCAACGAGTCTTTCATGCAGAGCCGGCAGTGCGACGGGGAATACGGCAACGTTCCGTGTCCACATTCTAGTCCGCGCCCGAACATAAGGCACAGCCACCCGCGGGTTGGCCGCTAGACGATCCGTCGTCTAGTGATGAGGGGATACGGGTTGAAAGATCCAGCGCCTAATCTGCATCTTCGGCGTAGCTCTCGCGGTTCGCTTGCCAAAAACGCGATTTCAAGAGGAACTCGCGCTTCTGAATTCTGTTGGACTGCTGAGGAGATACGGGTCCTGTGACGTACAATCCTCGCCGCAGGCACAATGCAGCCCTCGCAGACAGCTTGCAGTAAGGCATTGCAGCAAAGAAAACATGGTATCGAGGCTGCAGGATTGGGTGTGGCAAATGTCCATCCATGTCCACGCCTTGCGCCCACACCAACTGCCCCGGCCACCACGCGCAGCCCACACCTTCACCCATGCCCAACGGTTTATGAACCATGCCCGCAGCAGCCCTAAAGAGTTGACTAACTATTTCGCTTGGTTTCCTAGCCGGATCAGCTCCAGAGAAGCGGATGTGGAGAAAGGCGGTGCCTAATTAAACGAGTTGACGCCATTCTAGCTAGGCGCCGTTGTTTCGGGGAACATGAAGTGCTGACCTCGAAAGCATAATCCAACTCAATCATTCAAAATGGCAATTCTCGATAGAGTCTATTATACACGTGGACAATGGCCATTGATTGCATAGGTCGGCATGCTCGTGTTCAACCTGCACAAGGCGGAACATGCGCCTCGCATGGACGGCGTTGTGTCAGAGTGTGTAGTGGCGCAGCATAAGAGATGCGACAGCCATAGAAGCTGGTGGTCTGGGTTTTCTTGGAGCGGCCCGCACCGTTCATGGTCTTCCATACGGCGGGATGGAAATGACAGGCGCTGACTGCAGCGTGGTGCAGCCAGCTGATTGGTGGCCGGTGTATCTGCTATGACCTGGTCTGGGAGGGATCTCTTCAGAGAAACTGCGACCCGGTCAACGCTGCCAACCAGTTAGCCAGACTTCTCTTGTAAGATCATCGTACTGACTGGTATCGTGTTCAGACCGGAGATGGCCAGTCGCGTTTCCAGGGGACGGGGACCCCCCTTCAAACACAGCCAAGTATCTATCCATCTCTGCTATCAGGCGAGAGTGTCGAGAACGAACAGCCCCGTACACTGCCAATCCGTTAGCCGGACGTCTCTAGGAACATAATCGTACAGACCGATATCATCCTGGGACAGTAGGAGACAGGGCCCATCTCGAGTTGACGGGAGTGCCCCATTGAATATAGCCAAATATCTATCCGTGTCCGCAATCAGTCGAGTCTGTCGGGGGAGAATGGCGCTGGATCGAGTAGTCGGAATGCACGAAAAGAGATGATCAAGTGACCCTTGATAGGAGACGAATCGTGCAAGCATTCCACTGCTCCCTAGGCCGGGCATTTTTGTTGTATCTTTTGTCTATCCTCGGAGTAGGAAGGGAGAAATCCCGGTGCGATGGTGGAGGGCACGTAACAGAAAGACCGATCTGTGGAGGAAATTATGCAGCCAAGTTGGGGATGCTCGTCGAGTATTGCTGTTAGCGGGAAGTAGAAGGGATAGAACGTGAAAGTGGTAGGTTGAGAAGTGATGGAGGGGACAGCTGCTGCAATATCAGTCAAGTGCACCCACGGATAGGAGTGTCGAAGAAGAAATCCACTCGAGCATGAGCCTGGTCAAGTCCGAGGGACATCTCCTCGACTTATAGACGAGTGGTACAGAAAATGAAAGAGCGGTGAATAAATGAGTGCCTGAGGTTGTCGTCACCTTGGTCGGGCTCACTGAACGTTGCGCCAAAAGGTGCGATCCCATAGAATCATGAAGAATTAATGGGGTTGTCAGCATGTCCAGGATCAGGGCGAATCGTGGGTTGACTTGACAGCTGTCACCGCCGGTCAGGGCGACGGGCAAGGGTAGCCCTGCACTTTGAAATTCTCCAGCACCTGTCAAGTTGGCAGGAACAAATAGGAACTTGATCCGTACAGAGATGAACGCCGACGAACGCCCCGGCTCGTATGGTGACCAAGACGTGGCCCACCCTGAACGTAGAGTGTACCAAAAAGGAGGAGGGAATAGGAGAAGAGAAAGAGAGGGAGGGAGAGACAGATATAGAGACAGATAGAATGCGCAGAGTAACAGCACAGCCCAGAGACCGCAGCGTACTTTGTCTGCTTTTCCGCACCGAAGCCTCTGGCGGTCGTGTCATAGGCCAACGAGTTCCGGGCACCAAGTTGCACCACTGTCGATCCCACATAGCCACGCCGGGTCAGGGCGGTGCCGTGGCTAAAACATGGAGGGATGGGGAAGCAAGTAGCATCTATCCAGTCGGGTTGACGGCCGCTATCTATTTGACAGGCGCCATGGTGTCGCCTCCGGGCACGGTCAGTACTGCGCCGTGGCCGCCACAAGGTCGTTGTTACCGTACTCTCAGTCGATTGCTTGTTATAGGCAGCCAAAATGTGTCCAAATCCCTGGCCTGGGCCAATTCGCTGGGCTGGGCCTGCAGAACAGATCGCTTAGCCCTGAGTGTGATTGTCCAGTCCGGGTCATCCGCATGCGAATAAGTTTCGCGCAGCCAGGCCGGGGCTGGTGTGCCAGTCAATCTTGGGGCCTGTGTATGGATCGATAGAACGCCGTTCGGCTCCGGACCTAGATTGGATCGACCAAAGGTGTGTGGACCTCCTGAATTGGAGCCGCAATGGTCCCGTGTCGGGGGTAACACGTGCTGAGTGTGATCACCAGGTCACCGCCCCATTGATTCGCCAACGACCTCCTACCGAATGTTGTGCATGGGTTGTCCCAGCAGCGGCTTGATGATAGTCGGTTAAGCTATGCAGCCGTGTGAGTAGTATCTTCAAGCCCGGAGCGGGGCTGAAGTACAGCAGCAATCTGCGATTGGAAGATTCACTGGCCGCGTTATGCGCTGCCAATACGCCACTCCACATGGCAGCGCTGTCCAAGGGCCACGCTTGAGGTGCTGTATTGATCTGAACGGACAGAACGAACAAGACGCAGAACGAGCAGGGTGAGAACATGCTCACTGTTGATTACCCCAGCAGTGGCGCGAGCACACGACATGCCGAAGTGGACAATCCTTGTTTCCGGCCTTGCAGACGCCCCTGCATGGGACATGAAAACTTGCTTCTGGAAGGTCGGTAGAAATTGGAGCTGTCGAACCAATGCAGCCCCTGGAACTAGAGAGCAGCCACATCCTTGAGCTGGCGTTGAGCCCTGACAGGTATCTAGAATGTGAATTTGTTTTGGCGGTCTGAGGACACCGAGTTGTCGCGTGGCATCTGACTTTGCCGGACTACCAATCGTGTCGCTCAATGTCATGATTGGTCCAACGTGGTCGCGACTCTGGTCTCCACACTGGTAATCAATGGACCACAATGCTCTGTGGATGGAGTTCCGAGTTCCCTCACCTGACAGGCAAGAGTTTCGCGAAGATGGCTGTCTCAACGTCACTCACGCCTCCTTCAATCAAGGGCGTCGTCCATCTCGCCCTGCCTTCACCGCCGACATGAAAGATTCGAGCCCTGCGAGATTGATCCGGTCACAGGTTGAGAGACCTGAATTTGGTTCGTGGAGACATGAGCACAAGAGGTGTGTCAGACTTGCCGTTCCAGGTGGTGCCTAGTCCAACAATAAACGGAAACACCGCTCAGGATCAATCTACTTGGCACTGGAGCAGCCACCAATCTACGAATGCTGACGTGATTATCCCTTGAACTCATCCTTATGACATTGACCTGCTTTGTCCTCCTTTGGGCACCGTCGGTCTCGCTGCCACAGAGGACTTCAGAGACTTGTGCCGTGCTGGAAACCAACAAGGTCAGGAATCATCCAAGAGCTGAGGGAGAACGCTCTGTAAGTTGGGGTGTAAAAGACAGTTGAACCCTACAACTCCGAGAATCACCTGTCAAGGTGTAGAAGAAAGGACAGTGACAACTCTACTCCGCCCACAGACAACGGGCAACGACGTAGATGAGCTCTTGAAGTGGTAGCCTCCCTCGGAATGACGATATTCTCCGAGACGCTCTCAAGACACGAGAAGAAGATAGGCCGTAAGGATGTTACTGTATAATCGACGTCTCTGTATCCTTCGTTGCCCAAGCATGTGCCGTGGACGTCCTGGACGCGATTCTCCGGACTGATGAAGGAAAGACAGCACTTCATTGGAGCCGCAACTTAGTCTTGACACAGACTCAGGTCCCATGGTTGTAACCGCGCTGGTCTTCATCTAAACTTGGCTTGGGGCTTGCCAGTGCCAGTTGTATATCTAGAGCGTGAGGGTCGCCTCCAAGCGGCGGCTGTTGGGTTGGAGGAGGAAGAGGTTGGTTGTCGACCGAGCAGGAGGAAATATTGGTACCCGGGAGATGTGCGTGATCTGCGCCACTGGCCAGTCAGAGGCTTCGATCTTCCAGTGTCTGGAGGTCCATGTTCACTAAAACCATTGAAATGGCAAGAAATGTACGGCAGGAGGCTTGAGTTGCTTGGACAGTCTGGCACTGACTCAAGGTCACGTGTCGGCGAGACTTTCTCTAGCAAGACTCCTGCGTCGTGTGAGGGCTAATGCGCTCCAGAATGACCAGAGAATTCACACAATGAGCAGACGAGGTAGTTGAGTCCAATATAGCATCGGTCAGGCCACGACTTGGATCTTGGCTCAACTGCTCTTGGGTGAGATTTCTGAATCATGTCTCGTCTCGCAACACTGTGCACTAATCAATCAATACAATCAGTCATCAATCATTACAACGAGAGCGGCTAACCGCAAACACAATGAATTAGCGTTCTGGCCTTTTTGCACATCATATTGACACGGTAATGTACAGTTACTTGCCAATCGTCCGTCCAGTCGTCCGTTTGATATGATCACTCGGGTGCTGCAAACCGGAGTGTCGGCTCCGTCCCAAAGGACCAACCTCAACGCCTCGCTATTTTGACATCAGATTTTCTGGTGGTCAATCCACGCCCGCATAAACGTCGACAACTATGTTGATGGCGCTGAATAAAGTCAGCCATGTCCCGGAGGCCAAGTGGTTCAGGTTCACTTACGCAACCAAAATCTCCGCCGCAATGAGAACAATGACTAGGCCGAGTCAGTACCATATTTGAATATCGAAAAGGTGAAATCTCACCAATCCACTCCAATACCTCGCCATGTCTCCGACTTCCCTGCTCTCGCAATACAGCCAACAAATCTGGCCCGGTTAGCAGGCTATCCCACATTCAAGAGGAGTTCGACTCACCCGCAATGACATCTAATCTCTCCGTTAGCAACCGTACCCTCTGGTCGATCTCCAGATAACTCCGGACAGCGGCATAGACGGGCTCCAAATGTGGCTCGGCCCACATCAACTCGGGACTGTCCAACACGCTGCCTTGCAAATGAATATTGATTCTCAAGATGAACAACTCCCCGATTCGCATGTTCAATTGCCTTCGTGTGAGGTTGACGCTTCCGGTTTTGGCAATCAGGGCCGGCAACGGGCTTGTCGTCTCAATGGTCTCACTGACCAGGTCTTCAAACAAGCTCGTCTTGACGCTTTGCGACAGTGCATGGCTGATGGCCAACTTGATCATATGATTTCTCGGATCTCTCAAACTGATGAAGTCGTTGTATATTCGGGCCTGGTATTCCTGTGTGTAGTAGAAATTGAAGTTCTCGGTCTGCACGCTTTCGGTTGGCAAGGGAGCGTCGCTGAATTTGGAGATGTCGTTCAGAAATCTCTGCTCCTGTTCCACCGACATTCCCCATATGACCACGGTGCCGTAATCAAAGACAAACACCTCTGGAGTCAGCACGGTCGTCGATAATTCAGACGGTGTCCTCTCATGGATGTCGTCACCGTCGAGATGGTTGAGCTCTGCGGACGACTGGATGGCCGTGGTGGTGGGGGCATCGGCCGTGATGGCTAACTCTTCATTGTCGGTCGACATACTCGGCGGACCCAACTCCTCTTGAAGGTCGATCAGATCCTCCCTGCGCTGTTTCTTGTTGTCTTCCATTTCGACGGCGCTGTCGGAATACCTCCTCTCCGCCGGACCCATTCTCGGACTTGCCAGGACTCTCGCCAATCGTTCCTGCACCGGACTCCCAGGACCATTCCTCTCCTCCGCTCTATTATTGTCATTCTTCTTCAAATGGTCGTAGTTGTACGGGCTATACAGGCACTCGTCAAACAACTTCGGGTTCGCTCCCCGGGTCCTGGTCCGGGACTTCATGAACTTCATGATCCCCTCGAGCCGATAACCTTGTGCCATGCAGTAGGCCGTGACTCGCGGCAGCCGATCTCGGTCGGCCTTGCCTAACCTGGCCGCATCTCTTCGTGCCGTGGGATCTTTGATCCGAGTAAACTGTGCATACACATCCCGTCCGCTCTCCTCGTCCGCACCGTCCGCACCGTCCTCGCCGACATCTGGGTTGGGTAATATCTTGAGCTTTTCGGTTGTTTTGGTTGTTCTTTGAGCGCCTGCTCGTGGGGCCGGAGTCAAAGGTTGCGTCGTCGGCAATGGGCCGCCATGACTATTTCTTCTCCGCAGTTTCGAGTTTAGCGCACTGAGCATCGGCTGCGGTTCTCGCGCATTTTGGTTGGACACCAACGTCGTCGATGGGCTTTGCATGGGTCTTAAGGAGCCCGAGGAAGTGGTACCAGAATGTGTGCTGACAGAGGTCAACGGGTTGAATGTTACTGACCGCCCAGTCCGCAGACTCGGACGTGACGTCGATCCTCGACTGGGACCGGAGTGAGTGGGCAAGAGAGGAGAGGATTCATCTGATGCCGTCGCCATCCTCACAATGATCGAGCACAAGGCAATCGATGCGGTAGGACCGGATCAGAATACAGACACGCCTCCCGGTTCGGGACCAACGACCTTTACATCATCCCCTGCAGTCCATCCCCAAGCTCAAAGCTCTCCACGTGCGGAGGCCAAGCTTCGCGCTACCATGGCCATGTTTTGTCAATTTACACCACCGAGTCCAGGACGCCAGGGTTGGAGTGGAATGGCATCCTGAGGAATCACCACATGTAAATTATCGACGGAATAAAGAGCGAGCTTTGTCGAGTGAAGACTTATGCATTGGTCCATGAAGCGCTATTCAAACATACCGAGAATTCCTGGCTGATGCCCATTTTTACAAAGCTCGGATCGTTGCAACTGGCAACCCTCATTTCCTACTTGGGTCTTCCCCCCCATTGAGGTTCAGCCCAAGACCTTCGGCGTCAAGGTAGAGCTTGTTTTTCCCACCACCCTCTTGCAGGATCTGTGCGATGGTGCGCGCATTCTCGATCTGTCTCAAGTCGACGTAACTTCTGCTCTTCTTGATGGCGTCACCAATCAACTCTGCAGATCGTGCTTCACCCTGAGCTCGGACGATGGTCGCCTGCTTCTCTTGTCGGGCCTTGTCGACGACAAAGGCCGCCCTCTGGGCCTCTTGTTGCGCAACCTGCTTCGCCTCGACAGCAGCCGTGAATTCGGGAGAGAATGACAGATGGGTCAAGGAGACGTCGTCCAGCATGATATTGAATCGTGCCGCCCTCCGAGTCAGGTTGTCCCGTACCAATCGGGCAACATTCTCACGCTGCGTAATCAACTGACTGGCGTTAAATTGCGCGACGACGCTCTTGAGCACCTCATTGACAATGGACGGCAGCACTCGCTCGTCATAGTCGGTGCCTAGCGTCCGGTAGATTTGTGGGAGCGAGTCAACTCGAGGACGGGAAAGCACACGGCAGGTAATGTTGACCATCTGCAGATCTTTCGTTCCCGTCAATGAGGCGACATTTCGTGGTTTTGCGCGGACGTCGTAGTCTATGGGCGTTTCGAACCATGGTATTCTCAAATGGGTTCCTTTGCGGGATCAGTCCTGGGCGTCGGCTCCGCATCGTCATTCCATACCTTCATTGTAGATTTTTGGGCTGACTCCACCGATTCGAGTATACTTGATCGCTCGGTGGCCACCGTCGACATTGAAAATCGAGTTGGATATTATAACCGCTCCAACGCCGAGACCAACCAGAGCCAGCAAACCACGTCCGGCAGCAGGACCACCGGGCATCCCGCCCCCGAAACCGCCGCCTCCTCTCTGCTGCAGCGTCCTCTGAATCTTCTGAAAGTGCTCCCTCGGATCGTACGCCATGGCTGTCGACCTTCTGTGCTCCTTGCAGGTGCCGTCGATCGGGCAAGAAGTTGACGCAGACGCAGGCAAGAAAGTGATGATCAACTTAGCTCATTTTTGCGGAGTGGCCTTGGCACTGCTGGGACCAAGATCAACTTTGAGATGATCTGACTTGCAACATTCGCTTGTTTGTACGGTGTTGTTAATTTTATTCTTGACCTCTATCTACACCATGGCGCCAGGCCAGAAGAGTGTCTTTGTCGGAAATAGTAAGTTGTTACGATGTCGACCGTTCGAGTATATCCTGACATACCTGATCTTAGTTCCGTTTAATCTGTCTGAAGAGCAGATCGTGGGCATCCTGAGCCATGCCGGCCAGGTTGTCAAATTCCGACTCATGACAAACCCCGACACTGGCAAACCAAAAGGCTTCGGTTTTGCCGACTACGCTGATGCAGATTCGGCTGCGTCTGCGGTCCGCAATTTGAACGATTACGAAGTGAATGGGCGCAAGATTCGAGTGGACTGGCCTCACAACAATGAAAAAGACTCTGTACCCTCAAACTACGACCAGGCGGCGTCGGTGGACGCTGGCCAATCTGCGGCGGCAAGTGCCCTCCCTCATTTACCGCCAGGCGTTGATCTTCCGCCGAATCTCAAGTGCACCGATGCCATCTCCCAGACTCTCAACGCTCTGCCGGCGCAACAGTTAATCGACGTCTTGGCTCAAATGAAGACTTTGGCCATCTCTGAACCGGCAAGGGCGACCGAACTTCTGAAACAAGCGCCTCAACTGTCATATGCCATCTTTCAGGCTCTCATCCTGCTGAACCTGGTCGACCCGAAAGTGCTGGCCCAAGTCGTGGAACAGGCAACCAGGCCAGTTCAACCAGCTGGGATTGCTCCCCAACCTCCAGCGCCACAATACCCAGGATATGCGACCGCGCCGATTCCTCCCCAGCAAATGATGCCGCCGCGACCCGCACAGCAATATGCACCTTCTGCAATTCCTCAACAGCCGCCTCAACCTCAGCCCACTCCGCAAATGTCCCAGGAGGAGATGCTGAGACAAGTCTTGGCCATGGACCAGCGGACGATCGACTCTCTCCCGCCGCTGGAAAGATCCCAAGTCATGCAGCTCAGGCAGCAAATGGGCGTGAGGTAGTTAGACGAGCGCCGGTATGTTTCTCGAGGGTCTTAGCGAGGCGTTGGGCTGTATTTTAGGGAAGCAATCAACATGCAGGGAAATGATGGTCGATTGACCGTGTATCAGCTTGAATGAATATCACAAAAGCAACCGGCCATCTGAGCGGTGTTGCCGACCCATTGACCGAGTTCTTCCTGTCTTTCTTCAGACTCGTTCCACTTGGAATACAATCCCACATGCTTTACAAGGCTACGATAGGGGAGCACAAATTAAAGCAAGCGGCAGATGCCATCTGATGACATTCACCTCGCCATCTATGTTCATTTATCCTTATTTCAGGTCTTTTGATCCACTCGGGCTCATCTCACGGCCATCTTTATTAAAGACCCTCTACGATGTACCCCCCGTCGTGATCTGATTGATCTGATCATGCACCGGCCTCTTCATACTGGCTGGACTGGTCCCAATTCCTTCGTCCGTCACGGCCGTCCGAGGTCGCAGAGGACTGCCTTTCCTTTCATCCTGGCGTTTTAACCACGAAGACTTATGCTTCGTTGATAGGGGTGAGGGTGACCGAGTTTCAGACATGCCCGTCATTGATCTCGTCTGCGGCCCTGAACGACTCCAAATCCCATTCTGACTCTCGTCAACGTACGCCTGTGGTGAGGGCTGGGGGCTCGGACTCCCGGCGTAATACTGGTAGTCTTCACCTCGCCTCTTCAGGGGACTCTCGTTGTATGGGTCCCATCCAACGCGTCGTCGGGCCTCTGCACGGAGAGCTTGTCGGTAGTTTTCATCCCCGCCCGCGCCCGTGGACGCACTTTCCTCCAAAAAGAAATTGAGGAGCTCGTCTGTAATTGAAAGATGTGACTGCTGCTGGAATTGCTGCAGCGAAGTCAGTCGAAGCAAGAGTTCGAGCAACGACAGCGACGTCTTGATGGCGTTGGCCCACGGTGGAGGTGGTTCAGTGGTCAGCGGCAGCCGTGACGAATTCTCAGATTTGATGCTGAGCTTGGATATGGATGATCCAAGCTGAGACGTGTCGATGTCGATCTCTGACGAATCTGGTCCTGTTTCGGATTCGGCATCTGAATCTCCTGATTCCGCATACACTTCGAAGGCGATCCATTCAGGGTCCAGGGACGGCGGCAGACGCCATGGATCCTGTCCTCGATCAATGGGGTTTCCATTGATATCGTGCCGTTGATCGTGTCGTTCATTCCTCTGGTGTCTCTCAGCCATGTCGTCGGGATGTGTGGTGTCTTCTGCAAAACTTTCTCGCCCGACCATTCTTCTGGGCGGGATCGCGTTCACATCTCGCTTGAGCAGCAGCACTGGCTGATTACTTTCTGCATCGGCCCCAATGTTGAGCACTTTGCTGGTATCAGCATAGAAAATCTTGGATACTTCATGGATGGGAATGGTTTCACGGATGCCGGCCAGTCTGACGTCGTCAAACGGGCCAGGCTGAGGTTGATCGTCTTCGAAATCGTGCACCCGGTCGTCGTCCAAGTCCTCGATCATCATCATCTGGTAAGCATACTCGTCAGCGCGAGCATCGGCTGGTATGATTGACTGCGTTTCAGCACCCGACGGGCCATGGGGAGAGGAAAACTCGACCGACGGTGTGACATTTGGGCCTGAATGAGGTCCGAGGACGACATCAAGCGGAACTCTCCGTAATTTGACTTTCGTTTTATGGATGGCCTCTTTCCACGTCGTCTCCCGGATCTCTTCTTCGTTTTGTGGCCTATTGTGCCCCGCAAAGAGCATATATACCGTCAAAGTGAAGGTCGGCCCGATCTGGACGGCACGTTGCGGAGACATTGAATATTGCGTGTCACCCGCAGTGAGGAACGTGCTTGCTTGAAGCAGCCGAGACGGAGAGACCGTGTGCGGCAGCGAGGTGGACAAACTCACACCAGAAGTGGTGATGGCAAGATTGATCAGTGGTACCGCGTCCTCGATGCGGTCGAGGAGCTTCTTGATGTCGGCAATAATGAGCTTGAGCTCGGACTCGTTTTGAGCCTTGATGTAACTGCTCGGTCTCTGGCCCCTTGCCGCATCCTCGGACGCTTCTGCCGCGCAGGCCAGTCGCTGACCGAGCGATTGTATCTCGAACCGTAAATCCTTTGTCAAGGCCACGGCTGATTCTAGAGACGTATTTCCGCGGGCAGCAATAAGCTCGATCATGTCGATGGCGGGAGAAATGATGCGAATTTTGTGCTGAAGCTTTTGTTGTAGAGCAAAGAGCTCGTCCCGGACACCGCTCTTCGGGGTGCTGCTGAGGAGTTTGGCTGATTGCCTGATGGCGTAGGTTGCTGTTATGCTCACGCCGGAGCGAATGGCATAGTTCATGGCATGTTGGGTCACCTTTCCCAGAAATATGTCCATGACGGCAAGAATTTCGGATGCGATGTATGAGCAAGCTCTGGACTCAGTCTGGCAAACGGCAAAGCCAGGCTTTACCACAACCGGCCCAGAACACCCCGATACCAACAGACAGCTCTTGGACTTTTACAGCTTGAGCAGAGGAGTCGTACGCATATCGATTAGCCTGCCGGCCTGGAGGGCACACAACACCATGGACTGGACGAATCTGCGTCGCAAAGGGTCGCATCTAACAAAAGCAACCATATCTTGATCGGTCGATGTGGAAGGTCGGAAACCCAGCGAGGTATGAGTCAATGGCCATTACCGTGGGAATCTGAGAGTTATTGTTGGTATTTCATGAAAACATCCCAGTTGGCACACGCGAACCGCGGCGCGCTGACGTCATCATCAGACTGCAACCTTCAGGTGCAGCCTGGCCAAGCCTCCGACAAACTCAGATTAGTGTGGGCTTGGGCAAAATCGATGTCCGCCATATTGGACTCACCTCCATCCCAGCGGAGTGAAGACGGTGACTCTGTCTGCTGCCTCGTCTCCCTCATAACTCGGCTTTATTTCATTTTCTCGACTTGATCCGCCCAAGATGTCTGGCAACTATGATTCGTGGGAAGACGCCGCGGCGCAGGATGAAGAGCTTTCGAGGCAGACACAAAATATGAACATAAACGCGCAGACTTTCAGGCCTGGTGCCGCCGCGTTTCAGCCCGGTGCTACGTCTTTCCAACCGGGGCAGCAATATCAGCAAAACGGCTACCAACAGCAGTATGGATATGGCCAACAGGGTTACAACCAGTACCCTCAATATGGCCAAGGCTACAACCAGTACCCTCAATACCAGAGTCAGCCACAACAGGGATATAATCAAGGCTACAGCGGTCAAAGCGATGCATTTGCCGCCTACAACCAGAGCCCGGGGAGCTTTCAACCGCGGCAAGGGGCGCCGATAAGCATCGCCAAACGAGGAGGCGCAGATGGGTCCTCTCCCGCGGCGGCACCGAAGCCAGCTCCTGCACAAACGCCTGCGGCTGCCCCATCTCCGAAGCCACCGACTTCTGCGGCCGCACCTCCAAAGGCCAAAGTGTTGTCGATTGGAGTTCCGTCGGCGCCGTCTGCTTCGCCTAAGAAACCAGCGTCACCGACGACGAAAGAACCGCCATCGACGACTCCGACTCCTGAGGCGGGGGCGAAGGTGACGGCGGTGAAGGCGGTCGAGAAGACGGGGGAGAAAGTGAGTGGCAAAACATCACCCTCTCGTGCTTCGTCGGGCAAGTCTTCGCCCACTCCCAGCGACACCAAAAAGGCGCGGAATGCCGACGAGGTGGCCCAAGAGCAGACGGCCGACGTCGATGCGTCGGTTTTGGAAGAGATGTATGGCAAGGAGCATGTCAACATCATCTTTATTGGCCATGTCGATGCGGGAAAATCCACCCTCGGCGGCCAAGTCCTCATTCAGACGGGAATGGTCGATGAGCGGACGCTGGAAAAATATAAACGAGATGCCAAAGATGCCGGCCGAGAGACCTGGTACATCTCCTGGGTGCTAGATCTGAACAAGGAGGAGCGCGCCAAGGGCAAGACGGTTGAAGTTGGCCGGGGCTTTTTCGAGACAGAGAAACGGCGATACACGATCCTGGACGCTCCGGGACACAAGACATACGTGCCCAGCATGCTGAGTGGGGCCGCACAGGCGGACGTGGCCATCTTGGTCATTTCGGCGCGAAAAGGAGAGTTTGAAACGGGGTTCGAGAAAGGAGGTCAGACTCAAGAGCATGCCATGCTGATCAAGACGACCGGTGCGAAGGAACTCGTTGTCGCGGTCAATAAGATGGACGACGTCACCGTCGAGTGGTCCAAGGCCCGGTACGACGAGATCGTGTCCAAGTTAAAACCATTCTTGAAGCGGAGGATCGGACTGGAGTCGACATTCATGCCCATCTCGGCGCAGACGGGCCTCAACGTCAAGGATAGACTACCCAAAGAGGTTGCCAATTGGTACGACGGCCCGTCCCTGCTTGAATATTTGGACGGCATGGCCAGAATTCAGCGCAACATCAATGCACCTTTCATGATGCCGATCGGTGCCAAGTACCGCGACATGGGCACCATGGTCGAGGGCCGCATCGAGGCCGGCGTGGTGCAGAAGACCTCAACATACGTCATGATGCCGAATAGAGAAGAGGTCGGAATCGCCGCGCTGTACGGCGAGACCGAAGAAGAGATTCCCTACGCCACCTGTGGTGATCAGGTGCGCATGCGACTGCGGGGCATCGAGGAGGAAGACATCATGCCTGGATTCGTCTTGTGCTCGCCCAAGCGCCTGGTCCATTGTGTGCGCCAATTCGAGGCACAGATCAGCATCGTCGAGTTGAAGTCGATTCTCTCGGCCGGCTTCAACTGCGTCTTGCACGTCCACGCGGCGACCGAAGAAGTCACGTTTGCCGCCCTGCTGCACAAGCTGGAGCCCAAGACGGGACGAAAGAGCAAGAAGCCGCCTCCATTCGCGGCCAAAGGCCAGAGCGTCATCGCCCGGCTGCAGGTCACCAGTGGCGCGGGAAAGATCTGTGTCGAGAGGTTTGAAGACTACCCTCAGTTGGGTCGATTCACCTTGCGAGACCAGGGCCAGACCATTGCCGTCGGCAAGATCACGAAACTGATCCTGGACGAGGAATAAAGGAAGCAGTAGATTACGAACAGACAGACAGGTCTCTGAGACGAATGCGACGTTGGAAGCAGACATGACCACTAGAGAGCATCATCACGACGGGTAGTACGGCGGCGCAGGCACACAAATCGCGGGGCGAACGAAAGCATTCTGACGATGGCGGTTGGAGACAACGGACAAGGGTAGACAGACCTGGTTCTTCAAAACCCGCTGTTCTTTCGCTCCCTAAACTAAATATACAACACGTGTTGAAGACCACTCTTTGCCCCCTCCTTCCCCTCGGGCGGGACCATTAACCGTCGAATGGAATCAATAGTAGTATGTCTCATCAGGTGTTCGTCCACGCAGATGATGGGGTTCAGTCCCCTTGACATAGCAGTCTTCGAAGAGGGTCTTGGGCACCGGATCCGGGAACGGCATCTTCTCTGCTTCGGCCACCTCACTTTCGACGTCTTCCCTGGCCTTCTTGTCGATCTGCCGGAGCTCATCTTCCGTGCACACCCCCCAGTCTAAGATCTTGTGCTTGAGGCCTGCAATCGGGTCATTGGTCGATCGCATCCGCTGGATTTCTTCTCTGGTGCGGTACGTGGTGCCAGGGTCTGACATGGAATGACCGCCGTATCGGTACGTGACGTACTCGAACACGAGTGGCCCCTTCCCACTTGTCGTGTACTCTTTGCCATACTGCACCGCCGCTTTCACCGCGAGAACGTCCATGGCGTTGACCTTCAGGCCCGGAATGTACTGGCCTCGCTTGTAGTAGTCGGTCAAAGCGGATGACCGAGCCGCCGACGTGCCCATTCCATACTTGTTGTTCTCGCACCCAAAAAGACAAGGCAGGTTCCAGAGCTTGGCCATATTAAATGCTTCGAAAACCTGGCCTTGGTTGGACGCACCGTCACCGTACAGAACCACTGTGGCCGTATTGCTGCCGGTGTACTGGTGGGCAAAGGCAATGCCCGCCCCGAGGGGCACCTGAGCGCCGACGATGCCATTTCCGCCATAGAAGTTGGGGTGGAACATGTGCATTGATCCTCCTTTTCCATGCGAGATACCGTCCTGGCGGCCGAGAAGCTCTCCGATGATGGATTTGACGGATCCACCTCGCATCAGCGCGAATCCGTGACATCGGTAGGCCGTGATGAGGGCGTCGTCTCTGGTGATGGCATGTTCCACGCCGACGGAGACGGCCTCCTGGCCAGTGGACAAGTGGCAGAACCCTCGGATTTTCTTCTCCTTGTACAATCTGTCGGCTGCCATTTCCACCCGCCTGCGATTCCGTCAACATTGATCTAACGTCAAGCTATAACCAGCGCACGCACCGGACCGAAACCATGTCATAGTACATCCGCTTCAGCTCTTGTTTGGTGGTCTGAAGCGTGTAGGATGGAGGATCCAGCATGTAGGTCTCAAAGCTCTCGTCAGAGAGCTTCACTTGGAAGGGCTTGTCATCTTCCTAGATACGGTGGTGAGTTTCTGTCCATGTGCAACCTCAACTCAACGCTGTCCTCACCTCCGGAACGTCATCTTTCTCCGCGTGAGAGCTAGCCGCGTCGGTGGTGACGGACCTGCGGACAAGCTGGTATGCTTGTCTTTTCGGCAGGGAGTGCAGGCCGAAGCCTCTTAGACAAGCTCTCGACAGCATGTTGTACGGAGAGAAATGTGAAGCCGGGCGAAGGAATGGGCAGCAGATCAAATAATAATCCCTATCTCTATGTTGGGAGGCCAGAAGTGGATCTCGGAGCCCGACGAAGGCGATTGGGACTTGGCAGCGTCACTCCCTCCACTGCCGCAGCTAAACCCTCTAGCCACGCCTTGTCCAACAGTTCACTTGGTCTCGCTCGAGCTGCAGGACAAAATACGCTGGCCGGCTGGATTGGTATGGAGGAATATTGGGCAGAGATGCTGCGAGGCTGTGATGCTTGAATGTTTCGACGGCTAGGGGTTCAGGTCGGGCCTGGGCCAAAGGTGGTCAAGTCCACAATCGCGGGTTGACCATGGCACAATGCCCCAGGCGGGGCGTGTCCGGGCGTTGAGTAATTGGTGAGTCCATCCTAAAATACACAGCCCTTGTCCCTCAAAAAAATAAGTGGATATGAGCGTTTGCGGTGATGAGGGCGGCCAGGGTTAGGGAACGAAGATCCCTGTCCACAGGCTATGCCCTTGGGTGATGGTTGACCTCCAAGGTATATAATACAGCTGACAACACCCTGATCGCTGTGGACATTCCCTTGTGCTTCTATAATTCGAATTCTCCAGCTCAGAAGAAAGACTAAGGCCTCTTTTACCCTTGGACATGGCGTCTTGGTTCTGGACCATCATCCAATTTCTCACACCTCCACTCGTGTCTTCATTTTTGACCTGGAACCTCGATCGTTGGCGTCCGAATCCAAGTCCAAACCTTCGTGTCCAAACCACCGCCTATGCAGAAGCAAGTCAGATCGCAAATGTAAATCTGAATCCTCTTATTGCTAGTCTGAGCGGAATGGACGCTACACTCGAAAGGACCATGGGTCTGGTGGGAAAATTCCACACTGCTGGACTGATTGCAAAAGCGATCTCCACAACCTTGACCACATTTATGGGCGAACGAGCCATCAGAGAACTCAAGAAGATGTCCTCTCACCTCGAGGCAATGGCGAATACGATGACGGCAAATTCTAGCTTTGGCGAGACGTTCCCTCAGCATGTATATTCACTTCGTGGATTCAGAAATTCGTCGGTATCAATTCGAGAAAGATGGCCATTACTTTTTCATTTACAACCCAGGCACGGAGTGGTACCCCAAGTTCGACCAGTTGGCCAAGTCGAACCCTCTCCCTGTGGGATTCTGTGGCTACTTTCACAACCTCGAACTTTTGTGCGGCCTTCTACATCATGTCCTTCGACCATCTCTCGGGCCAGATGCAGTCTTCCACATCTTGGTCCCGTCCAACGGACCACTCATTATGCCCGACCCGGTCCTCTTCCCTGCAGCCATTGGGAAATTGCACATCAAAGGAGAGCTAGACGCAGTCAACAACGGGTGCCCATATGTCTGGATGAATATACGCAATATCACGCAAAATCTGGTGCTGGATAGTGTCGGAAACATGCAAGAGCCGGACAGCTGGCGAGAAGTTGCATCCCTAGCAACGTTCTTAGGTGCCTGGGCAGTATCCGGAGGGAGTGCATTGATTTCAACAGTAGCGTTGAGTCCAGTGCTCGGTCCCGCCACTGTCGTTTGGTGGCTTGCGTCTGGAATTGGGGCATTGCATGGCTCTGCAGCTCTTGCTGGGTCCGTTCAGAACTCAGAGGGCTGGGACGTCAACCCGAGGATACTAGGATCATCCTTTTGTGGCTGAAATGCCATCACGCTATCTCTCCATTGTTATTATTTGATCGGCGCAGTGCACATGCGGTCCATCTCAGGCGTAGTGCTCTCCACAGAATGATAGATCTGTATTGTCCGCCGTACCTGCCTGTCCCGTCTAAGCTGGCTTTCTCTCACACCTTCTTATCCACCAGCTTCGTCACTTTGACTTATCCCCTCGGCTTTTCACCATCAAATAGTCTCGCCTGCTCTTGCTGACCAAGCCCAATGCAGCCTTGACCGCGCCATAGTACCCAGCAAATCGACTCGGTGGCTTGCGTCCCGACAGCATGTCCATCCGAATCTTGTCGTGGATGCTCAGCAGGTTTTCTGCGTGATACGTTTTCCGCGCGGCCTCGTACCGGGCGCGATCGTAGATGTCCCAGAACTCACCGTCGGTGTAGTATACGTGGGCGTACAGCAGCTTGCTGCCGTGAAAGTCCTTCCAGGTTTTGGTTTCGAGGTCGCGATTGAGCTGTATGAAGGCGGCAGGGTCGCGTGGTCCAGGTCCATAAACGCCCACGCCGATAATGCGGTCTTCATGAGCGAGACGATTGACCTCGGGGCTTTGCTGGCGCAGACGGTCGACCAGGCCATGCTCGGCCAGGGTGCGCGCTGGACAAATGTAGAATTGGAACCCTGGCATCTGGCCTAACACGTAGGAGATGAAGTCGGGGACGTGGCGACTCGGTATTGCAAAGTCCTGGATAATGTATTTGCTGGCAAAGCCGCCTTCGTGCAGGGCATGGTAGCAGACGCGAGACCGCAGGAGGGGGTCCAGGATCCAGCGGGTGACCCTGTTCAACGGTACATGGAAATATTGAAAGGCAAGCTTGCCGCCCCAGAAGACGCCACGATCCCACCGGAACAGATAATCGGTCAGAGGAATGGCAATCGAAGAAGGCTCGCGCGTCTTGTCCGTCGCCACCCCTTCGATGTAGCTAGAGAACCAAGGGTCGGACCGGCCAGCAAAGGACTGAACCTTGACCGATTCCGCATCGTCCGCTAGCCGTCCGGTCATCACGAGGCCCAGGTTTTCCTTGAGCAAGATTCCGTCGACAAAGTCGCTGGACGGTTCTCTGATGGCCGTTTCCATCAACCGGAGAGCTTCTGCCGCGCCGTGGATACGCTGGAAGTGAAGCCGCACAAACCTCTTTGCTTCGATCAATTGAACCTCGAGGAGGGTGACGACGCCAAAGGTGCCCAGAGAGCTGCCGGCCCAATTCAGGAGCTCGGCATTTGAATCCCTGGACGCTCTCATCAAAGTCCCGTTTCCCAATACGATTTCGATTTCGTTGATTGTTTCTTCAAACATTCCGTATTTGAAAGAGCTGCTCTCACCAGATGTGCCAGAGTATCCACCGCCAACGGTGATGCCCACAAGTTCCATCACCACTTGCGGCACCAGTCCCTTTCGCAATGTAGCATTGACCAGGGCGTCCATAGGGACATTCGGCTCGACCCAGACTGTGCGTTTGGAGACATCGATGGGAAAGATCCTGGTCAATCTGCTGGTATCAACAATCGAATGCGCCTGGAAAGACATTGGCCGGGTGCTGCTTGTCGTCCCATGATAGACTCGGAAGTGCTTGTTGGCTTCGTAGAATTGCTTGACTTGTCTGCTGATCTCGACAACGTCGGCGTCGTGCTGAGCTTGTTGATCCATGCACCAGTTCTGGTGGACCAAGATGCGAGGAACCGTCTCAGTGGTCTACCCGTGCCCGTATGTCGACACCACAGTTGAAGAGTTGTCGAGCTTGAATGTTCTTGAAGTGGTCAATCGAGCCAAGAGGGGTGATATGTGTTGCGGTGAGGGCGGTAGTGAGTGATGGGGTGCAACGACACGGTCAGGGTGAGATGTCTCACGCTCCCCTCCGTAAGATTGGCTCGCCCTGGCCAGCAAGTCATGGAAGAAACAATGGTGACTGTCCAGCCTGAAGAGCTTGTGAACGATGGCACCCGCTTGGTGTCATATCCAGCACTTGTATCGGCGGAGGCTGGGCCAAGGAGGTGAAAGGTTGGTAGACGACCTCTTTCACCTAGTCAGAGATGGTAGATGGAGGCCATCTTAACCCATACCAGTCGCCAAGACACTTTTATACGAGCTCTATGAATACAGAACCACATCTACAGGGAGATCGCAAGAAAAAGTGGGAAGACGGCGCAATAGAGGCCTGTTCTGACAACGCATGTATCCCGAGACGTCTTCCATCACCACGACGTGATCTCTCCGTCTCCGCAACCCCTTCCTTAAATTCAGCGCCCCAAGACCTTGCATGGTCCTCATATATCATGACAATACGTAGCGTCAAGTGCGAGGTCGTCCGAAAACACAGACATTACCATATGCGTCATATTCGGTACGAGGGTATCAAATGTGGTTGCACTTCCACGATGCAATCCTGGTCGTATCTCGTCACAACTCTTTGGTCCCACCGGTCGAGATCAACGTGATCAATAGCCTCCAGGGCCCACGATGCCAGGCTGTGTGCCATATGTGCCGGCCACGCCAGGGGGGTGTCCGATATGGGCCTGATCATGCATCGGAGCACTGACCGGAGTCCGTCCATGTCCCTGATAGTTGGGCAAATCCTGGAACCAAGGATGTCGAAGGGCCTCCTGGGCACTGATCCGATTCTCCGGCCGGAGCTGCAGGAGCTTCCCAAGTAAATCGAGTCCGCGTTGGTCGATTTGCGGTAGGATCATTTGCAACGATTGTGTGGCGTAGATCGGGAAGTTGCTCTTGTACTCGGGCAACTGCGAAATGCCGGGCCACGTTCGTTCTGACGGAGTGCCCATCAAGCGGAAGATCTTCTGCAGTTGATCCTCATTGGTGGTGCCGGGGAACAACGGCCGCCCGCTGTACATCTCGGCCATGATACATCCCGCTGACCAGATGTCGATGCTCGTGTTGTACGTCCTTGAACCCAGTAACACGTCGGGAGCCCTGTACCACAGAGTGACCACCTCGTTTGAGAACGTGTTGACGGGGATGCCAAAGGCGCGTGCTAAGCCAAAGTCTGCCAACTTCAGCTGTCCCTTGGTGCTGATCAGCAGGTTCTGCGGTTTCAGATCTCGATGGAGCACCCGGTTCTCATGGCAGAATGCCGTGCCCCGCAACAGATCTTGCATGAATCTCTTGATCGTCATTTGATCCAGTTGCCCTCGGTCGCCGCGCGAGTCCATGTATTTTTTCAGATCTTTGTCCATGTATTCAAACACCAGCATCAGTTTGTTCTCGGTGTGAATGACGTCGTGCAGCGTGACGATGTTCTCATGCTTGAGCTCTTTCATCAAACTGATCTCTCGAATCGCCGTCGACGGCGTGCCTTCTTCTGAGTCGAGGTGAATCTCTTTCAGGGCCACGAGTTCGCCTGTTTGTCGATTTCGTCCTTTGTACACCTTGAAGAAGTCAATGTCAGATCAACCCGTCGCCGCTGAACGGAGGGAGAGAAGCCGGGAGGGCTTGCGTACTGTAGCATAAGTGCCTTCGCCGAGCTGTGTTGGAGAATGAATCAGTCATCTGTGATTTGCCGCCTGGTTCTTCTGGCCTTTGCCTACCTTCTCCAGCTGTTGAAACGAGCTGGGGTGCCGCCGATCCATCCTGGTCGGGGGGACTTTCTCCTGCCACCGTTGTCGGCTGGGGTATGATGGCTGGGTATATTGAAAGAGGATCGAGCCTGGCGATATAATCCGCTCGGCAAATTGCTGGGGTGTCAGTCGTTGTGGTTGTGGTTGTGGTCGAGGCTGTGAAGTGGTTGAGGAAACAGAAGTACGATGCGGAATCGAGGTGGAGCGAGAAGACATGGCAGAGCAGCCTAGATGATCTTCATCGTTATATGGCCAGGCAAGGTCCAAACAAAAAAGAGGCCTGTCATTTGCCACGCGCGGTTAGCAAGGGGAATGGGAGGGTCGACTCGGAGGACTGGATCAAATAGCGTGCTCAGTGGAGGGTGCGCACCATGTTGGTGATAGGCTGGCGTCCACTCGATTGCGCCTCCTTGGACTCGCCTATCCTTGTTGTGCCTGTGAGCCTCAACCCATAACACTCCACCTTGAGGCGGCTATACCTGCTATGAATAGGCCGAAACAGCCGCCTCATCCAGCACGTCGATCAAAGATGATGGCTTGGTGGGTAACTGGTGGCGACGTTCCTCTCCATCTTCAATGTCCACTCATTTGGTGCTCTAGTGGCGACTAGAGTCAGACCAAATGGTGTAAAACAGTGTGGCCATCAGTTTCATGATTATCTCTTCCAGGTGCTCCCTTTCAGATGAATTATCTCTATAATTACATCCACCAATCCGTTGCCAGCAACGTCCACAGGAGAAGTAGATACATCTCTTGGGCTTGCGCCCGACCTTTCTCAGAAACCGTCTCCAGCCTGACGCTATGCAAAAACGTTCACAATATGCTTTGCTATGCACTCATCATGTGCTCAGTAGAGCTTCGTGAGATGGGTATCTTTCGCTGTCATCACACTCATCATCTCCCATCGTCTAACATCATCTACCCACTTTCAAATTCGTATTGTCATCGTCATCTTCGTTGTCGTCGTCGTCGTCATCGTCGTCATTGTCCTCCTCTTCGTAGTCGTGGTCATGCCACCAGGGCTGGCCGACATTCAATATCGGCATGATGTGAGGATGTGATGGCGTGGCAGGCCGACACTGGCTTAGTGGTGTCGGCTTGAGGCTCTGTGGCTATTGCGGTCGCTGGACTCCTGCCGTCGCCGGCGTCGACATGACCGGTTCGCTCATGGTGCGTCGACGGGTCTCAAAAACCGGGCGCTGAGCATAGGCAATCAATAACTTGAAGCTGGAACCTCGACGTTTGCATTCGCTGAGCACCGTTTTGTCTGCAAAGATGCTTCGGGCCAGATTTCCGTCTGTGATGACGGTCGCCTCAAAACAATGCTGCCACCATGTTCTCGCCGTCCGTGCTACAATTTTCCCGATTTTGGCGTCCGCGTTCTCTGAGTGGTCGGCCACGAGATCGTTCAAAGAAAAATTGGTGCCACGGCTCTGTCCGAGTGTGACGCCAACAGACGGCCTGGGCGGCCTGGTCTCCGCGGACGCCCGTGTGCCGCCGGAGCCTCGACTGGAGGGCGAGGAGGACGAAGAGTCGACTGAGCCGGGAGGCCGTCCGCCGACAGGGACACCGACGACACAACGGCTGATATTAGAGAAACCGCAGCTCCCCAGCACGCTCTGCACGTTGTCGATGATGGGCTTGAGACTGACCTCTCTATCCGTCGCCGATATTCTCAACTTGAGTTCGCGTACGGCACGTCGAGTGTGCACGCCCATATTGACAATGTCGAGATCGAGCAACATCAACTCCAAGTATCCTCCTGGGACCAGGACCCGTCGGCATTCCGAAATGATATTCTTCATCTTGTCTTCCGCCATCGCCGGCGGAAATCGGAACACCACGGCCGAGAAGAAGGCCTGTGGGAATGGGAAACGCTCGTAGAAGCTCACAATGTCCGTTCGACGGTAGTTTTCCGGAGCATGTTGTGATGACCTTGGTGCTTGAAGCATTCCCAGACTCGATCTTTCCTTCAGATCATGCACAAAGGCCCTTTGAGCCTCGTACGTGACAGCGCAATAGATGGACCAGTCCTCGTTGCCAAGGCCGTCGATAACGAGGATATGCCGTTCCGTCAGCGTTTGGATCTCATCGTGTGCGGGCGAGAAAAGAACGCGGCCAAAGGATAACCATTTGGCGACCATCAAGGACGCATAATGCAGCTCGGACTGCGCCACGGGATCTTTGACCCTCTCGACGACATCCAGGAACGCGGCATTCTCTTGATGACTGGGCTCGCGAGATGGGTTGGTCGACTCCAGCTCCGGCACGGGAGACACAGTGCTGGTCTGACCCGGTTGACCAGCAGGAGAAGTGCTGAGTGGTTCGGAGAGCTTTGCACTGTCCCGTGGCCGAGTTTCATATTCATGAAGGAACTCTCGCATGGAGAATGGAGAAGAAGCGTCCATTGATGAATGCAATGCTGCGGCAATTCTCGATCGGCGCAGATGGACGTCTTCTCCCGTCATTCGTTCGGTGACCGGAGGGATGAGCGATGTAGGAGCAAAAGACAGATCCAACGCAGGTCTTTTGGTGTCATGAATAGCTCTCTCCGACCGTGCCGGTCGCTGAGAAGGCTGCTGGGTCCGTGTCGTGGGAGCCAACAGGTCGGATGCGGCGGCACGAGTGGACATGGCCGTGGACGGGCTGCTCCCGGCTTTCTTGTTCCGGACTTTGGATGGAGACATGACGTGATCAATAAAGTCATCGTACTCATTCCACACTTCGTCTTCGTCAGGATCACCAGGCTTGTCCATCCTCCCTTCGTAGGATCCGATAGGCGCACTCGTCGGTACGAGAGCCGGTGCCAGTGTCCTCTCTGGGCCTTCAGAGCTGCTCGAAGCGGAGACTTCCGAGGTGTCCTTGGGCGGAAATTCTAAAAACTCAGACACCGCAGAAACGGATCCATCACGGTCTTCAGCTGCGAAAGGCCGATTCGGAAGTCGCTCAGCATTGAGCGGCCGTGGTATTGAGTCTCCCGAAGAGACGCCACGGTTGGGGTAGACTTCATCCGTATCTGAAGCGGTTCTGACGAAAGGTTGAGAAAAGGAGGTCCGGCTCGGTTTATGCTCTCGCTCACTTCTTGACGAGACGACCTTTGGAATCCGGCCGACCTGTGCAAGCCGTGGCTGTCTCTGTTGTCGCTGGGTGGAGGAGATTGGGTCAGGCACCAATTCTGATCGAGACTGTTGGAATGGGTACGGTGGCAGGGTCTGAGGGTCCGGAAGAAGACTCTCGTCGTATCCTGACCCCCATGCGAGATCGACGGCCGCGGCGCCGGCATCTTCATCACCAGATGGCATGGCGGCACGTGTCGGGCTCGGGGCAGGTGATTCCACAGCTTGGGTAAGCACTTCGCCTATTTGCATGGTGTTGTTCACTTCGCTCTCAGAATCCATCATGGCGTAGTAGGGCATCGATCGAGGGACGGGAACTGTCGAAACGCTGACGGCCAGCTTTCCAGGAAGAGGCGAGGCGGCAGAGACGGAAACAGCTTTTTGTGAGTCGCGACTCGGATTTCTCCTTCGGAACGGGTTCCAACGCAGCCTCCGAGTCTTCTTCTCGGGCGATTTCAGCAGTGAAGGGTCCACCCGATGGATGTCGTTGGCCGTGCTCGAGGTTGTCACAGACGCCGGAATACCCGAGGACTGGCTTGTGTCGTAACTGTTGATATAGACCGGCACCGAGAGCGATTCAGTGCGTATGGGAGTCGGCAGGCGAAAGCTGTCAACATCGGAACCGAAGCGTTGAGAGCGACGGAGCGCCAACGAAGGCATATCTGGCTGATTGGGTGCATTCCCGGCGGCCCATAGCGCGTTGACATCTGAAGAGACTTGAGAAGTCCGGTCTTCTGCCCATCGCTCTGAATCTTCGCTGAAAGATTCAAAGGTGTCGGTTTGAGTTGCCACCTCGGGCGTGGACATGCTGCTCTGTCCGGCCAGTCGGCCTCGTGGATCATTGCTGACGCCAGTTCCGGATCCCCCAATGATGACGACCGGTTTCAGTCTCGGGGCGACAAACTCATCGAGATCGGATTGGCTGCTGCGATTGTGTCGGCTACTGCTGCGGCTCTCCTGACGGGTTGATCGCAACATGGGTATCCGTCTCGTGCTGCTGACAGAACGCTCGCTTTCACTGTGGGTGGGAGTGCTGTCGTATGAAGTCTTCCGGCCACGTCTCGCATATTTGCCATATCCTTCATGGCCCGTTCCTGCTGCCGGGCCTTTTCGCTGCAATTTCCTTGAGCTTTTGCTCGTGTCCGAGGACGGTGACTTTGCACGTCGACTGAAGAGTCCGAGCCGTGAAAGTTTTCCAAACCGACTAGGGGACTCTGGGACGCCAATTCTCGGGTCATCAGAGACAAATTGCTGACCGCGGCCGCCTTGTACACTTGGCTGTACATACCCGGGCTGAGCCACGTTTCCTGTTCTGCTGGGGTACTGGTCTCGACTCCTGCTGATGCTCCTGGACGGAAGAGTATTGTCTACCAAGATGAGTTCGGCAATGTTCAGGTCTGTTGTACCACTCCGGCTCGGCCTGCGAGGAAGGGCGGTCAGGGACTTTTGTAGATCATCGTGAGCATTCACGAGGTTGTCTCGTCGAATCGACTCCCCGACTTGCTCCACGTTGGTGCGACCGCGTCCCGCCAGCGGGCTGTATTCCTGCTCCAAGGCAGACAATGCCGGCTCAGGTCCGCTCCGGTTCCCTCTCTCCCTGCTACTTTTACTGCTGTTTCTGCTCGGGAGGCGCTTGGCCGAGGAAGTGCGTGGTGGCGGGGTCGGCGCGGGCGTGTTCAAAGGCGTCTTTTTCTCGCTCCTCACTCTCCCTCGGTCTGGGTCTCTCGGGGCCGTTGGAAGGGGGTCGCTGGGCAGCCACGGTGACCGAGAGTCCTTCACAGGAGGTAATTTGGGCAATCTTTGTCTCCGCACCGAGGGAAGAGGAACCGTCTGAGATTTCTGGCCAGCGGTCTTTAACCGCACGGGTTGCACGATCCCGGGCGAGACGGACGACCACGACGTCGGTGTGGTCGTGACCGTGGAGGCGCTCCATGGTGCCGGCGACTCGGTAAGTCTGGTGGAAGGGCTGCTGATGGAGCTCACCGACTTACGCGTGGGCTCCGCCAGTCTGATCGAGGTTGCTGCCAGGGCTTGGAGCTCGGGAATCAGACGAGGAGGGAGGAGGGTCGGTAGCGGAGGTAACCTCTTTTCTGGCATCACGATGCCCAAGACTGCCTCGTTGTCCATGTCGAGAGATGAGCGGGCGCCGGTGGAAGCATCATACGCCCGCCCCGGCCTCTGTCTGCTGGGAGGTCTGTCTCTCATTCTGGGCGGAGGAGCAGAGTCAAACAGTAGAGGCACATCCTGCGACATGGAACTGTATTCCGACTGCATCTCCGGGTCTGGGGTCGGAGTGAGTCGCGAAGAACGGGGAACATCGGCCACGACATTCGAACTTTTGTTCACCGCTGCCCGAGGGAGGCCAGATGGTCTGGCGAGGGCCCGGGCCGAAGGAGTGTCGAGCGGCGTGTGAGCCGTCATGTTTGGACGGTTGGGACCGATGCCGGCCGTCTGGATCTTCGGACGTGGGAGTCGCCCTGGTCGTGACACGGGAGCATTCCTCGTGCTCGGAGCCATGTCCTGACGCTCCACCGGGAATGTCCTGTACGACATCTCGGTGGCTGACTAGAGTCCTCCTTGCCGGATCTCGGGGATGTCAATGATATCTGCGTCAGAAATGGCGGCATTTCCGACGCCTTAGCAAAGCGGCTGGAGCACCGATGCTCTCTGTGTGGTCGACAGTCGCAATGAATGCTGAATGCTCATGTCAAAGCGTCTTTTTTCCGTACACAGGCGACGGGAGGCCTTTCCAGAGAAAATTCCTAAAGGTATGTAGCACAGCAGAGTCATGTCCAAAGACAACAGGTCGAAGACGAGAGTGCGCCGGCTGTGTAGAGGATCGGTTAGGCGACTTGGACTGATCGACCACGCATGCGCCACCCTTGCATTCGGAGCGGCCGACTCGAAAAATAGCAGCCCCTGCACGAGATCGGCACGTGCCACGACGGAACGAGTATTTCGGACACTGACGGCTGCAAAGCGCGGTGAGGAACGAGCCTGGGTCGGGAAATGCCAGAATTAAGAGCCTGAAATGTCGAGGAGGGGGAGATGTGAGCGTTGTCGCGGAGAATAAAAATCCGGCTAGACCAGTGCCACGGACTGCAAGACGGCGGCCGACTGTGGGACCCAGAAAGAAAGAGGCTTGCGGCCCCTGCTTCGCCGCTCAGTTGAACGAGGCCAATCCTGGTTCCAGGCGCCACAAAAAACGTCTGCCTTGGGAGCTGGCTCTGGGTCCTGGATACAGCCTTGACTGGACGGGCCGTCTCGATTACGACCGGTTTTCTGTCAGCTTGACCCATCTCGCGGCTGTCTTCATGTCAGATCCGTCAATAGGGCGGTCGTCTTGCTCCGAGTCGAGCATTCTTCTGATCATGTGCGATGCAGCACGGGCGCGCCAGAGGCCAATCTGGCCGGCGCATGCTGGGAGACCATTCTCATAGGCACCATGCAAGTGCCACGCGCGGCCGAAATCTATCGACTCGGGTGCCGAAGGTGTCCTTGATGTGGGCGGTGGCAAAGCCTCGAGCTGTGCCGGCGTGTGTCGTCTAATTTGTGCCGCCCGGTCACTGGCGGTGTCGTACCCTGCCAGATCGACCACACGGCCATAGACCGACTGAATGGACAGGCAGACCCAGGGGGAGAGTTGCCGGTAGAGTTCGCGGAAGGGAGGACGGGCCTAAGGGCCAGTCAATTCGGTGCGGAGCGCGGTGGATGCTGGTGGAGTATTCGTTGGTAAGTCCTTGGCTACTCCTATGACAGGCAGGCCAGGGCTGGAGTGGCAAAGAAGGGCTGAAAAGACGTTGACCTGAACAGATGGATGACACTGGCTACAAGAATAATGGGACGGCCCAGCGCCCGCGTACCCGTATGTCCACTCCAGTCGTGGCCCTATGGGCCCCCTCCGCCGCACCTGACGCCGCCCTGCTCAACTTCCCAGTCCTATCACGGACCGTATGTTGGTCACTGTTATTCCTTTGCGCTAAGGACAATCGCAGCCAGCCTTGTACGGAGAGATATCTTTCTGTATGTCCAGGACATCATCTGACTTGACACCAGCATCTCCTACTTTACTGTACGGTACGGTACGTACACTTTTCGCTTCGACAGGACAGACAGTGGCTGGTCACCGTGGATCCAGTCCTTCTCTGGCTTTGACATTTTGCTCCTGGTCAACGCTTGTCCGTCGGCCAGTGGATCTGGCCTCAGATGACCAGGCCCAGCTCCCCTGCTTCCCGAATCTCTCGTGCTTGCAATTTGCAAGTTGGACCCCAAGTGTGTCTCTTCTCCTTCTCTGATCTTCTTCCTTGAGCCGCCAATCACCGTCTCGTCTGGTGGTATGCCAGGTTCTGGCGGCACTAGTTTGGCGAGATCATATGCTTTTTCGTCCACTTGCATCCCACGCTTTTTCAACGCCCTGCGAATCATGGCCCAGATCTGGGGTAAATGTCTCCCGCCGGTGGGCCTGTGGCGGTGGGACTAGCGTGATGGCGACGCTTTGGGGGAGGACCACACCTCCTTCGCTAGATGTCTGCCCGTCAAAAATCTCCGATCTAGTGCAGGCGAGCACGAGCACGAGCACGAGCACGAGCATGAGCACGGGCATGGCACACCCTCTGTTTCCAGAACGTCGTCGGCTATGAGAGGAAACGCACTGTTGGTTGCAGTCACCTGACCGGCCATACATCTGCGACTTATCTAGCGACTCTTGCCAAATCAAGTCCCAAACGACCTGTCATGGACACTTTTGGGTTGTCGAAACACTACTGAAGTTGATCCGCGAGAGAGCAAGGTTACCGCAAAGTCGATTTGCAGAGGTTGCACAATGGCTGCCGCAGCCCACGCCATTGCTTATCCCTTTGAAGGTGGTTGCGACTGCGGCCAAGTCAAATACGCCATGAAGACCGGCCCAATAATTGTTCACTGTTGCCAGTGAGTGCTGCTGTTGGTTGACATTGATCTTGTCGCACCGACTCACTGGTGGGACAGCTGCCGTTGGTGCCAGCGAGAGACGGGTGCTTCCTTTGCTCTCAATGCCATGATTGAGGCAGACCAGCTCGTTGTGCTCCGCGGGGAACCAGAGTGGACGAAAGTGCCCAGCGAGAGTGGTGCGGGCCAAAATATCGCACGCTGTCCGACTTGCAAGATTGCTCTCTACAGCGTCTATTACGCGAATCCAGCCATCGCCAAGCTCATCCGTTTTGTCCGCGTCGGGACATTGGACACGCCAGAACTGCTGCCTCCCAATGCCCACATCTGGACGTCTGAGAAGCAGCCCTGGGTCGTACTTTCTGACAAAGTTCCGGCCTTCGAAGTGGGCTATGAGCTGGAAGACATTTGGCCGGCAGAGAGGTATGCCAAACTGCTGAAGGACCACAATGTTCCGGCCGAACTGTCACCAGAGTTTCCGTGAAATCCTCGGGCGTGCTACTGGATGAGGGATCATGCAGGCGGGTCATCGACCCGGGTTACAACCTTGGTACGGAGAGCCAATGTAGATGTTGGTGGTCTTCCAGGTCATCTGAGGCAGATCCAGCAGGGTCTGGAATGCCACAATTGTGAACATCTATGGCCAGGAAGCAGTGTCGTCACTGGCCGTGAGCTCTGCGGATCGACTGCGGCCCCAAACAGACGTCTTGCATCAATTCATCTCACCCGGCGCTGTCCAGACGGCTGGCGTTGAAATGAGCAGTCCAAAGCTGAAACCTCGACAGCGACTCGGCGCCAAGCACCAATCAAAGAAGAAAGCAGGCTGGCCTGCGCAAACTGACGTCGACGGACGCGCCTAAACAGAAGGGCTGAATCCTGCCCTCCACCACTGTAAGTGATCAGGAGTGTCAGACCACGCCTTACATTTCCTCTTGGACCGACTCGATTTCGACGCGCAAAAAAGGCGCGTTCCCGGCTCACGAGTCATGACGGACTACGCGAAGAAGACCGTGGTCGAGCTGCAGGAGATTCTCAAATCACGAAGCCTGCCCTACTCAGGCAAGAAGGCTGACTTGGTCGCGAGGCTAAACGAGTCGGACAAAGTAGCTGAGGCCAGTGGTACGTGTCACCAGTCGTTTGCGACAAAAGCCGTGTCTGAACCTGTGGAGTTGCGCCGCTGTGGTGGACATCCTCATCCTCTTCCTACCATCTCACTAACTCGGGCCCTCTCAGTTTCGGCCAAAGCCTCCCCAGCTGAAGCCACCAGCGCCGCGCCAGAACAGACCACCGAGGCCACGACTCAACCTAGCACGGAAACACCAGCACCGGCCGTCCCTGCTCCATCAACCGCAGCCAGTCGACCGGCTCCGTCCGCTGAAGAGCCCACAACTGGGGCCTCACCGTCGACCAACACCGATGCGGCCCTCGCAACCCGCACCTCATACGCCCTGAATCTTCCCTCTTCTGATATTGACTCTGAACTGGCCAAGCGCAAGGCCCGCGCTGAGCGGTTCGGCATTGCCAACGGCACCGCTGACCCCCCGGGTACAGAAGCCGCCGATATCGAGGCTCAGAAAACCCTGGAGCGCGCGAAGCGGTTCGGCACAGGCCAGACCGCCGTGGGCAAGTTGGACGAAGCATTACCCTCTGAGGTGGAGCGGGGCCCGAGGAAACGAGGGCGTGGAACTGACGCCGACGAACCCAGCGCCTTGGACGATCCGGGCTTACGGAAGAATTTCAGAGGCAAGTTCAAGCCCGGAGCCCCGAGGCGAGACAACTCGAGAAGACGGGCGGGAGAGAAACCGACGGGGGTGGTGAAGCCGAGTGGTGTTTTTTCCTCTGAAGCAGACAGGTTAGCGGCCGAGGCGAGGAAGAAGAAATGGGGAAACGTTTCATGAGGTCGAGATTGGAGACTGGGACGGCGATGTCTGGGATGGAAAAGTACCCGCAACTGCTCTCTTTGGGGCTATGCTAAACGTAAGGCACGCTTCAACAACCTTTGAGGAAGCGAACGAACCATGTCGCTTCGTGGGTCGGAGGATAACCAGAGGCACTGTATTTCTAGAAGGACGGAATTTTCTGGCAGCTACTACAGCTGGCTGTGGCCGGCGCCGGAATTTGATATAGTCATTCATTCTCAGGGTCTCATCTAATTGTCCTCCAGCTACCTGACCTCCTACTTACCTGACCTCCTACTTACCTGACCTCCTACTTACCTGACCTCCTACTTATTGCTCAGCACCTAAAAGAAGGCCGGCGTTACTTGCTGAGATATATTTCTTTCCATCCGCCCCGTGGTCTCCACCAGTCTGTCAGGGCGTCCATCAGTCCGGCACAACCGATATTTGATGTTTTGGTCCTTTTTCTGTGGCCTTTCTCCTCCAGCATCAAACCTGTAATCAATCCATGGCCGACGCGCTCCCCTCAGACATCTCAAGTCAATTCCAAGCTTTGCGGCGAGAGCAACATTAAATGAGAGCAGAGCACTCACCTCACTCAGTATTTCCGTTCACCCATTACCGCCACCCTGTCATGTTCATCCTTCCCCTTCCGACTTAAAGAGATCAGTCCGCACCTGTTCCATCTCTTCAGCTTGTCCACATGTCCGGTCCCAACCGCACCTCACAGTGTCCCATGTTCCGTGGCGAACAGACAATACACTCATACAGGCGCGTGCACATGCGTACAAGCAGTCAGAGTAACAGCATCCCAATGAAACTATACATATCCACGTGTGGACAAAGTCAGTCGGGTCACTCTCGCTCGCCTCTCCCTTTACTCAGGCGCCAGACTCAAAATCAGGAGCCTGCTTGATGACAATTGAATGAACTGGATCACGGCAAATAGGTTGAGTAGTAAGCGCTTTACATTAGGACAAGAAAGTCCATAGCTCTCTTCTTATCTCACCCTGGAAGGCTTTTCCTTCCCCAACCTGTCTTCCCATGATACCTCACATCAATCAATGCCGTCCTTCTCTCGATTACATGAACAATTACCAACCGACGGGGTGGTCCAAGGACGAGAAGCATCCTGCATTGAATCGTTTTCCTGCCCGAACCTAGCCAGCTGGCCTCGGAAAATACACCAGAGCGCCACGCAATGACGTGAAATCAACTTTCAAAGATTAACAAAACAGTTGACGAAAGAGGGTATCGAAGAGAATCGTCGAAATTCAGCAGAAGAAAATAGAAGGGCTGAATAATTTTGGAAGGAACCATCCCAGGTCGTAAGGTCGTGGGGATCGTGCATCATGTCGTGTCAAATCGCAAACATCGGCGCCGGCGGTCTGGTCAAACAGTGGGCACACCAGGCCTCTGGCCTAAGCCGCCAAACAGCCTTTCCGGCGGCACTCGAGTTATGTTCGAATTTTTGTCCGCGTACGGTACGCTGGGAACAGAATTGTAGCCCGCCCGCCGCCGTTGAATGCGGTTGAGAATGATGCCGATCAGAATAACAAGGAAAAGGGTGCCTAGTGCCGCACACAGGGCAACGAGGACGGCGATGCCTCGAGAATGGCCGTGGTCTGGAGCGCGTCAGGATGGGACAACGAGCGAACAAAACAGAAGACTTACGACTCGATTTGAGATTGTTTTTATTGGACGACAAGAGTTGGCTGATGCTGCCAGGATCGCCATTGGCCGTGGACGACAAGATAAAAGGGGTCATGGCGGTGCCATTGAAAAGGGCAGCAGAAGCACTGCCGAAATCGGTCAAGTTCAATTGGCCTGTCACCAACAAGGCCTGATCGGTGTCCAAGTACTGGCTGGATCCGTGTGACTTGGTCAGACTCAGGATCTGCAGACTTCGAATGCTCGTGCCACCGCCGAACACGCCGACAACGGGCCGATGGTTGCCGCCGTCGATCTCCATGAGATAGGTCGAGCCGTTGGTTGCCGAACCGGCCACCCACATGTGGTCTGCATTATCGGTGGCCGGTGCGAAGGCCGAGACGGGCCCGGGGATGGCTGAGTTTTGTTGCACCACAGACCAAGATTGCTGCTTCGTGTTGTACGAGGCCAGCGACGTCTGGTTGCCGCCGACAGTCAGATCTCCCGCGGCGAGCAACGTCGTCTCTGATGTCCAAAACAGGGTGGTAACGGTCCCACCGAGACCACCGCCGACGGTGTTCCACTGATTTGTCGCGGTGTCGTACATGCACACGCGGGAACAGGAAAGCCCTTGGGAGGTTTGGTCGAAAGACCCTCCAACATAGACGCCCGTGCCACTCGGTGGTGTGGCAATCGCATTCACCACGACGTTCTTTCCCGCTAGCGCCGCGGGTTGGATGTTTCGATAGGCCGCCCGGTACAGGTCGTACAGGAGCAGACCGTCAATGCTGGCACCGTTGACCTGACCGGTGAGACTGCCGCCGACAAACAGGAGGTCAGACTGGACGGCGAGCGAGAGCACGGTCGAATTGATGTCGATCCCGGGTGGAGGTCCTGTCACGACGTTGTTGTCGGAACCATTGAGAAACAGCAAATTGTCGATGGTCGAACCGTTCGTGGCGGTCGCCGAAAAGTGTCCACCGAGAATCGTAACATTCCTCCCACCATTGTTGTAGTAGGTTCCTGTGGTAACACCAGTCACATTTTGGGCGCCGCTCAAGGCGCGCTTCTGGAGAGACGCTTGGCTTTGGCTGGGATTGATGTCAATGGGAAGCTGGCTGAGGGTCACCTCACCAGATGATGACTGCAATCCGACGGCGTCACTGATGGCCTGACCTTGCGAGGCGAGAGTACCCGCTCCGAGCCAGGTGTTGTTCGGCAGATATGATGCGGCGAACAGTTGTCCTGCCAAAGATTGCTTTGGGATGTCGAGAGTTTCGAGCCAGACACTCTTGGACGGGACCCAGATGGCCAGACCACCGGCCTGCACGGACTGATTCGAGCCTGAAGCTTGGATTTGCGAGAAATCACCACTGAAAGCAACCACCGTCTCGGCTGTATCTTGCGAGATATTCAGCGGCAAAGGAACAATGGCTTCGATGGGACCATTCAGGCCCGCGCCGAGGGGGACCCACGCCTTGGTCGAATATTGATACGCGGCCACATTGCTCAAACCCGGGGTATCGCCTTGATGGGTGCCACTGAAATTGCCGCCCACATACAGGAAATCGTCGAGACTGTACAGAGCGGTGACGGCGTCGTCGAGTCCTCCACCGGGTAAGGATGAGGTGAGATTCTGGCTAAATGCCATGATATTTTCAAAGACATCATTCGAGAACCGGCCAGCCGCGAAGATGGTCTGCTCATGTGTCGTCAAGGCCATGACGTGCGCATTCGAGTGCAACATCATTCCGCCCATGTCGATTGCTGACTGGGAAAAGTCGGTGCTGACAAAGGCCGCACTTGGATCGTAGTCAAACAGACCATTCAGTCCACCGGTGGATGAGATAAGGGTAAACTTGACCCGCGACGCCACGATCAGTTGATCTTGCTGCAGTCCCGACGGAGTAATCGTGACCGACGGGCGGAAGGAAGAGCTGCTCGCGTCCACACGGCCTTGAAACACTTGATCGTATTTGTCAAAGTCGTTGGTCTGGTACAGTAAGGTGCTGAACGCGGAGCTCCCATCCGATGTCAGCGTGCCGGTCACGTTGACGATCGCACGAGCTGAGCACGAACTGTCCTGAATACAGCCCGGTGTATAGACAATGATGGAATAGTTGCCAGCCTCCTTGACGTCCGGTTCGAACACCACCGACGCGGTGTCGACCGTGGTTGGGCCGACCACGGCCGTCAAATAATCCGACACGCTTTGCCGCGAAGGCGTCGTATACCATGGTCCCGTGGCCGTGGCCGTGGACGCCGTGGGGGATCCGGAGCAGCCCGGCTCGTTGAACGCGTCGATGGCGTAAGCAAAAATGTCACTCTGGAAGAGCTCGATCCCGTCGAGACCACCGCCTTGGCCGTACCAATCCGAGACGTCAATGGTGAAGCTGTTCATCCCGACCAGATTGACAAAGTAGAAATCTTGATAGGGGTTGGACGTGTTATGAGCGAGCGGGCACGTCGCATCACAGTACGCATTCTCGCCCGTTTCGGGGTCGGTGTAGGTGAAATTCATGATGCCGTTGATGGGATGGGCGGTGAAGTGCCATGTCTTGGTGCCACGACCACCTTCATTGGTATTCCAGAGTCGGAGCTTGGTGGGCTGAAATCCAAACCCCAAGTCGGCACGCCAGAAGCCGGGGGTGTTGTCTTCGAGGAGCCAGGTCGTCGACGCACCGTCCGTCCCGTTGGAAGGGCACACAATATTTTGCGCATCTCCGAATCCGGCCGTGGTCGTATTTCCTCCCGAGGTGATGTTGGCCGACACCAGATTGATGACTTGATTGTCTTGTCGGCTCTGGATGCTGGTCGACACATTGCCCAAGCCGGTGAACGATCCACCAAAGATGATATGTCCATCAGGAGCCTTGGTGATCGACGTCACGGGGGCATCGAAGCCGGCGAAAGGGAGGATCGACCAGGAACCACCGGTCCAGGCAATGGCATTGGTGGAATTTTGAGCTTCGAAAGAACCTCCCACATAGACGATCTCGGTATCCTGGTCGCAGAAAAGCGCCGCAACGGTGCCCTCCACGCCTGACAATGGCTGGACGGTCGAAGTCGTGGTGTTGAACACGGCGACGGAGCGGGCAGCCACGCCTCCCACGCTGGTGAAGTTCCCTCCGACGACCAGTCCGGCGAGGGAGCCGTCTTTGAGGACCAAGGGACACACGGCTCCGATGCTCGCATCGGTGGAGGAGAGTACCTCATACGTGCCGTCGGGCAACTGCGACAAAACTGACTGCGTGCCATTACTGCTGAAGCCTTCTTGCTGGCCGACATGTGAATACACCGAGATGGCATCAAAGTTTCCCGCGAGCGCCACTTGGCCGAGAGCCGAGAGATCGAGATTGGGAGAAGGAACCGTCTGAGAACGTGCTTGGGTGATGAGCAATAATATGGATAGCAGGGCGCAACATTGCATGGGGCCGAGGCCGAACCAGGACAGTCGACGTCGACGCATTGTTCGCTCACCGCCGAGCGACGGTCGCAGCGATGTTATTGCTTCGCAGTCGAAGTCGACATAGGAAAGGGTACAGGAGACGCGGTCGGACCGCGAAATAGTTTCGAGGTGATGACGATGGCACGCGTAGGGCGTGTTTCAATCTTATGACCAAGGATGATTGTCGCAGATCCGGAGGGTCAGCTCAGGTTCGTCAGGTCAGCGCACCTGAGGCGGAGGGAGGCAGGGATTGGTGACGACGGACAGGAAGGAGCGACAGTCGTTTCGAGAGGAGAGAGGTTGGTACCGAGTCGGTGTGCGCGTGTGTATGTGTGGCGGGTGGAGGAAGATGGAGTGTGGCAGCGCACAGGCAAAGGGAGCAGAGGCAGACAGCTGCGGTTGGCGGGTACACATAGTCAATAGCGGGAATCGGACAACGGACTTGGACTGACGCGGATCATCGGTTGCAGCTCCAGTCCGGCCTGGAGGAGGAACTGACCATAGTCGACAGGCACCAGACGGACACTGGACGGACTTGACCCGGTAGTGGGCATTGACTGACAGGCACCACTGTGAGGTGGGCCGCCTCGACGCCGCTAGACTGGCTGATTTGGTCTGCAACGGAGAGACCCATAAGCCACGACATCCTTGCAGGTCCTGAAGCTGGCTCAATTGCTGGTTGCCCAGTTCCCAGCCAGGAAAATGTGCCATGCAATCTACCACGGCCCTCGCTGACTGGCCTCACTGGCTGTCCACCGCGTTAGCCTTCCTCATCTCTTGCAGCAAACTTTTGCCTCTTCTCGAACAATCTCGAACAATATCGACGGAGGCATGCTTGCTGGGCCTTTTGGTCTCAGCTGTGTTTGGAATGGGGTCTCCGATGAGGATAATCTGACGATCGTCGACTTCCTGACCGTCGCAGCATGCCACCGGCACTGCGGTGGGTTCCATGGGTCCCAATTTTGACACCAGTGCGCAATTTCCCAAAAGGAGAACAAGCAGCAATGTGGCGGTGCAGATGTGCGACATCCCTCACGTGGAGAATAACCACTCCTCTCAACCCTTAATTGTCGTGTAGGAGATCCTGTCTCACAGAGGCAACCTAGCAAATGCTACTGGTATGCATTATGCCACAGCGTGCCGGCCTGTCAGGAGAGCACACAACGCTTCCGAAAACGTCAAGCATTGACACCATGGTCCGTGCAGGAGCGTTGCCCCTTCTCCTATCGCTCAACTCAATTTGTGCCGCGTTTGCAAGAGAAGGCATGGAATTTGGTGAAAGAGGTTCAAAAGCGCGGTCACAGGCCGGCGCCCACTGATCTCAATCTAGGCGTTAGAAACGCCGATGCATTGACGATGTTCTCATTGACGATGTTCTCATACGATGTTCTCAAACGATGTTCTCATACGATATTCTCATTGACAATGTTCTCGTTGCTGAACATTCCTTTCTCTCAGCGGCACGGAGGTTCAAGCGCGGATATCCTCGACGGCCATCCTGTAGCGCTGCTCTTCAACCCTGGGAAGGATGACCTTTCGCCTCAGTCCTTTCCTCCCAGGAGTGTCGTGAGCGACACCACCGAACGTATGCCATGTTTACTTCAGCCCTCTAGAATTTTGGTCTTACTTCTCGACTGTCCCGAGGAACTGCTCAGGAAGCGATCCTAGGCTTCCCTTGTCGACCTCTTCACCACGTGACCGAGATGTGCAGTGGAAACCAAAGCATCATGACCTTGGATTACGCCTTGGAACGAAGGAACTGGGCTGGGTTCTGGACGTCACCACCAGCCGAGTCGTTCTCCCGTCGGCCCTCACAAAAGATCTCGACCGCCTTCTTCGTCTCCTCCTTGGTCTCCCTGACCAAACCGCTGATGGGCTTGAAATCCTTGCCCGCCGCATCGCCCACCAACTCGAACAGGATGCTCTCACTCGTCGTCACCACGCACCCTTCCCTGGCAAGCCGCGCCAGCGCCACCGGCCGTTCGCCCGCGTTGCAACTGCTCACGCCGTCCTGCAGCACGTACACTTTGTGGCCCAAGGACAAGAGGTCCAGGGCGGTCTGAGTGACACAGATGTGCGTCTCGATGCCGACGAGGATCACCTCGAGCGGGATCGACGCACCGGGCGTCCGCTCATTAGATTGCTTCGTGATTTCGGAAACAATATCGGGTACGAGCATAGAGAAGGCAGTCTTGTCCACTTCAATGGGGGCCGGAGACGTCGGGAGGAGGGATTGCAGTTCGGCGACCGTGGCGCCGAGGCGTGCCGCGTTCTGCGTCGTGATGTAAATGGGAATGTTGAGGATTTTACCTGATGCCGAGGTCAGAGATCGAGATCAGGAAATGCTTCGACGTGAGTGGTAGCGGATGGCAACAGCTCGTAGGCAGAATGAAGTAGAATGCCAGAAACACGTGAAAGAAGGCGGCAGCACCAGTGATACTGAAAACTCTTGATCTGAAATAGCAAGGAAAACTCGACAACCGAGAACGTGGTTCAACTTACAAGCTTTCACCATCTTCTGGCTTGTTGCAATCCTACAGACAGAGCGGCCAACCACAGTCAGTTATTCTCTCAGTCAGGCTCAGTCTGTTGTCCATCCCGTGCACTCTGCAAAGAGAGGATGTCCGGGCAAGTCAACGAACAAGAGCGCGCCTGTGCCCCTGACCGACCGACTAACTGACGGAATGATTGATGGATTGATTTGAAGGGCCGAGCGATTTCACCTACACCTTTGGAAACTCATAGATAGCCGAGCGAAACTTTTCTTGCACATCGCAGATACTGCTCAGCCCAGCGGCCAATACCGTCAGCGTCGTGCGGGTATAAACCAGGCGGAGCTGCCAATGAACACGAAAAGGGATGGTGACGACGACGAGAGGACGTACAATAATGCTGGATTCGCTGTTGGAGACCGATAGAGACCTTAGCAAGTAGACTTTTTGGATTTCCTCTTTTGATCACGTATGACTTCCTGCCACGCGCCTCGTGTAGGAAATCGACGCAGCAAAGACAACCGTCGAACAAAAGAGGTGTGGGAGAAACGAGACGCACGCACCTAGCCTTGGTCGTCCCATCTTTGCTCCTGATGTTGTCACCGTAGTCCTTACAGAGTCGCCGAATCTGCGTCTAGGGGTCCGTGTCCGGAATAAATGTGCCAGCGAAGCGGTATGTGAATATGGATCAAGACGAATAGACACAGGGACGGGTACGAGAGAGGAGTAAAGGGTTTGGCAGCTCGAGCGGAACATATGGTGTTCCAAAATCGAGATATCAAGATATGGTAATCCCAGGCAGGCAGAGAGAAAGTTACACAGATACTGTCGTTAGACGGTCATGCCAAAGGTGGTGGAAAGTTGGGGATCGAGCGGAGAACAGGCCGACCGGGCGGACGGCGAAGAGGGACAATGGAGAAAGGGTGGTGAGACGGGTACTTCAGGTGTGGGGTTTGCTGTCATTCTTGGGTTGTGGGTCACAGAGGCAGACCACGACTCGAAAAGACAACAATGAGCAGGGCACACGGTGGAATTAACTGTTCAATATCATAAAGTTAGCCCTCTCGGCCGCGGATCCGCCACCCAACCAAGAATCTTTTTGTTGACCTGCTTCGCTATGCTAGAATACATCTCACGTGAAGCCATCCCTTCCACAACGCAGCGAAATCCAGTCCAAAGAGGGCAGGCATTCCCATACAGAACCAGGCCCTCATGGACGGATTGGATAGCACGCAAGCACTTTTATCGCTCGTCAGTCCATGGGCGCAATTCCGACGGTGATTTTGCAGCACTAGCTACCGTTGGCCGCCGTCTTTCCCTGCTGACCAGGGTTCAGCCAGCCAAAAGCACTTCCCGAGCCGATAGGGTTTGTCTTTGACGTTGCCGATGGCGTCGTCTTCGCCTCGCTAGTTTTTTGCTCTGATTCACCAGGCTTGGGGGACGCATTCTCCGCACCATTGGCGAATGGAGAGGAGGACGACGGGGTCCGAGAAATACTGCCGACCGCTGACTTCCCCGGACGAAGCACCTTCATCGTTCGCGGCACGTTCGGTTTGGCATAAGTCGATGCCAATTTTGATGCCGCTGTCGTCGTTGAAGCCTCGGTGGAAGTGGTTGAGCGCCAAGACGCCCCCCAGACACCGGAATTGGATTTCGACATGGGCGTGGTGAAAGACTTCTCGCTTCCCGTCGTCGACTTCGAATCTTCATTTGGCCGTAACGGGGTGAAGTCGATGCTCGATCGAGTCGACGCCTGAGTGGACTGTTCTGTTCTGTGGAAGTCGCCCGGGTCCGACGGAACAGCAGATGTCATGATGCTCGGCGAGGCTGCCGGAGGCGACGTCTGGCCTTCCCGACCCGTCTTTCCTGGTCGGCCAATGATGCCTGGGGCAGACGGTCCGCCGGGGACCATCGTCTCCGGGTGATGGGCGGCATCAGATGGCAACAGGTGCCGGCGGGAAGTGGTGCACAAGTCTTTGTACACCGCATCGTCCTCCGGTCTGACCAGAGGAATGGACAGTTGGTTCCGCTCTTCGTCGAAGATGACGAGCTTGTCTTGAGAAAACAACACGTCGGCGTTGTGCGACCGCAAGACATCGCTGCCCAGCACCACCGGCATCGATCTGTCTTCGGCGGGCAGGTCATTCACCAGAAATGTGACCAGCAGCGTCGGAACTTGAGGTGCCGGGCTCGCCGATCTCGATGCTGGATACTGAACCTTGGCCTCGGTCAGGTAGACGGGCAACTTGATGGAGCGGAGACGGGCATCGTCCTCATCGGCGACGACGGCAGCGCTCAATCCAAGTTTGTTCACCAAAGAGGCGTCCACCGACGATCTCGCCGAGCCAGAACAGATGGCGGCATAGAGCAATGACTCATTGGAGAAGGTGTCGGTCAGCCAACACCGGATGATCGATGGACAGGGCGCCAGGACAAAGAATCCCGGTGCTGGGTGGGCAGAAACCTTGGGTGAATTGTGGATAGACCCCAGCAAGCGACTTTGTTCCAGGCCGAAACTGTTGGTTCGGACGGCGAAACCGGAAGTGCTAGCACGTCCATCAGATCGATGTGACAGTGAGCGTTCGGAAAGGGGGTGACTACCCAGGCCACTTCCCGTCCGTGTGGGCAGCTCGATGGACTGTCTCGAGGAGCCGTAGTGATTGTTGGCGCTCTCGTCGAAACGCACCGAATTGGCCCTTGACGCCGCCCCCCGCCGCGAGTCGTCCTGGTTGTCGAGGCTCAGCGAACTGATGAGGCCGGTTCCGGGATCGGTATCGAAATTACGGAATGCTTCGGCGGCAGGATTCAAGGCCGATTCTGCATCCAGTCAGTTGTGTGCCGCACTCGAGAGCCATCGTGGAGGAGCCTTACCATGCGGAGACGGCCCCAACACGCCGGCGAAAGGAGAGGACGGACCCCAGACATTCCTCGGTCGGGATCGGTCCTCGGCCCTCTGTTCCAGTCGCATGATCCTGTCGGAGTGATGTGCCTGGGTTGCAGACAGCTCACTTAGTGCTTCTGATAGCCGCCAAAAATCGTCCTTGGTAGCGAATGTCTGCTGCTGTTCCATTGCCGAGCCAGCTAACCGAGATGGAGACTCATCGGACGAGCGAAGAAGGATGGTGGGGGGGAATGAATTTTCCCGAGCACATAGAATCTGACCACGGTCGAAACAATCCGCCGAGAGTATGGTGATCGCGGCTCCAGGAGGGATGGATGCACCACCGGTGCTGGTGGTCACAGCGATCTCCGCGCTCGCACAGGCCTGGCTTGCAAGCGAGCCGTCCACCGTCCTACGTCGTCTGCCGTCTGCCCTTCCTACGTCTAATTCCTCATCTGACTGACGTTGATATATTTATGCCTGATGAGATGGAAAAAGGTGGTATGGAGAGGAATGCGCCGGAGCTTCCACGGATGCGATGATGTAGTCGCTGATATTAATGAAGTGTCTTTTAACAGATGTAGCCGTCGGAGAGGGAGGCAGCGGTCGGACGGGTCCGAGACCGACTGGTTTTGGCTTTCGCGTTGGGGAGGTCGTGGGACGAGGAGGGGATCACCAAGCGGAAGAACGGTCTTGATCTTGTTCCAGAGCTTGCTTGATACGATGTGCGAAAATGAAGAGGAAGGGCATCCGTACAGCGATGGTGGGTCCAGCAAGGAAGAGATTAATGATTGATGAGATTGGACAGCTGTCTTTGCTGCATTCAGAGTCTGGGGCTTGGAGGGCAAGAGTCTGCGCGGCGAACTTTTGCCAAGATTTCGGAGATAGTAACTTAAGTGCAGGTTGCGCCGCTTTTGGCGACCTTCCTTAATACCAAGACACTACCATGGTTCCTACTGTCTGCAAACAGAGTGCGTTTTTGGCCGTCTTTTTGGCATTCCAGCGCGCTCTAATCGGGATTCTAGTTACTTCAGTACGGCGTGCTTTAGTTGCTACAATATTCCTGCCTTTGGGTTGCTTTTTGGCTGGACTATCACGTGACAAATATAGTGACAATGCGCTTGGCACGTTACAAGCTTGGCGTGCCACTGGTATAAACTCTTTCCTGGTACAAATATCTTAGCAATCATATAACTTGACTCACGCGAATCCATCGCAGTAGTACTTTGGTTTATAAGAAATCTTGCAGCATACGCCTAAACAGCACATCCGGCCTTGTTGGGACGTGGATTGTCTTGGCAACGGTGCCTATTTGTGTACCCAGGCACTCTCAGCTCCTGGTGCGGGCCTGGTTCTTCTACCAGCAATGTGCTCCTCTTCTGTACCCCATGTCCTTGTCTTCCGGGTGTCACAAAGATGACCTTGCTCAGATTGACTGTCTTGACCGCGCCTGATCTTCTATCTCTACACCATCTACGTATGGCAGGTGATGCGTCGTCTTGCGGTCAGCCTCCACTTCAGCAGTTATGAACTTGCCACCACTTGCGCCAGCGATGATGCGCCGGAGCCGTTCGCTGCTCCCATGAACGTATATTATCTGTCCTACCTCACCGCTTGTGCCGTGTTGTTTAATTACAACCCATCCTGTACGAATTGGACATAGATGCTCTGTTCGTGATGAGGCTGAGCGAGTCTCGTGGATGGGCCTGGCTGAAGTTGATTTTGCTGTAAACTGTTCCTTTCGGCTTCGAAAGTCTATTCTCCACAAATTGGAGATTTAACAGTGTATGAGATCACTTTCCCACACGTGGGAAGCGACGATATTCGGTAGACTCTGAACCGCTATTGGGAATGAGTGCAGACAAACCGGTCATCGCCTTGTGGGTTGCCATGCAAACTCCGCAGCTAGGCCACTAGTCAGGCATTTATGCCACGTCTGACCTGCCTGGTGCATCGTGAGCCCAACTAACCAATCATCAATAGGTGAGGTTGCTGATCCATCGCGATTTTGCCTTGGCGAGCTGATGAGCAGATGAATGAGCCTTGCTCAGGCTGGCCCTCTCCTGAGCCGCGCCACACTAGGTACGCATCTGGTTTGCTTTTGCCGGACTTGCCAGGCCAGGCCAGGCTATGCTGCATAAGGCCGAATGATGGCCTACATCTTCATTTTACCGAGATCTTCCTATCGGCTTGATTGTCAGCAGGCAGTTCATCGCTGTGCTTTACTTCCCACTCCCGTCCTGTCATTCTCAGCAGCTTGACGGTAGGTTCTCCTTGCTGTTCGTCACATCTGGCATTTGCTCTTCTCCCAAATCACGAAAGGTTCTTGACCATCCACTTCCCGGCCGTGTCACTTCAGCCGAGATCGCCGCGGCGGACACACTCGCCAACATGAATGATGACCACAGACCATATTTTGTCTCGAACGCCGCCGACGTTGGACCGGTACCTGCGCCAAGCAAACCACGACGGAGGCCACGGAAAGAGTCTCCCCAGGAGACGGTGCGACAGTTCTGGGACAAGTTTAATTCCCCGTATCCGGGGAAAGTTTTTACTGTTCTCCCCGACAATCCGTACGCCCGCAAGAAGGCGGCCAGGACTCCTCACGGGACGGTGACGGCCCAGCGGGCGGCCAAGTCGTACGAAGAGGCGCGAGCCGAGTGCGCTCGTGATGTGGATCGCATCATCAAGGAAAGTCGGAGGACGAATCAGAAGTACCGTGATCTTCACTTTGACATCGAATGGGACCTGAAATCTGGGCAACGCAACTGTCTCGACGGCCTGGGGGGACGTGCGGAAGAATTGAAACCTAAGGGGGTCAAGCGGGTCACGGTGAGTCCGGCTCCAGGATGCTCTCAGGATCCAACCGGCTGACGTGGCAAAGGACATTTTTGAAAAACCGGAATTCTATATCAATGGGCCCACGGCTGGAGACGTCCGTCAAGGTCGAGATGGAGATTGCTATCTGATGGCCGCACTCTGTGGGCTGGGCAACATGGACGGGCTGATCGATAAGGTCTGTGTCACGCACGATCAGGCCGTGGGCGTGTATGGATTTGTCTTCTTTCGAGGTCCGTGTTTCTGAGACGAGTGGCCGATGATGGCTGACATGCCCAGACGGCGAGTGGCAGCACACGATCATCGATGACAGGCTCTATCTGCGAGCGCCGGACTACGACGAAGCCCAGGATGAACGCGTGGTCTGGGACGACATCAATCGCGTTGACAGCGAGGAAGAGTACCGCAAGACTCATCAGACGGGCTCCAGGGCCTTGTACTTTGCGCAATGTAGCGAGGAGAACGAAACATGGCTGCCACTGTTGGAAAAGGTAGGTCCGAATGCTTTCCCGCCGTCGTCGCGCCCTTGGCTCAGCGGCATCTCTCCAGGCATATGCAAAGGCCCATGGCGATTACTCGGCCATTGACGGCGGCTTCACCGGTGAAGCCATCGAAGATCTGACCGGTGGTGTCACCACCGAAGTCTACAGCACAGACATCCTGGATCGCGATGCCTTCTGGAGAGACGAGCTGCTGAAAGTCAACAAATCGTTCTTGTTCGGCTGCGCCACCGGCTTTCTTTCCAATTGGCTCGACACCAACAGCGGCCCGAGGGAGCGCCAGGGCATCTCTGAAGGGCACGCGTACAGCATTATGGACGCCCGAGAAGTCCGAGGCCAACGTCTTCTGAAGCTGCGCAATCCGTGGGGGAGGAAGGAGTGGACCGGTCGCTGGAGTGATGGCAGCTCTGAATGGACTCCCGAATGGATGCAATTACTGGACCACCAATTTGGCAATGACGGCATCTTCTGGATCAGCTATGATGATTTGCTCAAAAAATACCAGCATTTCGACCGGACCCGCATCTTCGGCCCAGAATGGAATGTCACTCAATGCTGGACCAGCGTCGACGTCTCTTGGTCTGCCGAGTATCACAGCACCAAATTCTCCTTGACGTTGGAGGAGAAAGCGCCAGTCGTGATCGTCTTGGCGCAGTTGGATGACACCTACTTTCAAGGCCTGGAGGGAGGATATGGCTTTGATCTACAGTTCCGGTTGGAAGACGATAGCAGTGAGGATGAAAACGAGTACATTGTCCGATCCAACGGCACCTATGCGATGGCACGATCCTGCAGCACCGACATCGAACTCAACGCCGGCAAGTACTCGGTGTTGATGAAAATCACCGCGACCAGAAACGACAGAGAAATGCTCGAGGATGTCTTGCCATTGTACGCCGGTTCCAAGCGCGAGAAGCTCATCCAGATGGGCCTGTCGTACGACCTGGCACATGCCAAAGGAGTCGTCGTCGAAACTCCACAAGAAAAGAAAGAGCGCAGAGCCCGGGAAAAGGCGAGAAGAGCAAAAGAGAGAGAGAATTTGAAAGCAAAGCTTCGTGCACAAGCGGAAAAACATTGGAAGAAGCGAAAGGAAGAACATCAAAGAGACAAGCAGAGGAGAGAAAGAATGGAGCGAGCACATGCCGTCAAGAGAGGACCCGAAAAACCTCTGGCCAACCTCGAGGAGCGACACAATGACGGGGTTCAGGATTGCGATCGAACTCCTCCAGGTCGTGGTGGAGATGCCAGTCAGCACGACGAGACCACCGCAATCGTGCCTCAGGAAAAGTCCGCTGCACGACCGCAGCCGCCCAACAGTGATCTCGGGCGGCCATCATCAGATCGGGCAGAAACAGCCGACATAACTCGACTTGTTGAGCCGCTCGAAGATGTCATCAAGGTGGCCGAGGCAGAATCGCGTGCAAATCAAGCTGAAAGGAACAATACGATGACGACCGAAGCACCATCACAGGAGAAGCCGCTGACGCCTGCTGTCACGCTGAACGGAGTGGAAGCCATCACACACATTCAGCCACTGCCCAAGTTGCCCTCCTTGTCCCGGTCTGGGCACGAGATTGATACACCAACTTCCAATGCCGAAGCCGGTCCTGGTGGACAGGATACCCGGCAGCCACCACGGAGGCAGGACACAATGAACTCGACGGTCGTGCTCGTGGAAGATCCCACCAGCGATGCCAACGTGAACGACGACGACACTGTCTCCGCCGACTCGTTTCCTCCCTTCGATTGGAACAGCGAGCTGGAAATGCCCTCAGACAACGACGACGACGACGACGAGTCCTCGGCGTCAGAGGGCGAGCGCAGACACCGTCGCGGCATCGTGGCTCACGGCGGGCGGCACCAGGCATCATCACCGTCTCCGCCGCCCGACATGGACGGAGCCAAAGATGACGACGGGCCGGGGGGGCCGTGGAACGCCATCTGTGTCGTCGGACTCAGAGTCTACAGTCCCTTACCTGGTGACAAGCTGAAGTTGAAAGTGGTGCGGCCCAAGCCCTACGACAGCGACGAGGACGTCGACGACGTGCTCGCCAGCAGAGACAGAGAAGAAAGCGGAAAGGAAAAGCAGCAGACGGCGCCCGAGAATCGAAAGCTCGACCCGGATGATATTTCCAAAGGAGCCGTGGCCGCGGCGGCAGCTGCTGAGCCCGTCTCAGAGCTCTCATAGAGTAATCCACCGCTTGCCAGTTATCATGCGAAGATCGATCAACACGGTCGATTTCGGTTGGCTCCTGCATACGACACTGTACAGTCCATTTTGTACGCCACAGCACGGTTCCCTCAACTCAATTCACGTGCTATCGTTGATGCAATGAATCAACGAAGAACGAAACATGACGAAGCGGAAAGGAAGCAAGACGTTTAGTGGAGGAAGAAATGGATATAATGGATATCGTCCATAATCTCATATTGTCTGACCAAACAGCAAATCTCCCCCGATTGGAGAAAGCAATGGGTATCATTTCTAGGCGCTGCTGCGGACAACGAAGCTCATGAACGGCATGGCCCATCTATCCCAAAACTTTCAATCCGCCTTTCGTCTTTGGTGGCTTTTTCTGAATGCCGCCATGGTCGACCTTCCCTCCCCCTCCTCCACCTTTGCCCTTGTTTTTGCCCTTGTGCTGCACGGTCGACGGTCGGACTTCAGTCGTGCTTCTCTTGATCAGCACCGGATGGGAACCAATATACTTTCCATTCATTTCCCTTGCGGCCTGGAAGTAGTCGTCCCCGTCACTAAAACTCACGAAACCATAACCCTTGGACTTGGTCGTGCGCTTGTCCCGAATCACTCGTGCTTTCTGGACCGAGGGATACTTGGAGAATGCTTTCAGCAACGACTCGTCCGTGACCTCTCCGGCGAGGTTTCCGACAAAGATTCGAAAGTGAGCAGGATCCCACTCGAGCAAGGTCGAGTCGTTCCAGGAGCTGCCGCCGCCTTGCCGCTGCACGGTCTTGGGCGCATGATCTTGCGTGGACGTCTCGTTCCGAGATATCGTGCCGGAGGACGTGCTCGTCGTACCGGGTCTGGTACTCACGCTCGGTTTATCACCACCACCATCTTTGCTCACGTAGGCGCTTTGCCATTGTTGGATCTGCGCCTCGTAATCTGGATCGTAGTTGGGAGGCCCGCCATAAGTACTCGCTGATCCCGACGGGTCGGGCGTGGGGACAAAGGGATTTCGAATCTGTGGGATGGCTGTGTAGGAGGAGCTCTCATACGGCGGCTGAGCGGCGTATGGGTCTGGTGGCGCGGGAGGGTACTGCGCGGTGGAATTGTACGTCGTGACCGGTGCCGCCGAGTACTGCCCAGGACTGTTTGTCCGGACAGGGGCCGCCGAGGCCACGGAGCGTGGGGCGAACGCTGTAAAGGCCGCCGGCCTCGACACGCCGGAGCTCGAGGCCGGCTTGAAAGCGGGAGCAGGACTGACGACCGACGGAGGAGGTCGTGCCGGAAGAGATGCGGGAGGCTGAGATGAGGACGACAGGAGACCTGGAGGCGGTGGATACGACATGATGAATGTCTGACCTTGACAAGGCGGAGTGTGCTTTGTTTCAAAAACGTACCAGATGCCCCGACAGACCAAACCGGGAGAGGCTAATGCTTCGAATTGAGCGCACTAGTCCAGCATTGCCCTCGGCGCGAGGATCCTCAACGTCCAGCCTGCTCGGTGACCAAGGCTCGCACAGTATATGGGATTGGATTGTTGATGGATGGACTTTGGCCGCCTGGAACGAAGGCATGTGAGAAGGCAAGACACAGAGCGCCAAACAGGGCGGGTCTGCCGAGCCGACTCTATTCGTCTTTCACGTGACACTGCGGAGCATCAGGCTTGGCGTTTGATATTCCGACCTGGAGAGAATTTGGGCGGCAAGACGGGTGGTTGCGGACCTTGGCTGTGCTCGGGTGATTGGGATGCCCCCTTGGAGCACGGCGCATGCTGAGTAACCCATGGACTTGTTATTCATGAGTGCGTGCCATCCGGGATGTCTCATGGGAGTAGCGGATGCAGACCCAGTGGACAATGACAAGAGGCGTTTCCCTTAATTGGGACATCACCCGTGCCCCCATGAGTGGACAGTGTGAGGCAGGAGTTGGGTGGTGACGCAGATCCGGCCTCCTCCCGGAACAGGACGTGCACCCCTCCAAAGCTGAGGCGCGGTGGTTTGGTGGGGTGTAGTAATGTAATTGAGTCCAACCCACTTAATCAACATATTTCTTCCAGTTCCGCACTCTCTCGTCTCCTCATATTCGTGCCTCTCGTCTTTTTCGGTGCATTAGACAGAGACTCGACCTCATACTTTTTTCCCATTCCACCACACCACACCACCGCACCAAAACTCTTTCCCTTCACCCACGGCAGCCATGTCTGGTCCAGTGTAAGTCGAGTCTGTCTGTGGTCATTGCCCGCCTCTCCCTCGTGCTGTTGCTGTCTTGGAGGAGTGCCGCCGATTGACATACCTCATGCTGACTGCAGTGCGCGCCTTGCTGGCATCCATGTCGGCACCGCGCACCCGGAACCCAGTGGTGATTTCGGTCTCATTGGCCTGGCGGTCATGGGCCAGAACCTCATTTTGAACGCGGCAGACCACGGGTTCACCGTCGTCGCCTTCAACCGAACCGTCTCCAAGGTCGACCGTTTCCTCGAAAATGAGGCCAAAGGTAGGACCGACGGGGTGTCCTCGGTGCGGACCAGGTCTAACGGCGTCCAGGCAAGTCGATTGTCGGTGCTCACTCGATCGAGGAGTTCGTCTCCAAGCTCAAGAAGCCCCGCCGCATGATGCTCCTCGTCATGGCCGGACCTGCGGTCGACGACTTCATCGAGAAACTGCTGCCGTACGTCGAGAAGGGAGACATCATCATCGATGGCGGAAACAGCCACTTCCCCGACAGCAACCGTCGGACCAAGTACCTGGCCGAGAAGGGCATCCGCTTTGTCGGCACGGGCGTCTCGGGCGGGGAGGACGGTGCCCGTTACGGGCCTTCTCTCATGCCCGGTGGAAACGAAGAAGCGTGGCCCTACATCAAGGACATCTTCCAGAGCATTGCGGCCAAGTCTGACGGCGAGCCCTGCTGCGACTGGGTCGGTGACGACGGTGCTGGCCACTACGTCAAGATGGTCCACAACGGCATTGAGTACGGCGACATGCAACTGATCTGCGAGGTGCGTGGACTCCGCAATGGTCTTCGGGTGCCCGCTGACGATCTGTAGGCGTACGACGTGATGAAGCGTGGCCTCGGCCTGAGTTATAAGGAGATGTCGGAAATCTTTGCCCAGTGGAACACCGGTGTCCTGGACTCCTTCTTGATCGAGATCACTCGGGACGTTCTGGCGTACAATGATGACGACGGCACGCCCCTGGTCGAAAAGATTCTTGATTCTGCAGGCCAGAAAGGCACGGGCAAGTGGACGGCCATCAACGCGCTCGACCTGGGCATGCCGGTCACCCTCATTGGCGAGGCCGTCTTCGCCCGTTGTTTGAGCTCGATCAAGGCCGAACGTGGCCGTGCTGCCAAGGTCCTCCAAGGACCGACTCCGAACTTCACTGGCGACAAGAAGGAATTCCTGGCCAATCTGGAGCAGGCTCTGTACGCCTCGAAGATTATCTCGTATGCTCAGGGTTTCATGTTGATGCAGACGGTAAGTGGCCATGTTCACTGTTGCCTTGGTTCATTCTCTCCCAGAAGACTGCGTCAACCGTGGTCGTGGTGTTGCTTCCATTGGAACGGCCTCGTGGACGATTCTGCCCTCTTCCGATCGAATCCACTGACCATACACAGGCCGCCAAGCAGTATGGATGGAAGCTCAACAAACCGTCAATCGCCCTCATGTGGCGTGGTGGATGCATCATCCGATCGGTCTTCTTGAAGGACATCACTTCGGCCTACCGTGCCAACCCCGATCTCGAAAACCTACTGTTCAATGATTTCTTCAACAAGGCCATCCACAAGGCGCAACCGGGCTGGAGAGACGTGGTGGCTTTCACGGTCAAGCATGGTATTCCGACTCCCGCCTTCAGCACGGCCCTCGCCTTTTATGATGGTTACCGCACCAAGGACCTGCCCGCCAATCTTCTCCAGGCCCAGCGTGACTACTTTGGTGCCCACACCTTCCAGATCAAGCCCGAGTATGCCAACGAGAAGTACAAGGAGGGCGCATACACCCACGTCAACTGGACCGGCCGTGGTGGAAATGTGTCTGCCTCGACCTACACCGCATAAGCGGGCCACCCGTCAACTAGCCTTCTTGCCTCGTCTAGACATCTTTCCTCTGGCTGCAACCATGGTCCAGGGTGGATCCCGCTCTGGACGGGCATGATTCGGCTGGGATGACGGCAAATGCACTGTGCACATCAAAGATCTCTTCAAGGGTGCTACTCGTTTTATGCTGCAACCTGAGGCAGGCTTGTTTGCTGGAGGACCAGCTTCGGGGCATGTAGCTAGAACTTTCACCGCCCACAAAACTGCATGATCTGCATCTTTCCGGAGCACCAGATGGGTAGCACTAGATGTGTTGTGCTGATAAATAAAATGATACAAGCAATGAATCAATCATGGTGCTGTCGGGTCGGTTCTACATTACTCCGATCACCGAGGACCGTCTTCCCAATTTGGTAAGGCGTCACTCCTCTCCAGACTCCCATGGTCTGGTCATTCTCCAAGTGCGTGCATTGGTCTGTGGTGATCCAAATTGTGGTAGGGCGTCTGGAGTCAGGAAATTGTGCTTCCTTGTCCTGTTCCTGCTCGAGCAGAGGATTCTTCTTCTTTCTTCAGAGGACTGAGTCGGTCTTTGGCTGTGGTGCAAGAGGACACTGGTGCATGAACATGGCATCTGACACCAAGCGTCAGAATGTGGGAAACAAAGTTCCGGTGGCCCTGCCAAAAGGAGAGCCCGCACAGCCAGTCCCTTCTCTCATCTCGCAAGATGTGAGCTTGCAGCTGGCCATTGGATCGCGGTAAGCGCAGCCTGCCCAGTGCACTGACACCCACCACCTCCATCGCGCGGACTGACCGTAACTCCAGGGTTCGTGTGACGATGGCGGCGCCCTCCCAGCCCAGCCTCGAAGGCACCATCTACACTGCGGACCCATTGACCAACCTTCTCGTCCTCCACACCAGCCCCGCGACGCAGACGACGGAAATTAGCCCGACCACCATGACCGCACCACCCGGCCCATACCACATCGTCCCCATCTCGCAAATCAGCTCTTTCCAGATCCTACACCTCCCTCCACCACCGCCCACGGCGTCTCCCACCGTCTCCGAATCGACCGCGACGCCGACGGCCGCGGCGAACGCCAACACGGTGGACACGGCCGCTGTGCAAGCCCGACTGGCCCGCAATGTCGCCTCCTCCCAAGCCGCACTCGCCCGGCTCGGACCCAAGGGCACCTCGCCGACGGACCAAGGACTGTTCGACGCCCTCAGCCGCACCCACCCGGCCCGCTGGTCGGGCAATGTCATGGTCATTTCTGACACCTACCTCGTGGAGAAGCCGTATGGCCCATTGAACGTCAAGCTCATCGAAAGCCGTCACGGTGACCTGGAGCGCATGAAAAAGGTGGTCGAAATGGAGCGTCAAAAGGTCACCTTGAGGCTGGAGAAGGGTCAGCTCGACGGCAAGATTGGTACCGGTGGTCCCAGGAAAGGCGGTTAGGGGGCCAGGTGGCAGGGAAACCTTTGTTTTGGTCTCCCGTCGAAACCTGGACAGTCACGGTCTGAATGGCTCCATGCAAGAGGACGAGTTCGATCGGAATTGTGGCGGGTGGCAGGTGGCAGGTATGCATGGCGCGAAATGCCGAAGAGGACGGTGTTGTTGAATAATCATCACCATCTCCTTATGAGACAACACACTCCCGTCTCACCGAGCGATGCAAAGAGGAGGTGACCAGTTGGTCAAAGAGCCATGTGCCCGCAGGGATGCTGTTCATCAGCTCTAGGCGCTCTGCCAGAAAAGAATGGTCTGAAGTGAGCGGAGAAATGGGAAGCCAATCTGAAGAGTTCGAGATAGTGAAGAAGAACAAGACAAATCTATATTGTCTACAACAGGAGAACGTCATATCTATTCCATGTCCTCGCTCCGCTTGGTCGTCCCAATCATTCCATCCAAATCTCTGGAATCCGGGGCGAAATCATCCGGATCATGGACGAACGGTCCGGCCTCGGGCTCGATCATCAGAGGCACGGCATCGAGGTCCGAGTCGATCGGAGCGAACCCTTCGGTGGAGGGTTCGTCCAAGGCGTCGTCATCGCCGTGGCTTTTGGCGAGCCTTTCCCTTGCTTCCCTCCTCATTTTCGTAATCTTGAGATAGTTGTAGCTGGCGATGCTGGCGATCGTCACCAGCAGGCCCGTGACGTTGACGACGCTGAGTTCGTCGTGGAAGACGATCCCGGCGGCGCTGATGGTGACCACTTCCTTGAAGATGCCGCAGATGCTGAGAGTGACGACGTTGGTTCGCTGCAAGAGGGTGAATTCCGACGCAATCATGCAAAAGGCCAGGCAACCGGGGATGAAAAGCAACAGGATCGTGTGCACGAGACCGTGTTCATGCAGCAGGACTTGGACGCCAGAGATGACCGCCGCCGGCGTCTCCGACGCGCAAGCGATGATGAACAGCGTGACGAACATGATGGGCGCCAGGAAGAAGAGCGTAGCGAAAGGATTGGACGTCGCCGGGTGCCGAAGAAGGAGAATCTGAGTCAAAGCCCAGCGAAATCCCGAGAAAAAGGAGGCACTGATGGCCAATACGAAGCCGAGAGCATGGAAGGCCGTCTCCCCGGCCACCATCATCAACACCCCGGCGGTCATGGCCAGGATAATCACGATCAACTTGATCGACGGTTTCTCCAGTCGGAAGAGGAAGGCGAACGTTAAGACGAAAATCAGGACCGACGACTTGCACATGGTGTAGAACGTCAACGTGATATATCGGAGGGAGGTGTTACCCAGCCCGATATCCAGCGAGGTCGTCGTGCCCGTCGGGACCAGCCGGCTGAGGTAGAACCACGGAGTCACCAGCGGCTTGCGGCTGGTTGATGATGGTGGCGGCGCCGGTCGAAGGGAGGGGAATATGAGGAGGATGATGGAAGCCAGTGCGAATTGGACCAGCATATGCAGGGACGTCGCGAATAATGGAAAACGAAAGTTGATGTGGTCGGACGAGAACATCATCTTGTTGTACTGCAACACCACGTCAGACACCTGGCCTCGTCACATCATCGAATACCGCTTACAATGGAGATGGACAGAGAAAAAAAGTACCACAAGCTGATGAGGGCCGCATTGAGCAGCAGCTTCCTGATAACATGTTTGTCCGCAAGTCGGGCCTCGTCCCGGCTCATGCTGGCTGTCCCTGCGATGCGCGAATCGAGGCCGTGGCGCCGTCTGTTCCTGTACATGCGCCGTTCTGGTCGAGAGGACAGACCCATCTCTTCATCGGCCTCGACATCGGAGTCGAGAGGACCGAGTTCATGCTCTTCTGACTCAGACATCGACGAGGATCCTGCCTCATCTTCTGAGCCCGAGTCCTTGGATTCTGAGATGGAACCTGTACCTTGGCGTCGGTACTTTCGGCGTGGGTTGATATGTCCGAAATCTTCTTCCGTCGGAGGGGGGACGGTCGAACTAGGTCTCTCAATCTGATCGCGGTATGGAGGTGCGTCCATGGGGGACGGCGGAGATGGCGCTAACGATTCCACGCATTCGCGGCTTCTGCAGACGCAGCTCAGGGATGAGCAAGGCGTGCGTGTGCGAGTCCTATCGCCACACGCACATCACGGATTCTCTCTGCGCTCTGCCGGATGGTTCAAGAAGACGATATGTATACGGTCAAGGTTGGCTGTCTTCGGCACCCTTGCTCCGTAACGCTAATGGTGACAAGGGGGGCTGATGGTGTCAGACTAAGTGTCAGATCGACAGACACTACTGTATGTGCACAGCCGGCGGAAAATCTGTGCAACCTCACCGTTCTTTGGAGATCACGGTTCCGCCGCTTTGTGCTCCACCTGGCTGGTGAGAGAAACGTGGACAGAGGGTCATCGTCAAAAGCAAGGTCAACGAGGTTACCATTTGACCTTTTCGAATTTTCTTGACCCGTTCACTTCTTTCTCGGCCGTCTTCTGTGAGTGACCTTGGATGGACGGACAGGCCAAACCAGTGGTGACCACCTCGACCCTAGTTCCATCTCGCGGGCATAGCAGTGTGCCAACTCTTGATGCCGCATCATGATACCGTGATGCTAGACCTGCCCATGGCTATGGCATCAAGTGTCGATCACGGTGGTCGGCTCTGAGACTAGAGATCTCGCTGTCGCAAGCTGTTGTACAATGTCGGCACAAATTGAGATTTGCTATTGGCACCAACTTAGGTTTGTATCACTGCATAGATCGTTTCCAGACAACGTCGACGAGTTCCAACCATGACTCCAAAGCCACGAAGACGGGATAATGCAAGGAGTATATATACCATGACACATGGCTTCTTGGGGTATCGGTATCACTGTATCCACAGTTGCGTACGCTGGAGACTGGATCCTTTAGGCATGACGATTTAAGCACTTGGCACTTCCGAACTTGACAGTGAAGTATTCATAACCATGATTCCTAAATTCTGGTACGGTAACCAGGAACACTACACCCTGACTACTGTAAATTGTACCACAACAATCCGGGAGCGAGGCCAAAAAGCAACCCCAGGAATATTCTGAGCTGGTCGAATATCCTTTGTGATGGATTAGCTTAATTTACTAAATTCTTATGAATCCTAATGGTTGGTTTATAGCAAGACAGCAGAGAAGCGAAAGTTCACGGTGTCCACGCTAAGCTTCAACCACTCGCTCCTTCTTGACAGCATAGGTAAGGAGCACGTCACTGGATCCTGAAATTGAAGCCATGTTGAGGTTCAAAGGGCGAGTGGACAACTGCTTGCCGGTTAGGCAGGACAACTTGCAGAATCAGACTTGAAAGGTCTTGGTCAAAGTGAACTGAGACGAGGAGAGATGAGTACTTGGAGAGAATGCGAGACTGATGTATGAATGTCAAGGGCTGGAGGCGCCAAGAGCTCAAGTCTGTCTCAAGTTCACCGCCCGGTGACCTATACAAGGCCAAAGCTCAAAGGATTTCACTGTTCAGCACAGATCCACTTGAACCCTTCAATTCTCTCCTGCTTTGCGAACAGACCGACCAAATAGGCACCACCGACTCATCACGTTGAGCTGTAGCAGCACCGAAAGAGTCAACTGGGAATCCTGGCCGGAGTCAACAGGTAGGATCCTGGTTTAAGCCAACTGACCTCGTCCAGGGTCAACTGGTTGTTTCTGATTTACTATACCCGGCCAAGGCTTTTCGTCACGTGATCACCGCTACAACTACAACCGTGGTCGACTCTCTTGGGCCTCGCCATCGAGGAGGGCTTTCCAACGCGACGAGGTCAGAATATCATCCTCCAGCTGGTGACACCTCCTGCGCCGCTGCGTTGAATCATTTCTCTCAGCAAAGTTGCGGCGAGCCGGCTTGGCCCGAGATTCTGATTCAGGAAGTGGAAAACGCCTCCTTACTTAATCATTCAGGCTCGTAAATCCCGTTTGGTCGATCGATTTGAAGACCTAGCTTCGCGTGACCTCTTCCCCCGCCTCCACCATCACCGCAACGACCGACCTTCTTTTATCGCCGTGCTTGCCTCGGGATATTGCTGGCTCCTCTACAGTGCTACACAGCTCGTGAACACGTCTATCAGGGACACTGGATAATCCCGGCCTCCCGGTTTCTGCACAGTTCCGTTCGAAGCTGTCATCTGGAAATATCGGCATGGGTGAGGCAGGTGCGGGCCCTAAACACCTCCAGATCGACGATTATGGCCTCATTGGAGACATGCGTACTTGCGCCCTCGTAGGTAAGGACGGCAGTATTGATTTCATGTGCTGGCCCAAGTTCGACTCCCCTTCGATGTTTTGCAGGCTGCTTGACACCACCAAGGGCGGTGGAGGACACTGGAGCATCACACCTCAGAAGAGTACGGTACGGAAGCAGAACTACCGAGCAGCATCCAACATTCTCCAGACAAAATGGATCGATGAGGCTGGCGTGGTGGACCTCACCGATTTCTTTGCTCTTTCGAAATACAACAAGCTGTTGCGCCAGCAATGGAGCGGCTCAACTCTGGTAAGGAAGCTGGAATGTGTCCGAGGGTCGATGTCGATCGACATCGAATTGAGGCCGAGGCCAGGCTATGCCATGGATGCCGGAACGTTGCGTGGATCGCCGGTCAAGAAGGAGGATGGGACCTATCACCAGTCCATGTCGTGGAAGCCGGATTCTTCGGCACACAACAATTCCGCTCCGCAGGATGCCCCGGAGTTCTTTGCCACATATTGCACTCATGACCAGCCCGTGGACGCGCCGCCCAAAATGTTCCAGGCGGTCAAGAACGCCAAAGGTGGGGTGGACACGGTGCGAGCAAGATTCGACCTCCGAGAGGGACAGCAAATCTTCATGATCATGTGCAATCAGCACGTCGCGCCACACTTGACCCACGAACTCATCCTCGATCTGGAGAACGAGACGTACAAGTTCTGGACCGGTTGGATCAGAGCTTGTCTCTACCGGGGCCGTTTCCAGCAAGAGGTCGAACGCAGCATGTTAATCTTGAAGTTGCTCACGTACGACCCGACCGGGGCCATCGTCGCCGCCCCGACCTTTTCACTTCCAGAGGCAATCGGAGGGCCACGGAACTGGGACTACCGCTACTCATGGGTGCGGGACGCATCCTTCACCATCTACGTCTTTCTCAAGCTGGGCTTCCCTGCTGAGGCCGAAGCGTACATTCATTTCATCTTTGACCGGATCGCCGAGTGGCGCAAGGACGCCATGACAGCCGCCCATCCCCACCACCTGCCTCTCATGTTTAGCATTGACGGACACAAGGACCTGCCCGAACAGGAGCTCTCGCATCTCGGTGGTTATCTCGACAGCGCTCCGGTCAGAATTGGGAATGCCGCCACCGACCACGTCCAGCTTGACATCTATGGCGAGCTCATGGACTCGATATACCTCTACAACAAGCACGGCAAACCCATATCCTACCAGCAATGGCTTGACATTCGATACCTGACGGATTTCGTGTGCCAGGTCTGGGAAGAGTCTGATATGTCTATCTGTAAGTTCGACTCTTGCTCACATTCCTTGGATGGTCCGCCATTTTTTCCCGTCAGCTGACCGGGACGACTGCAGGGGAGGTCCGAGGCCAGAAGCAGAACTTTGTCTACTCCAAAATGCTCCTCTGGGTCGCCGTTGACCGGGCCATCCGACTCTCCGAGAAGCGCAACTTCCCCTGCCCACAACGCAACACGTGGATGAATGTCCGCGACAAGATCTACGAGCAAGTCATGGAGCGTGGGTTCAACTATGACATGAACTGCTTCGTGCAGAGCTACGAGTCACACACGACCCTGGACTCGGCCATCCTCATTGCTCCACTCGTCTTCTTCATGTCGCCTAACGACCCACAATTCGTCGGCACGCTAGATCAGATACTCAAAACGCCGGAGAAAGGCGGGCTCACGAGCGCGGGATTTGTGTTTCGATATGACCACACCAAGATGGACGATGGTAAGTGGGAAGTTCACCTACCTCCCTCTTTCCGTTCTCTTTCTCTCGGATCCAACCCCAGAATCCACAAGGCTGGTGCTAATCGTCGACCCTTTCCTGACAGGCGTCGGCGGCCGAGAAGGCACCTTTGTTATGTGTACACTTTGGCTGATTGAGGCGCTCGTGCGAGCGGGCAAATACGACCGCAAATACCTGGACCGAGCCATGACCATGTTTGAAACTGTCACCAACTTCCGCAACCACGTTGGCATGTTGAGCGAAGAGATCGCCATCAGCGGCGAGCAGTTGGGCAACACCCCCCAAGCCTTCAGTCACTTGGCGTACGTGAGCGCGGCGCTCAACCTGCAGCGTGTAACAAATCCCAAGAGCCTGGTAGAGTAGGCGTGTGGAATAGTGGTGTTGGCGCAGCGTCGCGTTGAGGTTTGATGTCGGGCAGCAATCAGAATGTGAAAGGAGAAATGGGTAAACTGATCTGTCCATCAATCATTCAAACAATCTGGATTCTTTGGAAAAATATACCCCATTTCTTTGGAGGAACCCAACAGCTCCATGAACTCATTGTCTGTTCCTCCAACCTTCCATCCCAGCAGCGACGATCAGTCTCTGGCTTCTGGCTCTCCAACTACCCACTCTAGGGCTTGCAATAGGCAGGTCCCTCTGATGACAGCAGGATTTATCTTTTTACGACTTACAATATAGATCACAAGGCATACAATCGGGTCGCACCTAAGTCTTTCATCATTCATAGCTTGGCAAAGAATGAGACTGGATCAATTACATTCGTGGAGTGACGACAACAACTATGGCAGGACGATCTGGTTGATCAGGTGAATCAAATCACGCCAAGCGAGAATCAGAACCCAAGTCCACCGAAACCTTGCCAATCATTCCAAGGGACGCCAACATGCAAGGGGCATGCTGGAGAGAAGCGGTGCCGAGAGAGCAGGGCTCTCTATGGCAACTTCAAGAGGTTCAATATCCCGACTTCTCGTTCGTGATTTGATCGCTGCCAGCATCCTCGTCGGGGATGACGACCAGGTTATCCGACCTGAATGGATCAACAATCACCTTCTTGAACTTGCGAGCCGAGACATGATTCTCAAAGAGGACATCAAGCTCGGCGTAGGTGAGACCTTTCGGCTCAGGGAGACGAAAGTACGTCCAAACCAAGCCCAAAAGATTGGCCCCGGCCCAGAAGAAGGCCGTCTTGCCCCGCCAATTCCAGCCGGTGGGATTCAAGAAGCGCGGCTGCAGGGTGCCGATGATGATACCGCAGATGTTGTAGACATTGCGCGCCAGCACCACCGTCTTGATTCGGAGACGCGTCGATGGCAACTCAGCCACGAGGGAGTAGCAGACCGGGCCGACACTGATGTCGTAGGTGAAGGTCAGGACCAGCAACAGAGCACCAGAAGCCCAGCCGATGCTCCCATGAAGCGATGGGATCCCGAGACCGCCGACGATCATCAAGACGATGAACATGCCCACTTGGCCCGCCAGGTACAGGGTGCGCCGACCAAAGTGAGGCATCAAGAACCACGAGCTGACCGTGCCCACGAAACCCATCGCGCTCTGGCCGATACCCAGTGAGAAAGCATTATTTTGATCGAGACCGGCCTGCTCCATGAAGTAGGTGCCGAAACCCATCATGGGCGACCCCGAAGTCTGCTGAATCACCCACGACATGACGGTGACCTCGGTGCGGCGCAGGTCGACGCCCTTGAAGCAGTCCCAGTACGTGGTACCCGCGGTCTGTTGAATTTCAAGCTCGTTGGTGTGAATCATCATGGCCAAAGTATCCTCGACGTTGAAGTGGGCATTGCTCTTTTTTGACGTGAGCCGGAGAAGTGCTGCACGTGCCTGGTCGAGCTTTCCATGTCGGACCAGCCACCATGGCGATTCTGGGGCGAAGAAGGTCGCCAGTCCAATGGGAATCGGCCAAATCCACTGAATCGCATAGGGCACACGATAGGACCATTGTGAGGTGCCGGCGACGAAGGCTTTCAGCACGCCCGAGGCAATCAATTGGCCCATAACCCAGCACAAGTTGACATAGGTGGTCAGGTACGGACGAAGAGGCACCGGGCAGACCTCAGCGGCGTACGTCGTGGTCAAAGTCTGGAACACACCCCTACACCGGGTTAGCCCTGCCACCAAGCACCGGACGACGTCGTGGGACAGAACGACATACCAGGGTAGGCCGGACAAAATGTAGCCGGCAAGAAGCATCTGGACGTTGATGGCGAAGAATTGCACGAAGATGAAGGCGGCAATGGCCGTGAGAGCGCCTAACATGGTCCACCTGTAGCCAATCCTCTCCGACACAATGCCATTGATGAAGAGGCCAATAATCTGCGCCGCGGCCGTGCCGTTGGAGAGAGCATTTTGCCACGTCGTGGCGACTTGGTAGGTTTGTTGGCCGTCGACAATGCCCGCTGGCTGTCCGAACTTCTTCTGAAAAGCACTCATGCCATAGAAGTTACTCAGCAACCAGGTGTCATAGCCCTCCATGACCACGGCGAGCGACAAGGCAAACGAGAAAAAGATGGCCTTGGGGTACAGTCGGACACCCTCACGAAAACCCATTTTCTTCTCGGACTCGGCCGCGAGTTTGGCATCTGCTGTGAGCTCGGCCAGGTTCGGCACCGCGACAGACATCTTGCGAAGAGTATCGTCCTTCTGGTTGAAGACGGCCTCGCCTTGCTGAGCATGCACCACAGCGGCAGGCACAATGGAAGATCTGCGCCGCGTCGTGTCATAAGTAGGAGCGCCCATATTGACCGCGTAGTGAGACACGCTCATGTGTCTCTCCTGGCGCGGCATGCGGGCCTCCTCGTCGTGAGCGAAGCTCATATCGATGGCAAGGACTGGTAGGGAGATGTGACAGGTAACAAAATTTCCTTCGAGACGATAGGCCCAAGGTGAGAATGGGTCGTACCGTGTAACCCAGCGCAGAAGATAAGAACCTCAGGGGCGAGGAGGTGTAATATACTCCGTCGGCATTGCTCAATATAGACAGCGGTCCTCAACCCCCCTCCCCTCGTCGAGCCATTCCATGATGCAGGACACCGCGATCTGATCTGGCCAGAGTCAAGGCCTACGCATCGACGTTATTCGGCCCTATCCGGACTTGGCCAGGAAGCCCTCGTATGGAACAGGACGGCGACCAATGACGAGCGTTACTCAGCTTGCCGACGAGCAGCGCCATCGAGGTCATGCACGACCGGGAGCCATTGACTTGAAAAGGAGCTAGGCCTGGGCGGGGAGACAGGGTCTGGAGTGCGACGGAAAGCAGGGACACGAGATCACAAAGGGTTGTCAAAACAACCGAAGGAAAAAGAGACGAGGGCTGCGGTTGGTGGGGAGGGTTGAGGTGCAACTTGCAGGAGTGCTCGGACTTGGATGCCCGGTCATGAGCCTAGACTACTCCCCTGCCGTCTCCACCACGGCAATACCCCGCATTACTCTCCTAAGATCGTGGAGAAAACCTATCAGAGCCCAACATCTCACCACTCACCATACTTTCAGCGCTTGTCCTCGCCCATGCCACCGGTGCCTAGCAGGACTATTCGCTCCTCTACGCCGATCTGGGAGCAGTTCTGGGCCCTGAGCTCAGGCCCTCCTGCATAATGATACCATCCCGACACCATCCTCGGACGCAAACCACCGTCATAGATCTGGGGGCTACGTCTGTCCGAAGCATGGCTCAGCGAGGATTCCTCCAACGGTCACCGAGAGTTTTAGCGAAATTTCTCGACGGAGGGTCCGTCCATGTACCGTAACATCGCCGAGGTTCAGGTGTGGCGTCTAGGACAAGATCAATCAAGAGGATCTACACGAGGCAGCATGCGCAGGCCAGCCTGCCACAATGATCTCCCGTGTGGCACCTCCTGGCTGAATGCTGGCTTGGTGCTGCAGACGAGACGACACAGCATTTTGCCGTCGGAGTCTTGTGCTCGCTCAAATTGCGGATCAGTGGCGCATCAGCTGGGCAATTGAACCTACTGTAGTGGCGTCGGTGGCGTCTCGACCACTGAACTCGCCGCTAACCACTCACGCAAGCCTAGGCCTGTCATACCGGTTCAGAACGTGGAGCTGAGCCTCCGACCAGACGATGAGGTTATACAATCACCAGAACAACAATAGCAATGGCAGGGGGAAAGAGGACTTTGGGCAAAGAGAGAGTCAAAATCCGTTGCCGTCGATGGCATGATCTGCATGGGTACCCTTCAAAGCGAGGCTGAGGGATGCCCCCGGTCCCAGGAATGCTCTTACGGTGCAAGCTTACCTAGCAGGGCAGGTTTTGGCGGTGCCCACCCTCTTCTTGTGCAGGATTCACCGCGACAGCTAGGATCGGTGCTGCAGGGTGACTCGCGTTAAGAACGTCTAGGCAGGCTGGCAGCGCCCTCTCCAGAGTTTCAGATTAGAAAATGGTGCTCCTAAGCCAAATGTGAGGCAATATTGCATTGCATTGCATTTTGTGGAGCTCCCGGATCCAGCATGGGACACCAGCAGGGACTGCTCCAGTGGGAGTATCGCCGAGCATTTGGCCGGGCGGACGAGACTCCAAATGGAAGGCTGGGGAAGGAGGGTAGAGTGAGTGCTTTCCATGTCTGACCGTGCCCGACTCGTCTTGTTCTATTCTGCGAGATGCCTCCATCGGCCGCGACGTGATCATTTGTTCTTCTATCAATACCCCAACCGTGGTGGTCTCGGTCGCAATACCTGCGGCGGGCCCCAACACCGTCATCAGGGATCGTCTCTCGCGACCTCCTTGCTCTCTACCTCCCAGGGAATTGCAACGGTCGACCGGCTCAAAATTGATCGCTTGCAACGGGTGTAAACGGCGTGTTCATGCTCGACTCACGCGGCTTGTCCATTGATCGCCAGATGTGATATTGCCTCTTGCACCGTCTTTTCCGCCTCTGCCTCGGCCTCCTTGCCTGGCCCCTGGACTGAGCCGTCAGATTTCGGCTTGATATGGCCAGCGCCGGGGTATTTGGAGCCTTTGTCTTTCGGCTGCTTCTTCTTCTTGGCCGGTTCGACCGGCGGATAGGCCTTTTTCTCAATGTCCTGCCATTCGGCGGACGCCTGAAACTCGGCTTGAATAGGTGCCAGCAGTTCTACCAGCGCGGCAGTCACACCTGACTTTAACAGTTGTGGCGTCAGCTTGTCGGATCTGTAGTCGTCCTTCAGGGTATCGATATCGTGGTAAACCAGCGACTCTTCTTCTTTTTTCTCAATCACGAATCGGGCTTTCCCGTCTGGAGCCTTCAGACTGCTGAGCGGCAACAGGACATACTCGACGAACGAGATGATCCCGTTGCCCTCGACCTCGCCGGCCGCTGCATATGCTTTGCGGAGCTTCTTCTTGACGGCGTCGGCCGTGTCGAGAATGTCAATCTTGGAGTCGGGATCGGAAGCCGACATCTTCCCTCCGGCCAGACCGGGGACCATGGGATTCATCAAATGAGCGCGCACATTGTAGCCCACCTTGGGTAGTTGCTCCTGCGCCAGAGCGAAGATCTTCCTCTGGTCAACACCGCCAAATTGGGCGTCTACGTCGAGATGGTGCTCATCGAGAGCTTGCATGAGCGGGTAAATCAGTCCCGAGAGGGTCGCGTTTTCGACCTGCTTGACCACTTCTGCACCGGCCTTCTTGGCGTCGTGCTCGGTCACCACCGTACTGAGACGGAAAAGGTCCATGGTATAGTCTGGGCTGAGCTGGTAGGACGAGCCGAGGACAAATTCCAGCTTGTCAAGACTGACCCCAACCGTTTTTAATAACGCCTGGATGATGAATTTGTAGTATTCGGCCCGGAACTTGACCAGGTCGATGGGCGCTTTGAGGTTGTCCAGGAAGCCGTGCACGTCAGCAAGGAGGATCTTCACCCGACAGCCGGCGTGGAGGAAATGTGCAATCTTCATCATGGGCACGAAGTAGCCGCAATGTGGTCGCCCCGTGGTCGCCGTTCCCCAATAGACGACAAGAGGTCTCTTTTCCTTGAGAATGACATTTTCGAGAATGTCCTCTCGCAGAACTTCTTGCAATTGATCCTTGATTAGAGCCAACTTCTCTTCCGGCGACAAGTCTTTAGTAGTGGCCATGCTGAGGTTCCCGGAACGTGGACAGGCGTTTCTGGAGTGGGAATGGTAGGCGCGGGGATAAGTGGACGGACTCTTTCGTGGCAGGCTGATTGCTGAGGCATGTAATTAACTTGCGCCGTCGGCAGTAAGAGAACAAGACTCCTCTGTGGTATCACAACACTCTCACAGCGTGTGAGTCAATGCTGGTCAAAAAGTTGGGTCCGCCCCGCCGCAATGACAAAATGCTTGGTGTGCCTTCTTGTGGGAGAAGGTTTGCCGATTACCGACCCCACAGTGTTGCATATTTCACGTGACCGCGACTTCGGCTTCCTATATCAAAGCCTGCAGATAGCAAGAACCCTTTGGTCCCTGCTAGCCCTGCTATAGCAGGGTCGATTTTCAGCTACAATTTCACCATCTCACATTCTACCTCCTCTCAAGCCGAATTCATCATGTCTTCAAAAGGTGGCAACGGCGGTGGCTACACCTACACGGGGTCTGGCACGAACGGCCAAGTAAGCCTCTTCTCCATCATGGATCGGAAGCAACATCCACCCCACCACGGTGGCCTCCGCTTTTATCTCTCGGGGACATGAACCATTACCCCGGTTAGACGACGAATCATGACGGCATCGCTGACCGGGGAATGACAGGGTAACCACTGGTGCTCTCGTGACTATGGATCTGGCGCTTCGAACCAGAACTCCTACCACTACTCCAACTCGTCAGTGTTTTCATCCTGCTGTTCTCTCAACCGCCAGCACGAGGAGGGAAACTGATTAGGAGACAGCAACGGAAGTTACTACTATTCCAATCCCAACGGCTCGACCTACTACAACAATGGCAAGGGTAGCAGCAGCTATACCCCGCCAGGAGGGAAGAAATAGATTTGTGGTAGAGCAACGGTATGTAGCACGATGATCTTGCTCCTATTATCGTCTATCAGATCGGCTACTGAACGAGGAGCAGACTGACTCACTCAATCCCCCTTGGGAACTCACTGCTACCCTCAGACTACCCTTCGGGGTCCATCAGCCACTCACTTACATCATCTGAGCAACAAAGACGATGGCGGATATTATTTTGGTGATGGACCAGGATCGCTGGAGCCCACTTTGCCGCTAGACTAGTGTTGATCGCCGCTGGTGAGGCAGCTGTGGGCCCGTTGACATGGCAGCCTCACCAGCCTCGGGCATACATCGGATTCCAGTCTATCGTGGTCCAATCTAACTGATTCACGTCGACGTCCATCGTAGCCTCTCCGGGTATGTCAGGGTAGCCCGAACCTGTGGAGCCCTGCCCTCCCATGCCGTACGGCAGGCCATGGCCAAAGTCCATCGGCATGGGCATTGAAAAGTCGTCCATGTTCATGCCCACAGCACCGTTGGGCTGATCTATATTTACTTTTTTGTGCATTTGACGTCATCTGCATCACTTTGTGTTTAATGTCCGACACAATCCGTGGTGGCTCCAGCGGCTTGTCTCGTTGTCTGAATACTGCTTCACGCGCCTCCCAGGCCTGGAGGACAATTCTCGAGAAAAGGTTGGCGAGCGCGTTTGGTCCGTCGCAATTACGGAGCGGTCGACCGAAATGCCGAAACCGAGTCCACACTAGGCTTCGTGATCTTTTTGCCTAGAGCTTGAAGTGCTGGAGCAAATGTGACGCTGGCTGCAAACGAGAGCCGTACTCCTCCTACCAACCAGTGCTATCACAGCGAGAAGTGAGCCTGCACACAGTACAATAATTTCACGTCTTGGAGGAATTGTGCTGCCCTTCTGAATCAATGCAGTGTTGTTGCCAGTGTTATTACCGGTGCAGGCTGGAGTTCTGAGGCAGCCGAATCAAGCAACATCCGGCAACGACCATCGACATGTATGGAGCTGGTCTCGATAACCTCAGAAAGTTGAGAGGGAGCTGGACTGTTGACCGCACCGGTGCGTCGAATAGGGGAAGGGTCAGGACTTAGCGGATGTCGGCCGCAGGCGCAGCACACGGCTGAAGAGATTGGGAAGAGGAGAAAGGAGCGATTGCAGCGTGCACTCCACTGTCCTCCGTGGACATGGCCAGGGTACTGTTGCCTATGAGAGGCGTGGTTGTGAATGAAGATGGAGGTCGTTGGTGTGAGTTGTAAGAAATCGAGAAGTGAAAATGCGCTAGTCGGCTAAGCGGCCATTCCGACCGATTAGCTACCGCCTTCGCGGTACTAGAGTTGCGGTAGGTTCTTGAGACGCTATCTCCGGGGGGTAGCCACCGAGTCTCCTCGATCATGATGTCGAGAATGACTCAAAGCCCCTTCCTGCAATATTGCAGAGCTCGCCTTGCGGCAGCAGCTTCAGACAAGTGCCCCTGTTGCCGCCTGCCGAAAGATTCTCCCGATCTCGGCTACGACTTGTCCTGCCATTTAAGTGACCTCGTACATGCTTCAGAGCTCGGCTGCCGTCGGTGCTCTCTTCTGATCCGATGTATCGCTTGCTATGATCCTGCGATTGTCGCCCGGTCTGGGACGTTGGATGGTACCTGGAACTTTTGGTTTGATATAACCTTGGAAGCGGACAGTGGGGGGGCAGACGACCTCCTGCAGCTCGATATATTCCATCCTGGCTGTGAGTACTAGACCTGCGTTGGAGAGGAAGACTGGTCTTCGCTGAGATGTTTGTTAATACTCTACCTTGAGCAATTATCGCGCCAATGTCCGATTCCGCATACAAGGCTGATGATCCTGAGAACGCTAGCAGAGGTTTGGGGGTGTAAACACGAAGAAAACTCGACATCTCCTTCCGGGAACCACGTCATCAGAGGCTACATTCAACACGATTCAGAACTGGATGGCAGATTGTCTGCTCAACCACACAAGCTGCTCAAACCCTCACAATCCCAACAACGATAAGCCGCTTCCGAAAAGACTTCTCGAGCTGAAGAATAGGTGCGTGGTCCTCCGCGAGGATGCCACTCACAAGAGACACCCTTATGCTTGCCTAAGCCATTGTTGGGGCCCGTCTCCTCGTCGTCCCGAGAGCACCATCCTCAAGACAAAAAGGGCCACGCTGGAAAGGTTCAAGCTTGAGATTCCATGGGACCAACTCACCAACACCTTTCAGGACGCCATAGACATCTGCCGCAGGCTAGGTATCGACTTTCTGTGGATCGATTCTTTGTGTATCCTTCAGGACAGCATCGATGATTGGACCCAAAACGCCGCTGAGGTCGGATCCATTTATGAAAATGCACTGTTCACAATTGCTGCCACAAAATCCAACGAAGGTTGCGAAGGATGTTATAGTACGACTGACTCACAACATCTTGCCCGTTTGGTACCAGGGAGTGATGATATCTACATCCGCCAGAAGCCACCAAGTTACCCTGTCCACGACTTGGACCTATCGAACTTTCCGCTTTTGGATCGTGCTTGGGTCTATCAGGAGCTGCATCTCTCTGTTCGTGTGCTTCACTTCTGCTCCCAAGAAGTCATCTGGGCATGCCGGAGTGCTCGTAGGAGTGAAAGTGGCATCAGCGACGAAGACGCGACGAATAACTTTGAGCATTCGACGGATCTGCACGGCTGGGATCCTTCGTGGAAGGATCTGGTTCTACGGGAGAGCTCTCCGCACAACGATGCGAGGACATTGTGGTATCGGATTGTCGAGGAATACACGCGTCTACACATCTCTTTTCCAAGCGACATCTTCCCAGCATTGGCGGCTTTGACGCAACGAATGTACCATCTCAGATCCCCAGAGGACGTGTTTACGGCAGGTCTTTGGAAAAGAACACTACTTCTGGATATGATGTGGAAGAGTCCACTCGGTCAGAAACTTGGTAGACCTCCAACATGGCGGGCTCCGACTTGGTCTTGGGCCTCTGTACAAGCTCAAGTCATCTGGGATCCAAAGGTAGATTCTGTCTTCAAAACAGTCCGGTTTCTAGATGTTCATTGTGACACTGAGGGACTTCCCGAGATGGGCAACATCATCGCAAAAAGTGGAGCTACAATTACCCTGCGTGCACCTCTCATCAAAGCAACCTGGTCAAAACCTTGGGTTCGGAGTCGACAGCCAGAGATTATGACGAGCCAGGTCAATGGCAAGGTCGATGTAAATCGGTTCTATCCCGACTATGATTACGATTTACCTGGAGAATACCATATTTCGTGGCGATCGGTTGTCTTTCTTGTGCCGATAGCCATATCATGGACCCCTCTTGAAGACAACTACGAAGGCCGCAGAGACGGACCTGGAAGTTATCGCCACCTAGGCCTTGGCCTACGGAGAATGAGGGAGATTGGCGGCGGTACTTCTTCACCTGCCATGTATGAACGCATTGGTTACGTCGAGATTGTCGAAGATCATTTTGAAGGTAACTTGAGCGTCCAGGAAGCGCAGGCGAGGTTTGAGAGGGTGGACTCCATCTTGCGATCTTTACCGCATATCGATCTCACCATTGTCTGAAGCCGTCAAGCGCGGGCTTTTCTACTTCCCGAACACAGCAGAAATACACAAACCTCATCGCTCGGGGTTTTAGGACATACCGTCGTCGATATGATTATAAAGGCAGAGCCCGCCGCTGAGCCCGCATTATGTAGCCGGAGATCTCTGGTAAGAATTGCATCGTCGTTTCCGCAGTGCCATCTCATTCAATGCCTTTTGCAGATTCCGCGCCACGGCCCTTGGACGAAGACGACGAGTATGCAGATGCCGAAAAGAACTTCAAGCCCAAATCGCCCAAGTTCCGGGTTGTCATCATCAGCATGTACGTGTCGATCTTTGTCGTCGCTTTAGATCGAATGATCATTGCCACCGCTATCCCGAGCATCACCGACGAATTCCACTCCATCGAGGACATTGGCTGGTACGGCAGCGCGTACATGTTGACTGCCGCCATTTTCAATCCGCTTTGCGGCCGCATCTGTCCGCTCCGCCCTGTGTGGCGCCGCTCCCAGCTCCGCCGCCTTCATCGTTGGACGCGCCATCGCCGGCATAGGAGCGGCCGGCATCATGATCATCGTTCCGCTCGTGCCCCTCCGCCGACGGCCCATGTTCACTTCTTTTTTTGGCATGGCTTTTGGAGTCTCGTCAGTACTTGGCCCTCACATCGGCGGCACTTTCACAGACAACAGGTAAGTCAACGCCCTGCCGCCAGTATCCTTCGTGCTGACTACTCCGAGCAATTTGACGTGGAGGTGGTGCTTCTACATCAACCTGCCCATCGGTGGCTTTACCATCGTGGCTATGCTCCTATTCCTCCACCTCGAATCACCGCCGCGCGAGCAGCTCTCCCGACTCGATCAACTCAAGCGCCTCGACCCCCAGGGACTTTTTTTCTTTGTTCCATCCATGGTGTGCCTCATTCTGGCTCTCCAGTGGGGCGGAACCGCCTCTCCCTGGTCGGCACCCAAGATCATCCGCCTCCTCGTCACCTTTGCCATCACTTTTGTCATGTTTCTCGTCATCGAGGCCCTGACGCCGGAGACCGCCATGGCTCCCACTCGCGTCGTTCTGAACCGCTCCGTCGGCGGCGGCATGCTCTTCATGCTGCTCCTCTCGGGAGGCATGATGGCCGTTGTCTACTACCTGACCATATGGTTCCAAGCGGCCCAGGGCCAGTCGGCCATGGAGGCCGGCATCCGCACCATCCCTCTGGTGATGTCGCTTGTCGTCTTCAGCATCGTCGCCGCCATTTTCACCGAGAAAGTCGGCTACTATGTCCCCGTTGCTGCTCTCCCCTCTTCTCTGCGCCGTGGGCGGTGGCATGCTCTCGACCCTCACGCCAAGCGCCGGCACCAACCACTGGATGGGCTACCAGGTGATTTATGGCTTCGGCATCGGCTCCGGCTTCCAGACCTCTAACCTGGGCCCTCAGACCGTCTTGCCGTGCGCCGATGTCCCTCTCGGGATGGCCCTGATGTTCTTCATGCAGCAGCTCGGCGGCTCCGTCTTCCTCTCAGTCGGCCAGAACATCTTCTCCAGCCAGCTTGTCGACGGCCTCTCCGGAATCGCTGGCCTTGACACCGAGGCCATCATCAACACCGGTGCCACCACTCTTCGCAGCATCGTGCCGCCGAGCGAGCTCGGCACTGTCGTCGACGCGTACAGTTATGCTCTGACCCGCGTGTTCATCTTGACCGCTGCCCTCAGCGCCTGCATGATCCTGGGCGCCCTGACGGTGGAGTGGAAGAGCATCAAGGCAGAGAATAGCGGCGCTTCGAAGAATGCCGAGGTCGATTCGGGAGACCAAGGATTAGAGATACCCGGCGAGATTGAGCATAAGGAGGAATCACAAAATAGAAAGTCTGGTTGATACAGGGTTTTTAAACGATAAAGGGCGAGGTCGAGAGTCCGTCAAGATTATTTGTTTGTAGAGTATAGCCCGCTCCGGGTGGGTTCTCTCATTGGCATATAACTTGTTAATTCAATGGTGCATCACAAGCATGTGGGCCACCACCAAAATACACCAAAATCACCAAAATTCAGCATGCCATTGTGCTCCACCAGAGCATTCTTCACTCCAAAATTGATAATCATACGCAAACCTATGCTTTTTTTCCCCTGTGAGTGTTTCAGCTCTTGTAATCAGCTCTGTACTGGAAAACCAGTCACTACCACCAAATTTGGGGCCAAACCCAGTTGTAACCAACAATAAGCGCTCTGGAATTCCTAATGCAAGACTCTACTGAATAACAGTACTACAAACCACTATCAGTCTCTCTGATTGATAAGAGACGTGCATTGTTGAGTTATCACTGATTGTATTTTGGTGGTGGCCCGCATGCTTGGTTGGCCCGTTGGCCCATGGCCCACATGCTTGTGATTCACGTCAAAGAATAAGATAATCAAAACAAAGAACCATTAACCGTAGGCCCCATATTCTCGATGAATAGTGTCTTCCGAGCCCTGATTATTACAAAACTTGGAATCTTCATACTTCCAAAATGGCCGGTTCCGGCCTTCTTGCCAATCTGGAGACCCATAAAACCTGCTCAAGATCAGCCAAAATTCCAATTCGGCAACGAGGAAAGTAATCATACGGCTTGTAGCCACTTTGTAAGGAAGCGGTGTCTTGTTGCTCAGAATGGAGATGATGTTTTTTGCCAGATAAGCTGATTGTCTATCACAGCATATGAACTGCGATGGTTCGACATCAGAGACATCGCCGATGGCCCACACAGCCCCTGCCGTCTTGACTTGAAGATACTCATCAACCGTGACGGATCCATTGGTGTTGAGAAACTTTGCAGGAATGTACGAAGAGTTGGGGATCAAACCAAACGTAGGAATATACATGTCCGTGATCAATTTGTCTCCGCCCGAAAGCGTGAGTTCTTGCTGACCATTCGGCATTTGGGCTGAGTCCATGACCTTCGTTTGTAGCTTGATGTCCACCTTTAGATTCTCGAGATCTTTCGTGGCAGTCTTCGATACACTTGCTGGGCTTTCCTCGAGAACTGTTGGTCCCCCTGCGATCTGCGAAGGGTTAACAGATCAGGATATTCTGGCAGAAAAGTGGTCGCAGCATTATGCGGAAAGATTTCAAGACGTGTCAAACTTACCAGAATAATCTCCTTCTGTCGTCCATACTCGAACCCCAGTTCGCCAGCAGCCTCAACGCCCGTCACGCCAGCACCAGCTATGACAATTGTCTGTGCTTTCTTCACCCGCGCTTGGAAGTCATGTAGAGCATCCTTTGTTGCTTCGGTCGACCCCAGCCCCTTAAATGGTGTATCTCCCTTTGTATGGGAGCCAGTGGCAAGAACGAGAAAGTCGTACTCGAGCATTCTATTACCAGTGGAGCCAGAAACCCCCACCTTTTTGGCCTCGACATCGAGACTTTCGGCCGAGGCAAGGATGAATTCAAATTGACTAGCTGGATACTGATTGAAGCCGGCAGCGATCGGTTGGAAAAGCTTCTCGTCGGTGAGCTGCCCAGGGACCAAGCCTCGAGGCGAGGCCATGTTCCAGTAAAAGTGGGTATTCGGGGACACGAGGGTGACCTTGAAGGGCCCAGCTTTCGCAGCTTGCTTGAGAATCCGATGTGCTGTGCTGATTCCCGCATAGGAGCCTCCGAGAATGACGATGTTCTTCATGGTCCGGGATGTAAGACTTGGTTATGTATTTGTTGAAAGTAATTCTCAGTGAGGAAGTGAAAGACGATGTTGATGGCTTGTTGAAATGTGCTTGCGGCGAGACGAAGAATATAAAGCATTGTAAATGCAGAGACAGCCGGGACATTGCAAGTAGGCGATCGACAAGTATTTCCGGTCCATTTCTAAGCACTGCGTTCCCTTTAGGGGTTCGTTGTTGGCCGCTGGAGGCGAGTTCTGCGCTACCCCCTGTGATTGGATGTAGCTGCGCTCCCTTTTCTGGTTGGTTGTTGGCCATGGGAGGTGAGTTCTGCGCCACGCCCTGTGATTGGATACAGCTGCGCCTAATATTCCTGTGGTCCCTTTCTTTAGATGTTCGTCACGGCTTTGCCAGGGCCGGGTGATATCAAAGCGCTAATAATGGCCGGAGCTTGTCAAATATGCCAGGCGTCGAGATTTCCCAGGCCAGCATGGTGCGGAACTCAACAGATTGTTCTGCATTATCTGTACGCCCAGTGGATGAACCAAGCACGATGAGATGGTTGATTGATACTACCTAAGATGCTGCCTACGATGGTGTTTAGGAGTGGCGGAGGCCAAGCGCTCACAGAGTGAATACACTGCCGGTGTTCCCCACACCAGTCTCGCCAGTCCAGTCTGTGCACCATGGCTTTACCCTGCATACTTCACAAGCGACATCGCACTTGAGTTTGTCATTTCCATATTGTACTCTTGAGTTCCAAGTTATTTAGGGGAGTTGGTCCCGAACCACGAATAGTGCCGCAGGCCAGTCACGACTTGGCGAATCATGGTGCAAACCGCACCTTGAACCAATCATAGAGAGATCCGCTGTTGAGAGTAGGAAGAGCAGAGTACGTTACCGCTCAGTCATTGTGCAGAGACTCAACGACACCATGAATGATGATTTCTGAGTCATTCCAAGAATCACCCTTTGAAATTATTAACCAACCCAAATTAATGTAACGTGCCCAAGTATTTTCTGATTCTTGAATGCCACGACGAGAGATCGGGAGAAATCGAAGCCGGAAATCGAGGCCCATGTATAGCTTAAAGAAGCAGGATGTCATCGGTAAGTTCAAGGCTGTCTTGCCACGCGAAGCCAGGTGTGGTCTGCCTTCTGCTCCAGATCTCTTCTAGAATTGGCAAAATCCTTCCTCGATGTTGAAGTGATGGATCCAGCAATGGCGGAGAGGAGAAAATGTTTCGGAAGAACTGTTGGTCTCCTTGCCTTGCCACAGACCCGATAACATACAGCGGAGAGACCAAGGCTGGTAGAAGCTGTCGTGAAATCTGGGTTTGAAGCATTCTCATGGCTCCAGAAATGGTCGTGTCTAATACGTCCAGCTTTTGAAAGCCATGAGTGACCACGTGAAGGTAAAGAGATGCCATGTCAGCAAAAATGTGTGTGACGAGCGCAGGTGGATTGGACATGGTATTGAACATTGTAGCAGAGTCGCGTTCCGAAATATTGCAACCTTCCAAGGCGCCCTGGGTACGACCACATTGGATCTCCCTATTGATATCAGCCACAGTTTGCTCAAATTCTGTGCCATCAAAGTGTCCTCGCTGCAAGGCTTGAGTTTTATGTTCATGGAGCGCAGCAATGCGGCCAATCTGAAGCATCACCCAGTTTTTACAGCCCATAATATCTTCCAGCTTGGTCCAAGAATTGGAAGCGATGACACGGGAATGATAAGGCAGTAAATGTGGTGCCGTTCCCGCCGTGATGGAAGAGGTGATATCGAGCCAAATCAATGTGCCGGCCAAGAATCTAAAGTTCACAACCTCTTCTGCAACCACGGGTTCATATTCCGAGAGAGAAAGGTCCTCACATAGGATTGTCCTTGAGTTTTCGGCCAGACCAAAATGCGCCAAGTTCTTTCTATAGCCTTGCTGGTACATATTCATTGCTGCACGAAGATGTGCCTGCCATGCGTTGCCATGGCCGGTGAAAAGCTTTACCAAAGTTGTCAGTATAGAACCTGGGGAAGTTCTAAACGGAAGAATACCTCGAAGAATACCAGTTGAACGACTGACGTCGCGATACCCAGTCCATTATTGGGGCAGGAGTTCTGGGCAAACTGATGGACTGATTGGATACAAATTTCCAGATGCTTTTCTTGCTGGACCAAGGCAGCGGCTCGGCACGGATGGCTGATCTTTGCCGGTGTGGTCGTCCGGCGGTGGTACCCACTGAGAGCCAGAGCGGCATGATAGAGAGGTTTCGTCCGAAGCAAAAGGGCTAGTAGCCAGCCTCGTCCTCCCTCCGGGATTCCTGGTTTGTACATGGGATACTGTAGCGGAAATACATGGTCTAGGAAATGCATCAAGAGGACGGACTCATCCGCCGAGATGGATCCAGCCATTAGATGATCACCACGTTCGGGCGAGGGGGAATCCTAATTGATATCAGAATCTCTCAAGCTTGATGTAAGATCAACATGCTTACAGCCGATCCATCTTGCAGCATCTTCACTCCATCTTCTTGTGATGACCCATGATCCAATGGAGGGGTAACCCCATGCTGGCGGCTTGACCCGGGACCGGAAGAGGAATTTTCCACGGAATCATTCGAAGACTTGGGTGCTATCCTGATGATTGGATCGCGTTGCCTTGAAAATTGGGTTGTAGCTTTGCGTCTCGACGTGTGCTTCACCGTCTCTTTGAGGCTATTTGCGACTGCTCTTTCCTTCTCACCATTGTTCATCCAGTCGGGTTTGGGGCCAAAACCATAACAAGTGATCGATAGCGATTCACATGTCGAACAGTGAGGACGGGTCTCGTCACATTTCTTCTTGCGCAAGCGGCAGGTCCAGCAACCCTGCTTGCTCCGAAGTGGACCGCTCATTTAGATGGAAGCTGGACGTCAGGGTGCAACTTTTGACTAGAATCAGCTTGGCTACACAATATGGCATCAATCTATGTGACTATGTGTTGTATGGAGCTGGCTTGGTGGTTGACGAGATGGAAGGGATGTGTCGGTTACCTCGATAGGCACCAGTGCCAAGAGCCCCTTCCATAGATAATGTATGACCGTCATTTGCATGCACTCTGGACGCGGCCGGGCCTAGTTGTTCCAGGGCTACGCCTGAGTTCCAGAAAGAATTCATAAATGTTGATCTCGTCGACGTTGCTTTTGACATGGGCTCGGGTCCATCTGGCTCATAAGGTCGAAATCAGGCGGTGCATTTTCATCTTGGCGCCGCACCACTGGATGGGCCCGCCTCCAGGGTGAGGACAAAGCAGCGGCACCCGAGTCCATTGAGCGCAACATTGGCAGAATTCGAGCCAGCGCACGCAAGGCGTAGACTCCTGTGAAAAGACAAAGCTTAAAAGAACGATGTTAGCTGTCCGTAGTTTAGGGCATGGCACATTGAGTTGAGGTCCATGACGAAGGTGTCATTTCAAAGATACGATAGGCTGGTCCGGCGCCAGTCAGCCGGAGGGTATTCCGGCTTGATTTCCAAATTAGTGTAGCCCTTGAGCAAGTTTGAGCAAGTTGAGCATGTTCCTCTGGCCTCAACCGTGTATTACATCGTAGACGGCGATGCAAAGGGAAGGATATCAGGCATTGTGAAATACAGAGTACGGTTGGCGAAATACTTGTGCTTCAATTCCACAGATGAAGCCGGCAGTCCACAGAAGGAACAGGCCCCTGTTGGCAGTCTTCCGGGATTTGTGCGGATTTTGAAAAAGGGGTCCGTGCTCAAGAGCTTATTAATACCCTGTTGATGACAAGATCGTCCAGCAGACTTGCACTCCCATTGGTATCATCCTTCGCCATCGCGATGATTATAATACGGTTCGGCAACATCATCCATAGAAGACGGTTGATCGGCTTCACCCGCCAGCCCAACTCTTCTGTCATCTTCCAGTCCGGGCCGAATTACTAGGCATTGTGCAACTCCTCTTCAATACCCTCAGACTGGGCTTCTCAAGCCATCCTCGTTGCGGGCTAGACAAATGGCCCTCTATCCACAATCGCGACCCACGGGCCAGGTCACCACAACGCTCCTGATAAACAACATTCATTGCACCTCCTGCCTCTCCTATATCCAGGAGGTCCTCAGTGCATTACAGCTGACCCCGCTATCGATTACTGCCAACTACGTATCACACGAGGTTACGATAACCCATTTCCCCGAGCACTCTGCAAATGACATTTCTCAAGCTTTATCAGACGCAGCATTTGAGGTCCAGAGCGTGCGAACCGAAGACGAATTCGGCCATATTATCTACGGGCGAGATGAAGTCCAGGCTCACCCAGAATGGTTGGAACAGGCCGCTCAGACGCTGAGCAAACATGCATCAACACTCTCGTGGCGCCAGGCGACAGCACAGCCGGAATTCGTAGGCGGTGCCAACCAACAACCAAATGAGAAGCATCTCGAGCACTGTGTTACTTGTCAAAAGTCGAACGAGAAAGTCGACCTATCTGACGATTTTGTCGTGGCTATCCCGGAGGTCCAGAAATTCACGGCCACACTCAGCATCGCCGGTATGACTTGCGCCGCATGTATCCTCTCCGTCAATGAAGGGGTGCAGGAACTCCCATTCCTGGAGGATGTCAGCGTCAGTTTACTGACGAATAGCGCCACAGTGACCTTTGCCGGCCCAAAGGAAAATATCGATCAAATCGTTGAGAGAATTGAGGACAGAGGGTACGGCTGCCACGTCGAGAACATGGCTGAAATTGGTGGACTATCGAAAAGCGACGAGCAGGCGGAGAGGACAGTCATGATCAGAATAGCCGGCATGTTCTGCGGTCACTGCCCACAACGAATCCTCGAAGCTCTATCATCATCTTTCCCAGGACTTCTCACGGTGGACAAACCACCGTTGCCTGAGGATCCCATCATCACGATTTCATATCATCTCCACGGCACCGTTACTGTCAGAGGCATAATCTCGACGATTCTTAGAGTCGACGACCAATATCAGGCCACAATATACCATCCTCCAACGATTGAAGAGCGGTCCCGAGCTATGCAGCTCCGAGAACGTCGTCGTCTACTCCTGCGGCTCCTGCTCAGCTTCATCGTCGCGATCCCAACCTTCTTGATCAGCGTGGTCTGGATGAGCCTCGTTCCTTCGACCAATCCCGTGCGGAAATTCTTTCAAAGAACGATGTGGGCCGGTGCCGATACTCGCGCCGAGTGGGCGCTCTTCTTCCTTGCGACGCCTGTGATGTTCTTCGCCGCCGATGTCTTCCACGTCAGAGCGATCAAGGAGATTCAAGCGCTGTGGGGGCGGAATAGCAAGGTCCCCATTCTCCGCAGATTCTACCGTTTCGGCAGCATGAACTTGCTCATGTCCGCCGGGACGTCCGTGGCGTACTTCCCTTCGATCGCTGTCCTTGCTCTGGATTCGCGAAAGACTGACCAGCGCAGCGGGCAGATGTCGACATACTTCGACGCCGTGGTGTTCTTGACCATGTTCATTCTCGCTGGCCGATATCTGGAAGCGTATAGCAAAGCCAAGACCGGCGATGCGGTCACGATGCTAGGAAAGCTCCGGCCAACGGAAGCTCTGCTGGTGAGATCCAACTCAGACTCGGAAGATTCTTCAGAGAGCCGGGCATCTCATCCGACCACCGACGTCGAGAAAATCAACGTCGACCTTCTTGAGGTCGGAGATGTGGTTCGAGTTCTCCGTGGCGCCTCTCCGCCAGCCGATGGCACCGTCGCCTTGGGTGATTCGACATTTGACGAGAGCTCTTTGACGGGAGAGTCTCGCCCGATCAGCAAAAATACTGGTGACCAAGTCTTTGCGGGAACGGTCAACACTGGTAAACCGATCAGCGTCCGAGTCACCAAAGTCTCGGGCACATCAATGCTCGATCAAATCGTCAAAGTCGTCCGTGAAGGCCAGACCAAACGAGCCCCGGTGGAAAGAGTCGCCGATATTTTGACGGGATACTTTGTTCCTGTCATCACGCTCATCGCGATATCGACCTTCGTTATCTGGCTTGGACTTGGCCAGGGAGGGTTGCTGCCGACGAGTTGGCGAGATGTTGATACCGGCGGCTGGGCATTTTGGGCATTGCAATTTGCCATTGCCGTGTTTGTTGGTGCTTGCCCCTGCGGCATTGCGCTTGCGGCTCCCACAGCCTTGTTCGTGGGCTCTGGACTGGCCGCTCAACACGGCATATTGGTGAAAGGTGGGGGGGAAGCGTTCCAAGAGGCTTCTGCTCTCGATGTGGTGGTCTTTGATAAGACCGGCACGCTGACCGAGGGCGGAAACCCTCGTGTCACAAACCATGATATGATGGCAACTGGTGAGGAGGAGACGAAGGCCGTCTGGGCCATCGCACAAGCGCTAGAAGAGTGCTCAAGTCATCCTATTGCCAAGGCAATTACGGCACTCTGCACAGAACAAAATCGCTCCACCGTCATCGACTCGATGATCGAAGAACTCCCTGGTCTCGGTCTCAGAGGCACCATCACCGTTCGCATGCCCACTAATGACGCCCGATATGAAGCTGCCATCGGCAGTGAAACGTTCATCTCCTCACTGGGTACTCCGATAGACACGTACTGGTCTCACAACACCTCGACGTGGAAAACTGGTGGGAAAAGCACCGCTCTCCTGGCACTACGTCCTCTCTCCTCAGACGGGAATGGACCTGCTTTTACGCTTGCCGCACAGTTTGCAATAACAGACCCCCTCCGCCCTGAAGCTTCTTTCGTACTTTCTGCTCTACGCGAGCAAGGTCTGAGTACCTGGATGATCTCAGGGGACCATCCCACCACCGCCATGGCGGTGGGTTGTCAACTTGGTATCCCTGCCACCAATATTATTGCTGGCGTTCTCCCCTCGGAGAAAGCTGACAAGATCCGCTGGCTACAATCTTCGGCGCCTAAACGCAACGGCAAGACCGGAAGGGCGATCGTTGCGATGGTAGGGGATGGCATAAACGACTCTCCCGCCCTCACTGCCGCAGATGCAGGAATCGCCATCGGCTCCGGCTCGGATGTCGCTATCTCCAGTGCCAAGTTCGTACTCGTGTCGTCAAACTTACACTCCTTGTTGACTCTCATCACACTCTCGCGCACTGTTTTCCAGAGGGTGAAGTTCAATTTTGCGTGGGCATTGGTGTACAACGTGGTCCTGCTACCGATCGCGGCGGGAGTGATTTATCCAGCTCATGGACACCCCAGACTCAATCCTGTGTGGGCGAGTTTGGCTATGGCGTTGAGTTCTCTGAGTGTCATCACTTCGAGTTTGGTTATGAGGACGGGCATCCCCGTGGTTGGGTTTAGAGCGGCCTTGGAGGCAGGCCGGGATTGAACACGACGTTTGATACCATCAGCCTAGCCTAACTCCTGCTGGTCGGAAATTAATTTGGTCTCGAGAGAAAGGAAATGGCAATATGATTTGACCATGATGATTTTTCGTGAATCATAAATCTCATATCTGTGCTCATGTGGAGTGTGTGCCTCGAGATAAAGAGGAGTAAATACGAGGGAGGTCAGGTAAGTAGGATCAGCTAAGTATACGTCAAGCCTGGATTCAGTATGTGTCATTCTTGTCAGTCGTCCAACCAACCTCACCGAAAACAAGGACCCTTTCTTTCTCTTCCGAACTCTCTGCTTCTCGATATCCAATAAGGGTATCGGTCGGATGAACTACCAAGCCATGGGTCGATCACTGGTAGCGTCGCTTGAAGAATTTGAGCTGCAGAGCTACCAGGATCACAGGAAGCACACTGACAATCTCACCCAGTCCAGCATACTGTGGCTCAATCCGGACGTCGACAAAGGCACCTCCTGCCAGTAGTGTCGCGAACAGGTTGTACACGAATGCCCACGCAAAATTAAAGGCGATACGATGAAAGGCCGCTTTAGACAAGTCGAGAAGAACCAAAATCCCCGAGAGGTAGGGACGCACAAGCACAACGTCTGCAGCAGTTTGCGCCACATCGCTGCCGGTATTGATATGTACTCCAATGTCGGCCTGAGCGAGGGCGACGGCATCGTTGGTTCCATCACCGCAAAAAAGGATCTTCGATCCCTGCTCCGCCTTCAGGTTGGATAAATAATCTCGTTTGTCACCAGGCGTGCACTTGGACTTGACGCGAATAGGAGGGATGTTCAGCTTCGCAGCGACAGCGTCGACCGGACCAGCATCATCGCCGCTGATGATTGAGACAGTGATGTTGCGTTTTTGGAGTTCAGTAACAACGAATTCAGATTCAGGACGGAGCGAATCCGAGAGACCATAAGCGGCCACAAGCTCCCCATTCACGGTGATGCCAAAAACTGTAAGGCCTTGAGCCAGAAGTATTTGAACCTGAGGGTGCGCGTCGGCGCAGAGCCAACGAGTGTTCCCGCCGCGCACTTGAAGTCCTCCCAAACTGCCTTGAACGCCCTTGCCCGTGATGGACTTCACATCCCCAATGGCAGCTGGTTGGATACCTTTCTTTTGAAGGTACGTTGAGATCGCCACAGAAACTGGATGCTTGTTGTCGCGGGTGATGGCAAGAGCGATAGCTGCGCTAAGCTGAGCGTCCTCCGTGAGATACATCTCGTCCATGACTGAGAGTTGGCCATGAGTAAGGGTTCCCGTTTTATCGAAGACAACATGAGAGATGTTTCGTGCGATCTCGATGGTCATTGCCGACTTGAAGATAACGCCATGCTTCGATGCAACCCCTCCCGCAATGACTATAACCATTGGCACGGCGAGACCGATAGCACAAGGGCAGGAAACAATCAGAACCGAGAGTGAATAGGTGATGGCGTTAACCACTGCAGGGCCTCCATGTTGATGTCGTACCGTGACACCGATGGCAACCCAAATGGCGAATGTGATCATAGTCAAGGCCAGGATAACAGGGACGAAATATCCGGCGACGATATCCACAATTTCTTGCGTTTTCGGTTTTGAAAACTTGGCCTGATCTACCATAGCCGCAATAGAGCTGACAGTGTTATCCCCGGGTAAATGAGTGAGGCGAACAACGACCAGTCCGGAACCATTCAACGATCCAGCAATGACCCGCGAACCTGGCATCTTCTCGACGGGCCGGGATTCACCAGTTACCATGGACTCATCGATCTCTGTGGTGCCGGATACAATAATCCCATCGGTTGCCACCCGTGAATCTGGCAGGACTTTGAAGCAATCACCGTACTGGAGAAGGCGAACATCAATTTGCTTGTCGTTGAGGCCGTCCAATGTGCAGAGCGTGGTCGTCTCTTCCTGCAACGACCGGATCGACACGGACTCTACCGCTCTTTGCCTGGCAAATGCACTGACCAACCTTCCGAGCACGATCAGCGTGATCAACAAAGTGCTTGTCTCAAAGAACTGCTCGGTCTGCAGCGGTCGCCCGGCCACTAGGTAGGCGAATGACACGAGAGAGAAGATGTACGCCGTCGACGTACTCAGGACGATAAGAAGGTCGATCTCAATCACATGCGTGAAAAGTAAGGCCCTTAACGCGCTAGGATAGAATGGTCCAGCGACGACGAATTGGATGACTGTGGCGAGCGCGAGCGAAGCGCTCCCGTACGCAACAGGTCGTGGGGGGAGATCAGCCCAGGCCATAACAAGGACGGGTATGGTTAGAGTGATCGAAAGCAGTGTTGTCCAGGCCATGTTCCGGACATGTTTCTTGCCGCTCTCCAATTCAGCCGATTTTCGGGGAGGCGCCAGTTTCAAAGGGCGATCGAATGAGGCATCAAGGAGCGCTCTTGCACCGATCATCCTGCCGTCATATAAAATGCGGACAATCTGCTTTCCGACGGCGGTCATCTGGAGTACGCCTTTGGGATACGGACGATAAGCGAAGGATTTCGCACCGTCATCCACAATCACGTCCAGCTCCTGACCTTCGCTATTCAACAGCTGGCAGGCAAATCCAGTGGCCTTCTGGACATTTTTGATCACGTCATCCACAGAACCTCCCATAGTGTCCAAGTCAAATTCGGCCTGCGAAAGGACGAGACTGGTTTGGATATGATATAGACCAGGGATTTTCTGCAAAGACCTGTAGAGTTTCGTCTCGCAGCCCGTGCATGTAAGCCCTTGCACGTCTAAGAGGACATGTTCGAGATTTGGCGGAATCTGTTCAAGGTCGACATTAAGATCAACCGGGTTCTTTTCATCCACAGATTGTACAGATGTGACAGCAACATCGCTCTGGCGTCCGGGGCTGGGGCAACAATTGCTCTTTGGAAGCTTGTTATCTTGACAACCCCTGCCCAAGCCACACGACCGAGGAAGAGCGTGGTGGTCGCTGCAATTGCCTGAACAGGAAGACTCAGTCCCCACAGACACGTCAAATCGTACCTGACTATCCGCAGCCTCAACACTGCAGTTGCTGCCAATGCCCTCCTTGGTGGCCGAACAGCAGCCACGCTCAGATTTGTCCACGGACGGAGCTCGCGGTGATTCCAGGCCACAACATACACGCAGTTTGGCCTTGTTGCCTTTCTGCGGTCCACAACAATCACTTTTGTCTCCAAGCTGCATGGTGTTACAATCTCCGCAGCCATTGGGCTCGACGGAGCATTGGTCGGTAACCGGGGCGTTCGTGGAAAGCAATTGCGCGGTGTCGGAATTCTGCTTCCCGAACAGGTTTTCTGTCTCATTGACTTTCTTGCAGCAAGGGTGGTTTTGATTGCAGCACGGCTGCATATTTCTTGCAACAAACTCTTGACAAATGCAGCCTAGCCTCGCCAAAACTCTTCCATAGCGCTCACGGATGTCGCGAGAATGGCCTATACATGCCTGCCTTTTCCGCTTGAGTCTTGCGCTCGATCGCGTGCCGGCGACGTACTTTGGGGGGAGGTCTGCTTCAACGGCGGTGGATTGGGGCGGACTGCTGCTGTCATATGGGTCTTTGCCCGAGAAGTCGTCGCAAGTGTTGTCACCGCATTGCAGGTCACATTGGTGGAGTGCAAGCTTGTCGAGGCAATTGTCGTCACAACAAGCTGCCCCGAGCAGGTCGCAAGGGGCATCGGCGCGGTCCTCAACTTTCATGATTGCACGCTGCGATAGGCAGGTGTGTGGAGCGATAAGGAGGTCGAAATTCAGAAAGATAAGTCCAAAAGAGGGGCAGTTTGAAAAGTAGAGTAAGGCATATGGCCCGCAGACGCTAAGGCCCTTAGTGTGGCCGAGTCATCCCAGGGGTTTGCATGACAAGGTTCCTGATATCCAACATTGAAAACCCGCCCTCTGTACCTTACCCACGCCAGTCTCGAATACACTTTGTTATATTCGGTGGCAGCATATGCAGAGCATGAGCTACATGGTGGATGTCTTTGCTGTTATTTCCCAAAAGTAACCCGACCACTTTCACATTAGATGTAATCTCAAGCCGGTGGTCTCGAGGAACCAGTACCAAGGATAGCGAGGAGACCTTTAAATTCTGATCAGGCTGCTCCGCACGACTAGACATTGCAAACTTACCCCGATGTTAAGCTGGCGCTGGAGTCCTGCCGAAGAGAATTGTTCGATGATCCTCATTTTAACGGCCTTTAAGCAGCAGTTAGCATGGCATGAGGACAAGGAGTCCACATAAGTGAGCCATTTGCACCAGTTGCAACAGCATCAATGTCGGGATCAAGATCAGAAGAGGTGTTCTGGAATTCGTAGGCTCTCCCGCAGGATTGGCGAGCTCGCAGAGACGGTGTTGGCCATTGTGAGTGCTTCCTGGTCAGCTTGTAGTGATTGTCACGTGACACCATCACGTGATCCACGTGACGCGAAGCCTGGGTGCCCAGCAGATATTTAGCTCAGAATCCCCTTGGTCCCTGCCAGCCCAGTCGCGCGCTTGGCAGCATTTTTTGATCCCGCCGTGCGAGAATGCTTGCCACATGGTCACCACTCTAGCCTTGTAATCAAGGCTCAGAGAACGTCGCATGGCGCACGGGAGGCCCGCGAAGCGCAGGCGACTGACGCCTCCACTGGACGATGGTGTCGTTTCTGAAACAATCGACGCCTCCGATCTCTTTGCCCGCGCGGCCGATTGGGATCTTGAGCAAGACTACGAACGGCGTACGAGGCATAAGAAGGTCCGAGAGTCGACCAAGCTGCCGATCAAGACGGCCGAGGGCAGAATTCAACGAGTGGAAGAAAAAGCGAATTCGGTCGACGAGTCTGATAATAGCTTTTTAGGGTCTGGCAGTGAAGGCGAAGAGGACCTTGAAACTACTACCACCACCGTCACTGCTCCCCCGGACGACGCGAAGACAGTCCCACAGCTCCCGTTGAAACAACAACTGCTGGCTGCAAAGGAAGAAATAGCGCAGATTGCTGAGTTGCTGAACGAAGACCCCGAAGAGCATGCAGGATCATTCAAACAGCTGGCGCAGGTTGGCGGACCGGGAACGCCTTTGGCCATCCAAAAACTTGTTCTCGCCGCACAAGCAGCAGTATACAAAGACGTCATACCCGATTATCGAATACGGTCGTACAAAGACGAAGATCTAGGCAGCAAAGTCTCCAAAGAAGTGCGCCGGACGCGGCAGTATGAACGGGCGCTGGTGACCGGATATCAAGGCTACGTCAAGCACTTGCACTCTCTGGCCAAGTCCAAAAGTGAAAATGATGAGCAGTCATCTCTGCGGAGCGTGGCGATCAATTGTGTTTGCACCCTGCTCCTCTCCGTCCCTCATTTCAATTTTCGGACCGAGTTGTTGAATGTCATGGTCCATGAATTGGCGAGTCGACATGCGACGGCTGATTTCGCCCGGTGCATACAAACGCTAGAGGCATTCTTCGCCGCTGACGATGACGGTGCTCCATCTCTTGAGGCAGTCAGCCTTCTCACCAAGATGATGAAAGCCAAGTCCTACCGGGTACGGGAAGAAGTGCTCAACACATTTTTCCATCTGCGTTTGCTTTCCGAGTTGTCGGCAAGGAGTTCTAGCACACACCGGGAGAATGTCGACGGCGTCTCCAAAATGCACGGCCGGAGAGTGAAGAAGGAGAAATGGGAGCACCGATCCAAGAACGAGAGAAAGTTTGACCGGGAACGGAAAGCGGTGGAGAAGGATATGCGCCAGGCCGACGCCCTCGTCACCCACGAAGATCGGGAAAAGATGCAGTCCGAAACGCTCAAGCTCGTGTTCGCGACGTATTTTCGCATTCTCAAGGCCAGAATACCGGATCTCATGGGCGCCGTCCTCGAAGGCCTCGCCAAATCCGCTCATCTGATCAACCAAGACTTTTTTGGTGACATCTTGGAAGCGCTCAAGGATATCATCAACCACGCCGAGGCGGCAGGCAATGGCGACAGCGATGACGACGCTCAGGAGGAACGCGGCCAGCATGACGAACGAAGGAGCATCAGAAACAGAACACGCGAGAGCCTCTTGTCGACTCAGACGGCCTTTACGCTCCTGTCGGGGCAGGAGGCATCCAAGTCGGCGTCAGCGCTCCATCTTGACCTTTCTTTTTTCACCTCACACGTGTACCGGTCGCTGTATGCGCTCGCCCTGGACCCGGATATCGAGCCCGGGCCCCAAACTCTCCACCTTTCCGACCCTCATTCAGCGGCTCAAGCGCCGCGTCAAGAAATCAGCAAAAAAGTCAACGTCTCGACTCCTGTGCTGCTTTTGACGAGAGTTCTCATGTCCATCCTTCTCACACCCTCTCAACCACCTCCGACCCTGGCCGCCGCGTCATTCTTCAAGCGTCTGCTCACGCTCTGCCTCCAGCTGCCCGAAAAATCAACATTAGCCGTCCTCCATCTCATGACCAAGTTCGCGGAGAAGCACGGACGCAAGATAGAGCCATTGTGGTACAGTGATGAACGAAAAGGCGATGGCGTGTATCGAGGGGACAGCGAGACCGTCGAAGGCACCAATGTTTTGGCCGTGGGGAGTGGCGTATGGGAGTTGGAATTGCTCAGGCACCACTATTGCCCCAAAGTGCGAGACCAGGTGAAAGTGATTGACAATATCATGGCTGGACTGGCTGGGTAGTCCATATACCCATAGAGAGCACGTGAGAACCACGTTTTGGCTGGCTGGCGGGTCGTCTCTTGCTATGGTTTGCCATGTAGTTATTGGTGGTGGCCTGCCTCGTCGATTGAGGAGAGGCGACTACATCTGAGAAGTGGGATTGAGTTGCTTCAGGTGAAGAAGCCAAAATGCTGTCCCTACTTTCTGAGTCTCGCTGACTCCGCAAGGCTGGAATGAGCGTTATCGATAACAAAGCGGCGTCATCTCGGCCCTTGAGAAAGGGGATGTGCAGAGGCTCAGGAGACGTGTGCAACCAGCATTGTACACCCCAAGCTCTTCGATGTATGCCTTATACATGTAATGTGAGCCCAGATCATACCGTTGTCGCCATGTCTCAGTGTATATCCAGCTTAAATTGCAATCCTTAACTTCAATTTCTTCTCAGCATGGACGGACTATTCACGCTGCTCAGCTTGAGCACTGTCATGGCCGCGGCCAGTTTCCTGGCTGGAGTCCTACCCCTCTCTTTGTCGCTGTCGCAGGCAAAGTTGCGACTCATTTCTACCGTGGGAATGGGCGTGCTGGTGGGCACATCTCTAGTCGTCATCATTCCGGAAGGCGTCGAGACGTTGTACAGTGCCTCATCGAGTACGGGCCACACACATACGACCAGACGATCGATATCTTTCCCAACATACGACATTCACTGGCCAATCCCTCCCGGTTTGTCCTTGACACATTCGTGGCCCAATCGAGACGCCGATAATAGCGCCGCGGCGGCTGCATTTGACATGCCTGGCCCCGTCATCCCATCCAGCGCGGACGGTCCTCCCAAAACACCGACGAAGCCTGGCGTGGTGGGCGCTCTCGACACCGAGCACGATCACGAAAAGACGACGGCGACGGGTCCGGCTACGACCGGCCATGAGGATGGAGGCAACGAAGTACACAATGAGTCGCAGCACGCGTGGATTGGGGTGGCGTTGTTGGCCGGCTTTATGTTGATGTACCTCATCGACAAGCTGCCGCAGTATACGACCCCGACGAAGCCTAAAGCCAGAACGCACCATATCGCTCTGAACAATCTGGGCCGCCGGTTCAACCTGGCTACGTCCCTGGACCGCGATGAGGAGTCGGATAGCTTTCTCGAAGGGACGCAAGGTGCGGACACGAGGAGTCGAAGCTTTGCGACCACAATTGGACTCGTGATCCACGCTGCCGCCGACGGCATCGCCCTGGGAGCATCATCGTCGGCAACCAACTCGGAGTTGAGCTTTGTGATTTTCTTCGCCATCATGATTCACAAAGCCCCCGCCGCTTTTGGTCTGACCTCGGTCCTGGTGAAACAAGGTCTCTCCAAGCGACTCGCGCGCGCCCATCTCCTTCTATTCAGCCTGGCAGCGCCGACCGGGGCCCTGTTGACCTGGCTCCTGGCCCATCTACTCGGAGGTGGGGCGCACGATGGCAGCACGCAGAACACGACATGGTGGACGGGAATGCTCCTGCTCTTTTCGGCCGGCACCTTTCTATACGTCGCCATGCACTCGATGCAAGAAGCGTCGAATGCGCGCCACGAGCCTTTCACGAACGGCCAGGCCAACGGGTACATAGAGGGCCGGGACAGTGTCCAGCACGAGCAGAAGCCGCCGTTGCAGGATCTTGGTGCAGCGTGTTTTGGCATGATTTTACCTCTATTCCTACAAATCGGACACGCTCATTAAGCCTTTGTGGCTAGCGAGTGCTCTTCCATGGATTGGGATTTCAAATTATTTGTGGCGTATGTGTCGACTTTGTAGGCAGATCCGACTTGTGAGCAATTGCAATATGAACGAACTGTACCTTTGGAAAGGGCCCGGATGGTGGCAACCAAAATCATACGAACGGGGCTCCAAACATAACGCTGCTGGCGTCGCATAATTTATCGGTTGTCGCTCGGGCGTTTGACGAGCTGCTATTCCAAATCAATGGAGGACGGACAGATGAATGAATGAATTAGAAAGGCCTTTTGCTGCCACTGCTTTCTCTCATAGGTCACGCTACAAGGTTGATATCCCACAAGTCGCAATCCGTCGAGACTACAGCGCCCATCAACGCCATTCGAAAAGACTTCAAAACTTGAGAGCAAGAGATGAGTGATCAACATGGTTGCCTACCAATGCGGTCACATCCATAATAGCAAGCTACAACACGATTGGGGTTGTTATGATTATGATTGGGAAATTCTCTCTGCCTTGTCAGTGTTGGGACAATACCTTTAATCATACCAACTCCTCGAATATACAGGCTCGTGAGATCTGACAGGTCAGGGCAATTCTCAACTCAATACAAGACAGTGTAGACTGAAGGTGTTCCTCAGAGCAGCGCGGATAAATCGTATTGACAAGTCTATAAACCATGGACATGGATCGGTTAGACTTTGGATATCTGTGACAATGTCCGTTGTCCTCATCAGTCATAGGATCTGCTGCTGGAAACATTGTTGCCATTGGGATGAGCATAGCTTTACTTGATCGCCGGTGTGACGTCCTATTTATTATTACAAGCAGCTCAGCCGCCAGGTGTAAAGTGAACCAGGCTTCTACAGAGACAGTTTACACTTTCAGTGCTTTTCAAGAATAAACTTGCAAAGTAAAGGACACTCTCACTCAAATTCCTTGGTTGGGTTCTGGAAGCGGGACGAAGGAGATTCCAACACTTACACGACGTAACATCTAAATATTCAACCTGACTACTCCTTCCTGGTCTTCCTAACGCGTTTCTCCCATCCACAAACCTCGTCGGCTATGGGTATGTTCCCCTATTGTAAACAAGAGCTCGTCCGCGTAAGATGTCGCCGGGCCATGGCGACTGTGGAAATGGCAGGAGAATTGGAGGATGAAGGGGACCGTGCCGGCGAATGAGAGGGTGAGCGAGAATGAGATGAGTGGCAGGGTGAGTCGTAAGCAGGTATTAAAGCAGGACGATCTGCTAGATGCCCAATGACAATGATTCGCATTTCTGATTGTTGGCAGAGCCAGATCCCCCTCACCTTGACGGATTGGCTTGCTGCAAACCAAAGACGCCTTTACATGGATTGGCTTCTTGTCTGATTCTGAGTTCGCTTCGGAACCAATTAATTCAGCCTGAGCTCAAAACGGCCTGCCACGTGCGCAAGTTCATACCTTTTCGGCCGTCTGTTTAATGTTGTTCGCGTTCAAAACGCCATATTGTCCTAGCCCTCTTGATGCGACCCAGCACACACGGCGAGGTGTGCTAAAGAAGATGACAGCATATGATGAGCAGCGATATACATCCTGAACGTGGGAATAAAGCCCTTCTTCGCTTGGTCTGCGCAAAGTCTCCTTCGCATTGAGTCGCCAACAACTCCTTGGGCTCCGAGTTTGAAGAATTCGGAACGATGGTGCGCTAATCTGTTGGTCTGGTAGGCTGCAGCAGGAAAAACTTGGTCGCATACGAATCGTAGCGACAAGTGAACGCACGCACGTTGTGATGATCTCCACGTAACAGGTCCAAGGGCCGGAAGAGAGCAGGTGTCGCGACAGTCGGGCAGCATTGGCGGGATTGCTCTAAACTGAACAGCAGCTCTGATCTGCCGATCCTTCGGATAAGACAGCACCTCGGTGGTAGTTTTCAAGAATGTCTGGTAATCTGTGCACAAAACTACATGGCAACGGTTGTAAAGAGTGAGACTCATCCAGTGCTCATTCCATATTGTCAATCAGAACTGCTCGAGGTATCCTTCGTCGGACACACCGGACAGGGTTGACGAGATCAACATCCGACACGGGCCGGGAGAGTAAAGAGGTTGGCAGCTGTCCTCGAGGGAGAACTGATGAGAAGGCGTCTCGCAACAGATGTGGTCGTCACCATGCGTGAGGACGCACCGGTGAAGAGCGCCTTGCGTTCGTCCAACAGATATCTATGTAGAATGGCCTGCCTTCAAGTGGTTACCGCACTTGGCTCGGGTTCGTCTGCGTTGATCTGCGGTGCTGCCCGATCGACCCGGTTGAAGCAGCGAGAAGCGTTCCTCTCCGCCACGGGGCGTTCCCAAGGAATACTGGGACGTAAGCAGTGATCGATGGGGATAGATACCATCCCCTAGGATGCAAGGTCGGGTCGGAAGCGGTGCCCACAACGATGCCCATGCCAGAATCACCGCTGCAATCATGCCCAATGGCGGGGGCAATCGCAGTGGCGAGAAGAATACAGAGCGAAGGTCGAGATGACAGTGGTTGGCAAGAGGTTGCAGGATCTAGGCCGTGTAAAGCGGTCGCCACTGGCCGGGGTGGAATGCGGCGGTCAGATGGATCCCATGATTGACAGTTAGGGCGGAGACCCGGGCAGCACCATGGCTGGGGACTACTCGACGGCCACCAACCACCCGTAGCACGACAACGAATGCCACCACCACTCCAACATAAACATCATATCACATAAGCAGCGGTTCTTGCGTACAAGCGCACCTGTACCTCTGTGCAAAGTACTTGGTAAAGCATTCCACCCCTCATCCTACCGCTCTCTGGCCCCGGGCTAATTTTTCCACGTCATAAGCGCCGGGTTCGAAGTCTTTCACTCTAACCCTCTCACCAACACCGCCGGCTCCGCTTTGACTCAAGCGGATATGACATAACAATACAACGGTGCTCTGCTCTTCTCCAGTCGGATTCTCACACGAGATCGCCGGCACCCGTTCCTATATTTGACACTCCCTGCGAGACGGGCCTGGTCCCTCTCCGACGTCTCGGCTCGAGAGGATGGACTTCGACGATGGCAACATTCGTGGCATCCCCGTGGACACACCTCCCTCACCGAGAACGAGGCCGCTGGTGATGGCACCGGAACAGATCAGCTCTCGCTCCTACGGTGGCCGGCAGATCGCGCTGGACTCGGACAGCGACTGCCACTTCCCAGCACCGCACCCGGTGCAAGTCGACAGCATGCGTGCGAGATCTCGCCACAATATACCTCAACCTCGGCCAAAACGGGTGTCCTCTTCGAACAAGCCGGCAGTGCCGTTGAACATTCTTCCATCGGCCCCTGCCTCGCCGCCCACGCCGGCACCGTCCCCTACTCCTTTCCAGCGAGCGCCGAGTTGGACGTGTGCGGGGGAAGAGGAAGATGCCTTTCTCCGTGATGCACGGGGACACTTCTCCCGGCTCAATGCTGCCGAAAGAGAACGATATCTGGCAGAATTGCTCAATATGTGTGACAGCCAGTTGCTGAGCTTTGTACACCATTTTGTCTCTCCCCGGCTGAAGAAGGACCCGTTTGAACATTTACCGGACGAGTTGTGTCTGAGGGCAAGTGTACTCCTTCCCGTTCATCGGTCGGCGGTCAATTGACGTTCTGGCAGGTGTTGTCATATATCGATGAACCGAGAAGCCTGGCGCGGGCTTCCCAGGTCTCCCACCGGTGGCACAAACTGGTCAACGACGATATGCTGTGGAAAATCATGTGTGACAAACATGCGTATCGCAAAGCGTCGGAGGCGTCCATTGACGACGTCGAACCTCTATCCCTACCGCAAGCGGCGCGAGGGCCGTACAGTTTCAGCAATTCTCCTAAACGGAGCCTTGATGGTTCCATGGTGGGGCCATCAAGCAGCGCACCGAATCTGACGTTGCCGAAGCACGATGGTCGGTCGACCAGCCCTCGTGCCCGGAAGCGGCAGTCCCAGTCTCATTATTCTCACTTCCGGCATAAGTATATGATCGAGGCAGCGTGGAGAAAAGGGGGCGAAAGCATCGTCAAGTATATCACTCCGGACCAGGGCCTGGTCACGAGTCTGCACTTGACCGACAAGTACATCGTGGTCGCCATGGATAATGCAAAGATTCACGTGTTCAACACCGTGGGGGAGCATCAAAAAACCTTGAAGGGACACGTCATGGGCGTTTGGGCAATGGTCCCCTGGGACGACATCCTCGTGAGCGGCGGCTGTGACCGAGATGTCCGGGTTTGGGATATGTCGACGGGCCGGAGTATACATACATTGCGAGGTCACACGTCGACGGTGAGATGTTTGAAGATGTCGGATGCGAATACGGCCATTTCAGGCTCGCGGGACACGACATTGCGTATCTGGGACTTGCCTTCAGGAATGTGCAAGACCGTGCTCGTCGGGCACCAGGCGAGTGTGCGATGTCTGGCCATCCATGGGGATTTGGTCGTTTCGGGCAGTTACGACACCACCGCTCGCATCTGGAGTATCTCGGAAGGCCGGTGCCTGAGGACGTTGACAGGGCACTTCAGCCAGATTTACGCTATTGCCTTTGATGGCACGCGTATTGCCACCGGCAGTCTGGACACCAGCGTGAGAATATGGGACCCGACGACTGGCATGTGCACCGCTATCCTTCAAGGCCACACATCTCTAGTCGGCCAACTCCAAATGCGAGGTGACACTCTCGTCACGGGGGGTTCCGATGGATCTGTTCGCGTCTGGTCTCTGCAGACAAATACTCCCATTCACCGTCTGGCCGCCCACGACAATAGTATCACCAGTTTGCAGTTTGACGACAACAGGATCGTCAGTGGTGGCAGTGATGGCCGCGTCAAAGTGTGGAGTGTGGAGACGGGTCAGCTCGTGCGGGAACTGAGCCAACCGGCAGAAGCCGTGTGGCGGGTGGCGTTTGAAGAAGAGAAGGCGGTCATCATGGCCAGCCGGGGGAATCGAACCGTCATGGAGGTAAGTGGAGTGCTTGCGTGGGCCGTGGGAATCTCTCTGATTTGAGTTATTAGGTGTGGTCCTTCTCGCCGCCAGATGAGCATATCGACAGACGTTCAGACAGCCCTCAGAGTTTGCCTGAAGAAGCCCCCAACGAAGGAGAGTCCAGCCGAGAAATCGTCGATAGCGATGCTGTGATGGGTGATCTATAGCAAAGGCGTTGCAGGTCCCCAAAGCTCGAGTTAATGTGACGTATTGGAATGGGGGTCACGGCACAGGCATTGTTCACATTCGTAGCCCGGAGTCTGGAATGAACAGTCACATGAGCAGGGCTTTGCCTCGGATGGTATTGGTTCTGCTGGAGTTTGAGGATCTGCCCGCTAGTGTGTGCATCGCTAGCTGGGGAAATGACTGGATTATATACTCTACCGTGTGTAGTCAAGAAACCTGGACGTTGGACAGGAAACATTCCGGCGGCAGGTAGTATATCAAGACAATATATACATACTCAAGGTCTTTAACTTCTGTCACGCTAGCATTGCATTGCGCAACGGTTCTAGAATCTTGACGCAGTGGAACTGGGCAGCAAGGTGGCCAATGTCTTAGCGATTGTCTCGTGCCTGGAACTTTGTGTAGCAGAGTATGGCGAAGAGCCGAGGAGCCGTTATCGCTAGTCAAGATATCAATCATATTTGATCTATTGGGCAAGCCAGAGAACCTCTGAATCTGGGGACTTGTCAACCTTCCGCCTTTGGACTCCGGGACGCCACGCCGGTTTGCCTTGTTCCTAGCCTTTTCATATCTTGTCTTGCATCCGACGGTATTCTTGATTGATTGATTGCTGCAAATTAGGTTCACAGGAGAATAGAGCCGGCCGATCATATGTTTCTCCTGCTGGTTGATGGTAGGTTTCTGGTGGTCTGTGCCCGCTCAGAATATGTCTGCTGATTCGACTAGAACTGAATTTCGGAACTCCAAAGCTGAGTCGTATGGGTAACGTTGGAAATGACCAGCAGAGTCAAAAAGAATGGAAGGATTATAACGCACGATTGAGGTTCATGCGCGGCCACCCTCGGTTACCACGAGTCCGGTGGATGAGCTCAGCGACCCACCAGCTGTCTATACATCGTATCCGCTGTAGGAGTCAATTGCTCGATGCTTGGTTAGTGGCCGCCGGTGGTTGGAAGACCGAGGTAGACTTTGAAGGAGTCATAGCTGAGAGCCTGGTCAGTACAGCATGACCGACGAACATGGACGGGGAAAGACGTACATCAACCACTGGAATGCTGTCAAGGTACCAATCATGACGATTCTGACCGGCAGGCCGTTCCAGAGCCCCATAAAACCGATGTTGCCGTAGATTCTGGTCATCGCTCTCCCCGCAGATTCGCCCGCTGATCGAGCGTTAGTGTTCCAAGTTGATATACTCGTCATCTCATCGGAAGACTATGGGCCACTCACCCTTCCGGTCTGAATTCAGTTTGCTGACCATCACGTCGGCCGGATGGCTGACGAGGGCGCAGGCAATGCCTGCAATGTAACCGCCCAAAAAGCTCACGCCAGTTTGCTGAAGTTTGTTGTAACTGTCCTTGGGCTTGCCGAGAGTTCTGTAGATGGCTGATACGGTCTCTTCGAAGGTGGCGAATTTACACATGGTGTAGGGGATCTGACGGCCCCACAGCGGGACAATGCCCTTGTAGAGTCCAGAGACGCCTTCTTTCGCCACCACCTTGCTCCAGCCTTCCCTGAGCGTGTTGGCGTAGGGGGGGAGGGTTGTCTGCATGCGAACTTGATGATTGGCGAAGGTCAGCTTATCATGGTGGTCAAGTCCGACTCGGTGAACACCACTAACCTTTTATCGCTTCCCACGGGCAAAGCAAAATGTCCGCGATGAACTCGGCGCTGGCGCTGGCGCCCAGGTAGACCAGCGTCCGGTTCGACTTGGGGAACCACTCGTCGCCGTACAAATGCTTGAATATCTCGTAGAAGCCATATTTGCCAAACCCCTGGAGGCTGTATCCGACAAATGTTGGGCTCCAGCCAAAGAAGACGCCTCGAAGGCCTTCACCAGCATAAATGCTCCGCCACGCTTTGAAGTTGCTCGTGTAGAGCTTGGGATCGACCTGACGCCGCGTCTTTACGAGGTCGAGTGGTGTGACCAGCGTATGTGTGGGGCCGCAAGCGATAATACCGCCGAGCATACATGAGGCAAAGTATTTTGTCTGTCGACAAAACTCAAATTAACCTCCGTGGTCAGGAATGGATAGCCAGTGAGGAATGTACCGAATTTGGTTCAATCTTTCCAAAGGGATAAGATCTGGTCAGCACTTCAGAAGAGGGCGGTTTCAGCGTCGTCGAAGTGGTACTAGCCATGACGACGGATGAATGGGCGACGGAGAGGAGAAGATATGGCGAGCAGGATCAATGGATGGGAAACAATTCGAGGTAATCAATTGATTGCTCTGTTTGAACTGGAGCGAGAGTAGTCGGTATGCAAGCCACAGACTGGACCAGTCCTCCAACTACGATTCGAAGTCCAGTCGCAGGTGCGATGGTGGATGGCAGAGGAAGAGTGAGAACAAAGGTTGAAATAGGAAAGCCACAAAAGCAGGGCAGGCATATCAAAATATGCCTCAGGTGTAGCCGCCGCAGCCGGGAGGATGATGCTGGGAGCTTGGGTTGACAGCTAATAGCCGTAACTCAAAGCAGCCCGCTTTCCCACTGCTCGGAAGTCTCGCGCCAACGAGATTGAGCGGATGCGGTCGAGATTAAGTGAGATCAACCGACCAGCGATCGATCGCTGACCACTGACATCATGCCGAACAAGCCTTTGGATGCTGATTCAGCTAGTGTCTGATTTTGATAAGCCAATCGCACCCATACCGCATCAGTCAAGAGTCGAGTTCACTCCACTACCCAGCGCGTCCGTGTGCTATGGAGGAGCGGCCTCAACGAGTGGTGTGGTGAATTTCAAGCCGACATTCTGCCTGCATGAGGGTGGAACAAGGTTCGCGTTGTAACGATTTATTCTGAGTGGGGAAACCCGGCAATTGCCACGTCTACAGCCTGGTGTGGTTAAAGTGCATCGGCATATCGATGTTCCCGTTGTTCGTGTCCGGAGGGAACAGTTTATCCCACTCTCCCTATATTCCGATCAGTATCAGATTGACTGGGCGGGGCCGTGCACACAAACCCAATCAATGTCAAGCATCGTCGAATCACTTTGACCCATCGAGGGGGGGAACTGTGGTATGTTGACTTCTGTGAGGAAGCTAGGATTGGCGCTGTATATGTTCTCGAGAGTTCGTGCTTGACCAGCCTTGGCCTCTTGAAGAGGCGGCGCCGCTGGAACTGAAGTGCGGCTCGGTGCCGACACTATCGACTGCCAGCTCACTTGCTCATTGCTGATGAGCGGTGGCCAGGACTCATTTGTTCCAGAGTCACTTGGGCTGCTGAACTCTAGTTGGGTACCTGGCGAGCCTTGAGTCTCTGTCCTGTGAGTTTGCTGTTGCTGTTGCTGTTGCTGTTGTTGTTGCAGTTGTCGTTGTTGTTGCTGCTGCTGCTGCTGTTCTTGTTGTTGTTGTTGCTGCTGCTTTTGCTGCTGCTGCTGCTGCTGCTGCTGCTGCTCCTCCTTCAGGCGCAGTGGATTATAATAATAGCTAACAGGTGTGTCAAACCCCCAAGACTGCTCCGGGGTCATCGGAGCTGACGCGCTCGTGTCCTGCTCCGGTGGCGGATAACTACCAGGAAAATAGAAGGTGTCGCCGATCGCCGGGGAGGTGTCAAGCGGATCGGCAACAGGCTTTCCAAAGTCGATCTTCATTGCAACTGGAACGCGAATTCTGCGAAGGTCTCGATACACCTGGGTCCGATCTCTGATGGCGGCGATGATGGCCCGTGCTTTTTGCGTCCTGGACAGTGACGGATCGGGCTCAAAGACAAAGTCGACGATATCCCAGATGCGGTCGGCCTCGCGACGGTGTGGAAAAACGTAGATTTCTACCAGCAGGAAGAATGCCATATGCCATTGCTGGTGGGCACCGTTGTACCACTTCCATTTTGATAATTCAGGAAGTCGCTCCAGCGCAATGGCATCTTCCATGGCTTGCACCCCGGCGCCCAGGGAAATCTGCCGCAGTCTGTCCGGGACTTTATTATTTGAGTTGTTGTGGTACCGATGGAGAACCATGATGTACATGCGTTGGAGCATGAACCCCATCAGTAGCTGGGCGTACCTTTGTATCGGAATGGTCGGGTCCAGAATCGGCTGATATTTGACCTCTATGGCCCTGCGGAACGATTCAACCTTGCCCAAGACGTGAGTCAGCGACGTTTTTTTCTTTTCCAGTCGGATGCGGTCATTCCAAATGACGCGGTGCATCTCGGTACACTCAAATCGCATCCGCGACAGCGTCATATCCGTCCATTGGGTGACCTTTTCCTCGACGGGCGACGACAAAAGGTCGACATCATTGACGTTGAGAGGAAACCGCGTGTCGTAATCTTCTCGTTTGATGCACGGCCTCGGGCCTTGCGATTCACAGGTGCGGAGGTCCAAAAAGCACAGCTGAAACCAGATGGTCCGCCGGACCTGACATTCGACTGGCGACAGTCCATAGACGTCTTGAGGGTCGCGATGCAGTCCCATTGTCTCGGCCAGCCGGACGGCCATTCCCACCAGGACCGAATGTGCACGCGACAATTGATCGCGACACATGGGGATGAGATAGATGACCAGGGCTTGTAATGTCTCGATCTTGGTGGCTCGCAAGAATTGAGCTTTGCTCAGGCACACCTCGGTCCCCGTCTGGAAATTGCCCAAAATCGTGCGCTTCGGCCGTCCAAAGAGGGCGGCCACGTCACCCTCGGTCATACTCGCCACAGCCGAAAAGAGAACGGCGAGAACAATGGCTTGCTGCCATGCGTGAGGCTCAAGGCCTGCCAACACACTGGTCCAAAAATTCTCGTACTGCACCTGAAAACTGGGCCAATGGACCACGCGGGCGAGAAAGTGGACATTGTCGTAGTAATTCCGAACGAGCTTGTCCGCGGCGGCTTTGGTCGGCAAAAAGTTGATGAGGGACCTTTTGTTGCCCACATCCCCAAACAAGAATCCCGACCCCGGGGCAATATAGCTCGGGCCGGGTTCGAGGAAGTCCTGGCTATGGTCTGGGAGGGAGGGAATTGCCGCCAGCTTCTCGTTCGTTGTTCGGCGGTCGGACGTGGGGTTGGCCAGGGTGAGACCCAGCTGAAATGGTCAGCTACACGGTCGAGAAGAGGATAGGTCATCACTGCCTCACTTCCTCACTCATTTTAGGCCGGAAAAATCCGCCAAGTCGTTCGGTCATCCTGCTCGCGTTAACCTCGTTCTTGAATGCCGCAGGGAAGGACAGACGGACCTCATCTTGCCTACCCTCACTCCGAGATCCTGGACGTCATCATTGGCATCGTCTTCGTAAGAGGCATCAATCACCGCCAGAGGAGTCGGCTCCAATCCTTTTTCGTCCTCGGGAACAGCATCATTGTCGGAACTGCTGTCTTCGCCGCCGGGGAGGTCTGCTGATGACCTTCTCTTCGACCCGCCGGCCATGCTGCTCAACTTGGCTTGGTCCCTTCGTGCGACGTCCTGCTCGAGCACCCGTTCCAGGGAGCCCATCTTCTCCTTGATTTCGTTCAACTTCTGCTGCGACACCGAATCCAGGGCTGGCGCCAAGAAGACACAGTCACGGGCAAACTTGCTGCAGTTGGTGCATGGATGTAGTTTATCGCACTTCAGTTTTCGCCGCCGGCATTCCAGACAGGACGTGATCATCCTGTTGCGCCGCCGGACTCGAGGCTGTTGCGACGTCGCTTTTGCGGGCTTTGCCTCTCCTCCCAGGCTTCGACCATCGTCGTGGACGGCGCCGCCCTCCATCGCGATATCCGAGAGATCTTGTCGCAATTAAAATTCGCCAAATGCACAGGTGGGGGCCTGAACTCGTGCTCGGTCGTTGTAGAAGTGAACGGCTTTGATATCCGCCAGAATCCGGTCGAAACATTGACCAGCCCAACCAGAGTGTGAACGCTATCAACGGAGCAGCCCTTCAGCTGACATTCCACTTCGTGCTGTCATCATGTTGTTGAATAACGTAGGCGCCTAGTAAGGCGGACGGCATGGATATGTCCCCGGCTCGGCGAGTAGGCGCGGTGCCAGTATTGGTCGGAGACCACCGACGAATGGTACATGTAGAAGGGTGGGGTGGAATCCCACTTCTTGACTCCACAGACGCTTCAGTCAGGGATCGGCATAAATATTCCTCCTTTAAGGCTGAGTAAGCAGCACTGGAGGGTCTCCAGTGGAAGAGCATTGCTTATACCATTGCGCACAAACTCTTCGCTATGAGTTTGTGGATAACACATCAGCCCTGGAGTCCAAAACATCTCCATCCATGACATTGCTCCGTCGCGTTGACAAGAAATCGTCTCTTGTCCTAGAGCTCTGAGATGATGGAGATTGTCTGTCCCAGGGTTCTGGAACGTCATAGGCCGCATCGACGGGATAGTCCCTGTCCTATTCTTCCCGACAAGACTGTCTGAACATTGACCGACCATGTTGAACGAGTATCTATCGTTTCTGGATACGATAGCATAATTATATATTCCTTTCTTCTCCCGCCACCACCTGCCTTGGTCCGCCACCCCATCAGCGTCATGTCCCGGATCGGACGTTCTTGTCCATGCCTTGTTGATCCTGCGCCATTATGGCAGCAGCTCTGTCGTTGATTTACCAAGTCCTGCAGTGGCACCTCAAGACATATTTCGCACATGTTTTACCTTGGGATCTCAGGGCAACGAAAAGCCATCTCGAGGCAGTGAGTCAGTACGTCGAGTGAGATGGAACTGAACTCTATCACCAAATGGTGTCAACAATCGCCAAGCCAACGACTGTGCTAGGTCTTAGCTCTACTTGTGCCTTCATGAGGATTGCCGAAACGTTGCTGCACCATTCAGTGCACTACTCGCGCACGATCTGGGAGGGAACCATTGTTGATGTCTTACGTATAGAGCGCGCAGCCACTTTGGGATAGCCTCTGTCTTTCCGGTGAGACACAGGAGACCAAGTTGGACCCCACCAGCTTTGAGACCCCGACATTCTGGTCACTTTGCCAGGCGTGCTTGCGCGGGCGCAGCAGACCGGCCAAGGGTCCCAAGCGGGTTGGTACACCCCGTTGATGAACGGTTTTTCGAGACAAACCTGAAATCATCTTTACTCTCCAAACCAGAAGACTGACGAGGAGGCCCACTGTGGCAGCCGTGCGCGACATGAACCGAGCGAGAAGACAGGAAACGTTGCCGACCTTGCTGGCGATGTCAAGATCGGAGCTCGGGAAATTGGTTTGGAGATGCGGCCAAATGATGTGGCGCTGGCGAGGACGACCCGATTTCAAGCCACACCTTATCTGACTTCTGACTTTGTCAAACATGCTGCCATTGCCATGGCGACCGTGATTGTCATCGCTCGCCACGCCCCGCTGGGGCTTCCTGGTCTGTCATGCCTCCTCCCCGCAACAGGTCTGTACCGCTGATGGGCCGTGCCAACGATGGGAGGCAACACTGGCCTCAAGTTTTTGTTCCGTGGCCTGAATCAAGGTGAGCAACGCTGTGTGCGCTCGGCTTGTACGAGAGATCTCGATATTGGGCCAACAAGTTTGACCGTGTCCGGACACTACATGCTACGGGTGTCTCACCCCAACCGTGCACAGCAAACTCTATGTCTGCCGTTGTCATGGTGTCAACAACGTCGACACCTCTAAATTGGGAATGATCGCGGGGTCCTCTACCCTCCCCTCCCGTTCCTGAGGCGGTACTAAAACAGATAAGGTTCAGCCTTGGTGGTTAAACAACCAGAAGGGGCTCAAGTGGGCGCCAACAAGCCTGCTCCACGCGCACCAGAATGTGTACTGTGCGTATGTCCCGTCGTCGAGCGATGTTTATGTACGTACGTATATTCTGTCAATGGACGGTCGGACGGTCGGTTCATCACCATCTTCTTCAACTCTCCATCTCTATATTGCGTTTTGCACAGACATTGGACGTGCTTTCATACTGCAACAATTTGGCTGGACGACCAACATGAAATCTTTCCATTTCTTCTCCTCACTCGGGCTGTTTGCCATACAGCCAGACTTGGCTTCGGCTTACTGGCGAATGGCCTGCAGCGTTTCCCAAACCGCACGGGCGGATCCAATTTTGAATCCGGGCGGAGTGTCTGGCCATGTACACAAATTCGCGGGAGGCAGCAGTAGGCGTCGTCCCCGTGGCCGCTGCGGGCGATCACTGACCGGCCAGATGTCAACGAGAATTCCGACTTTGACTCTCTCCAAACCTCGAATTGTTCGTCGTGTGAGGTCCAAGCGGACAAGTCAGCATACTGGACTCCTCAACTGTACTACGTCCACGGCAGCGGCGAAGTCGAGGAAGTGCCAAACGATGGAATGACTGTCTACTACGTCGGTATGTCAGCATTCCCTCGACAGACATTCACCGCTGACGGGTACCAGGGAGAGGCGGGAATTCCTCCAACACGGTCGCCTTTCCTCCCGGGTTTAGGATGGTGACAGGAGATTCAGAGCTGCGATCATACGACAATACCACCTTGACTTATTTGAACACGCGGCCTGTTGCCGACAGGTTTGTATATGAACAGAATGCGCGTGGGCCGTTGCTGACCTCTGATCGTCTAGGGTAAGTTTCCATTGCATTGACGAAGCTAACGATGTCCCAGAAGAGCACTACATGTTGGGATTCCGCACCGACTGTGTCAACGGCTTTCGAGCACAAATCAACTTCCAATCCTGTTGGGATGGAGTCAATCTGTATCTTGACGGCAATTCTCACGTGGCCTACCTGTCTGGAATCGACTATGGAGTCTGTCCACCCACTCACCCGGTCCCTATTCCGGGCCTGTTCTTCGAGTACGTCTTCGAGAGACCGGCTGACGGATGTGTCCTTCCTGCTGACGAGTGCCAGGGTCCTCTACTTTACCAACTCCGTCAACCAGACCGGTGGTGGCAATTTTGTGTTCGCCAACGGCGATGCTACCGGCTATGGTTTTCACGGTGACTTCATGAATGGATGGGACATGGATGTCCAAACGGCCGCCGTGGAAAACTGCCTCTACGTCGATAATGGTGGCGTGGTGTCTGCCTGTGCAGACCTCGCGCCTGTCGACGACATCAACTTTCCTAGGACTTGCCCGGAGCAACCATCGATTTTTTCCGAGCCCGTCAAGGGTATTCTCGACTCTCTCCCCGGCTGTAATCCCATCACCTACGGCCCAAACCTGGCATCTCAGGTCGTGTGTGCTCTCAACAGCACTACACCTGTTAATTCTTCGTCCTCCTCGACAAGTAGCATTGCGTCACCCACAACAACGGCCTTGAATTCTACGAGTGCTCTTCCCTTGGCCACGTCGACATTGAGCATCTTCACTCCGAGTAATGCAGCAACCTCTGTCGGCCTGGAAACTACTACTACCTCCACGGCTTCGTCTGCCTCGTCTCCGAGCAGCACCAGCTTCTCTCCAAACGGATCCTCCTTCGACTCCAGTAGAACATTGACTTCATCCTCACCTTTGATGCCAAACCAAACAACAGGTAGGATATTTGTAGCGTCCTCGACGACTAACGATACTATAGTGTCTGCCACCTCCAGTGCGATCATGACGTCGACAGATCCGAGCAGTATCTATCCGGATTCTAACTCGATAACAACTTCCGAGGGGACGTCCACAACGACAATGTTCAGCACCACCACCATCTACACCACCGTATACCCCGCAAGTCCTCTCACACTCTCCACCAGGACGCCCGACTTTTCTTCAGCCAACTCCGTCCCCATCCCGACAATCCTGTCGAATAACAGTGGTGACGCATCGGCAACCAGTGCCGCAGCATCTTCACCGGTCACGACAATCTCTGTCAGCAATTCAACGGGCCCGTCGGTCTCAGCGACGTCCTTCCTTGACGCAACGGCCGCATGCTCTCTATACTCGGACTTCTCCCTGAGTGGATGTGCTACGATCACCACTTCCAGTCCCAGCACAGCCAGTGAGGCGACGACCACGTTTGTGACCGTGACGGAGCCAATAACCGACGAGGTCACATCCACGATTCAAACCACACTCACGCTGGAGTCGACATTAGCCACCGCCGCCGCCACAACCTTCACCATTCGGGGGCGCAGAGTATTTCATAAACGCTGAGGAAATCCACCTAGGAGAATCTATTGTAGTCGGCTGGCGTTGGCCAGAGCTCTCACGACAAAGGGAATGGAGTTAATACCGATTTACGACTTCAGGGCATGGACAGGTATGGATAGAACGATACCCAGAAGGCATACTGCTTTGTGTATGAACATGGTTTAGGGAAACGGTACAGGAAAGTACATGTCGGTATAGGATATGAATTGGATTATTCGACGGCACTGACTCTTGGTCTCTGAGTTCTGATCACTTGGCATAGCTGCCCTGGAGCAGCACAAGCAGGGATAGTGGTCCGCCAAGACAATGCTCCAACTCAAGTCAAGTTGGAGCTCAGTCCAATCCTCCCGCGGACGGATATTGAAATGCGATTCACGCTCACCGGTGCATGTCATCTGTCCGTCAACGATGACCTCGTGAAAGCCCAAATGTTATGCATCGGGGCACTCATGCAGCTAGCTGCATCTCACATTCGACGGCCAGCCACCCTACTCAGTTCGTGTGGATCTCCGACGCCCTACTCGCAGATGTCTTTCATCGTTTCTCCTGCCGGCATAAAAGACACGGGAGCAACGTGCCGGGCCCACTAGAAGCTCGCTATCGGGCTGCGAAGAGGAAGAGCACGAGTTTGGCACATACTGGGGGCCATGGGGGCACCACCTTTGATCCGGGCGTCTTGGTTGCTCAAGGAATGCAGAATAAGTGGTGGCAGAAGCCGGCGGCGGAGGCGACAAAGCCAGGCATGGTAGTTGTTCGGCGCAGTTGGACATCACTAATTCGCCAGTAGTGCTGTCTCGAATTATCCCGTCGTGGCTCTTCGAAGCATCTGCCGCGCCGTCTCCGGTTCTCGACAACGACGCAAAGCGGTATGAGAGTGGCCTCGACACCAGTTCAGAAGACTGGGCCGCTAAACCTATCCTAAACACACGGCTGAAGGACTGCAAGACTCTGCTGGACATAAAATCTCTGGTACAAGATTTGGACATCAATCTTCGCGGTGCCCCCGAGCTGTGCGGGCACGTCCTGGACCATATGCTGAAGGCCGGCGTATGCGACCAGGACGTCGCCACCTTTATTTGTGATCCGAACTTCAATCCTCCTGGCACGCACCACCAAAAGACGGTCATGCTCCATCATCAAATGCGTCCAGTGCCGCAAAAGTCCTGGAAAGCGTTACGAAATGCACTGGTGAAGGCAGCGGAGCTGGGGGTCGTCGCCGTCGAAGACTTTCCAGATGTTATTCGCCTGCTTTGGAAGGTCCAGATCCAAACTGAGGACGGCCGGTGCTATCCTGCCAAACCAAGTGGCATTCAGGGTGATATCCTGGAGCTTCTGAAAGCCATCGACCGTTCGGCTGTGGTCAAAATCGAAGACCTCGGCCCGCCTTTCTTGTCCGAGCTTTTCTCCACGGTGGCTCCTTACCGCTGGCCAATTTCAAGAAAGCTGCTCTGGCGTTTGTCTCCCTGGGCCAGCCCTGACCATGCAAGCACAGTCGGTCAGCTCATCGTGTGTTGGCTTCGGGGGATTCCACGAGAAGTGACTGCTGATGATGCCGGCCAACAACTGGCGAAACTGTTAATATCGATACCCCTGGAAGTGCTGTCACCCACCGTTCTACAGGCCACGGCGCGCTTGGTTGCGATTACCCAAGAGAATCCTCGATTGGGATATCTTTTCGGAAATTGGTCCCAGGCCTTGTCGCTTTTGAACAGAGGCGGCACCACCAGAGTTCAGATTACGAGGGATGAATGCGCCAGATTCTTACAGGATCGTTCGACCGGCCTCACGCCCGAGCGGCGCCTCCTGACTCTGATGTGGACTGCCATGAGCGTCTGTCATTCGATAAAACAATCGACCTCGATATTGAAAGACCTGCAAATCCGAGAACACGTCTCTCAGGTATTCTCGGGTGAATCCGAGCACGATACACGGGACATCCTCGGCCGTGTGGTCTTGACCATGCAAACGTTACCACTTCCCCATAAACGCCTTTTGCTCCAGAACATCACAATCGTCACAGATCGGCCAATCAAAGTCTTTCGCCATTACCAATACTTTCAAGCCAACATGGACAGCCTGACCAACCGAGACTTCGCCAAGTTAGAAGACAGCAATTTTTACCACCATGTGAAGCACACCTACCACGATGCGCTGGTTGAACTTGCCGAGTCCATCAACGACGATATACATCTTTTCAAGCGGTTGTCGCGGGCGATGATAAGCAAGAACAAGACCACCTTTAAGATCATTTGCAGGATTCTAAAACATAATCAGACCCTCAAGTTTGCCCTCTCGCAATACTTTCTCCGCTACAACAGATCTCGGCACCGGCTGGAACGACCAACACCTGGCTCCAAGGCAGCCGATGGAGACGTCGATCGAACCATCCAAGACTCGGAGACCACAGCCACTCCAGGTCGGGGTCGACCGCATGGAGGACCAAGAGAGGTGCCCTTTCTCGATCCGGTCGAGGCGGTGGATTTGATCAATCACCTAGCCATGTCCTTTTCGCTGTCCGAAGTGATCAGCGCACGCTCTGCCCTTCGCAAAGTATATTGGTGCTACATCTTCCTTCATCGCTATGGGGGACCTATTCAGCCGGCAATCACGAGAGCCTTGTGGCATGCCGGCGTCACACGTTACGAGCCCTATCTCCCACCAGCAGCCTTGCTCAAATGGATTTTACAGCAAGTCAAAGCCGTCGAGGGCGACGCCATGGCTCGGAAGCTGCTGCTCAGCGCGAGTTTCCGGGAAGAGAGAAAGAAGGAGATTGAGTGGTTGAATTCGATTGAGGTGGAAGGGTTTGTGGGAGCTCCTCCACCGACTGCGTTGTTCGGATCTGACAAACGACTTCTCGAGGACGATGACTGGGACAGGGGGGACGGGATTCGAGTATTGGTTGACCACGTGGCTGAACCATAATGACATGAATAGGAAAATGTGCACAACCGATGTATAACACGGACCACTGAGCCTGATTAGGCCCGTATGGTAGCCAACCAGAGTCCAAAGTCCGCTACAACGCAGGCGGTTCTGTGGTCTCGAGAAACCTGGCATAGGCTCGCAGCCTGATGAAAAACAGAACATCCAACCGGTTCCATTGCTGCTTGTGATTTACCACGCCGTCTTATGATAATCATCATCGCCTCTGGCGCCGTACCCATGAATGGTAGTTGACAGACCCCTTTTTAGCTTAGATTTACACATTTCCTCTCCTTACACATCATCCACGTCCATCTTCTCCACGACGACCAGACTGTCGGAGTCGCTGCCGTTGCCTATCTCATGTACGGTCACGTAACGGCCGATTTCCTCTTTCGTGATGATCTTCTCGTTTAACACGGCGGTCGTGCCCTTGGGGAATTTGTAGTTGCGCTCCTTCTTGACCCTCTCGTTCGGTTTGATATAGTTCCTCATCAGCTGGCTGGGTTTGTCCTTCTCGATCACGCATACGTCCACATTGCTGCCTGAGCCGAGATCGTTGAAGATGCCAGCCAGGATCGCATCGCTGCAGAATTGAATCGCCTCCTCCCGTGTGCAGTCTCTCTTCCAGCTTGTTTCGAAGACGGCCATGGCCGCGAGGGAGCCGGAGCCCATGGTCACATAAGGAAGTTTGTCCGTCGACCCGTGTGCGTGCACGGTGAAGAGGCCGACGCCGGTCGGGTCGACGCCTGCGACGACGAGGTAGGCGCCGATGTAACCTTGGTACCGGAAGAGGTGCTGCTTGAGCATGGTCATGACGGTCACAACGCGCGGCACGCGACCCGTCGAAAGGGAGTGCAGCTCCAGGTTCGAGGAGATGAGTGCAGTCGTAAATTCCGTGTCGGCCGCCGTCCCGGCACCAGCGCACCAGATGTTGGGCGAGATGTAGTGCAATTTCTCACAGTTCTATAGGCGTGAGACAGGGAGAACATGACGTCTGGGAACATCACCTACTTTGTCAGCGACGATGGGCCCGCTGGTTGCTCTCGTGTCTGCCGCGATCTGGAAGAGGTCAATTCGGCCCGGCTCGGTCGTCTGGAGGAGCCCGGTCTTACCACGACACCATTATTGAATATACACCCAACGATGGTCGTACCTGTGCTGGTCGCTTTCGGTAAAGGCACACCTCTCGCATGTAATGCTGCATTGCGGTTGTAGTTGCTGAAGTCAAAGCCGGGCATGATGGGGAGATGTCAAGGCAAATGCCTTGGATCTGCAACAGGATACAACTCGGGGCAGTGATGTCGCGTAATGAGATTCTTGTCTGGGATCTCTGATGGGCCGGTGGTACAGGGGATCTTGTGATGTATAAAGAAATCAACGCCGCCCAACTGCTGACTGACGAAGCCGCAGACGCCTGAAGCTTGATGCAAGACGCGCGAGGAAAGGCTTGGCGCGAGCGGAGTTAAAAGTCGCGAAACGGGTTCAGTCTTCAAGCGCAGCCATGGTAGTAGATGCCTGGAAAGGACAACGATGCCTGAAACTTTTTTGTGATTAAGCAATTTTCCATGCACGGTCTTCCTTCAAAATTGCTGAACATCGGCGTTCAACATTCCTGTGGCGGCCTGTGGCCCTCCCGCCACATTCATTTACTTTCTCTACGCCCCCCCGGACCATAACAAATGCGCATTTTCACACCTCAGCCTCGCCTTCAGAGAGACGACGACCGTTGTCGGCAGAATTACCGAGACTGAGAATGGCTTTTAGCTTTTCTAATACTGCCTCGTCCGGAGGCGATGGCGGCGGCGGCGGAGGAGCCTTTGGGGGGCAGTCTCCGTCACCTGGAGGCATGCAGATTCAGGAGGGCCCCGAGCTCGCGGAGATCCAAACGGATCAACTGGGGTTTGCGGCGTTGAATGGAGAGGCGCAAGTCCGTCTTCTACCCACACCATGGCCTTCGGATGCCCTCCCTCCTCCGACATCCTCCCTTCTCAGCGTTGCGTCGTCCAAAGGCCTGGTGGCGGCAGCCGGCCCCGACGCGCTCTTCGTTACGTCGACAAGCGGGATCAGAGACGCCTTTCGGTCGCCTGCGCCCTCGGCCGAGGAGAAAATTCGACCGCTCGATCCGCAGATTAAAATCCCACAGCCCCGTCTGACTCACGTTGCCTTCTCCTCGGACGATAGCGTGCTGGTGGTGTCCAGTGAACGAGAAGGAGGACTTTTGGCTTACCAGGTCGACAGTGTCACAAATGGACAGACAAGCCCGGCCCTTCAGATTTCTACAAACGGCACCGGCCTTCGAGCCCTGGCCCCCAATCCGGTTCCAGAATCGGCCGAGCTGTTTGCCGCCGTCACCAACAACGGCGAATTAGTGCTGGCGGATCTCAAGGCTGGAACGCTGAGGTCGGGGAGCCCTGGCGCCGTTCTCCAACGTGGTGTCAGTTGTATCTCGTGGAGCACCAGGGGCAAGCAGCTGGTAGCCGGTCATGCGGACGGCACCGCGACGCAGATAAAGCCTGATGGAACTGTGGTTGCCCAGATCCCCAAGCCGACTTCTTTGGCCGTTGATGTGCATGTGTCCGGCATCTCATGGCTGGAGAACGATTCCTTCTTCGTCATCTATACACCGAATGATACCAGCGAGGGCATACAACCATCCGAATACTACGTGGTCACCCGGAAGTCAAAGACCAGCCACTACACTTTCCAGAAGCTCCCTGAAGTTTTATCTCCATATGGTGTCGAGAGGACGCCAACGTTCCATTTCATCGCACGCCTGAGAGATTTCCCGCCTCATATCCAAGATCTCTTGGTGTTGACAGCGACAACGAGCACTGATGTCAGCCTCATCTCTAAGACGGATAAAGCATTATCTCTAGAAGACAATGTCACCGGAGTCTTTACGTCGACGAGCATCGCCGACGACACGAGGCGCGCCCAACTTCCGTTGTCCCCAGAGATGGCGGATACGTCTCCCATTGGCATGGCTTTAGATCTTTCGAGTACCGAGAAGGTTCCCAATCCCATTCCTTCCGACCCTGAGATCCTCGAAACCGCCGGTCCCGTTCCGTCCCTGATGATTCTCAACAACGAAGGCATCCTTGTTTCCTGGTGGTTGATCTATAATGACTCTGTGAGGGAGAAAACTTTGTTCTCTGGTTTCGTGTCTGTTGCTCCAAATCAGCAAGCCGAGAGGCCGGGGTCAAAGTCTCCTCAACCGACACCAGCCCTCTCTCCCTCATCGGCACAACCTAGCCCCTTTGCTCAACCGAGCTTTGTCCAACCGAGCTTTGGCCAACCGAGCTTTGGTCAGCCAAGTTTCGGCAGTGCCGCTCCCTTTAGAAAGCCTGCCACATCCACATTTGGAGCGCCAACAGCACCCTCGGGCTTCGGAAGTTTCTCGGGCAGTGCCTTTGGCACACCGTCTGCCATTGGTGCAGACCAGCAGTCCCAACATCCCTCTGGCTTTGGTGCCAGCACGGGACCGTCGACGAACGCGCCGGCTTTTGGACAACCAGCATTCGGATCCGCCACGCCTCTCGGAGGTCCTTCCAGACCAGCTTTTGGTTCTCCCAGTGTTTTGGGCAGCAGGACATCTGTCTTCGGCCAGCCGTCTGAACCATCTTCGTCAACGGCCTTCGGTAGTGGTTCCACAATAAGTCCGTTTGCTTCGACAGGTGCCTCTACTGCCTCCGGCTTTGCATCCTTTTCAAAGACCAACGCCTTTTCTGGATTTGGAGGGCCTAAGAAAGATACCAGCGAGGAGAGCCCGTTTGCCAAAGCAACTGGGGCCGACGCATTCTCCCTACCCTCTTCAAGAAACACCTTTGGTGCGAAGGAGACATTCGCCGGCGTGGGCGCCCCGACCCTTGACGGGGGCCAACATGTTTTCGGCACGGGGGGTGGATTCAAACTTGAATCGTCATTCAAAGGCGATGGAACTGCCAAACAAGACTTACCCAAGCCCAAAGAACCAAGTGGGTTTGGGTTCGAATCGGCGTTTGGTGATATGTTGGATGAGTCTAAGAAGGCCATCTCCCCAACGTATGACCAAGAAACGGAGATGATGGAAGAAGAGGGGGAGACGGAAGAGGAGGAGGAGGAGGGGGAGAAAGAGGAGAAGGAGGAGAAGGAGGAGAGACGTTTCCAGCAGGAAAGCAAGGCACCACAGACCTTGGTCACACCACCTTCGACACTCAATCAGCCGAAAAGCACGGCGACACCGCCTCTGTCGAGTCTTTTTGGCTCATCCGGCCAGCAGACTACGACTCCTTTGCCGCAGTCCACAACCCCGGCTTGGTCTTTCGACAATCTGCCATCCACAACTCCTCAAGAAACGCCCGCACCATCTCACATGGCGCTTTTTGGACCAAATGCGCAGGCGGCCGGGACATCGGCCGAGGTGCCGAAGAGCGAGCCGGTTGAGGCGTTCCCTGATATCCACAAAGAACCTGAACAAGCCATCCCAGCGGAACCAGAAGTCCCAAAGATCAAGCAAGAGCCGGCCAGTGAGGAAGCTTCGGTCGAGTCGAACATCCCAGAGGCACCTCTTCCTCCCGATACGATCAGTAAACCACGGTATGTCTCGGGAGACACATCTGTAGCCTCCAGCGAATCCAAAACGGTGCCGGAGGAGGCCCCGCTACCGCCAGACTTTCTACCGCAAACCAAGTCTGTCGACACCGAAGCAGATCAGCAAGGTCTGCCCAGCGATGAAGAGGGCGCGTTTTCATCAGAGTTTGAAGAGGAAAGTGGTGAGGACGTCACGGGCTCTATCAGCGCCGTCGAGGAACCCACTGAAGAGCAGAACGAGCAGTTGCAAACGTCACCAGAAAGCTCTTTTAAGAGTGGCGATCGAAGTGCAGAGACCAGTCCGACAGGAGGCCTTTTTACAAAGGTCTCGACCACGACCGCGGCACCAAAACCCGCCCGGCCGCTCTTTGGTGAAGTCGGCACGGGGCCTGTTTTTGTCCCGCCGAAACCACAGGAGAGTCCTCGATCTCCCAGTCCTGTTCGGCATCTTGTCCTCGCCGATGGCCGAAGGATGGCACCGCCCAGGTCGGTCAGCGCCCCGGCCCCGGTTCGATCGATCATTGACAAGCGCAAAACGGAGTACCAGCAATCGGCGATTGCCGTGCAGGCGGCACGAGCACGAGAGGAGGAAGCTGCCAAAGAAAAGGCGCGTCTAGAAGCGCTCGCCCGAAGTCGAGCACAGATCAGTGCTGAACAGACCGAGTCTTTGGAGGACGACGAAGACGAAAGACTTCGCGCAGAGCTGGAGAGGCCGGTGTCGCCGTCATCAACGCTCGAGGTGTTCATCACGTACCAGCCTCGAACGTCCGACCAAAGCGGTAAATCGGGCGTCCCTGCACAAATTGAGAGGCTGTACCAAGACATCAATTCCATGATCGACACTCTGGGGATTAATGCTCGGTCTCTGTCGGCGTTTTTGACGTATCAGCAGCAACAAGACCCGAATCAGTCGTGGCCTGATGTTCTCAAATCCGAAACCCCCATGGACGCCTTGAACGATGAATGGGTCTTGGATGACACGAAAAGATTACACGACGGACAAGCGGTGCTCGAAGCAGTCTTGGACGAGAGCCGAGTGGACGATGTTGCTGGAAAACTGGAACGATGCCACCTTCTTCTCGGGCGAGATCTCTTCGAACTACGGACCAAGCTCACCTCCATCCGCAAGACCTTGCACGCCAGGTCGAATTCTGACTGCGCCCTTTCCACCCCTCTTTCGGCCGAACAGGCGTCCATCCAGCACGACCTCCGCAAAGCATCCGCTGCGGTACAAACTACGCTTGTGCAAGTCGAGGACAACCTGGCAGTCTTGCGAGCGAAGTTGGCCGAGGTGGCGCCCGCAGAGACCTCCGGCAAGGGATCAAACCTGCTGTGGCGACAACCGGCATCCCAGAAAAAGCCGACGGTGGAAGCGGTCGCCAACACGATCGCGAAGATGACATCGATGGCAGAGAAGAAGAGCGCAGACATCGATGTACTCGAGGCACAACTTCAGAAACTCGACGTCTCGAGAGGAGGGCCGGTGGTGAGCGGGAGCCGGCAAGGCTCTCTAGAACCCAATGGTACCCCTCGTCCAAACCGACGATCATTGAGAGTAGGAACGCCGGCAAGCCTCGCCGCCAGCGTCTATCACACGCCGGATTCCAAATTTGGGGGCAGCACGCGCTCGACTCCTGGGAGCAGGGCGACCAAGAACGGGAATCATCAAATTCTGGTGTCGGTGGAGGACGGAGAGCGATGGCAAGCCAAAGCCCGAAGAAAGAAAGAAGTTGCCGCTATTCTGAAGGATGTTTTGGAGGGACGGAGGCGTCAGCAACACGTGTCCAAAGGATGAAGATCGAAGAGTTATTTATGTACTTGATAAGCAAAGCAAGCGGCCAGCGGCGGGCGATCATGGGCACAAGCCTGGTGTCGAGTCCACTGACGAGTCATGGGCATGGGTATGCTGGCACGACTCGTTTCGACTCGTTCCGTCTTATCTGACTGAAAAAGCTCCAGGACATGTGTCTGGATGTTGTTAGCAATGGGCCAGCGGTGCAGGAGTGCCAAGACCACCGGGCGGCGCTAAACTAGAACCGACGAATCTCAGGGAAATTGACGCCTTGAACTTTCCAGGAGGTGGAGAAGGCATATCTGATCAAACTCTCTGCACCTTCTTCTCAACCTTGCCTTTCTGCTCCTCTTTTCATCACCCTAACCTGTCTGCGCCTTGTTGGCCGTGCCTGCGACGACCCTCCTTCCCTTCCATCTCGCCAGCGATCAAGTTTTGATCTTCTGAGCTAAGTACAGACTCGCCCCCGGACGTACTTGGTGGTTCAGGACATCTTCAAGGCGTTGTTTTAACTCAACCTCACCTGCTGCCACCATCCTCGGCCATCATTTCATCAATCACCTTACCTGCTCCATCACCCGTTGCGCTTTGTCATCTCCCCTGCACCTGTCCGAGAGAAGATCAAGACCACAGGACAGCACAGAGAGCACAGCACCACCACAACCACCCGCCGACCCCTAGCACGAGTCTGACCTCCACGTTTCCTCTCCCTCGTCCCTCGCCCTCCTGGTCATCCCCGCACCAGCAAGTTTTCCTTCGGCTACTGGTGTACATAAGAGTCAATAATAAAGACATTTCAAAATCATACCCGCAGCCATCCTTCCTTCGATCACCCTTTGATCTGACGCCATGTCTGCCTCACCCGCTTCCACGGCTGCCGTGCCCTCCACGAAACGTCCCTTGGAAGACCCTTCGTCTCCTTCCGCCCCGACTGATCTCCCCGACGCGAAGCGGCCCGCTCTTGATAAGGTGGTCCGGGATGATACGGGGATCGACGGTGCCGAGGCCACAGATCTTTCTGTGGCAGATATCCCCACGGCGGAGGAGGACCACGCACCCGCTGCCGCCACAACAACGGCGGCGGCGACGACCGCAGCAACAGCAACCGCGACGACGACAACAGCAGCGACAGCAACCGGGGCCGCAGACGTAACAGGCGAGACGACCCCGCCGGCACCGAATGGGACTGCTCAGGTGGCCGTCCCCGAACCACAGCCGATTCCGTCGACGGCGTCACATCATGACGGGGCCTCATCACAAGCTTCTGCGAGCATGCCTCCGCAGGACGAGACGAATTGGATTCACATTCGTGCCGTCATCTCTAGCTCCGAGGCGGCCACGTGCATTGGAAAGGGTGGAGAAAATGTCACGCAGATCCGACGACTTTCCGGTGCGAAATGCACGGTCAGCGACTACTCCAGAGGAGCGGTGGAGCGGATTTTGACCGTGAGCGGAGCCCAAGATGCGGTGGCCAAGGTATGTTTCCCGTCGTGACGGTCATCGAGATGTTCCCTAACGAGGTTTAGGCCTTTGGTCTTATTATTCGTACCTTGAACAACGAACCATTGGATCAGCCGTCGACTGCACAGTCCAAGACATATCCCCTTCGACTTCTGATTCCCCACATCCTCATCGGTTCGATCATCGGCAAATCTGGCGTGCGTATCCGCGAGATCCAAGAAGCGTCTGGTGCCAGGCTGAACGCTTCGGATTCCTGCCTGCCTCTTTCGACAGAGCGATCCCTTGTCATCCTCGGGGTGGCGGATGCCGTCCATATCGCCACATATTATGTTGCCGTCACTCTGGTCGAACAACTGACCGAGCGTTTTGGTGGTCCCGCTGCTTCAGCGTATGCCACCAGGAGTGGCGGGCCCGCCGGCGTCGTTCCTGGCGGCATGCAGGTCGTCCCGTATGTCCCCCAGCCAGCCGGCGGTCAATATGGTCATCCCGACATGTACAAGAGGCACAACACACATCCTCCACAGCGCATACCGGTTCCGCAATATGGGACACCACAAATGCATGGCCTGCCCCATCAACCATATCCGCAACAGGGCGCTCAATATGCTGGCGTACCTCGTACACCCAGCTATGGCGGTGCGGCCCCCCAGCAACCAGGACCCTACGGCCCAGGGCCACATCAACCGGGTCCGCAAGGCCAGCATCCTCAGCCACCGCATGCCATGCCCGGTCAGCCCATCACGCAGCAAATTTACATCCCGAACGACATGGTTGGTGCCATCATTGGTAAAGGGGGGGCAAAGATCAATGAGATTCGACACCTCAGCGGCAGTGTGATCAAGATTAACGAACCTCAAGACAATAGCAATGAACGATTGGTGACCATTACTGGCACCCAAGAGTGCAACCAGATGGCATTGTACATGCTCTATTCCAGACTTGGTGAGACCGCTCAACCCTCTTTTGGGCTGTGATTAAAGGACCCCATACTAACATCAGTGGCAGAGAGCGAAAAACATCGCATCTAGAATTCTCGATGCACAAGCCGAGCATACAACGTGATGACCAATTTTGTTGATGGTCTGTACATACCCTGTCTTCCAGGTCCGAGTCGGGGAACATATTGCTAACCTCTGGCAGCTATGAAAAGTCTTTTGGCAGCAGATGCGGCGATGGGGAGGCGCAGGGAAGGGGCAGGGGTCTGTGCACGGGCAGGCATTTCTCATGCGCACCCCTTTCGTAAGTGCGGCTGGCATACGTTGTATCATAATCATGAGCTTCCTCATTCTTGATTCAAACTCAGTGTTCCTGGCTTCAGACTCACCAGTCATGCCGCCATATTTGTGTCGTCGGCTTAGTGTCGATGACATGACGTCCTTTGCAATCTCAATCTGCGAGTTGGCTACGAGCGTGCAATATGGTTCTTCCTGAGCTCATTCCTTTCTTTGCTCATGCTGAGACTTGGATCAGCAAACAAAGTGTTCAAAAAATATCACAGTGATCATTCGTGACGTTCACACTATAAAGCGTTACACATCGACAGATTCTCTGCCACGCTTGCCATCCCTATCCACTCAGCATCACAACTGAGCATTTCCCACGCCAGCATCCTTATGATCATACTTGGCTTGCAACAGTGCTCTTGCCTTCTCCGCCTTCTCCTTTTCCTCTGGTCCGAACGCCTCAGGGAGATCAACACCATTGATCCGCGACAGATAGGGCGGACCATCCAGCACGGCGTATTCCAGATGAAGGCCCTTATCCATAGTATATGGGCCCAGGATCCCATCAACGGCATTCTTGAACTTGGTGTGTAAGATGTGATTATTCGGGTCCATGTTCCTGGCGATATGGGCAATTTCGACCAAGACATGGCCGAACTGTGGCTTTGCAGCATTAAAAAAGCTTTCGGTAGGGACGAGGATGAAGAGGACGTTGACATAGAAGTCAGGGATGCCACGGCCGGCGTAAAAGGCCGTCGCCGCTTTTGCGACAGCGACCTTGTCGGCAGGCTGAGAGAAGGCCTCCGGGCCATGGAATATTGTCCAAAGAGGCATGCTGAGCCGATCCAGGTGGGTTTGGTCTGAATCTGCACGTCCACACTCAGTCTGCTGTGAAATCTAATGAAGATTCGGTTGCATTGGGTAGCAGTGGATTTGAGGCCTATTGATCAAAGTTTTGGGTCTTTCCGTCCATTCTGTGTTATATAACGACAAAACGATATCGACAGCCGAGGCATATTGGTGTAGCTGCCTCGCGAGCATGTGTTACCACGAATATGGAAGGATTCTACGACCAAAAGGGAGGTCTTCCCGAACCCCAAACAATGGTATACGAGTTCTCGGAATCCTCAAGATCACTTACAGCGGTGATATGACTAGACGCGAAGCAGAATTTGCAACCACGGCGCCACAAATCCGCATATCTTTCACTTCACAACGTGGGTGGATGGTTACATGGCCTGAAGCTGTCTGGGCGGAACTTTTGGAGGACTTGTCATTCCACGTCAGACGTCAGTTCCTTAGTCATCGAGACAGCAGCAGTGACTAAGATACTCTGCTCGCTTGGACAAGACATGGACAACAGCACTTGGACCATAGAATTGTAAATAATGTAGAGCAATCTCTTGAACGACGTCCCTTCTTCGAGGTGTGCTCATTGAGTTAATGTCGATCCGAGATCTTATGTCTGAAAAAAGACCCAACCCAACGAACGTCAGGGCAAGAGCTGGCCAACGGGTTCACTAATAGAGTGGTCTCGATTCATTCCCCAGTCTTCTGTTCTGGCTGAGCTGAAATTACTAAGATCTTACTCAATACAACCCTCGTATACGCCGGATTAGTATTCATGCTGGATTAGTATTCATGCTGGGTTAGTATTCATGCTGGATTAGTATTCACGCTGGATTAGTATTCACGCTGGATTAGTATTCATGCTGGATTAGTATTCATACTGGATTAGCCCTCTACTGTTTTGCCTTACAAGGAAGGCCGCTTGGACGTCGCTTAGTGGTTGCTTTGCAGGTGTATTGATTTCGAAGGTGGTGAGATTGTCAGGTTTGGAGGCGTCTAGTCAGGATTATGGATTGCTAGAGGACCATGGTGTCGAGTTCTTGTCGCAGGATGTATGGAAAGACTGGTCGACGGTTGCAGAAATGGAGACGTCAGAGGTATCAGATTGTCGGCAAATTTGGTGGCATGTCTTCTCGAAATTCTCCTGCCAAAATTTGACATCTCTTCTTCCTTGGCGGCACGTTATTTTATGATTGGATATTCATGATTGGAAGCGTTGAGCCGGTTTGGGAAGCGTTCATTAAAGTTCCTCGCCCTGACCTTCAAGCCATGGCAAACAGGCATCCCAAAGCCGCTTGAGTTCTCCGGAACCAATACTCACTAGCTTCTCCCAATCAGCTCGATCTGCGCATTCGAACCAGGTCAAGAAGGCGACAACAACAAAATCTGCGTATCCCGCCTGGTCACCCTCAAGAAATGGCCCAGTCTTGCCGTCCGGTCCTCTCAGCATCTTTGATAAGACATCTAGCTCGGAGGTTAATGAACTCCAGACTGTGGTGAGGTCTTCACCGTGCGGGCTGATTTCATCGAGAGAATCGCACCCGAACCATTGTTTACGTGTGCGACGAAAGTAATCGGCCCCTCGAAGGTCGAGTCTATGGACGATTTTGGGTATGATGATGACCCTGCCTTGCACAGCAGCTCTCGAGATAATATCTTGCACCGCTAGTGTCAAAGCGTAGCTTCCACTCGAAGGAAAGAGTGGCGAATACTTGGGCGCCGGAAATCTCTTGTCAAGATAAAGTGCGATAGGAAGGCTATTGTTCATCACGCCCGACGTCTCTTCCGAGATTGATGGCCGATGCTGTATCGCCGGAAGCGTGTACGGCGCCACTCCTTCCAACGGAGGCACGTTGAACGACTTGAGCAATGGCGTGATATCAGGGTACGATATGAAGGACTCTGTGTACTTGACACCTTTGTAGTTCAGAGCCAATCGTGTCCGCACGGTGTATGGTGACCATGATTTAGAGGCGCCTGGCGCTCGCAGTTAGTGTATAATGTCCACGCCAGCCAGAAGGGGTACGAGCCCTGTAAGGAGGATTTGATGTCGAAGAAGTGAATAAGCTCGTCCTCTGACATGATGTTGCTGTTGGAGAGGAAGCCCAGGTCATAACTTTAGTAAGTCCAGTGATTAGTTATCCTTGGAGCATGTCGTGTATCAGCATACAAATCTGTCACCCTCCCTAAAGAGCACAATGACACTCTATATATTTGGGTCAACTGGTTGCCTCGGGAACAGCTGGTATCTCGCTCATAAATTGTGTGTATATAAAGATCTCTAGAGAGGACAGTTGACTCGTGATTTTCACAATCTGACAAATCACAAGCTAGAGCGCCAACCAAGCCAACGCGAGGTGGCGCGTTTGCGGTTGCCGATAGGGAGTTTTTGGCCAACTGGCCTTAGCGCCATTTGGTTCTTAGCTCCGTTGGACAACTTGGTGCACATTGATGGCGCCCAACTCCTGCACCACCACCCACTGCCATCTATCCAACTCATCAATGACAGTTATTTCATCTCATCTTATACATCACTTAAGAGGCGAGAACTCAGGCATCATTTGGATACCAAATTTACCTAATTTGGATGCGAATTCATGATGCATTCGGCGACAGGAATTCTTCGATGCAGACCAAGCCGTCTAAACGAACTCATTGAATGTCTGTACATAGAGCTCGTCGTCTTAGATAGCCTAGAATCTGAATACATCGCGTCAACCCATGAACGTATGGCAGACCGCACTGTTGGAAGGGATTTGGTGATATATGCTCAAATTGCGCTAACAGCCATTCGGCCAAAAACTCCCTATCGGCAACCGCAGACGTCTATCACGTAGCCACAGTTTCTACCCAGGTTGCATACCTCGGCAAAGTTGCTCATTTTTTTGCCGCGGAGTAGCAAGTTGACGACATCGACTAATATTAGGCAGGGACGAGCCTGACTGGTGCTTAGAAATTCAAACTCACATGGCTGGAAGGCTCAAATACTCTTCAGAGATCCTCGATACTTATGCCAAGTTTCCTGCTGAATAGGTAGGTATCTCTCGTTTCTTGAAGTACCTAGGATATCTTGAGCGACCACAGTACAGCGCAAGCTGCAGTATGACGATCTCCTCTTCACAATGACCCAGAAACCCATCCTCATCTCTGGGGCTGGCCTGGCCTCTCTTCTTCTCGCGCGCTCTCTCCTGCGTTCGAACATTCCCTTCCAAGTCTTTGAGCGCGATGCCTCCCTCACTTTCCGCGGCCAGGGTTACCGCCTGCGCCTCTCCTCCGAGGGTCTTGACGCAATCGAATCCGTCCTCGACCCTCCTGCATTCCAGCGCTTCTACGATCGCTGCGGGAAGACAGGTGGTAGCGGGTTCGTAGGCTTCGATGCTGTCACGGGTGAGGTGTTTGAGGAGTACAATATGGGCGAGAATCTCGGCTCGCGAGACGGGAAAATCGTGGGAATCGCCCGAGGAGATATGAGACGTTTGTTTATGGAAGGATGCGAAGAGTTTGTGCATTTCAACAAGCATGTCAAAGGCTATGAATTGACGGATGATGGTGTTCGAGCCGTCTTTGCCGACGGAACCAAATCTGTGGAGGGGTCCCTCCTTGTCGGTGGTGAAGGCATCCATTCGACTGTCGCCAAGCAGGTGTCTGGTGGTCGTCTCAAGGTTTACGATCTCGGCGCTCGAGGAATCCACGGACAAGCACCGACGACGGCCTTCAAATCCCTAGGCGAAGGTGTCTTTCGAATCGTTGACGACTCAAATCCTGGCCGCCGGCTCTCCATCATCACCAACGTTCGTCCAAACGATATGGATGACCCCAATGTCGAATTTGGGTGGACCATGGTGGGCGTGCCTGGTGTTATCAAGGCGCCCAACGATGACTATACAATTGTCGGTAAGACAGCGGCCGATATTGCGAAGTCACTCATGAAAGGTTGGAATCCTCGCTTCAAGCCTTTATTTGACCATATGAACGAGTCGGAAGCCGCGTTTTGGAAAATCACCTGTTCGACACCGAGCGGCGTGCCTGAATGGCCCAACGAGCCTCGCGTCACGGTCATTGGGGATGCAGCTCATTCCATGACGCCGGCCGGTGGCATAGGTGCGAATACTGCCGTGAGGGATTCGGCGCTGCTGGGACGATTGCTACGCGAGGCTGGTGGGTATAGTGGGGACGTGACGGGGGCATATGAGAAGGAGATGAGAGTGTATGCCAGCGAAGCTGTGAGGTCAAGCTATGGCATGGCAACGAAGACGTTCAACGTCCACATTGACGAGTCATCTCAGACAGTCTAAGTGGATGAACGGTGTTACACTCGATAGACTGTGCGAAGGTCCTGTTTTAGAGTACGTCCGACTGACTAGACTTGTAAATAGATATGCTCAATCCTTCTTCCCTGAAATATCTGCGATATACGAGCACAGTATATCCAGTAGTCGTGGTACTGTAGGATTTATTGCCGCTTCTACATCAATTTCCCCGCATACGTAAAGGAACGATCTATGTATCGGATCTAACCTACTGTCGGGAGCTTTGACGAAGAATTACCGTACTGACAAAACCACGCTAATATATGCTGACTAGTGATTCGTAGATATAGAAGGTGGTACGTACGAGGACAAGTATGACCGACAGATAACCTTGGCCTCAGAAAAAGGTTGCAAAATACTGTACAGTATATTCTCGAGGGTAGGCCGGTTTCGAGACGCGCTATAGAACATGCGGCAGTCAAGTGGCCAGTAGAAGCTTATTGGTAGTCTGTTGAAACCACTCCTCGAGGTCGAAAAATGAAGTCGAAGGGGAAATCGGTTTGACCCAGAAATACGTCCACAGGTTTTCGTGGGAGCGGCCTGTTAGAGACCCGGCGCCCACAAATCTATGTTTGGCTCGGTGGTCAAATTAGAATCCATAAGGTTCCAGAATGCGCAACCCAAACTGGCCTCCCACCAGAAGTTGTGGGTGTATTTTCTGGGTGAGACTGTTCACAGTGCTAGGCGGCATTTGCCAGCTTTTCCCACGCCTCCCCATGGTGCTACAATTCCTATTTGAAATATTGCAAATACCAACTGCGATGTCCTCGCAGCTTCCAAAGAACTCCGCTTGGCAAAAGCCTTGGCGCGTTTGCCCGCGGTCCAGGATGGAAATTGCGTCAAGGTGGAATTAAGACATGGTTGGCAGGTTCGTTATAGGCTCTTGGTGGTGGAGGTGCCGACTCTGACACTCTTTGAAATGGACAGCGAAGACAGATACCCGACCCCGAAAAGGCGACGGACGTCGAGTCACAGTTCAACTTCATCTCGAACGTCGTTCCGCGACCGTGAAACCCGTCTCCCGGTCCGTCATGCCGAACCAGGTCAGATAAGAGAGGGGACAGAATGGCGCAGGAGATATTCGACCTCTTCGAGCAGAGAGAGCAGTCGAGATGCCGAAAGGAGACACGATACTACCGGCGAACGTTCCTCGTACCGGAGGTCTAGAAGTTTGTCACGGAGACGGCGAAGCAGAACTCCCAGCTCGGCCTTCAGCCCTGCGCCGGGTCGCTCTCGTTCAAGGGCGAGAGGACGGTCACATTCGTACTTGGATTCCAGCGATGGTTCCCGATCGGCTTCACCCATCTCGCAGGCACAACAGAGGCCGAAGAGTCTCAAGTTCAAACCGTTGTTCACGATTCCGCGCGCCCATGGCCGAGGGATTACCTCTATCAAATTCTCACCCGATCTCACCCTCCTGGCAACGTCGTCGGCCGACGCGACGATCAACATCTACTCTGTCCCCGCGACACCGACACCTGATGCGCCTTTCAAGCTGTTGCGCACCCTCCGGGCGCATCTCGCCGGCGTCAATGCCATTGCCTGGTCGCCCGTGGGTCCTCCATATATCCTCGCCTCGGCCTCGGACGACAAATCCATCCTGCTCTGGTCTCCTTTGTCTTCCGACTTTCCCATCTCCCCATCACCGCTGATGGGCCACAGTAACTATGTGTACAGTGTGGCGTTCTCGCCCAAGGGCAACATGCTGGTATCCGGCTCCTTCGACGAGGCCGTCTTTCTCTGGGACGTGCGTTCCGGTCGGGTCATGCGCAATCTGCCTGCTCACTCGGATCCCGTCGGCGGCGTGGATTTTCTGCGTGACGGCAGCATGGTCTGCTCCTGCGCCAACGACGGCCTGATCCGCATCTGGGATTCGGGCACGGGACAATGCCTGAAAACACTGGTGGATGAGGGCCGCCGGCCGGTGACGGCGGTGCGATTCACACCCAACGGCAAGTTCGTCCTCGCGTGGACGCTCGATAACTGCATCCGGCTTTGGCGATACATTGAGGGCGTCTGTGTAAAGACCTACTTGGGCCACGTCAACAAGGAGTTCAGCCTCAGTGGGGCCGTCGGCAGCTATCTGCATGGCCAGGAGGCTTTCGTGGTCAGCGGGAGCGAGGATGGCGACCTCGTGGCCTGGGACGTCACCACAAAAGAGATCTTATGGAGGGGCCAGGGTCATGCAGACGTGGTATTGAGCGTCGACTTTGGGCGAATAAAACACTCGGCCGGACTCCTGGTCAGCGGCGGGAAGGATCGGGATATCCGAGTCTGGATCGAGGATGTGCCGGATGTCGGGCTGGAGGAGGGGGAAGAGGCATCGGCATCAGCATCAGAAAATCGGGAAGAGACAAGGGAGGACAAAGAAGGATTATTGATGGATGTAGATGCACCGATGGCCTCGGGAACGAGACAACGTGGAGAGCACGCGGTGTGATGACAGATGCCATGTTGAAATGCAAATAGTAACCTCATTTGCTATGGTATGACGCTGACAAGCCCTTGATTGTTGACCATCCTCCCACGGTAACATACTGTATCTTCGACGCCTGTCTACCGCCCCAGCACCAGCTAGGCTTGTCATACCTGAACGAAAGCAAATTTTCTCATCTTGGAACCCTATAATTTCCTCTCGCTTGCTCGGCCTTGAAACCCTCTTGCTGACTCGGAAGAGGAGCTCGCCTCCGGGCTCCTCCACCCGGGCCGCCGCCGCCGCTGGTGCTGGGACCGTCGGTGGTGGCCGGCGCACCGCCGAGGCCTGGGATTCCACCACTGGCACCAGATCCACCGAGCCCAGGGATGCCAGGCACCGAGATGCTGACACCAGGAGGAGGCGGGGGGGGGAAGCCGGGTGGAAGCTGCAGCTTTGAAAAGTCGATGGGTGGCATTCCGGCCGGAAGTGGCAGCGGGAGCGGCGGCGGTGGCGGCTGCTGTTGTTGTTGCTGCACCTGCTGCGCTTGCTGCATCAGACGCTGGAGCGTGCTGGGATCCATCCCTGGGATCAGGGGAGCAGGTGGTGATGTGCCGCCAGTTTGTATGCCGGGGATGAAGCTCAGAGGCGGAGGAGGCGGTGGCACGGCAGACCCCATGCCTGGGATGTTCGGTGGTTGTGCACCAACGTCCCCGCCGCCGCTGACACCAGGTATTGGAAGACCGGGAATGGAGAATGCGTTTGGTGGTTGCAGCACTTGATCTTCGAGTCCTTCGGCTTCGTCTTCGGCTTCCTGCTCCTCCAGCTCTCTGGCCTGTTTGCGGCCGAACTTGCGATCCCAAGTGCCTTGGGCCTCGGCACCTTCTTCGCCGAGGTGGAATTGGTCCTTGAAACAGGTTGTCTGGCCGGGGAGAGAGCGAGACCAGAACCGGGTGTAGTGGTCGTTGGAGCCTGACGCCAGGATATGGCCCACGGGATGCCAGTCGAGAGACCAGATGGAGGAATCGTGGGCATGTGGGATGGAATGGGCGGGATAGATAGACTGGGCCGGTGCCGAACGAGGGTCAGGCGCGTAGTAGGGAGAAGCCATGGGGGTGGACATGGCGGCCGGCGTATTCGGTTCGGTCAGGAGGTAAGAGTTCAATGAACCGTCGTCGCCACCGGTGCTGATGAGGGAAGGGTGGATAGGGTGCCATGAAAGAGTGGTCACGGCTTTCTCGTGGCCACGAAGGATGGCCACATCCCGCATCACGCGCAAATCAAAGATGCGTGTTTGGCCATCCCGCCCTGCCGTGGCGAGGAGCTGATCCCGGAGCCGGCTGAAGACGGTGGCCGTAATGGCATTCTTGTGGCCATGCAGCGTCGTCAGGCTGCGAGAGGTGCGCGGGTCCCACAGCCGAACGCTGTGATCCTTGCTCCCAGAGACGACGAGTCCTTTGGTGGGATGCCAATCACAGGCTTTGACGTCCCAGCCGTGCTCTTTGAAGGTCGATTCGTTCGTCGAAGAGGTAAAGTCCCATATCTTGAGCGTACTGTCATCGGATGCCGTGACAAATTTGGTGTCGGTCGGCGCGAAAGCGAGATCTCTAATGGACGCGTCGTGTCCTTTGAATTGATGTGGGTTGTTTAACGTCGGCTGGAGGTAATAGACCGTCCCCTCGTCATTGGCAGCCACCAACCAATCCTTCCGGTTGGACCATTCGGCCGCACGGAGTGAGCTTGATCCCATGGCGGTCACCGTCTCGAAGTTGAAAGACATGCCGTTCCACAGCATGAATTCTCCATTGTGGACGCCAGCCAGAAGTCGGCGACCCTCAGGCATCCATCGCACCACCGTGACGGGCTTTTTGGATTTGCCGAGAGAGGTATGAAGGTGTCGAACGGGAATTGCTTCTGCGGGAGCATCACGTCGGGCAGCCGGTGGTAATACGTCGATCACATAGCTTTGGCTGGGCCGTTCTTGCTCGAAATGGAACGTGCCTTTGTACGCGGGCTTCCTCTGACTCAACCACTGAATCATCGACGAACCGTAGTCGGTCACCGGCCTCGGCCTCCTCCGCCGGAAGCCGGCTTCTCCTTGATCCTCGTATATATTCGTCATGGTGTGTACTAGCGGATGAATTTCACAGTCCCCCACACATGAGAAATGATGGGTCGCATTGCTCAGGGATGCGAAAACAAATGTGGACGAGATTTTCCCAAGTGGACGATTTGAGACCGTTCCGTTCAAAAGGCGAGCCCAACAAGAGCGCCCCTCATGATGAATAGAAAGCGCGGCGCGTCCCTGTCTAACGATCTGAAGTCAAAAGGTCCAGATTTCCCACGACGCCGAATCACGTGAAATACCACTGCCAAGAATGGAAAAGGCGCCTTGGGCGCTTCGCGCGAGGCTAATTAATGTTCTCCCTTGCCTTTTTGGTGTTATCAGTGCTTGTGTTGTCATCGATAAGCGACGCTCTTCTCCTTGATGGCCGTTCTCTATGGGTCTAGAACGGCGTCGGGGGATATACAGCCAGCTATTCCAGAAGCTGAAGATGTCTGACCGAGACAGCCTCGCCAGGAGCGTCTTTTGGCGTCTCACTTCGTCTCGTAAGAATTCAGCAGACAGTCCTGCCTCTTGAGTTTCTATATACCACCCTTTCTTCCACGGCCTCATCATGAGTCTCCAAGGCAAAGTCGCGATCGTGACCGGCGGGTCCCGGGGCATTGGGGCCGGCATCGCCAAAGAGCTCTCCAAACGAGGAGCAAAGGTCCTGATTACATATGGGTCTGCGGCGAGCAAGGCAGGCCAAGTGGTGGAGGCCATCAAGTCTGCGGGAGGCGAGGCTGCGGCGGTTCAGGCAGATTGTATGTCCCAGGACTCGCCCCAGATGATCGTGGATGCTGCACTACCATTCGACGGAGGTATCGACATTATCGTCAACAACGCCGGCGTCGGGGACGAGATGTTCCTGAAGGAAGCCACATATGAGCATTTTGAGAAAGTCATGTTTACGAATGTGCGCTTTCCCATGTTCCTTGTCCAGGCCAGCCTGCCGTATCTCAGGAAGGGAGGCCGCATTGTCAATGTGGGCAGCGTGGTCGCCAGAGAAGGTGAGCATCGAAACAATCTCCGTCGCGCCGCTATCCCTGCTTGCGGCCCACACTGAACGATGACCTCGACAGCATGGCCCCGGAATTCGGTATATGGGGCTTCCAAGGCGTGCATGGAGAGCTTCGCCCGGACCTGGTCGGTTGAGCTCGGCCGTGAATACGGCGTCACGGTGAACAACGTCAACCCCGGACCCGTGGCGACGGATATGTGGTGGTGAGTGAGATATCGCCTGGACCGGTCTGACAGGCTCCTTGGTCTACGGAGGCTGATCCATCCGTGTTAGGGAATCATCCCCTCTGGTCCTCCAGACCTTCCAGCCCAAGATCGAGGCCACGCCTGCGGCACCGAGGATTGGAGAGGTCGATGATATTGCACAGATCGTGGCATTCCTGTGCGAAGAAGGTTCGCGGTGGGTGACGGGTTCGACTACGTGTGCCAACGGCGGCTGGGTCTTTGTTTGAACCATGGGCAGAAATACTAAGGCGAGATAACAATCTTGAGTGGAATTCAGGTATGGTACAGTGTCAGAATGTCTATGTCACCGACGGGTAAGCCGTGTTGACCCTCGTTTTGCTCAGCTCGCCGTACTTTGCCTGCCAGGAGAAGAAGTAAATCATGGCAGCGAGAGGCTGGCCCACAAAGACAAAGTTGATCCAAAAGATGCAATTACCAATCACTTTGCCCGTGCCATCCATCCGCGCGAGCGGCTCCGTGCATTGTATCAAGGGTAGCTGGAGAACCATGCCCAGAAAGGCGACACCGAGGATGCTGTGCGCCGGCACGCCCACGGCCAGCTCGTGGAGGAAACCGGAAAAAATGAAGACCCAGGCACTGGCCGCCTGAGGCGACCAGCCCCGGCCCACAAGAGGCGAATAGACGTGTCGGCGCATGAAGTGATACACAGGCTTATTCCACGTGGACCAGTACATCCTCAAGCTCGTGCTGTTCCACCAGTCCTCGTAGAATTGTCGGTCACCGAATCTCATGATTTCGGCCAGCCCATTCAGAAAGGATTGGAAGAGGGCAAAGAAGCCGGCGAGCCAGACGATCAACGAGATGGTCGACAGCTTCATGAGCCGCTCCACGATCGACATCCAATCGAGGACGGCCATCTTGTCCAAGGAGTTGCGCAGCAGAGGCGCGGCGTATTGTGCGTATATGAGCCAGATGAAGACGCTGAGAGCGACGACTTCACCAAAGCGTTTGGCGACGACGGACCAGCGAATCCGCTCGGTCCGCGGATAGTACGGCTGGTACACCAGGGTGGGCGCCCACCAGAAATAGCACAGGTCCCCGAGGGTGATATTTTGTGGATAGGGGCATTTCAGATAAATCTCCGGCAGGGCCGCGTCGGGGCCCGTCGGGTGCAACATGGCGTGCCGCAGGTCGCGGTTGGTAAAGGCGTAGGAACAGGTCTTGAGCCAGACGACGATGGCGTGCAGTTCACTGATGGCGCCAATGCCGGGGTTATAGATCCCATAGTAGACGACGAAGCTGGTGATCAACAAGGCCAACGAGGCATTCAAGGTATGGGCCACGGCAATCCACCACCAGGTGTTGTAGAACTCTCTCTTTTCCTTCTCCGTTTCTGGCCCGTCGACTCCTCCCTCGGCTTTCTTCCGCCGGCCGACGGCGCCCTTTGCATTTTCCATCGCCACTCTTTCGATAATGTAGGCGACGAAGAGGTGGCATGGGGTGAGCGCATAGAGCACGAGGCCCGTCTTGACGTCGGCGCTTCTGAGGTTCGCCTTGAGCGTGATGAGCAGTCCATACTTGCGCGCATTCTCGATCACCAATCGCAGGTTCATCACGATGATGGTCAAGACCATGAGGTTGCGAAACCCGATGAAACTGGGAGTCTCATCCGTCTCGTAGCTGAGACACGAAGGTCGAACTTGAGAATGAAGGGCGGCCACATGGCGGTACTTGCTCCTCCTCCGTCCTGCCGTCTTGCCCGGTTGAGCGGTCCCGTTGGGTACGGTGACTGGCGCCCTGACGCTGGCGAGGTCATTTGTCAGAACTTCTTCAGCCCGACTGACTGCCGTATGCACATTTATGGCCATTGTGATGGATGATTGTTCATCGTCTGCGTTCTCCGCTCGTCAACGGTTGATGGATCGCATCGGCACCAGAGATGTGCGACGCGGGCAAGGGGGAGGTGGACATGGCGATCTCTAGAAAGAATGGAAGGATACATGACAATGCCAACTGGTCTGTCTGTCAGGTCAGTCAGAGGGTGGGGCGTGCTGTGGTTGAGGAGATGCTGTTGGGCAGAGCACGACGTTAGGATTGGCTGGCCGGCACCATCCATGGCTGTGTGGAAGCATGTGTCAGTTCAACTTCCCCTGGTTCGGCGCCGAGAACCGCCCAGCAGCAGAATGCTGACCAGGGCATGATGATAACGAAAGTGTGCGAGTCCGAGAGTGTCTTGTTGAGAGAGGATTATAAGTTTACATACAAGCGTTGTGATCCACTGACGAACTCAGACATATCCGCCGTTAACGCCAGTCGATCTGTTCAGCCTCGCTGGCCGATCCATTTGGGTACACTCGCAATAGCGACCGAACCAGCCACCCGAACAATAGCGAGACCGCGAGGCGCGTACTCTATCAATGTGGACGTGACATCTGCTGGCCTGGTGGCGCAGCAAGAACAGCCACGTCGCAATCACCATATGGCGTGGTAGATTTGGAGACCACCGCTCATTTTCTCTTTGGTTCGATCGCTTCTGTCACTGCTCCCCCCGCTGTGGACGCTTGAATTTTCTTCTCCTCCTCCCTCTCCTCCTCCTCAGTCTCAGGAACGGCTTCGCCATCGTCGGACTCGAGCAGGACCTCGATCTCGTCCTTTTCGGTCGGCGGACCGTGTGGGCCCGAGCTGATGGCCAGCTCGTCCATATCAACGGTCCGTGGTTCATCACTGCCACTCATCTGCCACTCCATCAGTTTCGTAAATGCACCGTCGGGACGACTGCTCAATTCCTTGTAGCTGCCCATTTCAGCCACACGGCCGTCGCCCCCGAGACAGATGATGGTGTCAGATCGCTTGATCGTGGACAGTCGGTGGGCAATGGAAATGGTGGTATTGCTGCCCCTCAACAACGACGCCAGCGCCTCGTTCACCAGGGTTTCTGATTCCGCGTCCAATGCCGAGGTGGCCTCGTCGAGGATCAGAATGTCGGGTTCTTTGACCAGAGCACGAGCAATGGCAATACGCTGCTTTTGGCCGCCCGACAGCTGTGTGCCACGCGCGCCCACGAACGTGTCGAGGCCGTCAGGGAAGTCGCTGATGAATTGACAGTTGGCTCGGCGTGCCGCACGCATGATCTCCGCTCTGGTCGCATGCGGTCGGCCATATGCGATATTTTCGGCAATCGTACCGGAGAAAAGGACGGGCTCCTGCGAGACAATGCCGATTTTACGCCTCAGCGACTTGATGTTCATCGTGGCGATGTCCTTGCCGTCAATCAAGATCCTTCCCTTGTTCGGAACGTAAAACCGGAGCATGAGGGAGGCAATCGTGCTCTTTCCGCCTCCCGACGGTCCGACGATCGCGACGTTGCTGCCTTGAGGGATTTCAAAGTCCAGGTCTTGAAAGATCTTGACTGCCGGTCGGGTAGGATAACTGAAGGACAAGTTCTCGAAACGGATGGGCCCACGGGCCGAGGTGACCTTGTCCCCAATCGTGGGCGAGATGGTGGGTTCTCGATCTTGCAGCTCAAACAGCCTCGACGCCGCCCCCACGCCTTTCATGAGCTCGGAGTAGAAAGATGACAGCCCAAAGAGGGAAGAGCCCGCGTAGGCCGTGTACATGAGGAAGGAGGTCAGCTCGCCGATGCTGATGGTCCCGTTGGACACCATCCCTCCGCCCACATAGAGGAGGGTCAGGATCGTCATGTTGCCCATAAATCCGGTGGATGAAAAGAACGTGGCACTAATCAAGGATTCCTTTTTCCCCAAGTCGAAGATTTTCCGCACTTGAGTGTTGTAACGGTGGACCTCCAGGATCTCGCCGGCGAATGCTTGAGACGTGCGGACATTGCCCAGTCGCTCCTCGGCGATCTTGGTCAACGTGCCCAGGTTTTTCTGGATCTTCCGGCTCAGGTTGCGGATCGCTCGTCCATAGAAGAAGGCGCCCAGGGCCACAGGCGGGAACAGAAGCATCAGGATGCCGGTCAACTTCAGAGACACCCATGCCATCAGGCCAAACCCGGCCGCTCCGCTGACCAACGAGCGCAGTCCGTCCGAGATATTTTGAGTGATCGACTTGCCCACGATGATGGTGTCCGAGCTTAACCTCGAGATCAAATCGCCCACGCGGTTCGCGTCGAAGAACTCGGCGTTTTGAATGTAGGTCTGACGGAAGAGCCTCGACCGGAGCCGGGCCACGATTCTTTCTCCCACAATGCGGAGGATGACGATTCGGCCATAGTTGGCCGCCGCTCCCACAGTCAGAATGCCCGCGAGAGCGGCGTAGAACGTCGTGACGCTGAGTCCGAACAACATTTCCGTCGTCTCTTCGGCTTCCGCTCCTTCGGTCTTTGCGCCGCCCTTGGTGGCAATGTCGAGGATCTTGCCGATTGAAAATGGGATCGACATGGTGATGGAAGATGAAATGAGCAGCAGCAAGAATGCACACCCCAACACCTTGGCTTCCGGCCGTGCAATCCGGATCAACCGCCATATTTCTCCCAGTCCTGTGCTCTTCCCCGAAGAGCCTCCTTCCTTGGACAACCTCGCACTCAAGTTGACGTGGGTTGCCTGTGACGCTTTCTCACTCTTCTCGAATCCCTCTTCTTCCTCGTCGTCCTCGTCTTTGTTTTGACGGCCATGTCTCTCCTGTCGGATGACGGGGGTCGGTTTCTCATGCAGATGTCGTCCCGTCGAGGAATACCTCATCTGCTGAATAATGTTGGACTCCGCCGGGCGGACAATCGGTGGTCGAGCAGACCGCCATCCCATCTGCAGCGGTCGTTGAAACCCCTTCAGCACGGGCCTCGGAGACGGCTCGCAAGTATGCAGGGAGCGGCGAGCTATCCTTGAATGTCGGGGAGCCGAATTGTACAATGAGAGGAGAATTGTCTGCTCGAGCTGGCCGAGGCGAGTGCCATTATGACAGGGCCTGAACGCCAGCAGCGTGGAGCTGTACAGAGCGTTCATGGCGAAGCCGCGAAGAAGCACAGCGCTTCCATCAATGGCCCATAACGCTCCGTCCTCATTCTCCCCCAGATTGATCCATCACAAGCGAAACTGGAGGCATTGAAAAGCTCAGCAAAAAATGCTCCGGCAGCATCATGACGCGGGCGGCCGCGGTCTGAGCTAAGCAGGCGCGATCTGCCCCACCGGAGCCGCACTGGCCATGCCTGAACTTGCCCATGTCCAGTCTTGCTTCTAGAACCATCGTGAACGCCACCCCTACTTCTACAACACATGGACCAGCAAATGCGGCGGAAACAACGTTGTCGACGTATTCATATTTGAGAGGATCTTTCGGCGCGCGACTCGACGCCATTGTGAAACCAGTCTGCCATCGGCACGACAGCAACGCCACCATGCCGATTGACTATAGCAGGTTTGACAAGATTGAATTGTCCGATGATTCCGACATAGAGACGCATCCCAATGTCGACCATCGGTCCTTTATTCGAGCCAAGCAAGCACAAATTCACCAACAGCGGGCCCAAAGACGCCATGAAATTGAGACTCTCAAGTACGAACGAATCATCAACGATGGCCTCCTGGAGCGCATCAACGCGCTTCTCGACGCCCTCAAGAAACACCACGAAGAAGCGCAGACGAAGAAGGCGGACGAGATTGTGTTTCAGTGCCTGATCGAAAGCGCAGGAGATCCGGCCAAGGATGAACCGCCGAAGCCGCCGGAAGGAGTTTACAGCCATCAACAGGAACAACCTCGATACTCTCACATGATGGGCAGCCTGGTGGACCAAGTGAAGAAGGAGGTGGACGAGAAAAAGTCGGCAGACCGTTACCAGGACTACGTCGATGGTGTGTTCGGACATCTCACCAAAGTGCAGAACCTCCAACAAGACCTATTGAAGAAGCTCGCGCAGTTGGAGAAGGAGGCCAGTGCGAAGATCACCAGCGAGAGCATCCATGACGGTTTCAACGTATCTTCGGTGAACAAGTTGAAAGACCCCACGAAGTCGAGTGCACATGGAAAGACCTCACATCAGACGGAGAAGGTGGAACTTTTGAACCCGTCAGCGGCCAATACTCAACCAGGTGGTAATCACACAGAGGGCAGGGTGTCGTCAGGTGCAGACGCGGACTCCGAGGAGGAGGATGAGACCAATATCAAACTCTCACCAGAAGGCAAAGAGTTTGCCAAGATCAAGATCGGAGACTACCGAAAGTGTCTACAATACATTTCCGAACACCCAGGCATTGTCAATGAGCACACGCAAGATGCCCTTATGATCGAGGCGTTCAATGCTCAGATGAAAGGCCAAGACACGTACGCGCGAAAATGCGTCCATCAAAGCCTCCTCATCCAATACTGCCGACAATTGGGTCCGGACGGAGTCGGCCTGTTCTTCAAACGGATCACGACCAAGGGCCACCAGGCGCATGAAGTCTTTACCAAAGATTTCGCCGAGACATACGGCCGGATCAAGACGCGAGCAGCAGAGCTGAGCAAGGAGGAGGCCGAAGGCAGGAATGACCCCGCTGGTGTGGAACAGATACAACTGCATGCGGTCGAGCCCGGAACCGAGATCCACATCAACGTGCCGCAAGCTGGTTCTGAAGATCCGGTCGAGCAGGAAGCCCGAGAAATCTTTGAGCGATTCCCACCGGGTTTGCAACGCGCATTGGAGAGTGGAAGCTTGGACGAGGTGAACAAGGTCTTGGGCAAGATGAGCGTCGAAGAAGCAGAGGAAATTGTGGACTTGTTGGGCAAGGGTGGCATGTTGAGTTTACAGGAAGGCGTTATTGACGCCACCAACGAAGAGGGCCAGAAGCGACTGAAGGAGATAGAGGAAGAGGAGAGGAGGAGGAGGGAGGAAGAACTGCAGGTCGACGGCGGTGAGCCGGGTGACGAGGTGGTCGATCCTCTCGACGTGGACTAGGATGGAGCAGGAGTGAAAGGACGTCGCAAACATGCATTTTAACCGGACGGAACAGGGAAGTCTGATACTGGATTGCAGCGAAGTAACGGGTCGAGCACCTTCTCTTGACGAGGTCAAACACGAGGCGAGCACCGGGCTGAGTGGGCTGGACTTTTGGTGGACCTAACTTTGGTGGGTGAGTGAGCATTTCCACACCTCTTCACCATCATCTCCATCTCAGCGATATTCATATGAGATAATATGGCTGGAAGGACGCAACCTCTCTGTTCCTTCCTTGGCTCTCCCTCCTCTCCTTTCTTCCTCTTCACCGAAACTAGAACTTTTCGTGACATGGTCCGATCCAGCATGAAAATACCTCTATTATTACGATTCGGCCTCTAGAGCGGATGACGATTGCCTGCATTAATTCGTTATGGCTGTCAAAATGTAAATTGCAGCATGAGCGAGGATGGTGGACCAAGCCAGTTGATCTGCCAGTCAAGAGACCATCACGTGACACTCAGACCTGCTCTGGCACCTGCTTGGGTCTAATTAGCAGATAGGAGCATGAACCGGTGGCCATAGAAGAGGGTGTGACCCAGACCTGCTCCCCGAATATGCTTAGCCTGGTACGGGTGTAGGAGAATAGAATCAAATTAAATCAAGCAGATAGAAAGCCTTTGGTCCCTGGGCCCTGCTCACCCGTGATTGTCACCATCGTTTGCGGTACACATTTTGCTGAGCCGTGGGTGGTGATCCAAGGCGCTGGAAACGACTCCCTTCCAAGAGCATCCTCCCCATCTCACATTCCTCTTTCTGCTGTCCTCGATGAAAAGTTGCTCTTTGATCATAATTGCTCGTCCCAAGATGGATCCCCAGTCAGCTGAAGTTCCCTACGTTCCCTGCTCCGATGCAGCCAGCGCCATCTGAAGACCTGGTCCTGGTGGAGAGACTTCAGACAGTGTTTAGAAGAATTCATCATTTCTGCGCGCTTTGCGACCTGGCATATTTCACTCATGTTAGCCGACGACTATCCTGCTTACCCGGACAGGCTCAATTTAGATGCTCGGATGTGTCATTGAACAGCAGTCCAATGGCCAGGCTCGCTCTGCTCTGAGTCTCTCTCATCCTCTGACTGATTGTATCTTGTTCATGACACTGATTCCTCAGTCGCCTTGATTGGGCGTTCCTCACCCCTGGCTCTGCCACTGTTGATATCTCCGTGCAGGTAGACCATCAACAGAGCCCATCTTTCGAACGTACTGAACCAGATCGTCTTCCACAAGACATGGAGGCGATGTCTGGAACAGAGTGAGATGTGAAGAGCCGCGAGGGGGCGGCCATGCGTCCCTCTCCGTTGATCTCGGGTTTCTTACCCGGAGCTGCGGCGGACGTCCCGAGGTGTTGAACTTGGCGTTGACCGTCCAAGTGGAGCAAGGTTTCTGGGGCTGGAGATTCAGCGGGATAGAACGAAGTTTTGTCTTGTTGCCGCGGACTTCGAAATTGATGCGGCCACCAGGACCGGGTTTTGAGGCGGGAAATGTCGGAGAGCTCGTAACGCACAACTCGGGTATCGCTCGGCGGGGCAGACGGAGGGATGGGAATCTGAAATCTGCGGTTCTGCATCAGCAGTGGCGCACATCAACAATCGCCGTATAATGGCAGGCTGTTGCTGCACTCTGGCTCGACATCGTGCTCGACTTGCTTGAGAGTCAGCCAGCCGGGCACGGGGCAGGCAAAGGTCATGCATTCCGTGTATGTGGGCGAGTAATGCCGAGGGGCGCCCAGGAACAGCATCAGAAGGACGGATTCGAACAGGACTGGTTGGAATTCCCCCGCAAACCAGCCTCCAGCTGTACCACGACTGGCCTCACACTGCGACTTGCTAGGTTTGGCCGTGTGTCCCCATCTTGAAGCCCAATTTTGCATGCAACGCTCTTCCCGCCCCCGGCGTCCGCGGCATGGGCCAGGGCCAAAGGAGCACGAGCACGAGCACGAGCACAGCTTGACTGTGATCTATGATGACATCCCGCATGTGCCTCGGCGGAAAGGCAGAAAAGTTCCAGATGCGCCTCTGTGCCGTTCACGCTCCATTTCGGATTAGAACGGCGTTGACGCGGTCAAGTTTGCTTGCCCATAGTTGCCTCTTCTTCTGACACACCCTCCCCTCTACTTGCACTCCCCGGTCTGCTTTTCTCATATCTGTCACTGCCTCAGTCTTGTCGACTCGAGAGTGTCCGTCTGGGCAGTCACGGCTCCTTCCCCGCGCGACCCCAATTTTACCAGTGCTGTGGACGAGCAGCAACTCTGTGGGCGCTCAATTGTATGCCGCCGGCTGTGATAGGTACGGTCTCGGGAAAGAAGTCGAGTCGAATCCTTCCAGGAGACAAATCTGGCTGGCCATAGCAGACGTCGATAGGAACTGAACCATCTGGTCTGGTGGTGTGCTGGACTCTGCTTCAACTCTTTGGTTCCTGTGCAATTTCAGACCGTCACCATGTCGGCTAAAAGCGTCAAAGGTGAAGGCGGCAGGAAGCCTGCCACTGCGGCGACCAATCTGATTGCAGGTGGAACCGCGGGAATGATGGAAGCCCTCGTGTGCCACCCTCTCGACACCATCAAGGTGCGCATGCAGTTGTCCAGAAGGGGCCGCGCGCCGGGACAGAAACGACGGGGCTTCTATCAGACGGGCAAAGACATTGTCAAGAGGGAGACACCGCTCGGATTGTACAAAGGTCTCGGAGCGGTGCTGAGTGGTATAGTGCCGAAAATGGCCATCCGCTTCACGTCCTACGAATGGTACAAGCAATTGCTGGCCGACAAGGATGGAAGAGTGAGCTCCAAGGCGACTTTTGTGGGTACGTAGAACGAGGTTCATTGTCTGGCAAGCTGGGGCTGACCTCTCGCAGCCGGTCTGGGTGCTGGAGTGACCGAGGCCGTGGCGGTGGTGTGCCCGATGGAAGTGGTCAAGATCCGCATGCAGGCACAATACCACAGTCTCTCCGACCCGCTGGACATTCCCAAATACCGCAGTGCGCCGCACGCGCTCTTGACCGTCATCAGAGAAGAGGGTTTTGGTGCATTGTACCGAGGTGTCTCGCTGACGGCGCTGAGGCAAGGCACCAACCAGGCCGTCAACTTCACCGCGTACTCCGAGTTCAAAGAGCTGCTACAAAAAGCCCAGCCTCAGTACGAGGGCCAGAATCTGCCTGGATATCAGACCACCCTCATCGGCCTAATCTCGGGCGCCATGGGACCATTCTCCAACGCGCCCATTGACACGATCAAGACCCGACTGCAGAAAACGCCGGCCGAGCCGGGCCAGACGGCGCTGTCGCGGATCACCGCCATTACCAAGGATATGTTCAAGCAGGAGGGGCCCAAAGCCTTCTACAAGGGTATCACACCGCGAGTGATGCGGGTGGCGCCGGGCCAAGCCGTGACCTTTACTGTGTACGAGTTTGTCAGGAAGAAGCTGGAAGACAGTAAGATTGTCTTCGTGGGAGGCCAATATGAGGAGTGAGGAAATCTGGGAGAGTCGCACGAGGAGGAGGGTTGAAGCTAAAAAGTCAAGACAAAGAAAAAGGAAAAGGAGAAGAGGGTCTGAAAGCTCTTCACATCACGTGACTATACCTGGTGGGCATGTATAAGGCGACACTTGGACGACCATGATGGCATGGTAGCATGGTGCTGTAAACTTACTGCATAGATACCACCACTGCAAGGCGCTGGCAGTAATATTCATTCTCGGAAATATCAACCTTTGCCAATGTCGGTTGATCAATAAAAAGATGAATTATTATTCGCCAGATGGGCATCAGAAGACTCGAACAAATTGCCATGGGCCTCATCCACACCACACATCCTACTTCTGGACATACTTCCGTTCCTCCAACTTGGTCTCCAAAGGCCCTCGGTGGTAGTGCGTCCCCGCCGTTCCTGGAGATGTGATTACTCCGGTACTGGCACTATTTGGACTCCTGACGACGCCTTGCTGCTGCGACTCGTCGAGCCGAGTGTTGATCGGTGTGATATTGCGACTTTCGACCGGGCTCGTCGGCACCGTATTGGTGGTGGCGCTCGTCAAGGTCGAGATGATGGAATGCCACTGCTGCGCGTCGGCGGCCGAGTGTGCCTTGAACGCAAACTCGGACGTCATGGCCATCTTCTGCCCGAGTTTGCCGCCCGATGTGTCCTTCCCTTTGATGGTGAAACGGGGGCCGTCGACGGCGCCGATCGTGCAATCGGGCAAATACAAGGATATCTCTGGAGTGGGATCCTTGTGGAAGTTGTCATTGTCCTTGAATTCATGCAAATAGTGGGCCGGGGTGACGGTGTAATATCCACTGCTGTAGCCTTTCAGGGCGCCCATGCCACGGGACTTGCGCTCCAAGGAGCCCTCGATCAACGGCCGCGTGGACCGATGGTTCTGGTTGGGGAAGGAAACATGGTCAATGGTGCGCGTGGGAGCGCCGGGATTGACGAGGATATGGCCGCTGCGATTGACAAACCCATTCCATTCAAAGTCGAGAGGGATGTTGCTGGCCGTTGAGGCAATATCGCCATACATGGCCTTCTGTCGATCGGCCTGTCCGCTCATGAATTGATTGTACGAGTTCACGGCCGCCTGAACGGTGGTGATGACATGGGCCTCAAACTGCTGAAACGAGTTCTGAACGGAAAGGAGGTCTTGCCGGTTGTTGTTCTCTTCGAGGAGCTGCTTGTTCAACCGGTGGTAGATCCCCCGTTGGAGGACATATGGGTCGTTGTGCGCCGTCACCTTGCCGCCCACGGCGTCAAAGACTCCTACATGCTGACCCAGCGAATCAATGTACTTCTGAGAGGCGGCCCGTGCATGTTCCACGGCTTTGGCGCTCTTTCCGGCCCCCGCACTGATTTCCTTATTTTTACTCTTGATTTCGGTGTGGAGACGCTGGAGAATGGGCAGGACCTGACCGGTCAGATTCTTGGACGTCTCGGCGAGGAGAGTGCTCTGTGCTTGCGTGTTGGCCCGCAAGTTCTCAAAGAGACCTGCGATGCCTCCGAGCGCCGGGTCGAAATGGTCGCCTTCTCGGAGCGGACTCGACACCGTTTTGAGGATCTTCTCCTGGTCTTTGGATCGTGCCGCTTGATCCTTGGCCACGGCCGACACGTAGTTCTCCAGGTAGCCACACATGTGCTTCCATGCCTGTAACCGTTCAAGAAGCAGCCCCGTCGTGGTAGATGGGTCTCCTTCGGTGACGCCGTCATCGTCAGAAACGTCGCCATGCTTCGCCCTGGTGGCGAGGTGCGTGGTCGCCATATGAGAGTGGCAGAGGGCCGGCGTCAATCAAGGGAAAGAGGGGAAATCTAAGATAGACAGACATAGGTGTTAGCCAGAGCTCGGTGGTAGGATCAGACCACACAAAATGTCGCCCAACAGACGCGCATTCACGTTCCCAGCGCGGTCAATGCCATCATACCTGGCTTCAGGGGTAATCTTTGCTAAGTCAGGCGCTTTGGTTAAATGTGGCAGCAGTGGTGCGAGGGGGAGTCGTCAAGTTGATATCAAAGAGGCAATTCCAGATTTATCTCAACATACCTCTGAGATCATGAGACAGCATTAGAGAAGCCGGATTCTGACGACATGCATCCAGCATCTGAGGATTCCAGACTACATCTTCGATCTCAAGCTCACCACAACGTCATGATCGGCCACCCGCATCTGCAGCACCGCCACCCGAGCCACACTTTCGCCTTCGTGGCCCCTTTGGCAACTCCATCTGCTGCAACATACGCAGGTTACTCTTCTGTGAGTTTGAGGTGAGATTTCTCCAGAGCTGGACAAAGCGCAAGCAGGACCAGATCGAGACTAGCGTGGTCTCGGCTGCCAGAGAATGAATCTGTGGCTATTCCATATTCTATGCCCGCTCCCAAGAGTGTAGATATTGTGTTTTAGATTATGTTATTGTCTAGAGCTGCTTTGGGAGATTCAACGAATTCCCCTGCTCAACTTGTCTACCTCGATGATGATACCCCGCAGAAGAATGCAGCACCAGTCAGCGGACAACATCCTCCTCGGCCTGTGGCAAGCTCTGCTCATCACCGAGTCGAGGGTTGCGAAGGGTGAAAGCAAAGCCAATCAACGGCACGCAAAGACAGATACCAGTGATGCACAACAGTCGCTGGGCGTGCTGGTACGAGGCAATAATCTCGGTCCGGACGGGCGTGCCCACGGGGTACTCGGCGACGACGGCGAAGGGATTTCCATAGACGGCCGCTGCCAACGTCGCGTTGCCGAAGCGAGCGAGACGGTCCTCCAGCGTCTCCGGAAGGACCTGTGTCCAGATGGCACCGCTGACCGTGTTGCCTAACGCCGACCCGACATTGTAACAAGCCAGGAACAGACCGGTGATGACAGCGACGTGCTCATGCTTACTGGCTGCTTGGATGGACGCCTGAGCAGGGTAGGGGAACATACCACCGGCGAATCCGAGCAGCACCTCGGCGCCAATGATACCGGCCTTGCCCGCCGAGCTCGGGGTGCCCCGATAATGGATGAGCACGCCAAAGGCGACCATGAAGAGAGCGGTGCCGGCGACGATGAACCATTTGAGACGTCGCACCTTGTACACGATCATGCCGAGCGCAAATCCCACCAGCACGGAGGTGAAGCTATAAAGGGAGAGGACCCTGGTGGCGCCCATGATGCTGAAGTCGAATGCGACGATGAGAACGGTGTATAAATAGTCGCCCTGCAGGTACCAAGCAAAGTTGAGCATGACGGCAATGCCCAACGCACCCCACACGGCGCGATCTTTGAGGAGAGAAAAAGGCACCAGCGGATGCTTGGCCTTGAGCTGCCAAAAGATAAAAGCTGGGATGCAGAGGAGGCCAATGACGAGCGGTGCGATGACGTGTGCGGTGCGCCATTGTGTCGACACACCACCCGCGATCGTCAGGGGGACGAGGATGAGGGCGAAGACGGCGATGAGCAGGATGACGCCAATCACGTCGAGTTGCCAAAAAAGTTCAATGGCCAATCTCCTGGCTCCGAGCAACTCATATGGGGACTTGTACTTGTCCAAGACGCCCTGCTTGCGCGCGCGACGGCCGACAACGAAGAGCGTGATCATGAGTGGCAGCGCACACGCCGGATAGATGATGCACCACATGCCGATGCCCCATTTCCACGTGGTATGGCCCAGGACGGCCGCGGTAATATTGCCGCTGACCCAGGTGTTGATGATGAAGGGAAGCGCCGGGATGTAACTGAAGAACAATCGCGAGCGCAAAGATGTCACATCGGCGATGATGACCTCGACCAGCAGGATGACCGAGGTGTAGCCAATTTGATACAGCACAGAGCCGCCGGCGAATGCTTGGACACTGGTTGAGCAGGCTTCGATAATCGTTCCCAGCACGTAAAACACCACGCTGACGAAGACGAGTTCCAGACGGCCAAAGACGTCGGCGATTTTGGCCGCCGTCGGTTGCGCGGCCGCGGCAATGACGGATCGCAGGACATTGATGGTCGCCAGGAGAGAATGGTGCGAGTAGGATGCGGTCGCGGTCGTCTGATACGTGTAGCGGATGGTGCCATCCAGACCATAGGCATAGGCGATCAAGAACACGCCGATGAAAAGAAAGACTCGATCAGTCATGGTGAAGACGTGGGAGATGGCCTCAATGCGCGCCACACCAGGCGACTTTGCCCCCAGGAGGGATCCGCGCCGATCGGCGGTGGGAAGATTGGCCACGCCCGTCTCGGTCTTTTCGATTCCAGTTTTGGAGACATCCTCCGGAAGGTCATCTCCCTTGGGACGAGACTCTTCGTAGGACGACATGGCGTCGTGGCGGATGTTGATTAATTTGATGGACGTCGGCAAGCAAGCAGGATCACGTGAATGAAATCCTCAACAGGAGCCAATTTTCGACCTCTTGCAAATCAACTTTTGCTGGCCTTCTGGCTGTGCACCGCTGCTGGAGATAGACTTCGTGCAGAAGCCGCAGAATCAGTCCTCTTATCAGAGGCCTATCCCCTGGCCGAGTGACAAGCACTACCACCCTACCCCGGTCGTCCATCGCAGAGAAGAGCAAGATAAAAATTTCGGCGGAGAATGCTAAGGCTAGAGGCGAGACATCTGCGAGGACTTACAGTCCGAGCTCGCACGCACTGACCGAACCTGCTGGATGACAGCACCTTGGAGGTGGGTTGGTAGTGTGGGTGTGATGCGGGATTGGTGGAAGAATGCCATGCAGTAATCTTATCTTATCCCATTGAGCATCTGATCTGATAATTTTTTGTCATTTTCCGACCGCTAAGCCGGCAGTTCCTTGGCGCCAAAGCCAACATCTCACGCCAGTGGTCAGAGTCTGTGCAACCAAGGCGGAGATAGAGGAATACCAACCGACATCGGTTAGGCGTTCAAGTTTGGGGGCTCCTGGGTTGTATCGATGATCCTTGCCTTTGGTCAAGATGGGGTCGGCGCTGCCGCGTGGCTGCTACATCACTTGGTCCAAGACGCGACAGGCTTTGACAGCTGTTGCAACGTGCCACGGCACGCATTCTCTGGCACCATCGATGCAGCCTCTCGTCGCCGCCAGCGTCACCAGTCCGCGGAAGTCATTGATGATGTCTTCGAGGAGCTCTTCTGCTCCGCCGTCTGCTGACCCCGAGTTGGCGGTACCGGCGGGGGCGGCGGTGGTGGAGGAGGATGTGTTGATGAGATGGACTCCAAAAGTGATCACTCCGTCCTCGTCCTTGGGACCGGCACGCTTGACCAGCAACCCACTCGCCATGGCTGGCCGGACTTCGATCATGTTTTGCGTCTGGTTGACTCCGTAGGGCAAGACCACGGCCCAGCTCTCTTCCAGCGGGTCTGCGAGGGTGAGATCACTCTCATTATTTGGATCAAAGCCATGCTCAGGAGGCGTCGCTGCGTTCACAATCGCGCTCCCTCCCGGAGTCGGAGTGGCCGGCACTAGCTGATCCGGCGACATGGTGCTTGCCTGAGGGGTGGATGCCGGCGTGCCGTTCATATTGCTCTGCTGGCTGAACAACCCCGCCTGACCTGATCTGAGCGGGCCTGACGGCGGCGAGATCTTCAGCAGCGGCTCCAGTTCGACGGACAACAGCACCGTGGGGCATGGTTGATGCATTGGGGATGCTCTGGTGCCGGCGGCCGCCAGCTGAAGCCATTCATCGACTTCCTCGGATTCAAACCAGCCTTGTCGAGCCACGACGAGACGCCACTGGCCCCGCTCTTTGCTCATGATGTCGTGGGAGAGCTCCCAAATATCCTTGAATATGTCTTTCCGGGGCCGCGTGCGGTCCGAGCTCTGAAAGCGGAGACAATAGCACATGGTCAGAGCGATGTGCCCCAGATTATCGGTCCAGACGGCTGATATCCATCGGTGATCGGGGCTCACGGCGTATGCCACATGAAGACAAGGTCTGTTCTTGGACAAGGGAGACGTGGCTGATGCCGCCAGGTGAAACGTGACCACGGTGTCTGACTTGGCCAGCATGACAGCCGATTCGCACAAGGCTAGTCTCCCGTGGGCTTCAGCAGGCGGCAAACGATTATAAACATCGATCGCCAGCTTGTTGTAGGCTGACTGGGGAGGCACCACCACCGTGTCGGCCGAGGCGACGAAACTGTGTGGAATGACTTGAAGCGCAATGTCTGTGCCGTTGTGCTGGCCGGGTAGCGATTTCCGAAAGGACTCGAACAGTGTGTAGAAAGCGCTGCACATCCCGAGACACGATGCCGACGTTGTCCCGGAAGCAATCATGTACACCACCACGCTTCCGTGGAGACCTGATGCCGACGCCATTGCCTTTCCGAGCCTTTCACAGGTGCGGTCCAGGTCGGGGGTGAGCGAATCGTCGGCACTCCAAGAAACGAGACCGTCATTGGTGAGTCCGGCAATACGACCAGCAACATGGGTGCCCAGAGCGCAAGCCGTATACGCATCAGCTATCCGCTGCAGAAAGTTGGAACTGCCCGCCGAGAGATTACTTCCCGCCGGGTGAATGCAGAAAGATGTGACGTCTTTACACGGCCCTTTGGGCTGCAGGTTCAACGTCTCCCAAAACGGCAAGATAGATATCGACGCCGTCAAAGGCTGGTCCGCACGGCGCAGAGATATTTGGGCGGGAATAATCTTCGATATTCTCCCTTGGCTTTTTGCATTGCTGCTTGCGTGTCGGGTGCTGATGAGCTGGGACAGGCTGGCAAAACTGGCCGTCGTGTTGATTCCGCTGAGGTCGGCAGTGACTTCCAGGCCATGAGGAGCCCCATGCCGTTGCAAAACCAGGACGTCTTCGTTCTGCAACAAAGACGTTTGGGTCATTTGATCCACGAGCACTTGAGCGAGGACAGGAAGTTTCTCTGCGGGAATAGAATCCATGCCCTTTGACTTTTCCATAAGACTAAAGTCTCGTATGGATGGCACCTCTGTCCCATTCGGCTTCAAGAGAGCCAAAAGTTGTGCGAGTTCGTTTCGGATTCGTTCCACGTCCATTTCCGCATGGTCACCGGCCTCCTTTGGCGGTTCTGGTGTGTATTCCGTCCACGGCCTGGCGAGAGGGTCATTACGAGGCGCCAAATCGTCCACCTCAAGTGCCATGCTTCCGGTGTCGGAGGAGCTGCCACTGTCGGAGGATCGCGATGGTGTTTGCTGGCGTCCATGGTCGAACGCCGACTTTCTTGCATATCTCGCCGTGAGTGGCTTCGGGTCAAACCAGAACTGTCCATTTGCCGCATATTTGCTCTCCCAACTGACAGCAGGTGCTTCTGGGCGAACGCCTTCGTATCTGCTCGAGCTGTGGCGGTCAATGCTATGGCTGCTTCTGAGCGGGTCCGGTCCCCCTTGGTGCGATACCACGGAAGCAGAGCCTGCCCCTGGAACCTCCTGGGGTTCACGAGCACGGGCGCTCTCTGCAGGGACCATGCCTGCGCCGGTCGACAGAGAAGCATCCCCTGACGTCTTTTCCTGGTGACCCAATTTGTCGTCCAAGTCTTGTTGGGATTGAGAGACCGAGTCCGGACCTTGGCGACTTGTCGCCTCCTCACGCTCTCGGCCGTTGGTTGATGGCTCTATTGGAAGATCTGTGATGGACATATCGGCGCTGTGTCGCTCCTCGACCTCTTTGGACTCGGTGGCTTTGGTCTGTTTGAGGTCGAAGTCAGGCTGATCAAAAAAATCCCAATTCGGTTCCTCGCCGGCTCCTTCTTGGCCAAAATTGTCGTCCGGCATTTCCTCAAACAAATCTTCGTCGTAAAACCCGGAACCGACGCCACTCGCCTGTGCTTCGACTTCGCCAAAGTCCGGCATTTCACTGTCTTTTCCTGGGACCGTGTCCACACCGGGACGAATAACGTTGGCAGGCGTCATGCCAACTCCATCGATCGATGACATCCCGGGAGTCGGATGGGTCATGACCACATCAGGAGGAGTGGGATAGATGGCCTGACTGCTGGCGGGAAAGGCCGGAGGGCCAAAGGGTTGAAAATGTTCGGGATCGTCAAAAGCTCCATCTTCTCCAAAGAGAGGTTCGTCGTCGTCGGACCCCTCGTGCTTTTCTTCATCGTCCGCCTCGGCCGCCCGGTCAGAGGCGCCCATCATCCAATCTTCGACGAACTGAAGAGGATCTTCGTCACGTGATTGGCACTGGTCCTGGTCTTGCTCCACTTCCCTTTCCTCAAGGCAGAAACAGAGATCAGCAGGCCAAAAGACAGATTTCCAAATGAGCGATCTCGAGACGGTGGGGTTGGATTTCGTGGAGGCTTTGGAACTGCCCGATTGGCCGTCATCCTCTAGTACCGGGATCTCCACCTCAATCCAGGTACTTTGTTGTACGTCGTAAGCGGGATTATTCATCTGGTCTTTCAGCCACGCGGGCAGCATTTCCTTGCAGATATCCTTCCTCACATCCGATAATGTCGTGTTAGACTTCAGCGCGCTGGATGGCGTTTCAGAAACGCCTGTGGCAACTCTGGCGATTTGCCCAACCGGGGCCAAATAGACCGTCATCGGTCCCAAGGTTTCAGAATGCTCTCGCAATAGCGGTGGTGCGACGTCGGCCATGAGGTTGAATCGGAGGTCATTGTTGCTCGCGATGGTGAGGATTATATGGCCACTTAGGATGACCTGTAAATCGACTCGGAAGAGAAACCACGTCTTCATATCGTGGAGGGCTTCGGTGTCAGCGGAACATGCTCGACCTTCGACCAAATACAATCGTGGTCCAATAGACTGAATCCTGGTGTCGAGACTGGGCGAAAGTTTGATGCTCGACATGACGGCAGTGATGAACAGCCGATAAAGTCGAGCATTTTCAGGCTTCAGCAAGTCGGGCACCCGAGTGGCGGTTTTGTAAGCGATGGTACATGCGTTACTCCTCAGGATGAAGCCGAATTTATTCAGCAGGGTCCGTTGATCCTTGACCACGTCGACCTTCTTGTAGAAGGTGATAAGCTGAAGGGCATCAAGATCCAATGCGGCGAGGATCGACGCTTGTCGAAACTGCCTCTCGGTATTCTTGAGGCGAGCAACACTACTCTCCACTGACGGAGACACGACAGACCCGCCATTGGTCGGTGGCGTCGCGACAGTACACACAATGTATGCCACTTCGCTGAAATCGTTCTAACGTGGGGCTTAGCTTGGTCTCAGTCGGTAGGAGCATGGGCGTGTACCAGAATATATGTGTTGGTGGTACAGTTGCGCGGGAACTCGATGGTCGCCGTCATTGTTCAGCCGTTAGGAGGCAGTTTCACTAAGCGCTCCGAGAAGCGCTGGAGAAGAGCTTGAGAAATAACTAATTGCATGGCACGCTGGTCAACCAACAGACACGAGCACGGCGAATGCAATGGAGGATGTGTGAAAAACTTGGAGTCTCTCGTGCCTGGCGGTGACAAGCGGGGTTGCTCGGGTCAAATTGGTCTCGTCGAATGAAGCCAAATTGACATTAAGCAGCTGGAATTATCAAGATGAAAGGATGTGTTTGTAATGAAAAGAATGAAGCATGGGCTGTTGGCACTCGTTCAACTGTGGCAGAGATCGCAAAGCTTTGGGACCTTTCAGCCTTATAACGCTAGACCTCTTATGGCATGGCGGCGAGAAATCTTGGCGGCCACTGGTTCAGAAAGTTTCTACATTTCCCTCTGGAGTGCCGCCAGGTATGTTCAGGAATCAAATTTAACACGCACCGGCACTGATGGGAATAGGTTCCCGATCGAATCCGTATCCTCGCCGTCTGGTCTCCTTCATTTCCATGCGCCGCGGCGGCTGACCATGAAACTCACCAATAGCGCGGTCCCTGTGTATACCGTCTCCGGTTCTTCCACGTCGCGAAATCTTCCCGACTGGCTCTCCCAGAGGCAGAAGCGGAAGAAGGATCCTGAATATGACAACCGCGTTGAACTGCTGCAAGACTTCGAGTTTGAGGAGGCCAGTCAGTGCATCCGCATCAGCGAAGATGGCGAATGGGTCATGAGCACCGGCACTTATAAGCCACAAATTCATACTCATTATCTGCCCAATCTGTCGCTGTCATGGGCCAGACATACAGATACATTGAACAAGACCTTTTTAATATTATCCTCGGACTACTCGAAGACCGTTCACCTTCAGGAAGATCGCTCCATCGAATTTCACACGCCCGGTGGGTGCCACCACTCATTACGAATACCACGATATGGTCGCGACCTTGCCTACGACAAAACGAACACCGAATTGCTTGTCCCCTCGGTGGGCGTCAATGCCAATGGCATGGGCGAGGTCTTCAGGATCAACCTGGAGCTGGGTCGGTTCATGAACGAGTTCGAAGTCGATGTGGGAGGAGACGACTTGACGTCGGCAGGAGGGGGAGCATTACAAGGGGGCATCCGAGCCGGTAGCGTCAATGTCGCCTCCATCGCCGAAGGCAGCCATAACCTCTTTGCATTTGGCACTTCGCTGGGCACCGTCGAATACTGGGATCCTCGATCCCGAGCTCGAGTGGCCACCCTGGCGATGCCGTCGGACTACGAGGGCCGGCCCGAAGTCACGGCACTCGACTTTCACCGCTCAGGCATCACCACCGCCGTTGGGACGTCCACTGGTCTGATATACCTGTACGACCTTCGCTCGCCGGTGCCGACCCTGAAGAAGGACCAAGGCTATGGTTACCCCATTCAGCATGTTGAGTTCCTCACCTTCTCCAGCTCTACTCGCGCTGCAACCTCAGACCCTCGAGTGCTCTCGGCAGACAAGCGAATTCTGAAGATCTGGGATCAAAGAGACGGTGCCCCGTGGACCTCCGTGGAGCCCGCGGTTGACATCAACTGCGTCGCATGGTGCAAAGACAGCGGCATGTTCTTGACCGCGAACGAAGGACGACAACAGCATGCCTTTTTGATCCCTCAGCTCGGGCCGGCGCCTAAATGGTGCGCCTTTCTCGACAACGTCGTCGAAGAAATGACCGACGACCCGAACGACCCACACTCCTTCTCCAGCCGGAAGGTCGGCGAGGTGTACGACAACTACAAGTTCCTCACCCTGCCGCAGTTGCGCACGCTCAATCTCGACCACTTGGTCGGCAAGACAAATCTGCTGAGACCGTACATGCACGGCTTCTTCGTTGCCCAAGGACTCTATGAGGAGGCAAGGCTGATCACCAACCCGTCCAGCTGGCAGGAAGCACGCTCGAAACGGATCCAAGAGAAGATCGACAAGGAGCGCGAAAGCAGAATTCGTGGCAAGAAGAAGATCACGGCCAAGGTCAACCGGAAGTTGGTTGAACGCATTCTGGAGCGAGAAGAAAAGAACGAGCGACGACGTGCTCAGCGTGTTCTGGCTCAAGGCGGCGACGACAACGCTACCACCGACACGGCGCAGACAGACAATGCTCAAGCAGCGCCGGAGGAGAGAGGTCTTTTGGCCGATTCTCGATTCGCCCGCTTGTTCCAAGACGAGGATTTCGCCGTGGATGAGACCTCGAGGGAGTTCCAGCAGCTCAATCCCAGCACCACGGTTGTGCCTTTGTCAAATCTCGATCGGGAAAAAGGCCTCACCGCCGTCGAAGAGGAGGCCATGGATGAAACGCCCCGGCCCAGTGACGATGAGGACACGAGCGAAGAGGACGAATATGCCCGGTCGAAACCGGCCGACCGTATATCGACTGCAGACTATAAACGTCGTCCACGCAGCAAGAAGCAGAACAAGCGCGCGAAACAACCGCAGATGCACGTGTCGTCATCCACGACGTCCAAAAAGACCGCTCGGCCGGCGCATGATCGTTCATTCGGTTCCATGGTCGAACATCTGAGACCGACAGAGCGGCATAAACGCAGCGGCGCCGGTGGCGGCGTTTTCGGTGAGAAAGTGATTACTTTTGAGCCGACCAAGAAGTCGAAAGCTCCAGTCAACGGTGCTGGATACGACTCTCCTGGCCTGTCTCGGTCCAAGGATCGAAGGAGTGCTTCCGGGAACACCTTCCGACGAATGTAACGTGCACGATGGGATTAGAATGGATTACCAGCGTCGGCGTTTTGGACTACATCTCTGGGAGGAGAGCTGTGTTATCTGATTCCCGGCTTGATATGTCTGGCCGCAATTTCAATGTGAATAAAAGGGGTCTGTCTTTCTACAGCGGAATTAATCAAATTACGATGAGGACCAGACAAGCTGGCAAAAGACTACATCTCTGGACTTTCTGGGCGGACTACTAGCGGTGGTGCTGAAGGAATGATGTGTTGAGGAGCTTGACGAGCGTGTGAGAGAAAGTGGATTAAAGCCTGGATCGCAGCCTGGATCGCTTTGTGTGAAGCCGGGCTGAATCGAGTCCTACTTTAATATCTGGGACTTCGTGTAGTATCACCAGAGAGATCCAATAATCGTCAGTGAACTCATCTTCCCATGCTCTGGATGCCAGATCTGACTATGGTGTCTAGAGACCGTGTGAGGGTCATCACGAATCCCTAGGGCTAGGAGCAGAGAATGAATTAGATTCTCACTATCCACCCAAATGAAGGCCGGTCACGTGTCAATGGCAGTGATGGTCAAATATAGGCAATCTAGGCAATCTAGGCAATCCCACACTGATCTTGGCACAAGATGCTCCGTTTCAGCCTGCTTGAAACTTTCATCTCTCCAGTCCGAAGGCTCGAGTGAGCACTTGTCAGCTTTTTGCTTCCGAACCTCTCAGTGCGGCAAGTCATCTTCCACACCTTCGTCATGGAACTACCGGCTCTTCCAGGTTTGTCGGATCAGGAATCGACCATGGTGCGGCAGGTTTATGAATTTACTCGGCTCTTCTTTCAAGATCCACGGTTCGATGCGTCCCATGACTTCGACCACGTTTTGCGAGTAACAAATAACGCAATCTCCATCCTCCAGCAGGAACAACATAGCCGTCAATCATGCTCCCTGCCAGATCTGGATACTTTGACTGTCGTCCTCGGGGCATTGCTCCACGACGTCGAGGACAAGAAATATTTCCAAGCTTCAGCAGTTCCAGTGCGCCATGTTAGAAAAGCGCTGCTCGAAGTAGGCATGTCCGAATCACAGGCCGCCAGGATCCAGGACCTTGTTGAAGGGGTGTCGTACTCTTCAGAGGTGAAAGACCCTCGGCATGTCCAAGACGTCATCCAAGCAATCCCAGAACTCGCCGTCGTTCAGGATGCGGACCGCCTTGATGCCATTGGAGCGATTGGAATCGGACGCTGTTTTGCGTTCGGCGGCGCTAGACGCACAAGGAGCCTCGGCGATTCCATCGAGCATTTCGAGGACAAGCTCTTGAAGCTCGAAGGGATGATGAAGACCCAGACTGGAAAGAAGATGGCCGCAGAGCGGTCGAGACGAATACGCGAATTTATGTCGTGGTGGCAAGACGAGGTCAGGTCCAGCACTTCGTGAAGCTTCCAGCTCCACAGTCCATGAACGGTTCATCGGATGTGAAACCACCTCTCAATCGCTGGACGCCACACTCGGATCGATGTGGAGACTGGAACCACTCTCGCCAATCGAGGATTCGACTTCCAAGGCTGGAAAAAGGGAGCTGATGCAGGCCACGAGCGGAAGCAGCCCGCGTTCTTCAAGTCTCTTCTGCTTCACCAGGCTCACCGAGTTCTTCTCCAGCATCGTCGATTGGATTCTTTTTCTCCTCTCCCACGGAATGTGGCGGTATGGCTGCCGAACCAGCCCTTGGAGGTGGAGCTATCGGTGTCCCCTTCCTGGATGGCACATGGTCCTGCTCGGCGCTCTTTTTCTGTCCCTCGGAAAAGATGTCTTCGAAGCCATTATTGGGCGATGTGGCACCGTGGTGTCTCCCTTTTCTTGTCCTTGAAGGACCACTGGAAGTATTCCCGGGTGGTGGAGCCTTCGGATTCATCATCGGAGGCGGAGGCACACTCGGGTTTACCATTGGCGGAGGAGACAGAACTTGTGCTGGTGCGGGTTGGAAGGCGTTTGTGTCGGTCGGGTTGAATGTATCTCCCCCACTCTTCTTGTCGGCGTCGAAGAGATTCTCACCCGGCTCTTGCATTTCCTCCCCTAATCCGACAGGGAGCCGATGTAGAGCACCAAACCCCAGTACAGCACCTAATGCTCCTTCTCCGCCCCAGCCCCTTCGCGGTACGAGCTCCACCTCTCTGACGACATCGAATTCAGAGTTGTACACCCAGAGCACTAGACTCCGGTTGAGATGGTCCTCCACCAGTTCGCCCAGTGCTGCTTCTCCTCTTAGGGTGCCACTTGGAGACCCTAGAATGTAGTCGCTATGCGGTAATAAGCCGGCTTGATACGCAGGTGAAAGCGGCGACGGTATACTGAGGACGTGCCAAATGTTCTGTGTCGAGTTTAACGGGGCAGGTTGGAGACTCAACCCAAGGGTTTGAGGACTGGGCGGGACGGCAATCTCAAGGGAATGTGTTCGTTGTCCCTAGGTATGGAGCCTATCAGCCATACTTGTCTCCATTAATCCTGCATCGTACCTACCTTAGCACTCCAAAGGTCCAGCGAGCAATAGCCCCCAGCGCAGTTGTGGAGTTCGGTGGTAAACAGATTCGGATCCGAAGTCTCCTACAGCCATGTCAGGAGCAGCCAGAGACAGAAGAACTTATCCCCACTATAAAATGGCCGTTGATGCCAATCACGAAATCAAACCACGGCTCGAGCGGGAGTTCCTTGTTGCTGTTTCGCAGCACCTGGAAGCCATACGGACTGTCGCCTGGCCTTTGGTTTGGTTGAGAAACTGGATCAGCGTCAAGCCGACCTATGATGCGATTGAGAGCTCCAAACATAATGAACACAATCCAAGGCTTCACCTCTTCACCTCTTGGAAGTTATGGTTCAGTTGTGGTAAGCCGAAGACGCGAGGAAAGACGCGTCTTCAAAGGTCCTTGGCACCACATGACTAGTTGCGAGGGTGTTGAAATTTTGGACAGCCTGAGTGATACAGGCCATCAAACAGGTTCGTGTCCAAATATAGATTACAAATAATTGATGAACGGCAGATAAATGAGTATTTGTTCCACAGCAGATCAAGCTCTGATCCTGTCGTTTCAGCTTGTGGAGCATATCAAGATTTGCCATTGGCGCCTAAGACCACATGAAGACCCAATCTATTTTAGTCTATAAAATGACGGTTGAAGTTGAGTATACCCCAACGGAGAAGTTCTGCATGAGAGTCGTGAGCGAGTGTCTTCAGTGATGTAATTCTCACATCTCCTCTCGAATTCCAATATGCCTTTGAGACTGAATGTATACACAGCTTACCAGCTCTAGGGGCCATCCAAGATCAAGCTTGGGTAGAGATGGGGGTACACGAAGTGAAACAGCTTGTAAGCGCCGGCCCGCCCACACCCAACCATCATCCAAGTCCTAGTCGTACAAGCGAAGAAGTCTGACTTAGGCATCATGGTCTCAAATAATTTCCTTCTCCGCCTGTCCTACTGTCCCATATTTGGAGGACATGCTGTCAGTCCGGCCCCGATATCATGATATTATTGTGCTTGCAACTTGCCTCTTCAAACTTCCTCCAAACAGCAATGGTAAGAGAGGGGTAAGAGAGTGAAAATGGCGACAACCAAAAGGTTCCGGCGGTGGTTCCCGCACGTTATTCCTCTGCACAAATCACGGACTGGCCAGGATTCCTTCGACAATGAAGTCATTTCCACGAACACAAAAACCCAAGCCCGAGAGGGATCGACGATTGAGAATAGTCAAGGCCTATTACCGAAGACCTTGCCGCTGCCGAAGTCCCAATTCTGGTGGAGCCCAACCTTGTTCCATAGGAGTTTCCTTCTCACCATCGTTGGCACTTTCATCCTCTTATCGACCGGGCTCATTCTCCTATATTACTTGTCAAGCAAGCAAGATGGCCTGACCATGGTAACCGAGAATCACTTTCTCTGGACATATGGGCCAACTGTTATATTCACAGTTGTCGTCGCTGTCTGGCGTCAACTGGACTTCCACTGCAAGGTTCTGACGCCTTGGGCAGAATTGCGAAGGGGGAATGTCGAAGCATCACGCAGCATTTTACTGGACTACGTTTCTCCTCTACAAATAATCAGCCTCAGCCGTGCGCTTCATAAAGGCCACTTGGTTCCTGCCGTTACGGTCATCGGTTTCGTCATCCTAAAGCTCATTACTCTTACGTCGACAGGCCTCTTGACTGTCAGGTCTACTACTCTATCTAATGAAGATGCCAACCTCGTTAAGACGACAAGCCTAGATGGCAGCCTATATAACTCGTCCTCGAACTCTGGACTTTTCGATCCTTCTCTGGCGTATACAGCATATGCGGTCATGGCCAAAGGTCTTTCTTACGTGGAAGGGACAGATCCAGACTTGGTGTATGAACAATTCTCATTACCTCATAACGCTACTAGCACAAACACCGCAATTATAGCCGAGGTCAATGCGATCGTTCCAACATTCCACTGCGAGAGTGCTCCAGTGGCTATTAACCTTCAGCCAGCGAATACTACAGATCAGCATCCAGAAGATTCGCTCCAGCTGCTATTCCCAGAATGCACTCTACGCAACGGTGGCGCCGGCACGCCAGTCTTTGCGCTGAATCCGCGAGATTTTCGCTGTCCGCCCCGACAGTTAAGTCCCCTGATGCAGCAAATCGACTGTGTCAAGCAGACCACCACGGTCGGGCCGGAGAATTGGCAGCTTTTGACGCTTGCGGATTTCCGGTACCAACAGACTCTGGCTGACTCGGACGAACGAACTGCACTTGGGGCGAGTGTGCAGGCCACATCTTGGTCTACTGAAGTGCAGCAAGTCGTCGGGATTGCATGTCGATCTGGCTACACAATTGAGAAGGTCCGGGTTACCTATGAGCTGACTCGAAGTCCACCCTCCATTACCACGGAGCGTCTGGCTAATGGTAACATTTCGTTCCCCGGAAACTTCACAGAGTATGACCTAGGAACGCTCACCACCTCGGCATTGATGGCAGCGTCAGACATGTTCGGGAACTTGCTTGATAATGAAGCCGCAGAGGAATATCCTAACACTTTATTCAAGATGATGGCAGCTACGGAAGACAACAGTTATGAATCCTTACTAAATGAAACTGCCATGATGCATGCGGCGGAGATGGCTTTCCAACAAGTCGCAATTCAGTCAACAAGCAAGTACCTTCTGCGCCGTGGCAATTCGAGTTTACTGGGTACTATTGTCGATTCGGAGAACAGGTTGCATATTGATCCCGTATCTTTGTGGATCATGTTTTCAGGTTGCCTGTTAATGGTCCTAGTGGCTATATTCATCTGCTTCAGACTTCCTGGCCGAGTGGTCACTGTCGATCCCCAGACCTTAAGCAGCGCAGCCGCTATCCTTGCTCCAAGCCGCGACTTCCAACGTCTGCTAACGTCGAACGAAATAAGGGAAGCCCTTGGACATAACAAAGATCTTGATGAATACAGGTTTTCCTCTACACTCCGAGGCGGAGTCGAAGAGCACTTCGAATTCCAAATTGAAATCACTCGGCAAGCAGAAAGACAAACCTCTGACGACGACACAGAGGACGGTCAAAGCCCTGAACACGTGAACAGCAAGTGGTGGCATCCACTGACCATCCGAAGGCCGGTACTTGCTGTGACCTTGGTTTTACCACCTTGTGTCCTGGTTGTCCTTGAGGTTCTGCAGCGTGTCTCGGAGAGGCAGGGTGGAATCATTTCCTTTGCAGATCAGGCAAGCACAACGACAACTATCTGTACAAGGTTCGCTCCAGCTTTGATTATGCTGCTCACTGCCACTTTAGTCAATTCTCTGGACTTCAATGTGTCCGTTCTGGCACCCTTCAACGCACTGCGATCGAGAGCTCTGCCAGCGGAGCAGAGTATCATGATTTCAGTCGTGGACAAAACACCACTTATAGCACTTTGGACGGCTCTCAAGTGCCGTTTTTGGGATGTGCTTTTCTCGACTTCTGCAGCTCTAATCGCCAGTGTCCTGACCATAGTGGTTTCAGGATTATATACAATCGACACGATCTCTTCATCACAGGAAGCCGTACTTGGACGTGCGGATTATTTCAACACGTCCTGGGCAAACAGCGCCATGAACGACAGTTCCGCTGCCGTGGTCTCGAGCCTGACTGAAAGCCTTGGGCTAGGGTATCCTCCATTCACATATGAAGAGCTCGCCCTGCCGTCTATCAAGTCTCGTCAATCACCTAGTACGTCCGATGCTAATAGCCAGGCATTGCTCAATGTTCAGCTGCCATCGCTCCGGGCATCTCTGTCCTGCGTTGCTCTCTCGTCTGAAATGGTCAACGCTTCCTCCAGCTACAACCCAAGAATAGAGTCTGCGGGTGCGTCGGTCTTTGCGAGTATGCCTTTACCGGCAACATGTCCCTACGGTGGCCCTGGAGGGAATTTGACCCGCCTTGACTTTAGCCAGTCATTCACCCTGCGAGGAAATACAAGTTACGTGGGAAAGCTACTCGACTTACATGTTGGACCATACGATCCGATTCAAGCAAGCAGCGCAGGCGAATTATCACCAAGTGAACAAAAGGATAATCCTCCAGGATGCCCATCCTTAGCATTCATCTACGGATATGCAGATGCGAACGATCCCGCACAAACATCTATCACAACCCTGGTTTGTTACCAGCTCATCAATCAGATCCAAGCCAATGTCACTTTCACCTGGCCGGATCTGTCGATCCCTCCGTCACGGCCCCCTGTGCCGGACGAGTCGTCATTGGCTCCTGTATACAGCGGTCCGAACCGCGAAACCACATTCCAATATCGGCTACAGCTGCATATGGACAATGAATTCTCGTCCTTCAACCAAACAACCGCAAACGCTTCCACCACGTCCGGTAGCCTGCCCTCACTGGACAATTTCTTTCAGGGAGTTCTATTTGGTAGATATCCTGTCCCGGCCACCTCTCTTGCGACGACCGACCACAATCAAACCTCAATTTTTTACGCCATTCAAGGTCTCTACCGTCGATACATGGCGCAAGCAATATCGGGGAATATGCGCGTTCCTGTGCTCGACAGCAATGTCTCATCCATATCCGTATCCGACACCACCTCCTTTACCGGGGCCATCACAAACCCCTTTCATGCTTATCGCCTCCAACAGAATCCCACCACCAAACTTCTTCTGCAGCTCCAGCTCGGTGCTATTTTTGTCCTCTGCTCTCTGGCCGTCTATATGGCGCGATTACATCAGCACCATTGCCATCCTATTCTCCCTTATAACCCTTGCACGATCGTTGGTGTTGCTGCCCTCTTCGCCGGCAGCCGTACGTGCGATTTAGACTCTGTTACCGGCCGCAGCCTGATGCCGCAAGGCGTACAGAGTATGAATGAGCAAGAACTTGGGTTATTGTGGCGTGGGTGGCAATTCAAATTGGGATGGTGGGAAACTGAACTGGGAACGTTATGGTATGGGATTGATTCCGTCAAGGCGAGCAAGTCGATTTGATCAGAGCTAGACCTTCCCTTCTTCCTTGTTCTTCTCAGGACCTTGCTTCCTACGCTATCTACTCAGAGAGGGGAAAAAAGCAACTGCTGTAACTCCAACTACAACTACTTTAACTGGAGTGAAGGGTACCGGCAATCGTATGGTCGAGACAAATCCGCCATACCTCATGACGTAAAACACGCCAATTGCCATTTGCCGGTACAACAATACAGCAGCTGACAGTCAAGGTGAAACTTGGGAAAGGCTCAAATCGGCTGGTTGCACGATTGCAGCTTTCGGACCGCAGATCGATGTTATACACTATTTTCCGTAGAGCAGATGACGCTCCAATGACAGATAGCATGTCGTTGAGCTCGTTCAGTCATGGCATCGCTTGACTCGATAATTTTCCTCTAGTTTTTAATCCCCTAGAATCGTTCACTCAAGAATGTACAGTAGAGACACTGATGGTCATAAACGCCTCCATGTCCCGTCTTGATCATGAGGGCAAAGATAGCGCCTATAACCATGGTTGAAATCCAACCAGCCCTGATGTGTTTTCTAACTTGAAACATAAGCGGTGCCAACTGGGCTGGAAACCGAGTTTCCGCTGAGCAAGATACCGTCACTGCACATAAAATAGGCATAGCGTTCAACAGCCGACTGCGAATCAAGCCATGGGAGAGCCTGGTCCAAGAATGAGGCGACCTCGTCATCGGAGCCTGACGCGCCAAATTCGGTGAGCCAAACTTTGTCGACGCCGTTGTTGTTGGCAGTGGTGATGATGTCTTGCACCTGTGATTGGAGAGAAGCGAAGTCAGTCGCTGAGCCGTACCAATGGAAGGCCACGAAGTTGACCTTGCACTCTCCGTTGCAAGCGTCAAAGAACTGCTGAAGCCACGTAGTACCCATTGGTGGGTTGGATCCAACTCCATTCGTGACCGCCGGGGATCCGATTTGGGCTTGGCCTGCCAAAGGATTCATGTACGTAATGTGGTTTGTGGCGGCGGTTGACGGATCGATGTTCGACTGTGTGCTGAGATCGGGTTCGTTGAATGAAAGGAGGTGGCTAGAGCCACTGGAAATCGCACTGGCTGCCGCACTGGCCCAGCCAGACGTCGAACCCAGGCCCCAGAGCATAGGAACATATTCAACACCGGACACGAGTGTGCCGCCGGCACTTGCTGCCCAATTGTATGCCCAGGTCATGCCCGTGCCGGAGAAAGCGTCGGTCAAAGATGCGGTATTGTAGGACAATCCCTTCTTTCCACTAGACCCACCCGTGCTAGGGGTGGAGCTGGACGCTGGAGCGGATGACGTCGCCGGGCTGCTGGATGCAGCACTAGAAGCTGCTTGCGATGTTGTAACAGTAGCCAAGGTTGTCGGCACAACCGACTGGACAGACGAAAAGCCGGCAGCGGAAGAGGCACCGCCACCGAAACTGAAGCTATAAGAAGGAGCTCCAAAGAAAGCTCCGGCGCTGACTGTTGGTACACTGGTGAAACTGACGCTCGACCCTGGAACTTCCAGATCTTCGACAGAGGTGCCGCTAACGCTGGGTGCGGCGGACGCAAGGCTGGTTGACGAAACGGAAGTATATACAGCATTGGTGTCCGAAGACGTTTGCGTGCTGTCTTCAAAAAAACCCCCAGCACTGGCGAAACTCCCAGCGTCGCTAGCGGCTGTGACGGTTGTAAACTCGGTGGACGTCGAGGTAAGAGTAATTGTCAAGCTGGATGTGCACGTTGACGAAGTGCTGGCAGCAGCAGCAACCTCGCCAGCGGCGGAAGCGACGGCAGCGACGGCAGCCGGGCTGCTCAAGGACGAACCGGACGACGCCGGGAGGGGGAGCACCGTCACGGTCAAGACAGCAATAGAAGAATCCGGAGAGCCAGCTCCAATGCCACTACTGTTGGTGCTGCTCGTAGCGTTGCTGGCAAAGATGCCGCCAGTCGGGTTCGCCGCTACTCCCGTTCCTTGACTGGGACCATGATGGAAGTGCTGATGTCGTTGAGGGTGAGCCAGGGCTGCCGTGGACAGGGCTAGGAGGACGACGCTCTTGGACACCATGTTGGTTTGAGATCCGATTTGGCGATTGGTGATGCTTTGGTGGTGATCGCGGGGGTTCTCGAGTTTCTGTCTGACCCCTGCCGGAGGAGTTGTGGCGAAGCAACAATGAATCAGATAAGGAACGAATCCACGAGCTTCAGCTCAAGTGATCGGCACGGAATTTGCTCGTAGGGCTTGCCTTCGAGGGTACCGTAAGAACTGAAAAGAGAGACGAAGTGCGTTGTGTCGCACAAACGTGTCAAGGGGACAAGAAAGGGAAGGTGAGCTGTGGAAGACAAGAATCGACAAACGACAAGCGAGGAGACGGAAACAGAGATATACCTAGGGGATGGGGGAGGGGGTTGTAGGTGGGTGGTGGCCATCGCGAATGGGACAGGAGATCGTTGGCATGTTTCATGGTGGATGCCGTGCTCCCAGGAATCCCATAGTCCATAGACAAATGGTGGAGTTGGCTGGCTGGCCCAAGGGCACAAGAGTCAGGAGGCGGCCGTTATGGTCGTGTCATTTCAATCGTGCTGAGAGGAGAGGACGGGAGGATGGGGAGGGAGAGAGTGGTAACTTACGGGTTAGAAAGTAGGCTGACTGGCTGCAGCAGGGCAACCATAGCCGGATCCACGACCTGATGGATCCCAGTAAAGGCCCCGATTCGGCGGCATAGCCAGGAGCAAGTTCGGCTGACAAAGTTTGACAAGGCGCCCAGATGTAGTCGAGTCGGAAGACATAGACTGACTGCTTGGTAGTGGGTACAAAAAGGGGAAAAATTGAGGCGCTTGGCAGGTGGCCATATGCAGCCTCTGTCACAGCTTGCGTCTGCCGGTCCAGTCACATTGTCAGCTTGGTCCTGAAACAGACCGCCGAAGACCGGGCTGGTGGGACAGGGGTCAACGGGTGCCTGACGATCTTTGCCTGCTAGTCAGGAACTGAACTTTGTTCCTCTTCAGTTCTGCGTCGGACTCCATCGACATAGGGGAGGATGGCAGCGGGCATGACCTGTTGTTATCCGCAAGAGCACCTACTCCCTCACCAGGCACGTCGACGGCGAAGAAAGAACAGAGAGTGAGCTGGAGAGGCAACTGACGAGCACAGCATCATCCGCAACAGCATTATCGTCATCAGCTCTGACCACGCCGCCAGCCACCTGATAGACACGTCAACAGCGTGCGTGGCAAATGGCCCCGGTTCTGGTCTGTGGTGCCCATGGGTCCAAGCCCACACTCGGTCAACTTTGAAAACTCACCAAGTCAATTCAAGGAATGAAAAATACGCCCACCCCATTCTCCCCCCCAGCGACGATCGTACACAGCGGACACAGCGGACACAGCGGACGAGGATATGTTTGCCCACCCGCCCACTTCTCCTCCGTGTAACGTTGCACCTTACCCATGCGGCCATCCTCCATCAGGATCATCGCACGTAGTGCATGCAAGGCTGCCGCAAGCTGAGTCGCTGTCTCAACCAACTTAAGCAGGTGCGTGGCCCTGCCGACAACGCCTCCGCACATGCTGTGGAAAAGCAGGTGGAGCTGGCAAGTTTCTCGGAGTACATTTAGATCTTATCGGTAGATCGATTTCCTGCTATGTTTTCTCCTTCCGACCTTCTACCACCCTCATCACATCACTCACATTGTTCTTGTCCCCCTTGCGCTTCTTGGGCCCCCGCTTCCTACCAGACTTCTTTCCGCCCCCTGCGCCGTCATCATCCCAGATCGGCCCGTCTTCGTCATCCTCATCTCCAAAGCGGCTCTCACCAAATCCCAGATCCATGTCGGCGGCGTCTGCGCGGTCATTTGCTTTCAGCCGTTCCAATATTTGCTGTTGTCTGAGGGCGCGATCCGGATCCGCCTCGTCAAGGTCCGCTGCACCTGTGTGATTGGTGCTGGCACCATCCTGTCGTAAAGCTGCAGCTCGTTTCAACGCCGCCAGCAAGGTGGGATCTCGGGTGATGGGGTTTGTCTTGTCCGCAGCGGCTTCGTCGTCTTTGCTGCCGGTAGAAAAGTAGTTCCGTGGTTTATTTACAGCCGGGGAATCCTTCTCTTCGCGGTCTGGTGCTTGTCTGGGCACCTCGGCGTCCGAATTTTCCTCGCTCTCGATGCCGGCGAGGGGGTTGTAGTCTGTCCCGACGCCTTGGAAAATGTCATCGTCCTCCTCTTCGGCTGCTTGCTGCTCGAGCAAAGCCTTCTGCTTCGCCAGAAATTCTGCGGGAATCTCCATTCCCAGCGGCTGAGCTTTTGGCTCTGCCCTTGCACTGCCACCACCCTCACCCTTGGCCTTTGCATCATTCTCGTGGTCAATCCATCTCGTCTTTCTCTTGGTGGTTCCATCCTCGTTTGTAATCAAAAGCACTTCTCTCCGGCGGCCGTTGACCGTCTCAACAAATTTCTGTTTCCTGGGTTTCTCGACCGAGCTGACCTTTTTAAATTTGTCTCCCAGCACGGGTTCCGGTGCCACGGCCGGAGGCTGCTGGGCATTTCGGCTTTCCTTTAGCCTCCGAAGTATTTCGTCTCTCGTGATGACCGGCGCCTTGCTCGGCTGTTCTGAATCAACGGCGTCCTCGGGAGAAAGTCGTTTGGCGAGAGCGTGAACGTCCTGGTCGAGCACGTGGTCCAGCTCTTCGTCGACATCCACGGGGGCGTTTTCTCCTGCAGAATCCCGCTCTTGCGTGGCTGCCTTATGGACATCCTCACCACGTCTGACTCTCTCTAGCAACTTCCAATCCAGCCCTTTGACCAGATGTGTGCTGTGAAGGTCTCCGCCAACGCCGATCTCCTCCTTGAGTTTCTCAAAGGTGGTCTCATCGATCTGCTGTAACTTGAACTGTTCTTCCAGCGCCTTCAGCCGCTTTTCTTTGTCGTCCGCCGATCCTTCGTCTCCCGTTCGCCGTCGCTCCGTGCGGTCCTGATATCCCGGGGCAAGTTTGGTGCCTTTTGGCGCCGCACTCGACTTGAATTTCTTTCTCGCCGGTTGGCCATCGAGCTCTTGCCGGTGATCTGCCACTTGCCTTGCAAAGTCTTTGACAGCGTTGTGCCCGAGGACCGAACGAGGTGTCATCGGTATGGAAGGACGGGCGCGTGAGCCCAGTGCCGGCTTCGTGAATGCCGTCGAAGCAGGACTTCTCGATCCATGGCTGGACCCGTCACTTTGCAGGAGGCTGCGAAATTGCGCGTTGTCCATTGTACTGAATACTTGGAGTTAATCTGTATTTTGGTGGCAAGCACCATATTCCATGGACAACTGAAGCAGGATCACAGCTTGGTGGCTTCATGTCCAGAAAATGTTATCGATAGACGCCTTGGCAGGCGGCGCAAAGTTCCGGGCTAACTTCGGCATAACCAACCTGTAGCCTAGGTGTCATATTCAACTCATCCTGGGACACCGTGGTGATCACGAATCTTTTATTGCTGGGGTTGCGTTTGCTCTTCTTTTTGGGTGCAAAATGAGTAAGAAGAGGAAGCGCCAGGAGCCCAAGGATGCAGTCGATCAGAAAGTAGAGAAGCCGGGCCCGCAAGCCGACTTACCAGAAGGGGTCCATCACTATCAGACCATCGAGGAAGTGCCATGGGATGTCCAAAAGTAGGCCTTCCAATTTCGTGGGCCACTTTTGCCCACAGTGTGGTTGCTAATGGACCCAGATATTGGCATCAAGGCTATTCGATATTCTCAAAATATGATGATGGCATATGGATGACGGACGATGCCTGGTATGGTGTGACGCATGAGTCTGTTGCCAAGTACGAGCACATCCTTTAATCATACGAATATAAGCTCACGCGAAACAGCAAAATAGCTCAGCATGTGGGGGCTGCAGCGCCGAAAGACAGACAGATCATCGTCGACGTGTTTTGTGGAGTGGGCGGCAACACCATCGCATTTGCCTTATCTGGGAGATGGAAGAGAGTCTATGCCATCGAAAAAGACGCGGCGACCTTGGCATGTGCGAAGCACAATGCTGCCATCTACGGTGTTGCAGATCGCATTACCTGGTTTCAAGGTGACTGCTTTGAGATTCTCGGCGTCGACGAAGACCACCAGAAGAATGCGGTGGGCGCGTTGAAGACCATATTGAGTCAATATGGAGTCATCTTCGGCAGCCCACCGTGGGGAGGTCGGTCTCGTTTATCCCAGAGCTGTCTCAGGAGGCTGATTCAGAATAGGTCCTGGATACAGAAATGCCGAAGTCTTCAACCTCGAAACCATGGCGCCTTACTCCTTCAGCTACATCTACGAGAGACTCCGCAAAGTGACCCCGAATATGGTCTTGTATCTCCCGAGAACAAGCGATCTACGACAAATTGCCAGGAGTGTTGATGGTGGGAAAAAGGCGCAGATCATACACTATTGTACCAATGGCAGCAGCAGAGCGCTCTGTGCTTACCTCGGAGACTGGGCCATGCTGGACGTGTCAGCGGAGGGTGAATAAGTGAACCCGCGGAATTCAACTGAGAACCGCTTTGCTGTGTATATATCATGATACCCTTTGATATTCATAACGTCGTCATGATAGTGTGTACAATTATAGCCACAGGCATCCGATGAAATTCTGCTTGGAGAGTCTCTTGAAATGGCTGGGGTCAATCCACTATTGCGGACTTGATCACCCCATGTGAAGCGCCGCCTGCCAAGACCTTGCCACATGTGTCCGCGGCGCTTCTCCATCTTCCTGTATAGAACTCACTTGACCACTTGTTTACAGGTCTGCCCCAACGTCGACCTGGCATCCTACGCACAGCATCCTCCTTTACCGAGTAGTGAGATTAACAGCTGTTTTTTCGACACGATGCAGTAGCCTCAAATACGATAAAGGCGATGCGTTGGGACCGGGATTTGGACACCATTCCTGCGGGGTTTGTGCAGGCGACTTTCGGTCCATCTGACTTCACCGTCGATCGCGAGCATGGCGACAGACATTTATCAACAGGCGAATGGCCTGGACGGCCTCTTTGATGACGAAGATGCCGGAGATGATGGCGCCACCAGCACACCTCTGGACCAGAGCTTCGCGATGTCAGCCGAAGGCAACGACGAACTCAGCGCGTTGATGAGTGAAGCCGGTGGACAAGGCCTAAATTGGGACGAGCTGAATTCGAGGGAACTGGAACAGGGGGAAAAGGCGGAAGATGCAGTGGACTACGAAGACATTGGCGACGATGAGTCTCTGCCAGACGAGGAATCAACACAGGGAGGTCCCGGACAGGGGCCGACGGATTCACTGCCGGTCATCGAGGAGAACGCCATCGATGGCCTGGACTTCGACGAAGACGAATTGTTTGGCCCGTCCAGTCCCACGTTGCCTGCCCATGAACCACCGAGCTCGACGACACCCGCGAAGTCTGTGCCGAAGTCTGCGCAGGAAACCGACCGAGACTCGGACCTGGCATCAGAGCATGAGGAGGAAGGTGGGGCTGGCACCGGGGCCCAGGATATTTCCCTGCTACAGCCTGAACTGGATGGGGTGGAAGATGCTCAGTGGAGAACGCAGATGGCGTTATTCGCGCAATCTGGCAAGGGTTACATGCCCACGACGGAGGAAGAGAATCTCGAGGAATGGCTGAAGCTGGAATTTCCGACCTTCAAACGCGATGAAACTCCATTTTTCAACAAGCTCTTCCCTCCGAGACCGGTGAAATGGGTGGGTAAGACGCCCACGAAGCCCCCGAAGCCGATCCGTCCATCCAAGCTCAGTCTGGACATCGAACAAGATCAAAAGACCGTCTTCAACTCCACATCTGCGGCGGTGGTCCCGGAACCGCTTGACGGATTCGTTCGGCTGAATGTCTCGGCGGCCGTGAAAGAGGCAGAGGAGTCTTCCGAGGAGTCTGAGCTCGATGAACCCCTCCCCGGCGGTGTCACCATGCAGGATCTCGAGTTCATGTGCACCGACTTTGACACACTCTCTGGTGTGGAATCAACTGATGTTGATGAGGGCATTCAACCTCGGGTCGTCGACAGCGATGCCGAGATGTTCGGGTTTGATGATTTCGATGACTGGGAGCAGCCTCGCAAGAAGCGTCGCTTGGGACTGGATCCTCATGAGATAGTGGCCATTCACCAACTGGACATGCCCTCTTTCGACGATCCCGAGCGCCTCACGGCACGACTATCGGGAAAGGTCGTCCTTGACCTCAATGATCCGGAACTTCTGGTGGAGGAAGTTGATCTGGAGTCGTTGCGGGCCAAGACTCGATCTGGGGACAAGACTTCAGGAGTCAAGACGCTCAAGGATCGACTGCAACAACGTTTCAAGACATCGAACGATGCGGAATACGATTTGCTGAAACAAAACCATCAGCACAAGATCCGTGGTCAACTGACGAATATGAGTGTGGAACACTCGGTGCCGGCGATTAGGCTGCAATACCCATATTACCAGGTCAAATTGCCTCTACAAGAACTCCGAAATTACCACCGAAAGAGGATGCACTTTAAGCACGCCATTTTCTTCAACAAGCCCAATAAGATGAAGAGGAAGCATCTCAAAGGCCGTGCCGTCAAGGATGTGTATGCCTCGACCAAAGACCTCTCCATTGCCGATAACTCGTCGACGGTGCTGCTTGAGTACTCCGAAGAGCATCCCATCATGCTATCGCAAACGGGCATGGGCTCCAAAATTGTCAACTACTACAGGCGGCGGACCAAGGACGACACCTCCAGGCCAAAAGGCGACGTGGGAGAGACTTCGGTGCTGCTTCCGGAGGACAAATCGCCATTTTACATATTTGGCCATATTGAGCCCGGTGAGACCGTCACCGCCTTGTACAACTCCATGTACAGAGCGCCGATATTCCCGCAGGATCCCAAGTCTCAGGACTTTCTCGTCATCAGAGAGTCCACGGGTCAGAACGGCCAGGTGTATTACCTTCGCAATCTGGAAAACATCTACGTCGTCGGCCAAGAGCTTCCCTCCACCACCGTACCCGGGACTCACTCGCGGATGGTGACGACGGCGGCCAAGAACCGATTAAAGGCCATCTCGTTCCGCATTGCTCGTCGCAAGAAGAGCCATCGCATCCGGGTGGAGGACGTGACCCGGCACTTTCCCGACACGACCGACATGCAGAATCGCCAGAAAATGAAAGAGTTCATGGTCTTTTCGAAGGAACACAAGGAGTGGGAAATGAAGCCGGGGGAGCCTGTGCCCGATGAAGAAGCGATACAGGCCGTGCTCCGGCCGGAAGATATATGTCTGCTCGAGTCCATGCAAGTGGGCGCGCAATATCTGCAAGACGCGGGCTACGCCGACAACGACGACGACGACGATGACAAAGAGACTCAGACGGATAGCATCGAGCAGCAGCTGGCGCCTTGGAGAACGACGAAGAATTTCCTGCAGGCCACGCAAGGAAAAGCGATGCTCAAGTTGTATGGCGAAGGAGACCCATCCGGTCGAGGAGAAGCCTTCTCATTCATCAAGACGAGCATGAAAGGCGGTTTCAAAGCCATCGGCGGTTCCGCTCAAGACGCCATTACTCTGAAGAAGGAACTTGGTGGCCACAGCTACAATGTCGCACGCCAACAAAAGTCGTATGAGGAATCCATTCGCGCCATCTGGGACAAGCAGAAGGCGAGCCTCGGCTCCAAAATCGAACCTTCCGATCTTGACATGGAAGGCGACGTTGATGCTCAAGAGGACAAGTATCCGGAGCGGGCCAGCATCAGAGCCACACCCGTGTCCAGTGTGCACACTCCGGGGCCAGCGCGACGCCGGGATGACGAGACGGCGACTTCGTTTAGTAAGCGCAGTGTTACAAGCCAAACCCAGAGAGCGCTGAAGATCGTCCGCACTGTGTACAAGGACGGCGAAATGGTGGAGCAAGAACACATTGAAACCGATCCGGCCGTGATCAAACAATATATGAGAATCAAGGAGATGGAAGAGGCGCAGTCCACGAGGTGGGTGAGCTCACTAGGAAGATTCGGGTGTGATGCTAACGATGTGACAGTCTGACCGAAATCGTTCCCACCGGTGACCTCGAGTATGATGCGAGGCAGAGGAAACGGCAAGACACATCCCTCTTTACCACACCATTCCAGCATCATTCTAACGGTTGTATAGGATTGAGGAAGCACTGGCACGACTCGAAAAGAACGCAGCGAGAAGAAAACAACGTGACAAGACGAAGCAGGCACTGAGTGCGACTTCGCCTGGGGGGACCGCCATGTCTCCGGACGGCGACATCCCGAGCGGCAAACAGGCCCAGCCGACACAGCGCAAGTGTGCCAATTGCGGCCAAGTGGGCCATATCAAAACAAACAAAAAGTACGTTATGTGCCGCCATTGTTATTGTCCTCTTTTCCCGCAGGGTTGGATCCGTCGTGATGCAGGCACCGAGATTTGAGGATGTAAATGCCTTGACTTCGGCAGCCTGCCCTTGAAGAATGACGCAACGCCAGGCCGAGGTGTCCTCCGGTGAGACGGATCGACGAACCCTTTTTACTGGTTCCTTTTCTGTCCCCCCAGACAACCCGTTCTGGTGGTCATATAGTTCCCCCTCCACCCCCCTTCCGGCGCATTACCCTTTTTGAGCACGGGCTGACATGTATGACTTTGGCTCCTCCGAACAGACTTTGTCCTCTCCTCAACGGCACGATCAAGCAGGAAGATGGCTATAACAACGCGGCGTTTATGGGCGCCCCGCCGACGATGTCCTAGTCTGCAGATTCCTTCTCCCTAATTCACTCAACAAAACTGGGTCAGCAGGCCGTGGTTTTTGTATTTGCATCGCGTGGGTAAGGAGGGGCCTGCGGGACGGAATGGTTTGGGCTTCGGGCTGGGGTTATTCAGCATTTTCAGGAAGTGCGCTGCATACATGAATCAAACAGGGACGCAAGCGAGTATTCCAAAATAGCTAAAGACAATGGCAAGGGCGAAAATGGTATTGGCAGAAGGGGGTGTGATTCCAGTAAGGTGTGGTGAGGTGATGGTTCTATCTTCTGCTACCGCAGTCTGGTCTGTAGTTCAGCAGAACGGTAGCTGAGTCTGCTGCGGGTAAAACCGTGAAAACAATGAGAGCCCGCGTTTGGAGACTGCATGTATGAAATGTCATTTGAGTGTTGTATAATTACGATGTTACATATCAAGTAACCATAAAAATTGGCCTGGGCTCATGTTGCCATACCAACCATCGATCAATTGATTGACTGATTAGCTGGTTGACCCATGCATTGCCTGCCCAAAGAAGCCTTCCCCTTTCCATCTCCCTGCTATGCTGACGACCTCGATTTGAGACGAGCGAATCGAGTCCAATGCAGGGACGCCAAAAAGAAATCGAAAAGACTTTTGTTAATTACAATACACACAGCATAATGCAACAACTCAGAGACAGCGAGAACGCCATCACTCCAGGAAAATGATTGATGAAACTCTTGCTTGCTTGCGCAAGTCGCCCGCCATTCATTGTTGACATCCCACATCCCTCTATGCATAAGAAGAGAGGAAAAGGAAAGAAATACAGACCTTACAGTCGATTTGGTCTCGCACAACGTTCGTTGTTGTTGGATGTTGTTGATGACGACGGCCCCTTTTTCCTTTGGCCATGTGCTCTTTGGAAAGGAGACCGGCACGACCAAGATTGAGTGCTCAGACAGCTTATTTGATGGTCAAGCACTTGATGTCAAAGATCAGTTTGCTGTTGGGTGGGATTCCAGGTACGCCCTTGCTGCCGTAGGCGAGGTGGGCAGGAATCGTCAGCCTGCGTTCACCTCCGACCTGGATTCCCTGCATTCCAATATCCCAGCCTTTGATGACCTCCCCAGCACCGAGCTTGAAGCTGAACGGCTTGCCGGACTTGTTGCTGTCAAAGACCTTCCCGCTCTCGAGCTTTCCGATGTAACGCATCTCGAGCCGACTGCCTTTCTTTGCGGCCGGGCCCGTGCCAATCTTCCGATCGTCGACGGCCACGCCCTGAACGTCGCGGACGCCGAGTGATGGTTTCTTAGACTCGGCCTTGTTCTTGTCCTTGTCCGCTGCTGCCTTGTCGGCCTTGCTCGCTGCTGTCTTGTCGGCCTTGCTCGCCGCTGTCTTGTCGGCCTTGCTCGCCGGAGGTGTGCCGGATGGTGTGGGTCCCTGCTCGAGGTTCTTTGCGAACTGAACTTTCTTTTCCGAACCCGTGCCATTGACTTGGCCTTCTTTCTTGGCCTCCGCAGTTGGTTTGGCGTCGGCAGCCGTTGTGGGGACTGCTTCACCGTCGTTCTTCTTCAGCTTTTTCAAATTCTTCTTCTCTGCTTTGCTGAGCTTCTTAGGCTCTCCGTTCTCGACCGCTGAGGCGGGAGCATCTGCCTTTTTCAGAGACTTGGCCATAATGTCATCTAGATTTGCCTCTTCTTCGTCGGAGTCTTCGGCTGGGCGTTTATTCTTGCCTTTACCAGCAGTCTTGATGAGCTTCGGCGCCTCTTCATCGTCTGCGTGGACCTCGGTGATGCGAGGATCTGCGAGGCCGTCCAGCTCATCAGATTCTTCATCTTCGTCCTCATCGTCGTCATCTAGTGCATCAAGCTCGTATTCATCTGGCGACAGATCGTAGTCTTCCACGTCCTCATCATCCTCATCGTAGAGAGAGGCGTGACCATCGTCTTGCGGAATGACATAATTACCGGTGAGGTGAATCGTGTGCGTGCCAGAAACCTTGAAGAAGATCTTCTCACCTTCACCGACCACAAAGTCCAGTGGTTGTTGATAGTGCTTGAGGGCAATGTTAGCGCTGTCCTTTCAATGGGCTGGCAGTGGCAATACCTTCTCAGGATCAAGTGTGCAGAGAACAACCTCATCCAGCTCAACAGCCTCGTCCTCATCGTCGTCCTCACTCGACTCGTCCTCACCATCAACGGCCTTCCCCTTGCCTTTGGAGGGTCTCCCTTTCTTCTGCAGCTCCTCAATAGCCTTGACTATCCCCATCTTTTCTTTCAACGCTCGTTCTTCGTCGTCCTCGCCACCATCGTCGTCCTCGTCGTCTGCATCGTCATCATCGGCCATGTCCTCGTCGTCGTCTTCCTCAGCTACGAGGGCTTCCACCAGCTTCTGCAGCTTGGACTTCTTCCGACTGGGGCCACCGTTGACCTCCTCATCGTCGTCAGAAGACTCGTCCTCGTCCTCATCGTCGTCGTCATCGTCGTCTTCATCGTCCTCGTCAAGCAGGTGCTCTGGGACCCGGACAACCTTGAGCGTAGCACGCGGCGGTGTCTTGTCCTCAGGATCCTCCATCTCCGGTTCTGCAGTCGGATCGAGGGCGGCCATGGTCAAATGAAACTGTTCAAGCAGTGTCAGCTGAGGCAATCTAGCAGATCCACCCTCCAGAGAGACTCACCATGGCAGCAAATTCAGGGACTGCTGGAACCAAGATATCGCCTGGAGGCACCCTCATGGCGTAGACGGCCACAGGCTGAATGCCAGACATGACTGGTAAATGTTGTCTGCAATCGATTCTAGACAATTCTTGTGCACAATGCTCAATGCCGGCAGAAGGGCAGTGTTTGCAAGGTTGTGTGAAAGTAGCGGCAAGGTGCAGTTGGAGATTGGAGGCAAAAAGTTTCAGGCGCAATCCGAGCGGTGTCTTTTGGCTGCCTCAGAAACAAAAATCTTGGCCAGCCAGAAATTTTGGATTTATCGATTGTCGATCACTGCCATTTCTACTCTAGCTCCTGGTTGAACGCGGGTCTTGACGTGACCACGCGCATCCGAGTCGCCTCTGTCGACCAGGCTTCTGCCTTCAGAAGCATGACCGTGCCATTGCATCTAAGCCTCAGCCAGTTATGATCCTGGTGATAGCCCGCCATGGGCACCCGACTCGAGAAGACCTCGGCGGAGGTACGAAAGCGCATCGAGAGCCACACTTTCCACGATGAAGAGGGCGAGGAATACGAGGCGTCAAAGTTCGGTGGGTTTGGTGACTATATGCGAAGGAAGAAGATCAAGCTGCAGAATCTCGATGCAGAGATCCGGTTGCGGTCCACGGACAAGCCCCAAATTTTCGGCGGTGTGGTGGTCCACGTTAATGGCTATACCCAACCATCATTGAATGATCTGCACCATCTCGTCGTTAGCCATGGTGGAGGATTCCTACAATACCTCGATGGCAAGACCGTGGCCACGCACGTGGTCGCCAGTCAGTTGACACCAAAAAAGAAAGTTGAGTTCGCGCGGTACCGCATTGTGAAACCTGCATGGATCGTGGACAGCGTCAAGGCTGCGAGGCTGCTTCCGTGGGATACGTACCGAGTGGTCGACGAGGGTGTCACACAGAAGGTGCTGGGATTCGACAATGGGCACATTGTGAGCCAAGCAAATAGTCAACGTCAGGGCTATCGTGATCAATCCGAGACGAGTTGGTATACTCCGCACATACGACAGTACGCGCAGGATCTAGAGTCCAAACAACAGCGAGAGCGTCAACCTCATCACGAACAGGTCTGGGCTCTGCGTACAGGATCGGATGCCCAGGAACAACCGCCACAAGAGATTCTGGAAGACAAGGAGGATGTCGAAGGCCTGCGGCCACCGGTCTCGGAGCCGGCTATGTCGACCGCCGCTGGGGGTGATAGGGCTGGGCGGTCGGGACAAACATTGGCCTCTCCAGAAGCTGGCACAATGCAGCGTGCTCAGGAAGACGGTATGCCCCATACACCGAAAGAAACTCTCTTATACGAGCCCAGTCCAGAAGGCCATATCCTTCCCATTGAGCGATCGAAAGTGGCCGAGAAGCGGAAAGTCACTGCTGAAGAGCATAACGCGATGCTGTTATCAAATCCACATTTGGCGAAATCTAGCACGGCAAACCCCGACTTCCTCAATCAATACTACCGAGAGTCACGATTGCATCATCTGTCAACGTGGAAGGCGGAGTTGAAAGCGCAACTGCAAGCACGTGCACAAGAGAAGTCTTTGTCGCAAAGGACAACGCAGAAGAAAATAGCTGGCTCAAGGAGATATATCATGCACGTCGACTTTGATAGCTTCTTCGCCGCCGTCAGCCTGCGCAAATACCCTCAATTCATCGACAAGCCGGTCGTCATTGCGCATGGTAGCGGGCCGGGGTCAGAAATCGCGAGCTGTAATTATCCTGCCCGCAAGTTTGGGGTCAAAAACGGGATGTGGATGAAGTCTGCCCTCGGCCTCTGTCCGGATCTGAAGGTTTTGCCCTACGACTTCAAGGCTTATGAGGAAGCTAGTCGGCATTTCTACGACTCCATCCTCGCTATCGAAGGCATCGTCCAGAGCATTAGCATCGATGAAGCCCTCATCGACGTCAGTGACCAATGCCTCAAAGCTGGAGGGTCTGAAGGCCAGGGCCTTTCAGAAGGGTCGATTTATCGAGAACATGCCAAGGCCCAAGAACTGGCGCAGGCGTTGCGGGCATCTGTGAAAGAAAAGACTGGGTGCGACGTCTCGGTGGGAATAGGGAACAACATTCTTCTCGCCAAGGTGGCGCTGCGAAAAGCTAAACCGGCTGGTCAGCATCTCATCAAGCCTGATGACGTGCTGGACGCCCTTGGCGAACTGGTCGTGACCGACCTGCCCGGCGTCGCGTGGAGTATCGGCAACAAGCTGGAAGAGATCGGCATCAAGTATGTCAAAGATATCAGGGCTCTCACCAAGGAACGTCTCATCAACGCTCTGGGCCCCAAAACGGGTGAAAAGATATGGGACTACTCTCGGGGGATCGACAAGCAAGATGTGGGTGAACAGGCCGTGCGAAAGTCTGTCTCGGCCGAGATCAACTGGGGCATTCGCTTCGTCACTCAACAGCAAGCCGAAGAGTTTGTCCAATGCTTGTGCGATGAGCTCTCCAAACGCCTGTTGGAGCAAACGGTGAAAGGACGACAGTTGACCATGAAAATCATGCGGAAGGCAGCAGACGCCGACCTCGACCCCCCGAAAAGCCTGGGGCACGGCAAATGTGATACCTTTAACAAAAGCGTTGCCCTGGGAGTCGCCACGCATGACAGCGCAACGTTGGGGAAGGAGGCCATTTCGATCCTGCGCAGCTTCGCCTTTCCGCCGGGTGAATTGCGAGGACTCGGCGTGCAGATGCAGAAGTTGGAACCGCTGAAGCCGTTAGCTTCGAAGAGCTCGAACGCCAACCCCAGTGATGACAGACAGCGAAGGTTGCAATTTAGAAAGCCGGATGCATATCCCATGTCAGTCAAGAGTCATCATCCGGCGGAACGTGATATCACTCCACCTCCCGCTGCAACTCGGCATGCACCTGGAGTCCGAGAGAAGTTGGACCCGATCGAGGAGATCGTCACGTCACCGGAGAAACAAAACGACGCCAGAACGGTCAATGGCTCTTTTGAGACGGTGCTCGACGCGGCAGGAGATAATGAGTCCAAGCGGAAGCCTCTCAATATAAGTGGGACACAGTTCGTGTTGCCCAGTCAAGTCGACCCTACCGTTCTCGCAGAGTTGCCGGCCGATATTCGAGCCGGGTTGGCCCCGAAGCAGCAGAGCACAGTGGATATTATTTCGCGTCCTGCTCCAACCCGGACCGAGGGAAGATCTCGCTCGGCTTCACCATCCCCTAGCGGTGGTGAGATAGGACTGCCCAGTCAAAGTCAACTGGATCCGGAGACCCTCAACGCCCTGCCAGAAGATGTCAGGAATGAGGTCTTGGCCCACTATCAGACTCTGGTCCGCCCTGGTCAGGGGGGACACCAACAGGCGCTACTACCGCAGTCACCCCGAAAGACGAACCCGTTTGCGTCCAAGAAGCTGGCATTGACGCCGACACCCACCAAGAAGAAAAAGGTGAATAAGGCCACGGCACCGCTCGGAAAAGGCCGCGCAGCAAAGCGCGGTGCGGATGCCATGTCAACCTTGACCCAGTCGAATTTTGTGTCAATGAACAAGACCAAGGCCGAGCAAGCCACAAATGTCCCTGTGAGTGGAGAAGAGGAGATTTCAGAGTCTTTCTTGAACGAACTGCCTGAAGACATCCGGCTGGAAATTCTCGCTGAGCAGAAGAGAAGTCGCATGAGGGCTAGATTCGGGCTCAATTTCGAAACAGGTAAAAAGAATCACAGAGGAAATTCCTCCGAGGTGGTTTCTGATGCGGCACGGGGCCAGTCGAAGCTTCGTCTGCCTGTGGAGCCTCAAAAGCCGACGTTCACTTCCCGCAAGCTGAGTACTCTACCAGAATTGCGGGACGCAACATCGGCTTGGGTGCACGAGTTCTCAAGCGACGGTGAAGCACCGGACGACGATGACGTGAAAGCTCTGGCAGACTACCTATGCAAAGTCATTGCGATCGAGAATGATATGGCCAAATCGGTGGCCGTGGTGAACTGGGTTGGATATGTGATCGAAAGTCAACATTTTGCCAGTCAAGCTTTGCAACTTGCTTGGGGTTCAGCCTTATTCAAGCTGAAGGATCAGGTTCAGGAAGCTGTGAGAGCGAAGGGTCTACCGCCTGTGGCATTTGAGTCGTGACCTTGGGCAGCTCATGGAGAGACGTTGGACTTTTGTAGTCCCACTTATTCAGCCAACATGGCATCAGAACGTAATATCCTTGAACAGCCGAAGAATCTTTAAATCAGAAGCAGCTCAGGTCGGCGCGACGTCTTTCCTCTTTGGATTCTCATCCAACCGAGAGGTCACGTGTTTCGCACTCAGAGAATAAGGTAGTGCCAGCAGATAACAAACCTGGCAACTTTGGAAAACATGGTCTGGTCACAGACTACCACAGATGATCACCAAACGTCGCTTGACTTTGTAGAATTCCATCCAGTCAATTCATGTCTTCTGTTTCCAGCCCTATTTTGCTGGCAGTGTCTATAGTCTACTTGCCTTCTCATACTCCTCGCTGAAGGGATAGTCAATGTAACCGGTTTCAGATTTTGGTATATAAAACGTCGAGCGATTATACGGGTTCAGCTGCAAGCCGTGTTCAATCCTAAAGGGTAGGTCCGGGGTGGAAATGAAATAGCGGCCAAAGACGACGGCAACGTCGTAGTCCGCGTATTCTTCATCGACGGCGCGGCGGGCCGAGTCGGGTTCAAACCCGCCAGCGATGAGGACGGCGCTGTTGGGCTGGTGGCCCCAGGTCTGAATGGCAAAGTCAATCTTTTCGGTACCTTCGACATCGGTGTTACCATAGATGCAGGACTCGACGACATGAAGATAGGCCAAAGGCTCGTGGCCATCACCGATGGCCTTGAGATTCCGGATCAGATGGGTGAACTGCGGGATCGGGTCGGCCATCTTCATGCCCTGGAACAAGCTGAAGGGCGATAGGCGAATGGCGGTGCGGGAGGCACCGACGGCGTCGACAACGGCGCGGACGACTTCCAGCGCGAACCGTGACCGGTTCTCAATGGAGCCGCCATACTCGTCGGTGCGGTGGTTGCACGTGTCCTGGGTGAACTGGTCGATGAGGTAGCCATTGGCCCCGTGGATCTCGACGCCGTCGAAGCCGGCCCCGTGGACGGCGTTGCGGGCGGCTTGGGCGTAGTCGGCGACGAAGGCATCAATTTCTTCGCGCGTCAGTTCCTTGGGCACAGGTGATGTTGCGTCGACGGGAGTCGCGCTCGACGAGACGATGGTAATGCCCTCCTTGGCCGCGACCTTTGGATCGGCGACGCGCCCGAGCGCCCACAGCTGGCAAAAGATGAAACTCCCTCGGGCATGCACGGCGTCGGTCACACATCGCCACGCCGCGATTTGCTCCTGGTTCCAAATTCCAGGCGCATTATTATAGCCGGCGGCACGGGGGGAGATGAATGTTGCTTCGGTGATGAGCAGAGTCCCCGGCACGGAACCGCGCTGTTGGTAGTACGTGGCCGTGAACGGAAGTTGGACATGGTCATCATCGGCACGGAACCGGGTCAGAGGAGCCATGGCCAGGCGGTGTTTGAGCGTGATGTTGCCGATGCGGAGCGGTTGGAAGAGCCGTGATTCAGACATGGCTGGAAGAGAAGAGTAGGGTGTCGGAAGGCCGAAGTGGGAAACCTTGGGTGTTTCTGTCGTCGAGATCGCTGAATCCCTCAAGGGCAGAGATGACAGAGGTCTAAGGATTGATGACCAAGCCGAGGAGCAAAAGAAAAATAGAACGGTCTAAGACCGGATATCATGTCGTGAAGAACCGGAAATGCGGGTAGCAGTCTCTGTAGATAAGTTTGTCAAGTCCAATGAAAATGGATTAGTAAAGAGGACGTTTAATCGAGCGGAGAACGGATCCGCGCGGGTATCGTCCAATATATCACGCTATGCCACAGTTGGTCCACGACATCAGAACCATGACTTGCTAGCAGAAAGTTGATTTAGTACTCCCCCGTACAGCCAGGCCGGACATCCAGCGTGTGTACTACCTGCTATAGCTCCGCGGCGAAGTGCAGAAAGATGAAGCCGGAAAATGGAGGTGTGGGGTGGAGAATGGGGCCTGTCAAGTTTGGGGATGCCAAGGGCTTTGAGTCCATCACGCCCGGTGATCCTGCACAGATGAGCTTCAGGATTTCAGACTGTGCAGCAAAATAATCTCCCTGAACATCCTCGCTCTCTTCCTTCTTGGAAAGCTCCTCTCTGCTTATATGCACGTTACGCACGTCTCTGAGCCATCCACAGAATTTCTTGTGCCCAGAGCCGAAATTGAATGATGATCCACCGGTTCGCCATGTGCTTTCAAAGTCTTTCCTTTGACAGGGCTGGCTTAGGAACGCGTGGGCCTGCTCCTCCCTCTGGGCGAACAGAATCATACTACCTACACACCGTTCGAAGTGATGTTGATTAAATGCGTGTCTAACATCTAGCAAGAGCTCCAAGTCGCAGAGACCTCTCATCGACAAATCGGCCGCGGAAAATGAGCGCGGAAAAGACAGACACTCTCCTGGGGGTTGCGATTAAGTCACGTGACTGTACTGTCGTACAGGGTTGCCCTGTCCGTGACATTTATCGATCCGTCAACCAGCAAATCACGCCATAGATCCTTTGTCGCCCACGGCTAGGATTCTCGCTGTCCTGCCGCTCACATCAACGCTCACAAAGAGCAGGCTCAGGTGGGGTTCGAGGCCAGTAATCTCTACACTTTATTGACTACGCTGCGCTTTGAGTAGAAGGAGCTCGATCCGACGATCCATGGTTTAGTTAGTCAAATTGTTGGAAAGGGAATGGCCCACTAAACTGATTCAAACATATTCTTGGGATAATAGTAACACAATTATTGATATCCAGGAAAAAGCACCAGATCAAGTCAATGCTATTGTGGAATTCATCAAAAGGTGGAAAATGCCTTAACGCGATAGGAAGGCCCAGACTGTCCTCGGCTGCCTCCCAGTACTGTTCTTCGGGCATGTTTGGTGGTTCCCAGAAATGGCAACTGTCTCAGCAAAGTAGACGTTGAGGTCTTTGTGAAATGCAAAGTTGCGATGCACTTCGGATGCTACTTGATGCGTTGTTCCTGTTCGTTAATCACTCTTTCTCTGGCTCTAGCACTGGCGTGAAAGTCACCCCATTTCTCCGCCTCGTCCGGGCGTAAGTTGCCCGGGAAAAAGATATCTAGCATGTTTCGTCCCACATGGGGATACGCCTCCTCGACCTGAAACAGTGTATCCATCACCTTCACACCACCAATGACCTCCTTGTACGTCAGCGGCACTCCGTATGCCTCCGGGGTACGCCAAGTTACGGCAACGTAGATGTTCTGGAAGATACCAATAGCACACACCGCGAACAGAAACCAGGTATGTTGCTTGATACCGGTGGCGGTGATAAGCAGGACAATCCAAAGAGCGGCCAGAACGGCGAGTTGAAGCTGGCCTAGATAAGTCATTTGCCAGTTTTTACCGGCACAAAGGTCTTCGAGGTCAGGCCCTTCCGCGCCGCCCAGAATGAGGATAACAAACTGACTGCCATTCCCCTTGGTGAGGAGAATCTTTTTGTTAGTTCCAGTTCGGCACGCCCACTTTTCTTTTCTCCATTGCGGAATGCTGCAGGTCATAATGGAGAGGATAATACCCGAGGCTGTGATGAGGAATATGCTCCAGTCGCCGAAAACGCCTAATGGAATGGTTGCAATGCCCAGTTGAAGTATACTCACTCCGAAACCGGTATAGTAGAGAAGATCGCGACTTGGGAACCCCGGCCTTTCTGCGCGATACACTGCCACGCACAGTCCCGCCTGAATAGGCCTCGTTAAGTAAAGTCCTGACCCAGGCGAGATAGCGTCTGCTTGAGATTTCTCAAACGCGAACCTTTGATCCAGAATTGAATTCATGTGGGTTCGGATAGCGGGGTGCATCCACCTCTCAAAGTCCCGGAAAATGCGACCGACGATCCAGCTAGTGTTATCTCTGACATATCCAGATTTCCCGTTGATGACGAGGCATTTGGAATCTGGGTCGGGCATGAGGTTATTGCCCGCAAAGGCAGATAGAGCGGACTTGACGGCGAAGACGACCCATCCTAGAAGGTGCAAAGGATATCACAGTCAACACAAATTTCCCACATGAAAGACCAACTCAAATCCAATAGGCATAATGCATACCAATCGAAAAAGCAACCGGGACCAAGCCACGGCCTGCAAGCTGTGCGACCGCTTTTGCGACCATCTCACCGCCATCGCCACCTAGGATAAGAAGCGCGGTGAATATATCGCTCGGATTGGCCCACTGATCCGAGAACTCAGCTTTGGGGATTGTGAGGTCGAAGCTTCGGCGAAACAAGTGAGGCAACAAGGCTGGCATCGTGGAAAGGACGTTGCAGAAAAGCAGTGGTCGGCGACGGCCAGAAGCTATAGGCTTTGAAGCGTGGCAGAGGTAGGAGTGCAAAGGCTCTTGGCTTAGCGCCAAGATGTTCCCGCTTGCATCGCCCTGTACAACTGTACAGCCTTTCCATCCCACTACATACTTATTGCTGCTTGCTGCCGCTACTCTCTTTAGACTGTCCTTGGTACTATAATTTCAGTTCATTCGCGTATTTCTTGCTCAGAGCGTTGTGCGTTGATGATACAATATACTACTTCTTGCGGCGCTGATGGCAATGGCGTTACAGCAGGGGTGGCACTGAGTGAAAGATGACTCTCTTAGACGTTTTCGTCCTCGTAATTGCAAGGTATGCAATATTGAGGGGGTGTCGGGTTTGAATTCCTTGCCGTATGTCTCCCGCCTTTTGCCGAGGCTCTCCACCGGCGTGGGACGGAAAGTTGTAATACCCGACAGACTCGGGAGCGCTCTCTCGAGTCTCAATTGCTCTCTCCTTGACACCTCATATCTCTAGTCGCGACTAGGAACGAAGTTCACCTATTGCAAGATTCGTCAAGTCGAAAGTGGCGATACCGCTTGTCGCTAGGGGCCGAGGTTGTGATACCACAAATCTTCTGCGAGAACCTCTCCAACGCCAAAGTCTTGTGTGGGCTGCCCGATCAACGGTGAAAGCCCTGCATGGCCGTGGTCGCATTAGCCCGAGTTATTCTGATCGAGATATCTGAATAATTTTGCTGGATCGCTCTTGATTCTCTCCCTCATCACGGGATTGATGATCGCGTCCAACGGCACGTCGGCACCAACAAGCATAGACACACACCACCACACAATAATTTTGCACTCCAACCCACAGGGTCTGACTCGAAATTTGCGGCGCATCTGGCAATACTCTTTCCAGGCGCTGAAATGCATGACCCCTGTGTGTCGATCTCCCATGAGGTATTCCGACAGCGCAAGAAACAAAAATGCGACGATGTCTCCATCGTTGGAATCAACTCGGTGAGCTAAGGCTGAGATTCTCCGCCGCGTCGTGGCTAGGACACGGTTCTGCTGATAGGCAACATACTGGCTCTTGGCCACTGACATGTCCTGATCCGTGGAGGGTATGACGGTTTGATGATGATAGGCCGAAAAGAGCAAGACCATGGTCTCAAAGCACCATGGATTGGAAAGAGCAAAAGGTAGGAACAGGCCGAGTACTGGATTGTGCCGGTCTATGATGGTCGGGTATTGGTCGAAATGAAGCATCGAGTCCGCGTGGGACATGAAATACCGCAGCAAATCGCGATCTGGCGACACCATGGATGTCCCTTCCAGGTCCTGCGGAAGGCTGGCCGTTCCCCAGGCTTGAGACCCAAGATCCAAGCTTCCAACACCTTGGAGTTCAAGAGAAGAGACAAGTCGCTGTAGTGACAGTGCTCCGTCCCTGGCCCATGATGTGCTCGTCCTTTCGTCCCATAAAACGTCCGTCAACGACAGCTTGAATTCGGAAGGATTCTGCAGGCCGTCTGTTGAACAGCTTAACCCTTTGGTCCCCGGCGATGGAGACCCGTCTGTAGGTCTCAGATTCTTTGGGTGTTGATGTCCTCGGCATGCCCTGACTGAACGTGACTCCAGGAGCACCGACAAGTTGGTAGTATCTATTGAGAGATGAGGTGGAGAGGTGTGGTTGCACTGAAACGGCCCTACTACCGAACCCGGCGGGGCATGATGACTGCCCTTTTGTGATCCGAATGGTAGCTCGATCTGATCACACGCGCCTGTGTCCTGGGTGGGCAATCCTGCACTGTGGCTAGGCGGTGATGCATCGGTGCGTGCCTGCTTGACGGCTGCTGCCTCTTCAATATCTCGGCTACAGGGCCCCCTATTTCCAGCTCCAGGTCGGTCACTGCCTGATTTGTTAGCGTGCCAGTGCTCGGGGGCAGACCCCTCAGTTATCACCATCTGCCCATTTTCCTTTGTGGGCTTGGGGCTGAGGGTCCAAGGAAGTGGCGTAAATTGATTTCGAAAGATCCATTCTGACCTTGATTCTCGCTTCAACCTCACTCTGTCCTTCATCAAATGTGCTCGAGCCGTACTCGAGATGCCACGCTGGTTGATGTCATAACCTACAAACGTGAATGTTTTCTGACCATTTCCAGCCTGGTTCAGCATCGCCGTCGTAATATCGGTCTGGTAATTTTGTGGCGGTTTCCTGTGGCGAGTCTCGTTCTGGTGACAATCACAGAATGATCTTGAGGCACCCAAATAATCCAGCAGCCAGCGGTCGTAGCCGTATTCCAGTGCCACCTCAGCTTGCTCCTCTGGACGCTAGGTTAGTTGTGTAAAATATTTCCTCCGCACAGCCTGTCAAGATCAATCAGCAGGGCAAATATCCGATTTTCCAGAGTACACACTTGAGAACGGGTGTACAGCGGGACCATTATGGAGTTGTGGGGCGAGCCAATAATCAGTGGTGGCTTGTGACCCACTCGCGCTATACTGTTTTCTGAGAAGAAAATCACTGTACTGATTGGCCAGATGGTCCAAGGTTCGGGACAGAATGCACAGGCGAGAGCGCAAATACGGCGGATTCATGGGCCTCCTATTTATGCCTCCGCATCGATGGGGCATTATGTAAGTCTGCAGTGCTGTGCCTGCCGCCTGCACTTATTCAGGCCGACGACTAGGACGTGCAGGCGGCTGCAAGCCTGGCACAAATGACGCACGCCGCTGGATGCAGCGCAGAGACATTCTGGTACACAGTGTGGGGAGTTCTCCGAGACTGCGGGCGACATTATCTGCTTCATCTCTCCTGGTTTACCCACGTCTTTGATTCTTTGCACTCGGTAAGAAACTCTAGTCTGACGCCTACCGACTTCCGCCGAGGATAGGCCATTCAGAATTTGGACACTCCTCCTAGCACATCCCCTGTATACAGTTCTTAGTCATGACATGACACCAGCTAACGAGCTGTTGCGGTCTAGGTTATTTTCACACCTGATCGATCATTGGGACGCTCCGCCATTCTTTCCGTCATGACGACAATCCGCGACAGTCGCGGGCCAGGGGGAGTGTGTTTCAGGAGGAGGGCACGAGGGCAAACCCCTACATATACTCATCGCCCTTGCCTCTAGTGCTGGAGGAGGCAAGCTTAGAGTCTTGTATGCTATACGCCAGATTGTTAGCTAAACACCGAGGGACCTCACCCTGCCTGATCGCACACTGCTTGCCTCAGTTAGCAGTCTGACACTTTCTCTTGGAGTTTCACCTCTGTGGAATACGGAAACTGGGAAGACATGGTCTCTTCGACGCTGGAATTCTGCAAATTCTATATCACATTTATCGTTGTCGAGACTGGACCAACATCCACACCTTCCTTTTGAGCAGCGGCGGGATGTGTTGTCATTGTGGTACAAACAGCACTAAAGCCTTGGTAAATATTACACATCAGGGAACTGTGGTCAGAGTGGCTGACCCATCCTGCTCGCTTATCAGGATGTTTTGGAGTCCACTTGGCCGTGATGTTGGACCCTACGCCAGCGCCAACTAACTGACCATGGACGGCCGCTCCCCTCTCACGTTAATCGAGACAGCGACCTTCCCACCGAAGAATGGATCGACTTTTGTACATGCAAGCCCGCACAATCACATCCCTGCAAGTGAGTTCTGTCGCAGAGTCAAGGTGAGAATCGCTTCGCGTTCACTGAGGAGTCCTAGTGAGGACTGTGGAGCCCAGTCCACTTTATGAGAAGAGAGACAGGCCGGGTCGTCCTCCGACATTTTTGCCATCCTTGAATAGATGGACCTGTCAATTTAAGTACCTTGGAAACAGCGGTCAGCCACGATTGCATTATAGACTGTCTGGGATCTGAGAAACTTACCGGCCAAATCCAGATTGCCTTGGTCGAGCCGGTGTACATGTAGCGGGGTGATTTCACCATATAGAGGACTGTCAGGCTGGATCCCTGCATTGAGATGCCCAATATTCCCGCAGCTGCGCCTGAAAGTTTGCACACTTCTGGCCTCTTGGCGATTCAAGAAATGTATTCCGTGCGTTGTACAGTCCTCCTGATCAGAGGAAAGCAAAATTTCGTTCAATGGATACCCGAGTTTTGTAGATGACTGGTCCTGGCGGCTGAAAATTGACATGCTATGATGACAATATAGTTCGATATACTCACTAGGCTGTGACATTCCTGAATCCCAGTGAGAATGGCACTAAACAACCTTTATGCCTCGTTGCACAATCTCTCTGTTCCTGAGATCAGAAGCCCACGGCTCGAGTCCAGATAATCACGATCATCCATAAGCTGAAGAGACGATGAAGAGCAGACAGAAACTGAGTTCCCGTGGGATGGCGACAGAAAACGACCCCCAGTACCTGTGTTTTTGTGTTGGACTATCGGAATCACCGTGTGGCAGTGCTAAGCACCGCCAACTGTCAAGGGAACAACCGCTATATAGATAGGGCCTTCAACCCCTGATAGATTCAATCCTCACACGAGTTTTTCACCTCCATCCACAGTTCAACATTTTGACTCCTTCCGGCTCTCTCTATCTCTGTTGGCAATGGTCAGACCTGGACCAGCTGGCGGGTTCAGTGAAACACCTCAGCTCTCAAGTGTCTTGGAAGAATTCTGCCGGTCAATTGATGATTCAAGAGTTAATTGGCTGTATTGCCACCTCTGGAAGTCGTGAATGCTGCAGCCACTCACGGCGCTCAACGACGGTCAATTCACCAGCTGATCACGACGACGACTCACTTGTGACAGGGCATCTTGCCAAGCACAGCTACCGCCTTTGATGTATATATATCTGCTGCTCAGCCAGCACCTTCCATCCTTCATATCACTCATTCACACATTCATTCCTGCCCACATCAGGTCGGTCTTGGCGTTGTGTTGGCGTATATTTTGCTCCTCTTTCAACATCACACATTCCGGCCCATTCTGAACCTTAACATGGCTACACTTTTCGATGACCAATGTCCACATGCGCCTATGTCAAGATCATCTTCAAATACGAGTGAACCAACAGACACCATGTCAGTGATGACGGATACGTCCCCTCTGAGAGGGCTGGAAAACGTCCATGTCCATCGGTACATGGGGATCAAAGATCTGCAAGAGCATGTCCGGTCACAGTCCGCTAAGTCACAGGCCGGTTGCACCAATCAGCAATACCTTGTTTTCCAGGATGTCACAAACGGTTGCCTCGCTAAGATTGACTCTCAGCGTGACAGCATTGGGAAAGATACTCGGATGAGCCATTACGTGGATTGCAATCTCTTGATTATCAAACTGACGCCCTCGATTGAACACGAAATGGCCTTTTGTAACCTATGCATGAAGCTTATTCAGCAACTTTGCAGAATGGGTGTACCGGATGACAGCCTTCGTTATCTAGGTGCCGTGGGTCATCACGGTTTTAAATGGTGCCTTACCGGAGAGGCTGTCATGACGACAATCCGGGACAGTCGCGGGGCAGAGTAGTGTGTTTCAGGAGGAGGGGCATGAGACCAAACCCTTCCACATACTCATCGCCCTTGCCCCTGGGTGCTGGAGGAGACAAGCTTAGAGTCTTGTATGCTATATGCCAGATTGTTAGCTAAACACAGAGAGACCTCACCCTGCCTGATCGCGCACTGCTTGCCTCAGTTAGCAGTCTGACAGGGGCCAACTCACAGGTACTCACATAGCAGGACAATAAATGGAGACAGGATATGCTCTTTGCGGGCGAATATTCGAGGACCGTGACCCAATGGACACCACCCGCCTTATCATTGGACGCGACACAAGATCACAGCATTATTGGTATCGTGAACTACTTTTAATCATCTCACTTTGCTGGAGTGATGGCCGTTCACATACTCACTAGTCCTGGCTGCCGGCACTTCCCATTTTGCCCTTTGGCGATTTCATCTGCCTCCATTGGAGACTACCAGATCCCGTCCGACAGAGTCACTGGCATCTGCCACCGGCGAGAAGCCCACCAGCCCGGTGCGAGGCGGGCTGAACTGTCTCAGCTCGACGCCAGCTTCCCTCAATACCCGTCGACTGGCTTCGTCCATGTTGTAGCTCTGGCTATACACAACCTCCTTGACGCCGACTTGAGCAATCTTTACGCTGCATGTCAAGCAAGGACAGGTATCACAGTACAGGACAGCCCCTTCTCGGATCCTCTCGCGACCAGCCTCGAGGAGGGCGTTCTCTTCAGCGTGCAAGCACAAGCAGGTGGACAGGGCACTGCCACCTCTATTACACCGCTCACAGCCGCCTTCGTTGCAATTGGTCAAGTTCCGCGGCGTGCCATTGTACCCGGTGGAGATGATGCGGGAGTTGTGCACCAGGACGCATCCGACCCGACGTTTCATGCAATTGCTCCGTAACGAGGCGAGGGATGCAAGGATCATAAAGTAGGCATCCCACGTCGGACGGAGGCGCACCGGGGATGGCAGGTCCAAGGTGTCGAGAAACTGGTAGTATGTTGATATCGAATGATGGTGATTGAGGATTTGGAGATGCGCCCGCGCAAGCAGATGTGCTACGCCGGCAGTAAAGGGGACAACATGCGTGTCTGCGGGGAAGGCCGCGTTGCCGAGGATGAGACCTCCATATAACTGAGCATCGTTCACCGTGACGAAGTCTGACAACGGCATCGGTTCGAGGTTTCGTTTTCGACACCTTGATGGGTCAGTCTGCAGATTCTGGTGCAAATGGTCAATCGCCTTGTACCTGTTGCTAAACCGCTGGTAGCGGAGGCCCACGGGTGCATCAATGTTGAGTAACAGGAAAAAGGGACGCCGGAGCAGCATTTCCAGTGTCGGCTCGTCAAAGATGTCTGTCAACACCCAATGCTCGCGCCAGCGCTTCGTCACAAACTCCAGCAGTGCATCGACGTCGGGAAAAGTCAAGCCACGTGTGCCCTTTTCATCTGTGACCGATGGGAGAAGTCTTTTGGCATCATCGGAGTCGGCATTTGCCCGTTGTAACTGCGCAGGGAGGTGTAAGCGGAGAAACCCATGGTGCTGAACGAGATATTCGGCAGTGGTGTGTTTGCCCGAGCATATAGAGCCACAGATGCCAATCAACATGGTTTTCGCTGGGAAGGACAACTTGGTCGGCGTTGCTACTATATATTGGAGATCTCCACGAGCCGCACAGCTGATGCGACAACAAATGACGCAGAGAGGTCTTTGCACCGAGTCCTGCACCAGTATCGTGAAAGATCTCCTGATACTCGGTCGAACCTCGCGTTGCCCAACGAGGATTGTGGTTGATGACTGAACTCCAAGAGACGCGCCACGAGGCTGATGTCATTTGACCTGTCATTCCATTGTCATTTGGCTATCACGCGTCAAATGACAAACTCGCCGGCAACGCTAGGCTGAGCTTGGCCCAAGGTCCTTAGGAGGCTGCATCCTGAAAACATAAGGTCATATCAACGTCATCACAAATTTCCTGCAGAGGGCCTGCCATTGCTGCGGTATTCATATTGAACAGAGGACGAACCCTGATCTGTCACCATCGTGAAACTGCCGGCGATGCAGTACGTTCCGTTCGCCTCGGACATTGAGATTCCGTTTTACGCATCGTTGGCTTCCCACAAGATCAATCATGACAAACTGGATGACTCTGCCCGGAAGCTACTAGGTCTGTATGAGATCCGTCCGGCGGATGCGAAAGAGCAGTCGTGTCGGATGCAGATACGCGGAAATGCACTCACCAGTGATGAAGTCCCCGTCGGCTGTTATCGCGCCGAAGGAATCATCAAGAATGTCAACACCATCGAGGAGTACCGAAGCCTCGACAAGATGAGCATGCTTCAACAGGCGGGCCGAACCATTTGGGATGCCATCAACGACGGCACGATCTACTCATGCCCATCACTGCTGGCCTCTTTTCTGGTCCTATCCTTTGCCGATCTCAAAAAGTACCGGTTCTCATACTGGTTTGCCTTCCCCGCCTTGGTCATGGATCCCCCGTGGACGCCTGCCTCGGCGCCCGATGCTGGTCACCCAGGCATTCCCTACCAAAAGCTCACGTCTGCCGAGAGCGTCGCTCTGGTCGATCGGGTCCAGACGTGGCGGTACAGCGTTGATGCGAGACAGCATGGATTCTTCCTCGCCAAGAAGAACCGTCATCTTCCGGCCAGGGAGCCACAACGGGCGGGTGATGACGAGGATAAGACAATAGACTCGCCCGTCACGCCGTTGACACCGAGTGAGAGTCTGAGCTTCTCGTGGCAGATCGCTTCACTATCCAGCTATGAGTCCGGATTCTTTGAGGGCGAAGATTCGGATGATTGTTATATATGCTTTGCAGACCCGTCTAATTACGCCGAGCCCGGACCCGTGGCCCCGGCGTGGATGCTGAGGAATCTGCTCGTCCTCATCCGGCAAAAGTGGAAACGCGACCGGGTGCAGATTCTGTGCTACAGAGAAACGCAGACTCGGAGAGATGCTGCCCGAAGCATCATTCTAGATTTAGAAGTACCGCGACAGCACAAGATGTCCCCCACTGAACGGCCGAAAGATCCGCTGAGGCTGCCCAAGGTCGTGGGCTGGGAACGAAATGCGGCCGGGAAACTGGCCGGCCGCCTGGCCGATCTCACAGAGTACATGGATCCGCGAAAGCTGGCCGATTCGTCGGTCGATCTCAATTTGAAGCTGATGAAGTGGCGGATCAGTCCCAATCTCAACCTTGAAAAGATCAAAGACACCAAATGTTTGTTGTTAGGGGCTGGGACCTTGGGCAGCTACGTGTCGAGGAATCTGATGGGCTGGGGGGTCCGGAAAATCACCTTCATCGACAATGGCTCTGTGTCGTTCTCCAACCCTGTCAGACAACCGCTGTTCAACTTCAGGGACTGCCTAGAGGGAGGCAAGAAGAAAGCGCCATGTGCCGCTGAAGCGTTGCGCGAGATATATCCCGGAGTCGACGCCGTCGGACATGTTCTCTCTGTGCCGATGGCCGGTCATCCGGTCACCGACGCGGCCAGGACCAAAGCAGAGTTTGAACAACTCCAACAACTGATCGATGAGCACGACGTCATATTCTTACTCATGGATACTCGAGAATCGAGGTGGCTGCCCACCGTGATGGGTAAAGCAGCCGGCAAAATCGTCATGAACGCCGCTCTCGGCTTTGATACCTACGTGGTCATGCGACACGGCGTCCGGCCCAGCAACGATCGACCACTCGAGCTGGGCTGTTACTTCTGCAACGATGTTGTGGCCCCGGCAGACTCGGTCAAAGATCAGACTCTTGACCAGCAGTGTACCGTGACTCGTCCGGGCATTGCCGCCATTGCATCCGCGCTTCTCGTGGAGCTGTTGGTCTCCGTCCTTCAGCACGCTGAGGGTGCGGCAGCACCGGCGGCCGTGTCACCCACAGCGGACCGTGGCGACCATCCTCTCGGACTCGTCCCACATCAAATTCGCGGCTTCCTGTCCAACTTCACCAGCATGAACATCGTCGGCAGGGCCTATGACTGCTGCAGCGCGTGTTCGGAGCGTGTCCTCGACACGTACCAGAAGGATGGCTGGAGCTTCGTCGAAAAGGCGCTGAACGACAAGGATTATGTCGAAGAGCTGAGTGGTCTGAAAGAGGTTCACAGAGCGGCCGAAGCGGCTGCCGCCGACATCGAGTTCAGTGAGGACGAAACGGCCGAGGATGAAGATGGCGAGTTGTTATAGTGGCCCCTTGTCGTATGGAGTGGCTTTCTGTGAGCCTATACCAAACGCACCTCTTGATTCAACATTAAATCCCCGCGTGGCCCATCACAGTTCGCGTTCCGGTGTAAATGGTGTGAGGGTTGATCGGCGTCATGGTCGCGGCCAATCCTAACCGCTGTCGAAAACGGCATTCTTGTCAACCTTGGCCAATCTCCTGATGGCGACAAAATACGACTCTTTGGACTCGCTCCGAGAACTCTCGGGCTTCTCCCGATGCACTTTGTGGAACATGGCCTTCAAACTCTTTTCGAGAGCCCGATCTTCCGCGCCCTGATAGAACTTGCAAACAAAATGGCCACCGATTTTCAACGTATCGAAGCAGAAATGCAAGGCTGATCGGCAAAGATCCTAAGGTCGGTGAGCACGGGACTTGGGTGGTATTCTGAAGCGTCGCCATGACTTACCATGCTGCCGGCATGATCGCGAAAAGCGTTGCCGCTCGTGTTCATCATCCTATAATACGGGTTACTGATGCTCTTTTTGTACAGTCCGTTGATTAGGTCCCAGGGTGCGGACATATCGCTCAGAACCACATCGACGCATTTGTCGTCATGCTCTTCTTCACCGCCCTCTGCCGTGGCCTGCCTTTCCAGATCAACGTATCCTCTTTCGACCTCCTCCAACACATGGCGGGAAATGGCACCAGCAGATTCTTCTGCCGGGTCACCAAAGGTCAACGGTCGTCGCAGACGTCCTCGATCGGGGTCCCGGAGGAACGCTTTGATATCGTTCTGCACATCCAGAGAGAGAAAATCTCCTTGGATCGTCGAAACCCCCTTCGGCGGTTGTGCAGGGATGACATCGACGCCGAGCACACGTCCACTGGGCTTTGTGAGATCGATGGCCACCTATTGACCAGGCCACCGTCAGTACGCCCACACATTGGGACTGCCCACGCTTCTCTCAAAAGCGGTCGGTCTCACCTGACTCCAACTTCCCGGCGCGAAGCCGAGGTCAACAACAGTCTGGCCCGGCTTAAACAATCTGTGGCGATCATTGATCTGCAACAACTTGAATGCGGCTCGGCTCTTCAATCCTTGGACCTTGGCCGCCCGCGCAAATCTGTCCCGCGACTGCCTTTCAACCCAGCGCTTCGAGGAGGCGGAGCGCATGCATGTTTTGATGGGTGAGGGCGTAAAATGTGACGTGGAACGCGAGGATATACGACCAGGCGGCGAGGAGATAGAGTTTCGAGAGTGGATGCATCGTTGCCAGAGACGGGCGAAGAATGGTCTCGGTGTCGGGCGCGGTCGTATGTGTAGCTTATACGACGGTAGGTTACATGATGGCATAGCAAGTGAATGCAGGTCCAGAAGACGCCGCACGAGATCTTTGTTCTCGTATATGTCGAGCTATAGACAGATGTTGGTCATTGAAGGCATGGCAATAATTGACTGCTGGCCGATTTAGACTAAGCTGTTCTCGGACAGTAGCCCATCTCCTGCGGAGAGCCAACTTTCAATGCTACTGTGATTGCTCTTTTATGATCGCCTTGAACTGTTTCCAATAGACGCGATTTCCGGCTTCGTATCCACGGCTGATTGCCCAGTCCGGTATCTGCGTGAAAAAGCCTGATCATGCATGGAGATGTTCAGAGTCATGCATCAGACAGTCCACATTATTTACACTCCATCCGCTGCGGCAGCGGCCCTCCGATCTTTCTTAAGGGGCGAGAACTCTGCCAGCAACTTGCCATTTCCCCGACCCTTACCCAGTCCAGCGAGACTCATCTTCCCAATTGCAGTCCCAGCGCCGCCTCTCAAAGTTGCTGCACCCAAAGTTCTCACTCTTGGCGGAGCGTTGTCCTCTTCGTCAAAGATATTGGTCCGGTGACCCAGAGCTTTCTGTTTCTTCTTGACCGGCTCGACTGGAACGTTCTCTTTGTCCTCACTGTTCTCGGTGCTGTCGATGACATTCTCATCCTCTGGCACGTCGTCTGCCTCCTCCGCGACTTGTGGCAACCGTGGTATCGGCACGGCTTTGTTGACTTTGGGATTCGCTGTCTCCTGCCTCTGTGATGGTTTGTTGTTCCCCGCAGCCGTCTTCTTTGCTCCGGGTTTCTCTTGGCGAGGCTTCCTCTCGTGGGCACCGGGATCCGGGTGTTGGGTCTTCTCGCTATCGGTGTGCTCGTCGGCCGCGTGGCTGTCGCTCGAGGGACTCTCCGGCACCAGACTCATGGTCCGGTTCAGGAAAGGGGTGATGGAGAATGTCGACTTGTCGCCAACGTTCACCGACGTCCGCTGCTTTTTGGCCGCGGGCCTCCCGTTGCCCGGTGTACCGATCGTCATGTCAGGATCAAACCTTGCGACTGACCTCTTCTTCGGGTTTCCCCCAACCAGTCTGGCCTTGGTCATTTCGGCCGACTGCGCCATCCGGGCTGCTTGCACCTTCTCCAACTCATCTTGCGCCTCCTTGAGCTGGTCTTTGGTCGACTTCAATTTACTGCGGAATGCATCCAGCTTGGCCTCCAGAACCTCCTTTTCAGCCTCCCACTCGACCCGTTTTTTCCTGTTGTCGCGATCACTCTTCTGGGCGTCGCGCTGTAACTTGGCAAGCTCTTGCTTGAGATCCTCTATCTGTGCTGTCCAGACCGACTCGTCGTGACTCGCCGATTTCTCCTGCGCCTTGATTCGTTGAACCGCCCTCTTTTCGGTCTCGAGTTCGACCTGCAATGCTGACAGCTCGCGCTGGAGGGCCAATTTCTCCGCAAGGATATTCTGTTGTGTAGCCGCCTGTGATTTGAGATGGTCCAGTTCGGGCTTCAATGTGGCTAACTCGCGCGCCAACGCCAACTTTTCCGACAGGATCTTGGTCGCATCGGAACTGGCGGCATTCAACGCATTGACTTCCGCCTTGTAGTGCTCCAAGTCGCGTGCCTGTGCCTTCAAGCTCGTCTGGCTCTGCAGCAGATCAGCCTCTGCTTCTGCCAGTTGCTGGCGCAAGTCGTCGTTGTCGTCGGCCAGCTTGCTCAATTCTTCGTCATTTGCGTTGATCTGTTCCTGAAGCTCGTCGTTTTCATCTTCCAGAAGCATCAACTGCACGCGGAGTACCCGCGCACGCTCTTCCTCGTATATTCGCTCCGCTTGTCGCAGAGCGCGGTCGTAGGCCTGCTCGAGTTGGGCTGTCTTGAAGCACTGCGCAATCTCCTCCGTCGCCATCAAAGACAAATCTGGCTCCATACTGATCATAAAATCGTACAGCGTCTTTTCATCGAACACGGCAGGGTCTTTTCATCTACAGTGTTTGAATGTCCACAGGTCAAGGTTTCCCCGGGCATTTGTTTGGGCTGGCTGGAAACGGATTAGCCTCCTTTCAACCAGCCTGCGGAGTGACGAGGTCAGAGCCAAGCCTTGCCCATAGGTTGAGGCCACGCTGCTCCAAATGGATCAAGTCGGGTTCATGTCTTTCCCCCTCCCCAGGTCGCGATGCGTATCTTAAGATATGTCGCGCTTGCTGCGCTATCCTGCACTGTACTCTGTGCGAAGAAGCCCGCCGAGAATAAATTCAACACGTACCTGGCGAAGCAATCGTCGTCGGCGCCATTTGAGCTTGATGAAAAGGGCTACAACGAGCTGACTTCCACTCCACGAGATTATTCTTTGGCTGTGCTTCTCACGGCAAGAGATGCCAGATACGCTTGCAGCCTTTGCCGCAGTTTTGACCCGGAATGGGCCATCATCGCCCGCAGTTGGCAAAAGGGAGACCCCAAAGGAGAGCACCGACTCCTGTTGAGCACGGTCGACTTTGACCATGGGAGGAATGTATTTATGAAGGTTGGTTGACCATGAGAATGACAGAAGATCATTGCTAACAACAGGCACCTAGCTGCAACTTCAAACCGCTCCCGTCGTCCTCTTTTTCCCTCCTACGGTTGGACCCAATGCCCAACCGGACGGACAGCCTGCGAGACTGGATTTCCACGGACCACAATCCGCGGAAGCCGTCTATGGCTGGATTTTACGGCACCTCCCTCCGGATAGCTATCCTTCTCTACACCGACCGATCAACTATTCCCGAATTGTCGCCTCGGTGACAATTGTGATTGGTTTATTCACATTCGGAACCGTGGCATATCCCTACATACTCCCGTTCATCCAGAGCCGCAATCTGTGGGCCGCCATCAGCCTGATTCTGATATTGCTCTTCACGAGTGGACATATGTTCAATCACATCCGCAAGGTGCCATATGTGGCCGGAAATGGCAGAGGAGGGATCAATTATTTTGCCGGTGGCTTCCAGAATCAATTTGGCATGGAGACTCAAATTGTGGCTGCTATGTGTGAGTTGTGCTTGGTAGCCTTGGACATCGATGTCGCTTGCTAATGTCGCCCTAGATGCGGTGCTCGCCTTTGCTGTGATCAACCTGGCCTTGAAGGTACCACGGATGCGGGATTCACGCACCCAGCAGGTCGCCGTCATCATATGGGGGTCCGTTGTCTTTGGAATGTACAGCTTTTTGATGAGCGTTTTCAGGATCAAGAACGGAGGCTACCCCTTTTGGCTGCCACCATTCTGATACCATTAACGAGAAGACAAGGTCAATGTATAATAGGGCGTGAAGGATAGAAAATAAGAGATACGGTCGTGAGTTCCTCAATCTGTCCCATACCTCTTGCTCTCTATGTTATCCATTACCACCACATAATATCCACCATCTCGTTGCCCACGGGCGCTATTCTTTCGGCTAAGGTCGTTGCAGTCTGGAAACCTCTGGAGCTGGCATACTGTGTACTGTTCGGTGTGGCACGTCCATAGCAAAGTTGCTCCTTTTTATGAACTGTCCTAAAGCAACTCTAAGGATTCCTGATTAACAAGACAAGAGCTAAAGTGTTAACATTGAGACGCTGCTGGATTCAGAGCATTTGACTGCTACGGCAGAACAGAGAACATCATGGACTGCTCGGACAATTCATGATAACATACATCACAGGCTTTGTCCGGATATGACAAAAAATTCGGAGGAGTCTTCTATCCTCCCAAGACCTATTTAACGATACGATTTACGTCTTCCAAATTCGGACGCAATATCAGCGACCTGAACACCTTACCCCATTCCTTGCTCCCCCTATCAGAACCGTGACTTGCTGGCAATGGGTCATGCAGTAATTATTGGAAGACGACGCCAATGATAATGCAGTCATGTGAGAAGGTACGGGCGCGGAGCGACGATATGGTTTGCTGATGAACATACTGCTCTATACAGAAAGGTGGGTTTTGAGCGGACAACTTGTCGCGAACGGTATCCTTGAGGCTTTCGAGATGGTAGAAGCTCTGCTGGGGCGAGAAACGGATGAACACCCTGAAGAAATAAGCTCCGTGGAACGCCGCAGCCAGACCAGTGAACAGTATAGAGATGTCTCCCAAGCGAGTAGAAGAGGTGCCAAAAATCTTCACAGGTGCGTTCCAAATCATACTTCCCAATTCGGAGGAGACCTCAGCAAGTGGGAAGAAGGCGAACTCCACTCCGCCTCCTGGCCTCGTTTCTCTACTCCCACCAAGCTATCTCAACTTACATAGCGTATGGAAGACGAGCAATATGCGCGCTGGAGGACAATACTCTACGGCATAGCTCAGTTGGCATCCTCGGGCCGGCTGGGGTCCAGACAAGTCGGCTTCGGCTACCTAGTGTGTTTCCCCACCTCGTCTCAGCAATGGACCACGCTCTCGGACAACAGTCTTATTCTTCCTCTGCTTTGCCTTAGCAGTCTGAAATCATCCGCAGTTTCGTCACCAAGGGTCCAATACATTCCTGGTATTGCTTCAATGCCTCAACGAAACCCGTACGAATTTGAAAATCAGGACTCTGTCCCGCCAGCACTCCTCAAGACGGTTGTTGAACTCCTCCGCCAGTGGGACGACGTTCACGATGCCAGCAACGCGTATCTGTCCAAGTTTTGGCCCGATGCGATTCTCCAGCTAGGCCAGAGTACATCGACAGGCCAGGAGGGCATTAGAGCGATGCGAGAAGCCACCATTAACCCTACCAAAGGCCCAATCACCAACGTGGCCCACCAATTCGGCAAGGCATTCCTGCTCGCGGGCCAGGGGGAGGGTCCGAACGAGAGCAAGCAAGAATTGATCTTCAACGGCACCGTCGCCTATACCTTGAAATCCGGGACCGTGGTGAGTGAGGAGTTTGCGTCCTGGGCGACCTTGCGGCTGGATGCGGAGACGGGCCAGTACAAGATCGAGTATTACAAGGTTTACATCGACCAGCAGGCACTCACAAAGGGGTTTGAGGAGATGGCGAACGGAGTGTAGGTTGACTTGGACATGTAGTCGACTTTGGAGTTGGAGAACGTTGTCTCATCTTACACTGTCTCTGAAAGGATCGTATTTCCTCCTGGGTGTGCGTCTGGTACACCCACAGGACTCGACCGAGTTTCGACCCCACCCTGTCCAGGGTTTGGGGTTGCCGGCTCCACTGAGTGGGGTTTGCAACCCGAGCGGAATAAAGGAGCAAGCTTGGCAGGGTTGGGAGCTGAAAGGTCAAAGCGATTAAATAGATTTCAAGATCTCTCTCCATTCTCGGATCTTGGTGCCAGAATCTCTCCAGGTGAGTGCTAGCATGTGACTGATTTGCCTCGATATTCCTCTTTATTGTACAACGGATTCATGACAATCAAATGGCGGCTGATGCAACTTCCTAAAAGGTTGCACAGCCAGTGGTGTGATGCCACTCTGACATGATCATTTCCCATATTCGGAGACGGTAAGCCTTGTCTGCACGCTCAGTGGGTACCATGAAACGACTCTTTGGTCTTCCTGGTGCTCTATTTCCTGTTGGTCCCATCAGCACCAGTGGCTCAACTTAGTCATTGTCAGGCATGGTTTTAGATAATCATCGTGCCATGATACGGTGGAGCTTGCCGGGCCAGTTTTTCTGGCCAAGATAGATGGCCATTGGTGAAGCAATGCCTCTGCCTCAACCGTTACACTCCAGACCAATATACGCAATGACTGGTTGGAGACCATGCTAAGAATTTGGCCCCTTTTTTATACGACAGCGCGGTCGCGATCGACGATCTACGTACAATTTACAGGTTGTTGCGTTCATCTTTCTCGGGATTTGCTCTCTGACGGTCTATAGCATGGACGAGAATTTCGTAACAGGGTTCTCTCTACATGATCTACGCGTTGGTTGAACTCACAACGGCAGCCATGTCTCAGTCCAGGGAGCAGGCAGATGCTCCTGCTACCACCATTCAATTTGTCCATCATGATGGCGGCAATATGAAGACGACGTCTCAGCGTCGTATCGTGTTTTCACACATCCAGAAAGTATATTTGAAAAGCAAGCGGCTGGAAGACGGCCAGTTCACCCTGAGAGGCCGGCGCACCAGGAAACCAATCGCGGCCCATCCTGCTGATGACGATGATGATCCATCGGCGGACCAAACTCACCCACGCAGAATGCAGGCCACTGCCGCCGTCGGACCGCTGACGATTTTGAGAAGAGGAAACTCGGATCCATTCGAATCTCTTGCCGTGTCGGTCACGCCCAGGGTCAACGAGATCATGTCCTTCGTCAAAGACTACTTCCTGCCGGCCTGCTACGTGACTGATTCTCCTGCTTGGATTCGAGCCTTTGGTGCAGACAAAGAGTGGGATGACAGCGTTGAAGTCCTGCGGGAAGAATGTTGCGCCCCAGCGTTCATGCTCACGTACATGACCATCATGGCCAACATGTCGCAGGGAGATGTCCTCGTCACCGAACAGCTCACTCTCAAGGGTAAAAGCACGTCGGCCCTGCGCACTCGAATCTAGAAAACGGGTGATGGAAATGTAGCCGTGCTGGCGAGTGTCATGTTTCTTTTCGCAGCAGAGACGTTCGCTGGTAACCTGGTCGAGGCCACCATACATGGAAAAACACTTCAGACACTATTGCACCAAAAGTCCCTCCGAGACGGTCCGGACTCAATCGAGCAGGGCTTCCTGACCCGAGCACTGTGGTATGACGTGCATCTCTCAGGGTCACATATGACCCCCACCATATTCGACATGAACGGGTGGGTCATGGATGAGCTGGGCCCAGTTTCCGGTCCGTGGACGCGTTCCTGGTGCCCTTCACCGCCAATTTCACCGCGGACTTGGATGAGTCGCTTGACTGTGATCCTTTGAGAACGATCTTCATCCAGTATCGCCAGGCGCTCTGGCTTTGGACCCAACCGCACCCGTCGCCGATGAAGATGGCCGTGCCGCGTCGCATTGGGTCCTCGGGCGGAGCTACATCAACCAGGGCCTGCTGGTGAGCCACTATCTCGACATGCGAGAGCTCCTTGGCCAAGCCCGTACAGCACATTCTTCTCCTTCTCCCTCCTCCTCTTCCTCTTCCTCGACGACAACAACCATGATGATAAAGTCGACTTCAACAGTGACACCCGAGCAAGAAATTTTTTGGTATACGCAGGCCTGCCTGGCTTGAGCATTCTGTACTTCCTGACCCCGTTTGGCGCGCTGGCCTTGAAGATGGGCCTAGTGACGAGGCAGATGGTGCGGGAACAGCTCGTGCGGTTTATTTACTCAGATGTCGTCGAACCGCATGGCTCGGATTGGGTGTGGAAGTCGGTCGGGGAGCGGTTGAATCAGTGAAGAGAGCAGATTCTTGGGTGTGAATCTACCAAGGAATTCTTGACTGATTTGACGGTCGTGTTATCTGCGTTTATAAGATCGCTAGGACCAAGTCTCCCACCTATTGTCAAGAATGAGAAGAGGAGATGGAAGGAACTCGTGTGAAAATTCAGTCTATGGAAGGAAATAAAGGCCTTAAGTACACGTAGGAGGCTGAGGCTCTAGCCAAGGTTTCACCTTTGACACCTATCAACGACAGAATCAATAAACGATGTCCGATTCCAGTCCTCCAGGTTCATGAAATGGGATTTGCATGCTTCTTCTGCACTGGGACAGAGAAGATCGGAAGCCCCATCGAACCAGCCACAATCGGTAAACTGATTCATCATCCCATCTTGATAGAGCGGGATATGAGTCGGCCCCGAGCCATCATCTAGCCCATCCATGAGCTGTTGAATGTTGAATCTAAGTGAAATCCAAGGGTCTGACTCCTTGATTCTCCGATAGGTCAACAATTCAGTTTGTATGGAGGCCCAGAGAATGCCCAAATCCCTGCTCCCACAATAGAGGTTTTTCATCGAGAAAAGGCCGTTATGTTCATGATCGCAGGAATCCCCGGAAGGACGCCGATGTTGAAGTCTTTCAAAAAGGGCGAACTTCAAGATAGCAACAAAGGTCTTCTAGCCCAGTCTTCGATCCGACGGCCATGAGTCAATGATCTGTTCGGGGACATGGGAAGCGAGCTCTGAGGGCACGATGGAGGTATGAGTGCAATTTTCGCCAACGTCCTCTCCGAGAAGTGCAGGAATCGAAAGATCAGTGGCCCGCGTAGGGTCGGCCCCGTGGACGAGCATGCAGACAAGACATGCAATGATGCCGAACATCGTCTCCCCTTCAGTTCCGTTGTTGGCCAAGTAGTACGCAACTAGAACAAGAGTGTGGAGAGGAAGGAGCTTCAGGTCCGCACCACAACCGCGGCAACGTCTCGAAAACAGGCCGCTGGCTGCATCGATGTCGGGGCACCATCTTGGCGCGAAGATTGCGGTGATGGAATGGCAAATGACCTGTGCTGACGTATGGCAGAAGACATGCTTCCACTCGAATGGTACGGTCGACCTGCCGGACGCGTAGAGTTGTCGGATACACTTGGAATCAGCATCCCATCTGCCGCAAATATCCACTTCCTCACCAGGGAAACGGTTCTGGGCCCTAAAGTGTTCGCTGACTAACTGAGGAGTAACCGAGGTGTTCGAACGAAGGATGTTGACCATCAGAGAGTCCAAAACTGTGTGTCCTAGATCGTTCCTGTAGTTCGGGACGAGGGATTGCTCGTCCTCAAGATGTCCCATCAGGAAATCAAGCATTAAGCAACAGCTGTTGGCCCCATCCAAGTAAGCAGCGGCAAGATGGAACGGGTATAGGTTTTGTAGAGTCTTGGGTGGCCGGGCGCCCCAGGGCTCCAAGTAGTCCCTCAAGATTTCCACATTCCTCGCCATGATGGCAAACCCCCAAGAATCCGCCTTGATCTGGTCTTTGGAGCGGTTCACCGCATTGATGATTGATGAGATAGAGAATGCAAGCCTCTCTTCATTGATGGGTGAGAAGAATTTCTTTGAGAGCGCCATTTTCATTGTGTCTGTAGGGGTCGGGTGGTTTTCTGGGTTGGCCCACGGTGTCCAGGTCGACTCATCCTCTATGTCCTGTTCCTGGTGAGGTTCACGCGGCGGCGATGGCGCTGGATCGTATTTGATGGTTTCGCAATAGTGGATGCTCCATCTGCAAAGCTGGGTTGGCGGATCGATGACAGAAACAGAGCCTTCTGGAAGGGGAGACTCGGCGGCAGACGGTAACCCAATTGTGGCTGGAGGGGTCACTGCTTCAATCTCGATTGTACCAAGGATCTTAGCTGCGATAAGAGAAGGGATCCAGTATTCGGGTCCCCTGCCCCAGTACTTGGCGGTCATGAATGAATGGATCCAGAAGTCATGTAGCCAATTCGAGATGACCCTGTGTCCCAAATCAGTGCTCCATCCACGCGATCTGTTCTCGAACATGTTGACTTACCTTCGCTGGTTCCGTCCCAATTGCATCAGCAATTCCTCGTGCCGCCCTTGGATGAACAAGTCCGCTCTGTCAAGGTGAGCATTCTCCCGAACCATTTGAGTTGTTGGAGAGCCCTCGACGCCATGAGGAGGAGGTGTATGAGCTTCCTCAGGGCTGTTGACGATGAGGTATGCGGGAGATGTCGGATGGGATCCAAATGGCGATGGATGATCGCGCGATCGCACAACATTGGCAATGAGAGCCGAATATGGGAGGTTCCAGCGCACGAATCTGTCGGGATAACATCAGCCTCGGTCTGGAAAGACCATGTCCACGTCCACATACATCCCACTTTCCAACTCTGGCTCCTCTCTGTGCCTGATTCGGTCGCCAATAAATCTTTTCAGCTGCTTCTTGTCGACCTCCTTCCTAAGACCATCCTGCGCAATTCTGATGTCTGACGTGCTGGCATCCTCCCGACTCCGCTTCGCGTGGCGCTCGATTACGGCGATCTTCTCCTTGGTCGTGGTTCTTTTCCTGATGCCCCATTTTTGGAACCGGTGTCGGTACGCGTCTGGCCTGGATATTAAGCGAGTCAGCACCGAGCTGGCTGTGGACTGAGCATGTGAAGAACGGAGATATGCCTTACTGAGCCGCAAAGCTGTATTCTGTCTTCATTCTCTGCGCAAGGCTACTGAGCGTCTCATTCTCGTCGATATACAGGCGAACGATAGTGTCCTTCAAGAACTCCCATCGCGCTTCGTAAGGAATGTGAAGAAACTTCGGATCCGAGACTTGACGGTTAGAGTTGTCCATGCTGGCAGAAATGAAACATGCAAGTATTGCCTGGAGAAAGAGAGAAGCGCGAGGATTGCGAAGCGGTCAGAGAGGAAATTTGGTTGGGAAATCCAAGGCTACTGCTGAGAGCCTTATAAGCCTAAATCTTCAGGCGACCAGGCGACGGCCTCAGAGGCTATGCGTTGGAATATCTGTTGACCTGAGGACCTGAGGATGGAATGGTCGCGTGACTGTCGACCAGTTGACCTGAGCCAGTTGACCTGAACCAGTGGAAGTGAGGATGAGTGAGATGTATGAGATTAATGTCTGAAAGATCGAGTGCCGCGACTGAGCAGCAGATATTTATGTGCCTGGGTCATTCACAGAAAAGAATCATCGGCTGGTGAAGGGATAGACGTCCAGCGCTGTGATTGGCTGCAGCATTCAAGGTCTTGGTGGCGGCGAATCTCATAGCCAATCAGAGCGCTTGATTCACCAGTTGAGTCAATTCCTCCAGGACACCTGAGGTGAGGTGTTTTGCTGGGTCAGCCACCTGTGTCCGTGTTTGACCGATGCTAGCACAAACACTGTCAACAATGGAGACGGAATCCCGCTATTTTCAAGACGGCCGCCACCGCTGCCACGTTCCAAAGATGTAATCGAGGCCTCCAGCATGGGATGATTACAGGAGAATCACATGAGACAGGGAGGGAGAGGTGTGTAGAAACTCAAAGACAATTCCTCCCAATATAAGGGGGCTTTCCGAGATATCCACTGTACCAAGGCGGGAAATGGATGGTTCTCTCAGAATGGAAGAGGTGAGGGTTCTGGGGCTGGTGATCTTATCTCAGAAATTTCTTGTTATTGCCGGGGTTGCTTCTGGTGATATTGCTTTCCTGCTGCTGCTGAGGGCGTACCATTTTCTCCCTCCTTTGGTCGGACAACAAGGCCACGTACTTTTCTTTGATCTCCTCGTACCAGGCCTTGAAGCGTTCTTTCGAAGATTCGGCCAGCTTGAGCTGCAGTTCCATCCAGTACAGCTTCTGCTCCGCCGTCTCGAGTGCCTGTTGTTGACGGAGACGCAAGTTTCTTTGCGCCCGTCGGTTTTTCTCCCGGCTCCTCTGTGAGTTTTTCTCCCGGCTCCTCTGTGACACAAATGTCAGTGGAATGAATAGTGACTTATACCACAGCTGGAATATTTGAGATATGGCGGAATGTGATGTAGTTGACATCGGAAGGAGTGGAAGGGTGATACTGGGAGGGTGGTACCTGGTCCTTGGATTTCGTTTCGTCCCACACAACAATCGGGGATCCGTGATCAGCCAGGGCAAGAGAACCCTCCGGACTGGTACATTGAGTTTCCAGAGCAGATATGCCCGGTGATAATACATTTGATTCTGAAGTGCTGAACACCCATCTAGTTGCTTCACATCCTGTGATGGGAGCAATTAGCGCGGTTTGTACTTCGCTCAATTGTAACGAATCTTGTCTGAAGTATGCGGGAATAATGTTGACCGTTCCAGACGGAGTGACGTCTTCATAGGTGAAGACAGAGCCTTCAGATGGACTACTCTGAGAAAGATATTGCATTTGGCCTCCATCTCCTCGGCTCATTGCCAAAGTTTGACTGAGAGGTGAGGACCGCGTCAAGGGCATGGAACAGGATGAATTCAGTTGGCAATGTTGCATTTCGCCGGTATCGGAAAGGCCGTACTGCCAGAGGTAATCGGCCGACTGGTGCCATGGTTGAAACTCTGATGACTGGGCACCATGGGCGATGTCGGGTGACATTCTGAGGTTGCGTATGATCGGCTCCCAGTCAATCTGGCGTGGATCTGTCCTGTCATCTTGGGGAAGGCTATTGGCCATCGGGAGAGGGAGCGTGGAAGAGTTGCGCGTGCACACAATGATTCTGAACTCTCGATATGTCAGCAGCGTCAATGGCTCAAACACAGTGTCTGAAGACTGATGGTTGATCACCAAAGTATACTGTCAACAGATTTGGAGACTCATATTTATCCTTCAAAGGATCGCCGGCGTGATCGCACCGTCGAGAGAGGCTGGATCCTCGAGTTTCTCTGATTCTCTTGCAGGATTACTCAATTCCAGGTCTCGGAGACGGCGAGTGCAGCCCTCGGTCGGCTCAGCGGCAGAGAACCAGAGCCAGGCCTCCTGACTGACGGCAGCACCAACAGGTAACATTAAGCATATTCTGTTAAAGGTCGAAATAGTAGCCACGATACCATTCAGGGCGAGCCAATTCGGCAGGTCAAGGCGGTCGATCCCGGTTCCATTGTATGCTTGTAACAGGACAACAATGGACAGCAGTGAGTCGATGGACAAGGCGGAAGCAAAAATCTCTGGAAGCCACCATCGGAAAAGTGAAGTGACCCAATATTCGGCCCTCGGCGACGGATGCAGAGATCCTTTGGGGTCGACAAGGGGGTCGTAAATGCTTGACCGTGCGGATGGCACCGGCTTCCGAGGTATCGGTATAGTATAAGTTGGTAGGGCGGAGTCGTACGTTGGCCTCGGAAAGTTGCTGTCGGGAAGGAAAGCTATTTGGCTTGCACCATCGCCATCAAACTGCAAGGGACAAGCTTTATCCATCGGAGAGTTTTCTGCAGGTTGACAGCGCAGGGCAAGGGGAATGAGAGCAATTTAAGGGTGAGTCCTACCTCGCAGCGATGTATTTCGCGTGGCGTTTTAGCGCGTCACAACTCTCCAACCTAATCTATGGTGATGACCGCGGTACGGTGGCGGTGCACCAACTTTGAGGGTTATGCGGTTGACTTGGAGTGTCATGAAAGCCCGATGAGCTGCTCAGCCAGCGCCGATTCCGGTCGCTCAAGAATTTGAGGACAAACCGCCTAAATGGCTTAGGTGAGCAATTTTGAATCCGCTCCATGCGAAACCTCTGTCGGTCAACGTCGACATGTCTGTACAATTAGCAGTTCCTTAGCCAGTCTAAAGCCGAACCTATACTCAGACGAAACTGTGGTGTCGTCTGGGTGGGCCGTAACGCTTTAGCCGTCAAATACATCGAGGATGGCGTCATTTTGGCTCGTCCCGTTCCGCGCGACAATCGGGGGCCAAAAAGGCTGGCTTCAGGAGAAGCATCCACGGTTATGGAGGGTCGAAGCGGTATTATTGTGGTGGGGTTATGCCATATGGGGCCGTTTGTTAATATTGGCGCAATCTTCAGGTGTATTCAAGAACAAAGCATCCGCCGCACGATGGACAGGAATGTGCCTATGAATAGCTTGCCGGTTGCCGTTGTGCAGGACATGACGACGAGTCTGTATTGACTTAGGCAGAGCATCCCTTTGAACACTCTCTTTGGCACTGCATTGGCGCAGTTTACGGGAAATATACGACTGAGCGTCGTAGCACTCAAGGAACTGGTAAAGATGGATGAAATGCTATGGCGCCGGACAAGACAGAATGGAGTGCATGATAGAACTGAAAGCGCATCGATGAGAGAGATGGGGCAGTACTATGGAAAGGATAAGAAGTGCTTACTTATTGTATCTTCGAACGGCTCAACACGGAGGGTTGCGGCAACACAGTTCTTCCGAAGCCTGCAGACCAGCTGCGACCCTCTGTGGTCGGTGGTAGCTGGTAGTGCTAAATTCGGCATTGTCAGCTCGTGCACGCGAAAGAATAATCGAATGTGTCTTCGACGGTGCTTTAAGAGCTCAGGATAAAAAAGCGCCGTTGATTTGATATTGCCCAGACCGAGTGCTGATCAGCATGCGTTCGATGAATGCAAGGCGAAGCGATACAAGCGGCAAGGATGATGGCACACGATATCTCGCTTAGTTGGTGGTCCAATGTTTAATAATAAAAGTACAGTATAAATAGAGTGTGCTACTGGCCGAGAGGTCAATTGCTGCAGATGGGATTGGCTCCCGCAATATGGGTGCCCAAGCAGGCCGTGACGCGCAGCTCCAAAAATCTTGGCGGCGTCACAAAGGCCTTCAATGTCTCTGTCGGGTGTTGTCAGAAATTCTAGGACCGGCGGCAGGGCCTTTATCACAAAAGGGTCTTCGATATTATCTTTTGCGGGCTGATATGGAGGACTTTTCCCAATCCCGAGGCGATGATGACCTGTTTGACGACGAAATTGTACCCATGGACACGCCGCCTTCCCCAGAGAAGGTGACGGCGCAGTTAGAACAAGTGTCGCTTGAATCGCAGCCTTCACCACCTCCTGCGGTAATACCTCCATCAGATTCCAGCCCCCCGCCCGTGAAGGGCAGGGGAAGAGGCCGAGGCGGACACGTCCGAGGCGGGGTGAAAAAGAATGGCCTCACGGACTCGAAATTCGCTCCCAAACCAAAGGAAGCTGCCGCCACAGAAACGGTGACAACGAAAGAGACTTCCTCCTCAGCGCAAGAGAAGACCTCGCTGCCAGGATCTGAAAATATCGAATCACCTATAAAGCCGGCCGAGGAAACGACGGTCAATGCCCCTCCCACCGGACCCGCCCATTCCCGACCTCCTGCGGTCAAAGGCGATCGCACCGCTACCGGCGGCGTACGAAAGCCAAAGCTCACCGAGGAAGAATTGTCTGCGAAGCTGGCGGCCGCGAAGGAGAGGTCGCAAAGTCTCGCCGCCGCACACGCGAGAGCACAGGCTGATGCCGCCAGTTTCGAGGAACGCGAACGAATCGCAAAGGAGAAGCGGGAGAAGGACAACCTGGAGAGGAGGGCGATGGACAGCGAACGAGAGAAGAACAGGCAGAGGAAGATGGCGGTCATGGGTGGAAGAGAGTGGGACGCTGAGAAGAAGGAAGAAGACTTCAGAATCCCGAGGGGAGGCAGAGGTGGCCGGAGGAGTCATGCCGGTCCTGACGGGGCCGAGGCCGATGCGGATGACTTGGGAATGTATGAGTGGCATGAAGACCGGGGTCGAGGAAGAGCGAGGGGAAGAGGTAGGGGCCGTGGAGGACGGGGCCGAGCTGGGGGAGGCAGAGGCGCTGGAAATCCAGCGCAGAGGCAGCCCGACATCACTGCAGATGCCGAATTCCCTCCGCTCCCAATGTCGGAGAAGAACGGTGGCGAGGTCAAGTCGACACCAACAGTCGCCGCGAAGAGGACGGATTCATCATCACCTTCCGATAATGGCGGCGGTGGACTTGGTGGCAGTAGCTGGGCGGAGCAAGTGGAATCAAGCGAGGCCGCAAAGACATAGCTCCCTGGGTGCATACTGTGGTGGTTCCTTGTGATAGCGTTCAAGCGATGATTTTCTCCGCCGTGGGTATCTGTGATTCCGTTCCATGACCAGCCGATGCATACCATACGACGCCTCCGCTGTAAATAATCATCATCCCAGTCCAGTTTACCATCGTCCTCTCCGCCCGCCACGGTATCCCCCACCACCCCGGTACCCTCCCCGACCACCATATCCTCCTCTCCCTCCCCAGCCACTGTCACCATGTCCTCCGTCATCGTAGCCTCTCGGTCCCGCAGGACTTCCTTCGTCCTGCCGCACCGGTGGAGGCCGGCCCTTCAACTCCTTCTGTAACTGTTCGTACGTCCGGCGCATTTGCGCGTAGCCCAGGTGCATTTTACCGTAAAAGTGGTCGGCCAGTCGCCGGTCGTTATCCAACCTCGACAGGTATGCGCCGCAGACGTCGCAGACCTGCAATTTCTGGTGTCCCGAGGGGCCACTTGTGTCGGATAATGATTTGAGACCCCGCTCTGCTTGTTCTTTGGTCACTTTGGCCGTCCGCACTTTGTAAAATTCCGAGCAGGCCAGGCTGACGGAACCCATCTCACCCAGGCAGTTGACCTCGAGTAAACCCGTATTGATGGTCTTGGTGAGGTCTGATATCGTCTTCAACAGGTCGTTTGTCTGCCTGATCTCGTCCGGCGTCTTCTCTAATCGTCTCTGCGCCAGGTCGATTCTTCGGTTGCACTCGTCGATGTACTTCTGCATATCCCGCATGTAGTCGTACTCGAATCCATACTTGGCCTTCTCCGCAGCCGAGAGGCCGTCATATTCGATCTTCAGGTTCTCTGGATGGAACTTGGGGCACGGGCCCAAGTCTTGTTTGGTGTTGGTAAAGAGGTCGTGGGGACATGTTCCCACGAGATATGATCGGCATACTTGAGGTGAGGTGAGGGTTAAGTTGGCCGTCTTTGACGAGGTCGAGCTGCCCATAAATTGATCGCCCATGAGCTGCTCAAGCAGCTTGCGCTGTTCTGCGGCCATCTTCGCTGTGTTCCTCTGGCGTGAACAATAGCTGCGGTCGTCCCTGCCTGTCCTGGCGACCGTGGGATTTGAGTCCTGGTGAGTTGCAGGAGCTGCGGTTGTTTGCTGACCAGAATTCCGCAAGTTTGAACAAAGACGAATTCAAGTAGAATCTTGTGGGCAGTTCCCTCTTCAACCTTCAAATGCGGCGCGCTAAAGTTTGGGCACCGCGGCTAATTGGTGACCGCGCTTATTTCCGGACATGTGGTCTTCCAGGTACATTAAAGTGTCGATTCACACCTTCAGGTATCAGTGGGACCATCGTTGTCGCGCGATAATGTCGGCATGTCCCCGTCGCTCCTTTTCCTCCTCATTGTCGGCATCCTCGCGTTGACCTCACATGCCTCCGACTACTATGAGCGTTTGACTCTCACCCCCCTTCCGCTCGGTTCGCTCCTGGCATCTTTCGATTTTCGAAGCAATGAATCGATCGCGAATTATGAGTCGCAGAACTTTCGATATTTTCCACGCTCGCTAGGGCAATCGCTGCGACATGCAGATACAAAGGAATTGCATCTGCGGTTCACCAGCGGGCGATGGGACCCGGAGACCTGGGGCGCCCGACCCTGGGAGGGTGCAAAGGAGGGTGCGACCGGAGTTGAATTATGGGCATGGATCGAGGCTTCGTCGGAATCCGAGGCGTTTGCCAAATGGACCACGCTCACACAGTCACTGTCCGGGCTGTTTTGTTCCTCGCTGAACTTCATCGACGCCACTCGCACGACGAGGCCGGCATTGTCTTTCCAGCCCGCCGGAGACCATGGAGAAGACGATGGTCAAACATTACACCTTTTGCACGGCGTGCTGCCGGGGGAAGTGGTCTGCACCGAGAATCTGACTCCCTTTTTGAAGCTGCTGCCCTGCAAGGGCAAGGCGGGCATTTCAAGTCTTTTGGACGGGCACAAAGTCTTCGATGCATCGTGGCAGAGCATGGCCATTGACGTCCGGCCAAAATGTGACCGTGTCCTTGGGCAATGCCACGTGGAAATCAGTCAGACCATCGATGTCGTGCTCGATATCGAGCGCTCAAAGCGACCCCGGGACAATCCCATTCCGCGGCCTGTCCCTCACGACCAGCTGGTGTGCGACGAGTCGAAACCTTACCACTCGCCGGACGCTTGCTATCCCCGAGATATGGTGGACGAGCTGCAGTGGTCGTTGGGGGACATCTTTGGGAGACCCATGGCCGGCTCCTGCCCCCTGGCGGACGACGAGGGCCCAGATGCGAAATCGATTTGCATCAATGTGCCGCACGAGCGCAGCATCTACATTGGAGGCAGCGGCTTTGAGGTCAAATCGGGGCCGTACGAGATTGAGTCGCGGTGCTACCAGTTGATGCCGGGCGAGAATTTCGATATGGAACTGCCGCAGCAGTCCTTGACCCAGCGGCCTCGTCTCCCACAGGAAATGTTGCGAGCCGAGAGAACGATGACGGGTCATGGGGCCGCCAAAGGAGGCATGCGAACCATCTTCACGAATCCTTCTCCCATTTATCCGGTCTCCTTTGTGTACTTTGAAAGTCTTCCCTGGTTCATGAAACCATTCATCCATACGTTGGATGCCCAGGTCATCCAGGCCGAATTCCCTTTTGACTGGCAGATCATCACCGATATGTATTATCGTCCGGCGGTGGATCGACAGCGCGGCACACAACTCGAGCTCGTCATTTCAGTGCCACCGGCAAGCACGGTCATGCTGACCTACGACTTTGAGAAGGCCATCCTGAGGTACACCGAATATCCTCCCGATGCCAACCGGGGTTTCAATGTCGCCCCAGCGGTCATCAAGATCCTGGACCAGACTGATGGTCTTGGCTCTCCCCAGGATGTGTATATCCGGACGACGAGCCTGTTGCTCCCGCTGCCGACTCCCGACTTTAGCATGCCCTATAATGTCATTATCTTGACGAGTACGGTCATGGCACTGGCATTCGGGAGCGTCTACAACCTGTTGGTCAGACGGCTGGTCGGAGCTGACGAAGTCGGCGAACACCGACTCCGCGTCCTCTTCAAAAAGTTGACTGGAAAGTTGGTCGCCGTACAGGATACTTTGGCTGGTAAAGGTAGAAAATTAGAGTAAAGCATGGTGTTGACGCGGATCTTGACTCACATGAACTTAGTTGCTGTAATTTTACTCTTCTCTCTTAAGGAGAAATCCTCAGCGACAACATGGGCCGCGTTCGATGTCCACCCCTCCTTCAGTCATCCACGACTCATCAGTCCCCGGTAAGCTGCTCATAACCCATTGTTCTTCCAAGTCCCGCTGGCGAGGAAAAGTGTATTTTGTGTATGTGGTGGGAGGGCCAGATACACAGGAGACGGTGCAAGTGTTCTTTACCAACCTGTCACTCGCGGCAAGAGAATGATGTGCTGAAAGGTCTCTTCGCCTTCAGAAATGAAGAGAGACTGAAGATGATCGTTCCAGTTCGTGGTAATCTCTGCGCGTGCCACGATAGACTGAACATCATTCCAGCTATGGTCTGTCATCGGCGTCTCGCCACGCCACTTTCGGTACCGCGATCGGCCATGCTCACCACTTCTCCAATTCCAGCGGCTTCTTGCTCATCCTCGAGATCTCTGATCTCTTCCCTGCAATCCCACCACCGCTCTTCGGCTCGGTCAAATGCCTTTTTGCGCAATTCTTTGATACTCTGGTCGGTGGCACGACTATCGGTCGGGCGATTGGACGCCAATACCAGCTTCTGCCACTCCTCTGAAGTTCTCGCGTAAAAGTCCCGTAAACTTTCGAACGGGCGCGGAAACGGTCGGGGGTCTTGCTGGGCACTCGTCTCTGCTTCTGTTTCCGTCGCGATGTCCGAGTCGCCAGTTGGTACCGACACCTCGGTCGGGACGGTAGACGGCGCGTCCACGGACATTGTGTCTTCATGATCGTCACCGCCATTGTCTTCCATTTTTGATTCAGTGTCTGTATCGTCTTCGTCTTCGTCTTCATCCATGTCTTCATCACTGTCTGGAGCGGTGACGTTCCAGTTGATAGGTTCGACAAAGTAGAGCTCTCGCACGCCGTCGGCCTTGTTGAGGTCAATGCTATACAGGTCAGAGAAAGTGATCTCAACGTCCCTTTTCTCAAAGGTCCCGCCGTAGATATATAAGACGTCGTCTTGCACAGTCAGTTGCGCGTTGAAACGAGGATTGGGCATCTCGAATTTGACCGGGACATCTCGTCTGGTCATTTCTGGCTCATCATTGTGCCTGGGTCGCAGATCCATGTCGACGTCATCCGAGGCCAAGATTGACCCTTTCGTTTCCAAAGCGGCCAGATTCCTGAGCAACGCCTCCTCATCGGCTTTGCCTCGGTCGCGCACCCTCGAAACGGGACCCTGTCTTTTGGCTCCCGTCTTGGGCCGTCGCAGAGCCAGAGGGAAGAAACGATTGCGGTCGATGTTCCAGATGAACATCTCATTGAAGAACTCACTCTCAATGCCCTCCTCACTCTCCTCAACATCGTGAACACCGCCAAAGGCCACGCCTCTCCCCTTGTGGAAAGCCATGGTCGCACCCGCTCGTGGAGGATTAGGGGCGTTTGCAGGTCGCTTCCGCCTTTCCCAGCGCAACGTGGGCGGGGTACCCGCTAGCGCATCAGTGGCCGGAGCGGTAATCCGCAAAAACCACGAATCTTGATGCACGACCGGTTTCATAATGTTGCGCTGCGGTCCAGCCTTGCCCTGCTTGGAAGCAGAAGTGGCCGACTTGACACGCGAGTAGCCGCCGTACAGAACGGCTCCGGCTTCGTGAGGAAGGATGCTGAAGGAGGAGCGAGGGTCTGGCTTCTGAGATGCAGGCGGAGTCTTCATTTCATGCCAGATGTTCTCCTTACAGTCATACGCCCATGTGTCGTTCAAATATCTCGTCTGCTGAGATGTGTCTTGAAAGCCACCGAACAATACGATATAATTCTTCCAGTATGTCATCCGGTGTCCACTGCGAGCCGGTGGACTTCTCCCCTTCGCTCGAGGCTCGAGTTTCGTCCACTCTCGAGTGTCTGTGTCCAGTCGCCAGAAATCATGGTAGTGGTAGAACTGGTTCTGTTTGGGAGACCTACAGAGCGAGAATCAGGATAGTAGCGATCGAGACGGGGAAGATTTGACATACGAGAATTCGCCACCAAAGATGTATATTCCTCCTGTGTTTCCCCCACGACAACCGGCATGGCCACTTCGCGGCAGGGGACTGTTGCCCGAAACCACCTGGCGCCACTCATCTTTGTCAACGAGATAGACAAAGAGGTCATTGAAGAAGGTGGCTATAGTACCATCGTGGTACTCGCCGCCGAACAGGAAAAGCTCGTTTCGATTTGACGGGGAAGCCACCAGGACACTAGAGGATCTGGCCGATGGAGGTCCACACGCTTGCTCGGTCACTTTGAGATATTTCGCCTGTTCCTCTGCGTACGCCGCAAGAACTGCATCCAGATCTACATCGTCGTCCGCGTCGCTGTCGGCATCTTGTGCTGCGGTTTTTGCCTTTGATTTTTTCTCACCCTTGGCGGCCTTTTTGCTTTGCTTTGCAAGCTTCTGGGCTTTCTGTTCTGCTGTTTTTGACTTTTTGTCTTTCTTGGCCATGATGGTGAGTGCACTATACACAACGTCTGGAGGTGGTCAGACTGTCTGTCCGAAGGCCTCCTCTAGCAGAGAGCACGGGCTGCTCTTTTATAAGAACAGGACGGTGAAACGGTGGCCAATAAAGCAGAGTTATGCCATGGGTATTGAGAGTCTTGCTTGGCGGGGAATGGGTGCTTGGCCCATGGGTATTGGAGCCTTGCTCGGCGGGGAATGCATTGCTTGGCGGGCGAGGCGCGTCTGCCACAACCTCTACCAACTTAACGCGTCGTTAGAGCCTCCCTCGGCTTGCGGATTCTTGCCAGCAACAAAGACATATTCGAGGCCTATATTTCAGCGCGTTTGGACCAAAATCTGCAATGCAGCGCAATGCAATGACCTTATGACCAAAAATAACCTGAGCCAATGTCTCGCATGGCTTTTGCAGCGACCTCCTTCCACGGGCGTGCTTGAGCACGTCTCCAATTTAGCAGAGACTCGTTTCTCCGGCACCGATGATGGGCCCAGAAGTGATGAGATGGCAAGACTGCAGCTTGCACCACAAATCAGACCCAAGTCGAGACTGCTTGCGCAATCAGCCGTCACCAATGCAAAGCCTTCATCACTTGAGCCGTCATGGCTAAGTGGGGAGGGGAAAGGAACGCAAGCGATGATAGCACAGCCGAAAGTCGAGACGCCGCCTCCTTCAAGGATCTTGCCTACGAAACCGCCGACCACTCCCGGTGACGACAGCACCTGGGACGAGCATGACTCTATCCTCGACATTGACGAAATGGACCTGCCGGGAGGTGACCTTACAACATCGTCATTTGGAGAATTCGGCGCGCCTACAAGGCTGTGGAGCGAAGATACGGCGTCTCGCGTCGACCCTCTCCCGAAGAAAACGGGGAAAAAGAGGAAAAGCGATGAATATCAGGAAGACCTCACGTGGCAGAGGCCGAAACAAAGTTCTCCCAAGCGCATCGATCGAGGCCGCGGTGGAGTCGCACTCTGTGAATGGTCCAGTCAGCATCTTGAAAGTCCAAAGCACCAGCAGAAGGACCAGTCATACGAAGGACTCGGCCTCAGTCAGGCAAGGATACGTCCAGAGAGGCCGATGCAAAGCTTGGTTGATACAGAGGCCCGCCCGCGAATGAGCACCTCTGGAAACGTGACCATGGAACAGCAGGGTAAACTGCAGCCCAGACGCCATCGGCCGCTTCTGCAGGGACCGGTCAACGACAATAATCGAAATGTTGTTCCAGATTCAGATGACGAGGATCTTTATACTGCTGACGAAGGAATTGGCGGCGGCGGCGGAAGCGCTACCTGCGAAATAATAGATCACAAAAGTCAAAGTGGACAGACGGTCAGGCTGTCTCCCACCAAGGTGACGCAAAGGGGGAGTCCAAGTGACCCCAGACAAGGTCAAACAGCGGCCTTACGCTCCACCCCAGATGACAGGTCTCCCGAGAAAGCGCCATCCTTAGTGGCATCCGTTCAGCCCAACTCGACGGTCGATCAAATACCCAAGAGCACAAGCTCCAGCGTGACGCAAGACTTCAAGCTGTCCAACGAGCAGAAGAAAGTGGTGACTTGTTTCATGGCAGTGGCGGTACAGCGCTGCCAGGATTTTCTCCGGCGTCTGGAAGAGTCAAAAAGGAGGACGAACCAACAAATCGCCGAGGAAATGTGTAACGACGGCGTCATTTCTCCGCGGACACAGGAGAGAAGCAAAAATCTCAAAGAAAAGATTGTGGCCACGCGGGAACTCATTGAGGAACGCAACTCATTCGCCCAAACCTGTACGCGACGAGAGCAGATGAGGGAGAGACTTCAAAGGCTCTTGGATGATGGCCATGAAATTGACTCGGAGAATCCGGAGAGCGAAATGAGCTCTTTGTGTTCGGACATCAGACAGGCCAAGTTGGATATCGATGCTCAAGAAGGCCGACTGTTTGACTTGCTGGTGCGAGCAGGTGTCTCTGGTGCCAATGGGTTTGCCGAATCCTCTTCAGGCGGTGATCTTAGCCCCGACCGAGGCCAGGAGGCCCTTTCCCCCCAGAAGGTCCTGGTAGCATCCACGCAGCGCCACCCCCGGCAGAGTCCTTTACACGACGATGGCCCTCCTAAGAATCCTAATCTCCCCCCAAGTCAACCCATCACTCAGACGCCCGTTCTTCAGCGCTTCCAAGCCCCCGAATCGGCATATGGGCAGCCACCAATGAGCACCAACGTGGCGCCAAATTCCCCAGCCCGAGCACGCTGCCCAGGAGAAGGATTGAAGAATACCAAAGATACCGCGTGCATTGGCGTCTCTGCTGTTTCATCGTCGAACAAGATCCCCGGTTTGAGTTTCGATGACGCTGGGTCCAGCCACAGAAACTTCCCCCCCCGACACATGGGCAGCCCATCTCGTTCTCTCAATCCGTCTGACGACTTTGCTGACGATATGGATGACGGTGACGATGATGACATTTTAGATGTGGCTCAAGCTTTCGAGCAGACTCTCCCGGTCGACCGCCACAGGTTCCACTCCCAGCCTTTAAGACCTGCTCTCACCGAGCTCAACGACAATGTACGAAGAGGAACCCCCACAAAAATGGACGATGCCTCAATAGGCCCTTCAGATGCGGGTCTGAAACAGCACGAGTGGTCGAAGGACGTCATGTCCGCTTTGAAAAAAAGGTTTCACCTTCGTGGTTTCCGGCACAATCAGTTGGAAGCCATTAATGCCACTCTGGCGGGCAAGGATGCGTTCGTGCTCATGCCTACCGGCGGCGGCAAATCTCTGTGCTATCAGCTGCCGTCGATTGTGCAGAGCGGCAAGACAAAAGGAGTCACGATCGTCATCTCACCGTTGCTGAGTTTAATGCAAGATCAAGTCGATCACCTGCAGAAGTTGAAAATCCAGGCGTTTCTGATCAACAGCGAAGTCACCGCAGAACACCGACAGTTCGTATACCAAGCTCTTCGGGGCCCCCGCGTCGAGCAGTTCATCCAATTGCTCTACGTCACGCCAGAAATGCTGAGCCGGAGCCAGACGATCATCAACATCTTCCGTGACTTATACGAGAGAAAGAAACTGGCCAGGATTGTCATCGACGAAGCCCACTGCGTTAGCCAATGGGGTCATGATTTCAGACCGGACTACAAGGCCATTGGAGACGTCCGCAAGCAATTCCCCCATGTGCCGGTGATGGCGTTGACCGCGACCGCGACCGAGAATGTCAAAGTGGATGTCATGCACAATCTCGGGATGGCGGGGGCCGAGATCTTCACTCAAAGCTTCAACAGGCCGAATCTCACCTATGAGGTCAGGCCCAAAGGTAAGGGCAAGGATGCCTTGGACAGTATTGCCAACACCATTCAAAAGTTCTATCGCGGACAGTCGGGCATTATCTACTGCCTCTCACGTCAGAACTGTGAGAAGATTGCCGATCAGCTGTGTAAAGAATATGGAATCAAAGCGAGGCATTACCACGCCGGGATGGAGGCACAAGACAGGATCGACGTGCAGAAACGGTGGCAGGCTGGGGAGTACGATGTCATTGTGGCTACGATCGCTTTCGGCATGGGCATTGACAAGCCGGACGTGCGATTTGTCATCCACCACACAATCCCAAAGAGCTTGGAAGGATATTACCAGGAAACGGGGCGAGCCGGACGGGACGGCAAGAGATCAGGATGCTATCTCTACTACGGCTACGGAGATACCAGCTCGTTGAAACGCATGATCAACGACGGCGACGGGAGCTGGGAACAGAAAGAGCGGCAGAAGCAGATGCTCCGGAACGTCGTTCAGTTCTGCGAGAATCGCAGCGACTGCCGCAGAGTCCAAGTTTTGGCCTATTTCAACGAACATTTTGACCGCGAGAACTGTAATAACGGCTGTGACAACTGCAACTCGGCCTCGACCTTTGCGACGCAGGATTTTTCCGAGCATGCCCGCCACGCGATTGGGCTGGTTCGAAAGGTGCAGAAAGACAAAGTGACCCTCCTCCACTGTGTGGACGTCTACCGCGGCGCCAGGAACAAAAAGATGGCTGATGCCGGCCATGACCATCTCGACGAGTTCGGCATCGGGGCCGATTTGGAACGAGGCGAAGTGGAGCGCTTGTTTTACCGATTGCTCAGCGAGGATGCCCTGGAGGAATTCAACAAGGTCAACACGGCCGGTTTTGCGACGCAGTATATCAAGCTGGGGAGTAAATACCGCGATTTTGAGCAGGGCCGCAAGGAGCTGCGGATTCAGGTTCGGATCTCTCCCAATGGCAAACAGAAAGGGAAAGCGACTGGCCCCAAAGGCCGCAACAAGCTGGGGCATGACACCGGCGTCAAGGCGGCTGCAGACGACTATCCTACCTCGACGAATGTCTCATCCCCGCTTCAACCTCGTTCGGGACGTCGACTGGTGCGGAGAGATGAACTTGACCCCTCTGATGACGCAGCATCGGAAGAGGACGAGGACGACATCGTTCATCACTTCGAGCCTGTTCGAAAGGCTGGCATGCCACGGCCTGGCAAGAGACGCAGCGTGGGCCCTCCGATCACCACGGACGACAAAATAGCAGACCTCAATCATATCCATCGACACATTTTGGAGGACTTTGTCGAAACGGCCAAGAAGGCTCTGGATAAGATTGTCATCATGAAGTCGATGAGGCAGCGGCCCATTTCCGACACTGTCCTCAGAGAGATTGCCATTGCCTTCCCGCAAAACAACGATGAACTGGCGGCGATCGAAGGCATGGACAAAGACAGACTCAGCCGCTACGGACCGCTGATGCTTCGACTGATCAAATCGGCTTACAACGATTATGAAGCCATGATGCGAGCTCAGGAGGACCGGCCAGACGATCCTAATCGCAAAACTGTGGTGGAAATCAGCGATGATGAGGATGAGGAGAACTTTTTTTCGCAAAGTGAAATTGACTTTGAAGAGCCCGAGAGTAGTCACTACTTTCACGTAGCGGACGAAGTGGACCGTTTCAACAGTCAAAGTAAGTCCTGGATGACTGAGAGCATGCTTATCCACTGATTGGAGCAGTGTCCCAAATCCGGTCCCTGCCCGAGAAGACGAAGCAGGCTACATTCCGAAAGCCCGGGGGACAGTCTAGGTCAGGATCAGGTACGTTCCATGGATCAAAGGGCACACGACGTGCCGGGCGCGCCCAAAGCAAGAATCCCAAGGGACGAGGAGGCCATGCAGGCAATGGAGTGGCGAAACGGAGAAAAGCTAGCTCAACCGTTCGATCAAGCACGAACAGCACGGGGGTGGCATCTTTGGCATCGAGAGGCAGCAACCATAGCAAGACTGTCGGCACAGGCGGCGGCGGAGGGATCAGCATGATGCCTACCTGACTGAGCAATGACTGCTCCTCTGAAGTCATCGCTAGAACAATGGGTCTGCACGGTGCATCCGCGGTCCTGTGGAATCTGACAACCAATCGAGACTGGCATCTCAAGCAGCACCCTTTCAGCTTTCAGAGATGGCCTGCATCGTGAGTCGTGTCGAGTCTGCGTATGTTGAACGCAACGGATCCTATTTCTTGGTGACGACTATCTTATTTCTCGGTGAAGACCTTGATTGCCTGCAGGTGTGGAATATACCTCTCGAAGACATCCTTCCCACTTCAGGCCGTTGGAGAGAAGCGATTGAAGACTACCACACAACTTGGAGGTCCTGCCCCATTCGCTGCTCGGCCTCTCCCCTACCATCCCCAGTCGGTCGGGTTTCTTCAATTCCTCCTCTACTCCCGGCCTTTGTCATCAAATTCTCCTCGTGCATGATAGTCATATAAGCACATGGTACGAGACCTATGCCGTCATTTTCGGGACCATCGGTTCACGGTACCTCCATCTCAGGGCCAGACCCAGAGGCTGCATGGCCAACCAGCGGCCTTCAGGGTTCCAGTCCCGTTCCTAGTAATGACTTCCGGAACCACCGGGAGTTCAAAGCATGTCTTCGGCCCCTGAATGAGGATGCAGTCTTATTACAACGCACGATCGCTGCCATATGCGTGTCTTGAGGCAAAACTATCATCGAATCGACAGTTTCAAACTGTGGTATCATCTCCTCTAAACTTCTAATGCAACTGGGCACGAACAGCTACTTCTCCTTACTCGTTCGCCTGCCATCCTAGTTGCGTCGTCCATGGACGTTACTAGATGACGTCGCTGTGGCTGATGACTCGCAAATGGCCTTCTTCTCAATAGGTCAGACGTTGGGCAGGGTAAACGTCTTCAGTGTCCCTTGTCGTGACAGCAGCGTCGCGCCCCCCTAGCTCATAATAATTGATGATGGACAAAGGACTGGAGGGTCGAATATCCTGGCGGGCGTGGGTGATCTCTTCCATTAATTAGGTATTAGCGACCACGGAATAGATATACTGCCCTGCTGTAAGCTGCACGTTCAGCCCTGTGACACTGGAGCCTTGAGAATTCAAGCGGTTTCAAGCAAGAGAGGACAAATGTTGTAGTTAACAGAAGGGTGTTGACACACGATTCATAGGCCATGGCCATTCTCCCCTCCTTCCGCTGATATGATGCCCTGCGCAATATAATAGAACAAGCATGATACCCGAGCCCCGGGCTGCACCCAACATTCATTCATTCCCAATCCTCTTCATCGCTCTCGTCCGCTCTATTACCACCAGCACTGGCCTCCTTCGGACTGCCCGGCGCCCGACTTGTGGCACCGCTGACGAGGTCGTAACTGGCGTCGCTGTCTGCGACGGATTTCTCGTCGTGTGACCTCCTGCCTTCGACGCCTGGCTTGAGGGATGACGACTGTGGTGCCGGTTGGGACTCGGATTCCAGTGTCGCGTGTACGGTCGACGACGAGTCGTTGGTGTTTTGCGACAAGAGGACTTTTGGCGGCGTTGGCGCGTCGGCAGGATGGCGGTGCTGGATTGGCAGTGTGGACGACGAGGCGGCGGCTGTTGTGCTGTTGTTGTGCTCATCATCGTCCGATTCTTCGTCCCATGCGACGACTTCTTCCGTGTCGTTGGATGATGCTGTTAGGCCGAATGGCTTATCGTTAGAATACTCAGGGCAGGACAAATACGGGACCGTCCAAATGTCGAGACTCACCTTTCAGCAGCTCTCTCCTCCTCTCCTCTTGCACCTCGACGACGTGTCTGAGGAAATAATATCGTGCCCAAAAGTCCTTGTACTCGACTTTCTCCGGCACCAGCTTCTCCATCGCGCTCCGCAACTCCTTGTATCGGTCCAGATCTTTCGCGATCCGGTCGGTCATCTCGCCAATGTCGAATCCGCGCTTGAAGTCGTCCCAATGGTCCCCGGACCCGCTGGGGTCCTGGGTGAAAGTGGTCAGTGTGGTGTGTATGGCGTGCAACTGCGCCTCCAATCGGCTTGTGTGAAACACCCTCTTTCCCGAACTCGGATCCTTGCTCTCGAACAAAATTTCGGTTCCGTTGGCACGGTTATCATTGTCGCTGGGAGGCGCCACCGTCACCGCCTCGCGCAGGAAGTTCCTGATATTGGTCCCAAACCGCAATAGCGCCTCGTCAGCCGCGTCTTCAGCCTTTTGCACCTCCTTCAACCTCTTGGCCGCCTCAGTTTTGAACCGCGCAATAAACGTCTCGTTCTCTTGCAGCTCCTTCGCAGACGCAGTGGCGGCATCATCTTGCACGCCTGCCCGGCTCGCACCGCCCTCGCCTTGCTGTTCCTCCTGCCTCTCCTCCGACAAACTCCCAAATCTCAATCCGCCCAAGCCTCTCTCAACCTCTCCCACCACTTCCACAGCTTCTTTCTTCGCCTCTTCCAAGTAATTCTCCCCCTGCTTCCTCACATTTCCCCACAGGCCCCCCAACCTGGCGCCCCACGCCGAATTTGAGAAGGCCCGGAATGTCTCTTGGAATTCTGTCTGCAGGTTCTGTCTGGCCGGCGCCCGGGGCGTCGCTCCGTTGTCTGTCTCCCTGGCTACACTGGCGCCGGCGCCGGTGCTGGAGGGCGTCGAGGCTGGAGTCGGAGTGGAGGCACGGCTCCCTGGCGAGTACGTTTGTTCGGCAATGTGGTCATATGCTGCTAGATCCATGGTGTCGTCGGCCGAGATGAGACTAATCGACGGGCACCGACAAAAGTGCTATGTTAACAATAACGAGGGAGCGTGTGGCAAGGCTCAATCAGCGTCTCACGGCGCTCTTGTTACATTGCCAGACCAAGCGGCATTGGAGGTCGGCTCGCCAAGACAGATGTGACACGTGATCGAGGGGTCTGGCCAGCCTTGTCTTACAATTACTTTGTTCACCGCTGTCATGTCCATCCATACTTGAAGTTACACATACCTCCCGGCAGAACCATGACCAATTTGCTCCGGATGCAGGAACGGAACCATCGCTTTTCAATGCTGAGCCCAACATAACTTGGATTCGGTCCTGGCTCTTCGCGCTCGACTAATCCGGTCCATCAGTATTCGAAATCATCGTCCACCCCACCGTTTCCGGCTTTCTGTTTGGCAACGACCTCCTGCTTTCTGTACATCTCGGCGATGGCTCCGCTCGTCGTCGCATCCTCGGGTCGCTTGTCTTCCCGTTTCTGAATAAATCGGGGAAACCGCAAGCTGATCCCGTTCTTCCCGCCCATCTCATCGATCGCAGCTCGGTAGCGCGGACTTAAAGTCAGGTCGGCGGTCTTGACCTCCCAAACGTATCTGGGCTCAAACCAGACATCCGGTTGATCGTTTTTCACCGTCGAATGACTATAAAAGGGCTTTGGCTTGTCGATCTCAATCTCGGAAAGTTCTTTGTGGAGCTCTTCCAGGAGAACTTCGCTGAAGCCGGTCCCAATGTTGCACACAGTCTCGAAGTTCTGAGTGTCAGGGTTGTAGGCAGCGAGCAGAAAGGCCCCGAACCAGGAGGTCCGCTTGCCCTTTCCATGATAGCCACCCAGCACCACGAGATCGAGCGAGTCTCCAATGCCGGACAAATAGTCTTTTTTGACCTTGAGCCAGTTCCGCGATCGCTTGCTCGGTTCATAGGCAGACTCGTCGGTGTCCAACATTTTGACCATTAAACCTTCGCAGCTCGCTTTGACCGACTCATCGAGCAGATGCTGTATTTCCTCAATGTCTTTCGTATCACCGTATTGAGCAAATGAGAATTCTCCCTCGACAGGCTGGAAGGCCTGGTGCAAAAGAGCTCTCCTTTCGCGGAATGGCTTCTTGACCAAAGGCTCGCCATTGTAAAAGAGCAGATCGAAGGCAAAAACGCAGACCTTGACGGTCACTTCTGATGTCTTGACGTCCTTGCGCTTTCGAGTCATGAGCTGTTGAAAGGGCAAGACTTTCTTATTCTGCGGATCCCAGGCCACCGTCTCGCAGTCCAGGACAAAGCTCTTGGTGGACGGTTTGATCCAGGTAATCAGCTTTTCCAGAATGTCCGGGTATTTCTTCGAGAGATCCTCAGAATTCCTGGAGAAGACAGCCGCCAACCCTTTGAAAGCTTTGGGATTCGTGGCGAGGGTATTCGCGGCCGCCGGAAATTCTGACATGGCTTCGGGGGCGACGTAGTGTATCTGTGACCGCTCGCCGTCGTATTTATATTCGCACGTAAAGTTTTTCCCCTCAAATCGGTCCAGCACTTCACTGATGGATTTGGTCGGCTTTGCCAGCATCGGCTTCAAGGGCACGCCAGGCTGCAGTTTACACGTCTCGTGCAGATTGAAAATGCCGTGCTCGAGCATGGCCGGGATGATCACCTCATAAGATGGCAGCTCGCTGTATGCGGTCTTCAGGGCGGCCTCCCCTTTGGTGAGGAGATCAGTGGTTGGCACTTGGCCCTTTTGCGCACACTCGTGGGTCACCACGGCCTGGGCGAGGGCAATGATCACCGTTTTTTCCGCGAGACCGAGTCGGAGCTTCCCTTCCAGAAAGCGCACCAGGAATTTGGCCTCGGAGGGGCCGCCTTTGTCCTTGGTGATGTCGACGACTTTGCTCGTGGATGACACATCCGCCGAAGCCATGAGCTTGTTGATAGCTCGGACTTTTTGATCTTGTGAGCCGTGGCCTTCCATTTTGGCGATATCCAGCAAGCCCTGATGTACCCCACGGACCGTGAGAGGCTTGGGTTTGAACATTTGTCCCTGCTTGGACTTGCTCTTCGCCGCCACGAGGCCAAGATCTCCGATTTTCTGGTGGTCTGCTTTGATTGCCGCCAATGATCGACCAGAGCTCTCCCCGATGGCTTTCATAATCAGTGATTCTCCAATCCCCAGTTCAATTCCCGCATAGTCAGCCGCCAGCTTGTTGAGCATCAGTTGAATCGTAGGAAGGAGGTCTTCCGGAGTAAGGCGCAGAACTTGCTGCAGGAAAGCCGAGCAGTAAGCGGTGATTTGGAGACGTTTCGTGGTCAACTCAATCAGAGAGAATGTCGTACACAACCCGGCGTATGGCACCGGATCTCCAGCTTTCCAGTCAGGATATGGGTCCTTCCCGGTCATTTGGATTGTGGCCTGTATTTCCGCCGCCTCCTTCTTGTCGACTTCCTCCTTGCCTTCTTCATCTTCGCCGCTTCCTGACTCGACGTCCTCCGATTGCGATGCGCTGCTGTTCTGGCCTGATACTAATGCATCCTCTGAGACGTCTCGCGGGGCTTTTGGAGAATCTCTCGTCGAGATCCCCGGATCAGAACTGCCCTCTCGACGGCCGTGGACTTTGGGCGATGATTTCGGGGATTGTGTCTTACGAGTCCTCTTCGAGTCCGACGGCCTTCTTCTTCGCCTCTTCAACACAGGCTCATCATCGGAATCCTCTAAATCATCCTCTTCCTTCACCTCGTCCGTCTCGCGTTTGTGTTTCCGGCCGGCCGAGCCATCATTGGTTGTGTTACGTGCTGCTCCTCCGTCCGTGATCTCCTCGGCACTGGCATCGGGGCGATTGCCTTTGCCATTCGGTGCCGGCATCGTCTCGACATCAGAGGTCGCTGTCTCATTCTTCTTGGCTGCTATCTTCTGGCTGAAGGAGAGAGTAGATTGAGTCTTCGATTTAATCCCGTTCTGTGTCGTGCCCAGAAATTTGCTGTCGTATTCGGTCAGGAAGTTCAAACAACTTTCTGGTCTCGAAAGCGCTTACCCTAGTGTTGACTGCTTCTTCTGTGCCATTGTGCAAGAATGCCCACACACCAGAAAGAAAGGGAGACCGGAGAGATAATGCAGGTTGCGGACAGCCAGAGGCGTCGCAAATGGCTGTGCAATTCGGAGGACAGAGACCAACACTCTTAAAACGGGATGCACAGATCGAGCTGAGAGGACAGATGGAATCTGCGCGAGTGGGTGCATGAATCGTGGCACATGGATGCAGAAGATAATGTTGCAATGTTTTCCTCGCTGATCAAAGTGTGGAAGGTCGCGCGTCTGCGGGCGGAGACGCGTGGGCGCGCCTTCCATTTACTGGACGCTAAGTGATTGGCCAGACAGTGACGTCTGCTGCCTGCAATAATGTTGCCCACGTCTCCACTTTCTGGCACCTCCTCTCACTATGTCGACTTTGCCTTGCACTGTCCTCCCCTGCAGCAGACGCCTTGTAAGGCCACATATGTCACCGTCCACGGGCGATGTGGGTGAAGTATCTGGTCATCATGAACCCAGGCCGAAGCTCCTCGTTGCACGGTTAACAGAGAACCGTTGACACTATATTGCAGTAAGGGAGAGAAAATGCGAATCGGCTGTGGTTCAGTGAATTTAATTAGCTATCAGCAGGATTAGCTATTAGCTCGACGTGAGAATATCAGAGCAAAAGCTACGTGTGCTTGCCAGAGTCGTGTGCTGTTTCGTAAATGCGTAAAGCATCAAAGGGTATAACTTGTAGTGATCCCAAGACCATATCAACCAACAATACTGTGCCGATTCGCCCTTGTCCAGCCCGCGAAGCAATGCACAGCCAGTTGCGCCTGTCAGTTTTAGGTATCAACAATAGTTAAAAGCAGTTCCGTGGCCGCACCATCTGACCCTTAGAGCAACAACACAGCGGCCAGCCCAGCAACACCAGCGAGACCATTGGCCGCTAGGGTCACCATCGGCATAGCTGCATTGCCTGAAGATGAGGAAGTGCCAGAAGCTCCAGAAGCTCCAGAACCGGTAGCGGAACTGCCACCTGAACCACTCGTTGTGGCGCCTGAGCTGGCGCCCGAAGCACCCGAGCCCGAAGCGGATGTAATTGTGCTGGCACCGGCTCCAGACGCCTCAGATGAAGAGGCACCACCGGCGCCGCTGGACGCACCAGTGCCGGTCGCGCCAGTACCGCTCGCACCAGTACCGCTCGCACCAGTGCCGCTGGCGCCAGAGGCCGCGCTGCCACTGGCCTAACCAAGTCCGTTAGCACGACGGGATCTGAATATCTCAAGTGTTGACTCTTACCGTTGCCCCGGCTGCACCAAAAATGGTTGAGGTGCTGACAGTGCTGGTGATGGTGCTTCCACCGGAAGTGATGGTGCTCACGATGAGGGTTGTGGAGATTGGAACAGAGGCTCCGCCTGCGCCTGAGCCAGAGCCGGTTGCGCCTGAACCAGAGCCAGTGGCACCTGAGCCGGAGCCGGTTGCACCTGAGCCAGAGGCGCCTGCGCCCGTTGCGGTCAAAGCCGATGGCGCAGCCAGTTCGGTGGTGCTGGATCCAGAACCCGAGTCTAGGGCCAGGTCAGTGGAGAGGAGGTGTAGTATGATGAATAGAGCATACACGCAGCGCAGTACTGATCGCCATACGCGATGATCGAGCTCAGATCTGTGCCTGATGGACATGACTCGGCCGAGCAGTCACGAAGACCATAGCCAAAGTCGGCCTTGGTACAAAGGCAGGCAGCATCAGTCTGGCCATTGACCGGAGGGCAGCCCAACTCAGTGGCTTGAGCCAGCATGTTGGAGACGCAGGTTTGCTACCAGCCGTCAGTCAACGCCACGGTCGGACAACAGAAGCTGGAACGAGACTTACACCACATGCTGGGAGACTGCTGACGGAGATTTGGGCCAATGCCACACTCACGAGGCCTGCCGCGGCGATGAAGGTCTTCATGGCGACGACGGTGAGGTATCGGTGAAGTCGACGAGTTCAGACTGCTGGAAATAGGAGTGAGGTGACTCTGACTGAAGAGGGCCCAGTTAGAGGTGGCTGAGACACGGAAATTTATGAATGCTCGATGATATGTATGTGGAGAATAGGAGACGTCAGTGTGAGTGAGAGAGAGAAAGGAGGAGGGTTGGATGTTTGGTTTTAAGCAGCTGCGGGGATAATCAGCGAGAGCGACAGCATCACTGTGCTGCAACCAGCTCTCGCCCCCGCTCCAGATTTGGACCGGGCGCTCCCTTTGAGTGAGATGACTGGATGGGCACTAGTTCCTCCTGGCAGTTGTCAGTCGCTTCATTATTATCCGGCTCTGGAGATTTGGGAACAAGAACGCAAGATGACGTTCCAGGAACACAGATCACCGACCAGTGCCTACATTGGCCACACACCACGCGGCGGGAAATTGAACATGGCAGGCCAATGACAGCTCCGACGTTCTGACGTTCCTGACGGCGCCACCAGCGCATTCCGTAGTCTGAGGCCTTGCACAGCTGAACTGAGATTGGCCTTGAGAAGCTGGTAAGAGGCCATAAAACAGGGAAGACATCGGACCGCTACTTGATGGTCAGCCACAACTGGGGCACGCTAGACTCGCCTGTGCTGATGAGCTCGAATGTTCAGACTAGTGCCAGACAAGCATTCGGATATCACGTCAAACCCGAATCAACTGTCCTGTTGCCCGTCCACCCCTCAGCGCAACCCCTGGGTATGATCGGCGTGGCCTCGCGCCAGTGCTAGAGCTCCGCTGGAAATCTGTTGTCGATTTGTTGCCGGCCGGGGCTACGCTGTTCGTCCTAGCAGAGCGCGGCCTTGGGGTCTCCAATTCTCACGCCACAGTCGGCAACTTTCAGCCGTGGTCGATCGGCTGGCCAGTCCAGCGGGCTGCGGAGCTGCGGAGCACTAACTGGTATTTGTTAGTATTGTACCCACTCCCTTATACAGCAACACAGGAACGCGAACTGCGTCTGACTGCCCAGCCGGCCGACCGACTGACTGACACGAATATCCTCCGGGTCAATTTACCTTTGATTGTCTTGCCAAGCACTCACAACTCCCCCTGGAGAAAAGGAGTTGTGCTTCAGAGTCCCTAATCGACTTCAGGCCCGTGCGTAGGTGTCAGTGTGAGTCCTGTTGGCGATTCTCGAATTGCATCTCTGACTGATGACACGTTGAGGTGACGTGTGTGAGGCACGATTTATTGAGCTGGGGTGAGAATTAGTGCCAGAGGTCCTCGGTTCGGCTGCGAGATGATATCAAAGGGCCGATACGCGAACCGAGTGGCTGGAGCAGTGCCCCTTATGGCCTGGCGTTTTCACCTCCCCAGCAACGCTAGGACTCCCGGGCGCCGATCTCGTAAAAGTACGGACGGGATGATGTCGGTGTTGCGCGTGAACGCTCTCGTCTGCCTCATGCACTCGCTTCTGGTGCATGGTCAGCTCTTTTCAATTGATCTGTGCTTGCTGAACAGAAAGGGCAGACGGATTAACTGGTTCAGGCTGGTTGTGTGGCGAGAAGTGTCTTGGCATATGCTGCGCCACGCACCGCCTCAAATTCAGGCTCAAGTTCCAAGTTCGCCACTGATTACACTCCACCTGACGGACCAGCGTCTAAAGACCAACTTTGATGCAGCCACTCGGATTCGGCGCCAATCAGACATGAGCGTTCCACCGTTTCCACCGTTCGCGAGAGTGTCCTCAGCTGAAGAACAGCCGACAGCATGAACACGTTGCGTCAGCAAGCTTTCCAAAAGGTCAGTCAACGGGCTCACACTTCCATCCACCGCCGTCCATCGGGCGCACTCGACTGACCTGCTTCAAGCTGCGCCCGCCATGTGTCGAGCTCAGTTCGACGGCACTCAAGTTCAGAGCAGGACAGACGTCGGTCAAATCCGTCCTGCTGGCTCTCGAGGCCGTCTACCAAGAACTACATCAGCTCTCCGATCAGAATCTTCTCGATCCCAAGCTCGCTGAGTATGCCTTTTTTCCATTGTCACAGGTCTTCAATGAATCCCAACGACTGTCTGCGCGTTGTCTGGAGGTCGCCACGCGCTCCGTGGCCATCTTGGTCGCCAAAGGATGGCGAGAACACTTGGTCCCAGAAATGGGCAAGCAGCTGCTAATTCTGATGAGCCTGCTCACGGGTGGGAATCCACGGACGAATGGAGAGTCCCCGACCGACGAGCTCAACGATGCCTGCTTTGACTGCGTGGGCACGCTCATCAGATACATGGGACGGTCCAAAGAAGGCGTGGCGGTATTTGAGGACGTTGGCACCAGGAACATCGTGGACCAGCTCGCGTATCTCCTGCTGGAGGCTGTCACCGATAATCCTTCGGACGTGGTCCAGATCAGTGCCGCCCAGGCTCTGATTGAACTCAATACGGCCATCACGAACCCCCTCTTGCTGGCCAGCCTGTTACCGCGGACCGTCTCCTCGCTTGTCAAAGCCCTGAGACCCAGCACACAGGCCCGGAGGACACGCAAAGTCCTCGTTACATATCTCCGACTGCTGACCACAGTGCTCCGGTCTGTCCTTGCCGACGCCGTCACCTTTCCAGATGCGCCCGCGGGCGTTTCTGATGCAGATAAAATCCCGACGCACACGGATGTTCTCGGCAAATCCTGGCTCGAGGCGACGGGCCCACAGGTCCGCATTGCTCTGACCCAAGTCGTCCGACTACGACAGTATGACGCGGTGGAAGTCCGTCAAGCGCTTCTGGAGCTCTGTCTGATGGTTGTTGAAGAATGTTCCAAGACACTCCCCGGATGTGTGCCCATCGCCGTGGAAACCTTGGTCATTCTTTCTGGGTCCGCTGACTTGCCGGCGGCGGCGGCGGCCCTCAGACATTTGGTAATTTCGCGTCCCGTCGTCGCTGACATTTTGCTCTCCAAATTTTTCGATTGGTCACAGGCACTGCCACGCATTATGCAGAGTCAAGAGGACCGGCCGAAACAGCAGATCCTGGCGCAGATATCTACCTCGCTCACGACATTGTCGGATGCGTCGTGGGCCACTGGCGACATGACTCCGAGGATTGCCTCTGTCCTGGTGGATGGTGTGTCAGCAGCATTAGAAGTGCAGCCACGAGTCGCCGAGCTGGTCCAGGAGACCGGTGGTCTCTCTTCCAGAGATCTTCTATCGGCTCACGCGGTGAGGACCGAGTTTCCCTCCGTTCTGTTCAACCATCCGAGTCATTCCTCGTCGGTCCAAGAACTCCACACGTTGATCGATGCGTTGAAGAAGCGGTCCTTGGGATTGCCTGTCGTCCGTTCCCTGACCGACGAGATTTCAGACCATGACGTCCCCAAGCAGCTTGCGGCTGTATGGCTTTCGATCAATCTCCTGAGAGACCCCGGCGACAGCACCCTTGGTCTGGACAATATGATTGACCTGGGTGAGACCGGCGGCGGTGATTTATCCACATCTCGTCCATACCTAGTGTCTGACTTGTACGCCCTGACTTTGCCTTATCTGCTGCAGTCTGGAGGAGATCTTGGGACAAGCGAGGCCGATCCGCGTCTGGTGGCCCTGTCTCTCGAATGCGTCGTTCTGCAAGCCGAGCAGTTGGGTCCGTCGTACCGGCCAGAACTGGCCGACACTCTCTTTCCCGCCCTGGCCTTGCTGGGTTCGCAAAATTCGACCCTTCAACGTCACGCGATAATTACGTTCAACCTGTTGGCTTCCGCATGCCGCTATACCTCTGCCGCCCAAATGGTGGTCGAAAATGTCGACTACCTCGTGAACGCGGTGGCCATGAGACTGAATTCGTTCGACATCTCCCGCAATGGACTTCAGGTATTGTCGCTGATGGTGCGCCTGACCGGGGCAAGGCTTCTGCCCTATCTCGACGATCTGATCGGGAGCATTTTCGGAGCCATCGATAATTTTCATGGATACCCCACGCTCATGGAGCAGCTCTTTGACGTTCTCAATGTCATGGTCGAGGAGAGCGCGCACGACCCAGGCCTGGCCATCACGTCGGGGAAGGAGGCCCCCGTGCACGAGAAAAAGGCATACCATCCTTCGACCGTTGAGGATATCGTGGACGACTTGCACGCACGGAGGTCCCGAAAACGCAAACGAGACGACCATGAATTGACCGCCCGGACACCGCAGCGGCCCTGGACGTCGGCGGTGGAGAGTGAGAAGGCCAAGCACCTGCACCAGTCTTCCAGTGACATGGCCGAAGACGGAGATGAAGACACTGGACTTCCTCCCTCTTCGGACAACAGAGAGAAAAAAGCAGGCCTGTCCCGGTCTCAGGAGCTCCTCATCAAAATTGCGAAAGCCGCTGTGCCGCATTTAACCTCACCATCTCCCAAAGTACGGCAGACCCTGCTAGTATTGCTACGAAAGGTGTCTCCGCTTCTAGCTCGAGACGAAGACACATTTCTGCCTCTCATCAACGCGGTGTGGCCGGCCGTGGTTCCGCGTCTCTTGGGCACGGAAGATGATGGAGGGCCGGATGATGCGGCTTATAATATATGTGCGGCCGCCGAAACGATATCAACGATTTGCCGAGGAGCAGGTGATTTTATGACCAGTCGGATCGAGGATATCTTTCCGCGTTTGGAGAGACTTTTTGCGCAGACGTACGCACATGCAAAACTGTCCAAGGGTGGTGTCAGATCACCGACAGCTGGACGACGACCTGAGTTGAGAACACATGGTGCGGTGAGGCTGCAGCAGGCAGATGACATCGCAAATGTGGCCCAGGACGAAATATTTGCATTACAGCGAACAATGGGCACCATAAGAACGACGGATTCGCAGGTGCTTGCTGCCCTAGTCGACCTCCTCCTCTCGATACTGTTGTACGTTCGGATTTCCGACGACAAGGTTGAGAAGGTCTTTGGTCTGCTCGAACCGTTCAGGCAAATGCCGGGAACGCAGAAAATCAGAGAGGCTATGCTTCAGAGCAATGCAGATGCATTGTGGTTACTCGAGTCGGCTGCGCTACCGCAGTCGGCCGTTGACAACCCCCACAGTGACAGCTAGACAGCTTTAGCCAGCTCGGCATATGGTCCAAGCACCCTCGATGTCGCCGTCTAAACAAGCTCGTGAAGCCAAGTGCCTGTCCCGGTTGACTAAATTCCGAAAGATCAATTACAGCAACTCTCGGACTGTTCGGTGTTAAACGACTTCCACATTGGGCTAACCTGACATTTTAGCCAGCTTTAACCCCGTGCACAGCCAGACTGTGTCGAGAGCCTGTAAGAATGTCACACTTCAGGGCGAGATAAATTGGAATTACGCAGGTGCAGGATTGATGAGGCACATGCTCGGAGATTGATTGCTGTGGTATATAGTCATGGAGGACCACCTACACTCTCAACTCTTCTCCCCCCAAAGCGTTGACGCAAACTCCTGACCATCCAACTTTACCATTCGACTTCATCTGCTGGCACCAGAGCAGACTGGTTCGTCTTTCAAGACCACCATGCCGCGCGTCATACAATTCCTTCACGGTCAATTGTCCACCCCACCCACCCCGAATGTTGACCTCACTGGCCGGACCGTGTTAGTCACTGGGGCTAACTCTGGATTGGGTCTTGATGCCGCCAAATTGCTGCTGCGACTTAACTGCAGCACGATCGTACTCGCCTGCCGGAGCATCACAAAGGGCGAGGCTGCTAAGAAGGAGATCTTAGCGTCGCCGACGGCATCGAAGTCCTCCCAAACGGCCAAGACAAATATCGTCGTCTTCGAACTTGACTTGACCTCATTCTCCAGCGTGACAGCCTTTGCCGACCGGTGTAAGGAGCTGGACCGCCTCGACTCGGCTATCCTGAATGCTGGAGTCGACCTGGTGGAATTCACCCTGGCCGAAGGATATGAGACGACTATCACGGTGAATGTCATCTCCACCTTCCTTCTAGCCACGCTCCTCGTCCCGACGCTGCGTCTCTCAGCACGTCGGTACAAGATCACGCCCAACATTGCCATTGTCGGCTCGGCCGTCCACTTCTGGGCCAACTCGAAAGACCTCACCGGTCCGGCCGAGGGCCAAATTCTCACCACACTCTCGGACCCCCGAAAAGCGGACATGAAGGCCCGGTATTTTCTGAGCAAGTTGCCGGTCATGCTCCTTGTTCGATACCTCGGCGCGATTCTGGAAAAGTCGGCGCAGGCCGATCCCGACAACAAACCCCTGGTAGTCATCAACAACATCGCCCCGGGTTTCTGTACCACCAACCTGTTTCGCCAGCACGCAGACGCTTCGACCCGAGTCATGCTCAAAATCGTGGGCAGACCCAGCGAAGAGGGCGCGAGGACATTGGTCCACGGTGGAACGGCCGGAAAGGAGACAAACGGACAGTACTTGAGCGAATGTCAGGTCAAGAAGGCCAGTCCATTTGTCAGAAGTGCCGAAGGAGACAAAACCGCTCGCAGACTGTGGGACGAGCTCACTGTCATCTATGAGCGATTAAGACCTGGTTGTACCGCCGTGCTGTGATGGATGGCATTCGTGGAAGCTGGAAGCATTCTGTCCCATTCATTATCGGTCTCGATCAGGAGTTTTCGGTGAACGCTTGGCCGACAGCCTCCAGCTGGTCCGCTTGCAGGCGATCTGCCAACAGTTCAAGATCTGGTCAAACGATCCCGGTTTTTGCCGATATGAGCAGATTGTGTCGCGGTTGACTTAATCCAGCCAATGTGTGCGAAGTCAGAGCGATGTCAGCGCGATTGATGTATCATTCACGGTCACCTTCCAATACCGATGGCCTACAATCACCCATCCACCTTCTACACACCTAGTGCTTTACGAGCACAGCAAGATCTGTCATCTCAGGACCTGCGTCGTTTACCACGACTTATTCGGGCTTTGTTGGAAGTCAAGTTTGGATCTCTTCCCATACTCCTGCCCGTACACTGGCATGTTTACATCGGCATAACTGCGGCCAATTGAGTCGGCTGCTCCCTCGGACCATCCTCGGTAATTCGTGGTTCCTGAGTTACATGTCTTAATGTTGAACGCATCCCATTATGCTGCAGATAAGACTCTTTTCCGGCCGGATTCGGTTGATCGAGTTGAGATTCCGGTTCGCCGGCTGCCCTATTCGGTGCCATTAGCGTTTCACCCGTCTTGAGACCATTACCTTGATTTCAGCAGAAATTTGTACGTGGATGGAAGTGTCTTGTACCGATTTCAAGTGTTCACCTCGCTGGTATGTGAAGCCTCAATTGTTGCTCGAATGCGTACCTATAGGCCAACTTGGTGTCAGTGTGCCTGACACCCTGAACCCCCGCCTACATCTCTTCTTCACGGGAAGTCCTCTGTCGACCATATCGATAGTCCTTGTCTTCTTAACGTCCTGTAGGCTCTCGCTTCCCGGCGATTGCTTTTGGAATTGCAGTAGATGGAGCAGTAAATGATTTTTATTGGTTATAAAGAATCTAGCACCTCCGGAGGGGGTCGTTGTTAAATTTTGAGTACAGATCTGCACCCTCTCTTCTAGAATTCGCTTTTTATAAGTGATTGACTCCAGGCTATGGTTCCTGGTCACGGCCAACGGCCATCTTATTCAGATCTGCGACTCATACGCCGCCTTTACCTTTCTATCTCCACGTTTCCTTTTTCAGGGTGCGGTCATCTGCAATGTTGCCCATCTCACTGATATTCACTCAGTACCTCGAGGGCACGTTCTCTAAGGGAGTTGCTGCGTCATGTAGTACATTTGACCTCTAGCGGCTGGACCTGACGGGCGGAGGACAAGAACTCGAGAATAATGGCACCGGAAAATTATATAGCGGATTCTCGTGGATGCCGGAGTGATGTCATGCAGCCCTGGCCTCCGACTTTCCTACAACCACCGCCGCGTGCTCCTCTAGATAGAAATAATCAACTCGTCATAGAGAACACAGAAAACGTAACCGGCAAAGTAGGTAGCGAGAACACTCTCCTTCTGGTTCTCTGGTCGAGTATGAAGACTCGACTCCTACTCTTAAGTTCAAGGGTCCATTCGAGAGCGAAAATTACAACAGTTCTCTGCTCGGGAAACACGCCAATGGCACCGCGACGGCGGTCCGGAGTTGAACCCGAGATTCCACGGTTCGATGTGGTCTCGATTTGGAAATAAAGCTATTTGCTACTCCGCAAACGACAAGCTTGGAGCCTGCTGTGGAGTAGAGACTCTTCCTCCGGGAACCGCTAATTCCCACTCCCCGCGGTTCGGCGTAGACTGCGAATTGGCCGGGCTAGACCGGGGCTGACACCTCATCATTCCACCTCACTGTGCTCAAAACGAAGTCCGGAGGCGCAGGTCTGGGCCAGGACAGGTCTGGGCCAGGGCAGCTCCATGTAAAGTGTGAGCTGTTGTGTCCGCCAAGGCAAACAACAGCGCTGTCAATGGCGATATTCAAGCTCGTCTCTAAGCGGCAAAAGGTGTCGAGGGATCACGGAGCGATGATTCCCGTATATGCGCGGCATTAAGGGCGTCTCCTAACAGGCCTCAACGACGGGCCAAGCCCGGGGCCAGGCCGACCTGAGCAGGACTAACTAGTCTGGTCTTTTCCCTTCTCTTTACAACTGTTACTCCTACTTCTTATAGTGTTAATCTATTCCAATCTATTCGTTATGTCAAATATGTCCAGAGATATAATTGAGCGATACGCGACACGCATACTCCAGGTGCGTGCATTAGGGTCCGCAGATTGGCGGTTCTCTTTCTCGGAACCAAGTCCCTTCGGAGAATGAACCCCGCCATCCTCTTCCCGCGGGGTTCAACCCACCGAAGGCCACGGGTCAACGTGCCTGTCTAGGCGAATTTTAAAGAATCGGCCAGCCGGCCCTAAGGGTCTCTCCATCCTGGGTGGAGACCAGTCTTCCTTACAGCTTCACACAGATACAAATCGGAATTGTTGGCCAGACATCAAATTGGCCGTAGCGGACGGGTGTGCGATTGCTTTTCCGTCTCCATTCTCATCAAGCATTGTCTCGAACATCAATACGTCTTGGTCTACTGATCCTGAGATGTCTGTCAAAGGCAAGGTTGCAATTATAACGGGCGCTGGTGGAGGTTTGGGCAGGTTGTATGCCATCGCACTAGCGGCCCGTGGAGCAAAGGTGGTCGTGAATGACTACGGAGGGACCCTGGAGGGCCAGGCAGGGACGATTTCACGAGCACAGTCGGTCGTTGACGAGATCACAGCCGCTGGCGGCATTGCCAAAGCCGACGGACACGACGTGTCTCTCCAGTCTGACGTCAAAGCCATTGTCGAGGACACTCTCAAGGAGTTCGGCACGGTCGACATCCTCATCAACAATGCTGGCATCTCAGGCAAGATGTCGCCACATGACAATGTGGATGGTCCCGCGTTTATGAGAGTTCTCGAGATTGCTGTTCTTGGAACCACTCTTATGACGAGTGCTGTCTATTCAATCATGGCCAAGAAGAAGTATGGTCGCATCATCAACGTTTCATCAAACGCAATCTACGGTTTTGGCGCCGGAGGTGACTGCGCCTATGGGGCATCCAAAGGAGCCCTATTTGCCATTACGAGAGAACTTGGTCGATGGTCTGAACGAGATGGCATTAAGATCAACGCCGTCATGCCGTCCGCTGTTTCTAGAATGGGCGATCTTTCGGAGGGAACCAAGAAAGTCACTCGGACTTATTTTCCGGCAGAGGTAAGAAACCATATCCCGCCACTGTCCAGTGTCATCCCATTGTGAGACTCGGGTTCCGTCACCCTTTACTTGGGGACGCTATCCCTGGATCTTAAAGCCCCACATTTCTGCGCCGACATGCTTTGAATATCAGCCTCTACACTCGAAGAAATTCACCATAGCCCCCGGCTTTACCTCGGATGCTGATCAAGAGTGATGTCTAGGGAGTAACTCCGTTTGTCGTTGCGCTGGCGTCAGAGGAGTGTCCTGTATCAGGCGAAATATTCACCGCAAGTGCCAACAGAGCGGCGAGAGAGACGCTGGCCACCTTTCCCGGCTCCAAACAAGATTCGCCAGAGGGCTTTTTGAAGGATTGGGATAAGGTGATGGGAAAGAACGACCAACCTTATCTCGCTAACAGCACGCTCGACCATGTGAAGTACATCATAAAACAAGCGCACGGGGTTGAGATGGAAGATCTTCCAGAATTCGGGATCGCTGCAAAATAAAGACAAGCGAATATCGATGTTGTGCCAGGGCCGTCGCCAGGTCCAGCAATATCTAAATTCCCGCTCTTATATAACTGATGAGAAAGAAATTTCTATTGCACAGCCAATGTATAGTTGTCGTGCAGGCCGCAGGCGCCACTGTGACAGTCACCGCAGAGCAATCCATCCCAAGGACACGCATGTACTATCTCACGTTGTGCCTTCTAATGGCTGGAGTCGGAGAGTAGGGGCTTCGAGCATAAACTCAGGCAGTCTACATGCGATGTGGCCGTCCGGCAGGCTGGAGATGTCTCGGAGAATGAAAATGATCCTTGGGTCAGATCAAGCCAACGTCCGCGCTTCAAGTAGGGTGGGAGTGTGGCAGTACTAGAGAAAGACAGAGCTAGAACATCGTGATGTTGACTACATCTCCATCCCTCTGCAACTCACTCTCATTGAATAGCGACCTCCAGGCCTTGGGCACATACTTTTTTTGATCTTTTCATCCAGAGACCAATATTCTCTCTTCCAGCTGGGTGAGCGAGTTCACTGGATTCTTATCATTCCCGGGACAACAGAAGTCAATAGTAGATTCGAGCCCTGCATTGAGCGGCAGCTCGGATATTTAATTTCTAGACAGTGGGCGCAGTGATCGACCGTTTGTTGATGCCGACATTGTGGAATAAAATCGTAGACTAGAGCTGGGAACCAGTTGGCGTCTCGGGTTCCAGGATGCATGCGAACGAGACCAAGTGGCCTTTGGGTACGCTCATTGAAAAGCTTGGAAATTGTCGTTCGCAAGGGAAAGGATCGTCAAGACGCTTCGTCCGCACTGGGCTCTGTCTGTTCAGTCTCTTCCGTTGCCCAACTGATCCTCATGAGAGGTTCCATTCAGCTTATTCCCGTTCAGTTGGAGACTTCCTTCCAACGGAACGACGTAGCTGAGCACCCAGAGTGATATGCCAACACCCAATATGGTTGCAATGGAGCCCAATGTCACCAAGGCCTCAGACGTCGATGAGGAGTGTAGAGAGATGATGAGTGGTGCTCCCACGCCGAGGTTTGAACCCATAAAGGTATACTGAAAGAGAATGAAGATAGAGACATAGGGCAGCAGAGCAGATATCTTTGTGAGTCCGTTGTTCTCAATCAGGTCGCGAATGAAGACTTGGAGGTGTGAGGCAAAGGTTGCAAAGGAGATAACCTGAACAGTTTCCAGGAGACCGATGCAGATTGGATACTTGAAAATCCGGAAGACATGGGGTCCCCTTCATTCTCGTGTTAGCAAAGGATGAAGGATGAGACTTCAGACCCAGACGGAGAAACGGATTGGCCTTACCAATATTCATACGCCCCACCGTTGATGGCAATCATCTCAAAGGCACAGGAAGTCAAGAACTCGATCAAACAATACTTCCAATAGTCGGCCCGTTTCATCCCTCTTGCGACATCTCGAGTGAAGAATAATGCAACACTTGCGTACAATGTCGCGTAACCAGAGTAGACCCAGATAGGCTGAGGAATGTTAAATGAGGTGAAAAGCGAAATCTGACCGGGCCGATAGAAGTAGAGCATCAGGGCGTCGTCGTACAATGGCTCGAAGAGACCACCGTAACCGGCGGCAATGACCAGGAAGGTATAAAAAGGCGTCCGCGCATAGTAGCCCAGATAGATGGAGTAGAGTACCAGTCCGACCCAGATGATGTAGCTGGCCGTGATGAGAATGATCTGCATCGGCTGGGAGACCGGTTGATCAACCGGCGGAACGAGTCCGGCTGAGATTGCTGTCATTGCTGCCATTGCCATTGTGACTAGGTCGTGTGCCAGGGTTTGCACAAGAGACAAACGTTGGCGAAAACGAGGACTAGTTGAAGATTAGAACCTCGTCCGAGTCTGCAAGACAACACCGTACCTAAAATGTAACAGCTCGGTTATAGGGAGCTGGTGGACGAGATGCAAAAGGCCTGAGGAACCAGCTTTTCAAACGACCGAGCTTTGGGCAATATAATAGTGAGACTCGCATTTTTAGCCAGGATTTCACCGTTGAGTTAATCCGATGCTGACTGACATGTCAATCCAGTTGGGCCGAATTTTGCTCCGTGATGCAGCGTCTGCTGCCGGGCCAATATATTGGAATTTTCCAAGAGGTGGGGTACTACACTAGTTTTGCTCCTCCCCAAAAATACATCCCCAAACCCCATGGGGTCCGCCATAGATGCACCTCGATGAGGCGACTCTGTTGGAAGCCACTTTCTTCCGACTTCCAATTATGATGGACGTCATCTGCTTCGAAGGAGGACCCCAACTAAGATGTAACAACCACCATGTTCGATCTATACAACATACTCATTTTGCCAAGAGATCTGCACGTCGGTGCTGGAGCATGAAGACAAAGATGGTCTGTTCCCTCCTCGCGGCCAAGTCTGGTACAGTGAGCATGTCCCAGGCCTCCTCATTAGCAAAACGGCCCCGCCGGCTCTAATCGAACAAAACTCTGTAGCTATCCTGTTTTATCCGCTCGAGCCGTTTGAGAAGATACGAGGTCATTGATGGTCACTCTGCAACACGAGAGACGCATCAAATCCATTCATATCAATGGAGTGTTTCATAGACGCCTCCTTGCAAGACAGTGTGGGATGGCGTCCTCCATGTTGGGGCCCTTTGACAGGGAAATTACACCGATCGCATCAGCTGGACAGTCAGAGGATGACGCACAGAGATGCTCCGCAGGGATCGGACCAACTTCTCCGTGGACGGATTCTTCCATCTCGTCTGCAGGCCGCGGGCACAAATCAGCGAAGAAGGCGAATATTTCCCCGCTGACTTCACCCTGCTCTCTTTTGGCTTTGGAACCACACCGCTAGGCGCATGGGCTGAGTTGTCCGAGCTCTAGCCCACGAGTCAACCTTCGACTCTACCAGTTTCCTGTCACCGTTAACTGGCCACCACAGACAAGCTGTTATAACAGTGGAGCGGTGGACTGAAAGTGGTTGGCTGCGCTGTTTTCAGTCACCAGAACTGTTGCGTCTTCACTCCAAGTGCTGTCCCATCCATTTTGAGAGAGCCTTTGATCCTGAAACTTGCTAGCTTCGACGGGTAGTTAGGATGATGCTTTCCAGACATATGAATAATAGTAAGCCGGCCAGCATGCCCTGTGGCTGCTCCAAGACCCAACGCCGGAGAGCGATGAGAGTGTTTTCTAACATCCACAGGGCGGTGGAAGTTTGGCAGGTTTGCAAACTTGGCCGACAACTGTTGTCGTTCAGGATATTCTAATTAATCTACAGCACAACGCGGGTTGCAGGGAAATCTGCAGCCGAATTTGGAGGGCGGTGCCGCCGCTTTTGGCGACGTTTCTTCCCTCAATGCCAAGACCCACCTCCTTGACATACCTGGGTGCCAGATGCTTCACTCTTCACGCTTGACATGCACCACGGGCCCAATATACTCGTGCCTTCCCTTGACCACATAATAGATGGCCGCAATCATCAAAATCCCGCACAGCATGACACTCGACCAGTTCATCGTCGTCGCTGTGACGGGCGTCACAAGCGGCCAGGTGAGGAAGAAGATCAATGGTGTTAGGAACACTAACGCGGCAACGTTGATGACAAGCCCCCAATTTCCAAGCGACCAGCGGCGTACAGGAAGTGCCGGGCCGCGGAGGCGGCGGTGGACGACGCAGCCGATGGTGAGGTAATAGGAGATGAGGACGGCGATGGCGCCGAGCGAGGTGATGGCGTTGAGAGCGACGGTGGAGCCGATGTTGATGAGGGAGAGGAGCGCCGAGACCGTGAGGGACACGGTCACGGCGGGGAGGGGGATGTTCCAGCCGGGAGAAACCTTGGAGAGCCAGCTGTGGCCGGGCAGACCGGCGTCGCGGGCGAAAGACCAGATCTGGCGGGAGGCAGCAGCGACTTCGGACACGGCGCAGGCAGAGAGCATGACGATGATGATGGCAGTCATGACGTTGGTGCCGGCGTAGGATTGGGTTGCGTTGTAGAAGACTTGGATGAAGGGGTAGCCGGTGGGGGATTCGAGGACGCTTGTCGCATCGCCGAGCGTGAAACAAAGGGTCACGACGACGATGAACACGAGGATGACATTGAGGAGGACGGAGCCCATAATGGCGCGAGGGAGGGTGATGGAGGCATCTTTGATTTCTTCGGCTAGAGAAGAGGTTAACGAGGTGTTTTGTCGGGGTGGGCGATGGAGACTTGCACATGTGAACGGAACAGTCGTAGCCGACGAGAACGGCCATGGGAGCGAGTAAGCCGATCATTGCTGATAGACCTGTGCTCGACCAGCCGCCGTAGTTGGTGAATTCCAGCAGGACCACGTGAGGCCGGGCGCGTGGAGCCATGACCCAGAGTGGGATGATGATGGCGAAGAAGCCCAAAATGTGGAGGATCAGTACCATGCCCTCTGAGAAGGTTTAGCTCCATCAAGCAGAACGAGAGGTGCGTGACTGACCTATGATTGGTAGTCGTGACGCCAGGGCTGTGTTGAAGATAATGGAGAAGAAAATGACCGCGATGGACAACAAGGTTCCGTGCCACCTCTCATAGACATAGGTTGGGTCATTGAGTACGATCAGCCCCTGAATGATTGTGCCCACCAAGAAGCAGACGCTGGCAAGATACACCTGCCAGCCGATGGCGGTGAGCCAGCCTAGAGCAGTGAGTGTTGAGTGCGGCAAGAGACGTGCAAATGCTGACCGGAAAGGTAGCTGAGCATCTTCTGCATTCGTGGAGGAGCAAATTCTGACACCCAATGGTATTGACCACCGGCTGTGGGTGACCTGGGTTGGATACTGGTCAGCGGCTCATGCATGTGCCACGTGGGTTGGAGTGTCCTTGCATAGAAGCCATTTCTGCGAGACTGGCATACACGAGGGTCTGTCCAGCGGCGCATGCAATAAACCCCCAGAACAGAAGTGCCGTGCCACCGTCAGTCAGAATGAATCCAAGGTATCTGCCATTGTCAGAATATGGGAAAGTCACGGCCGAAGGGCAGGTGTCGCGTACGTCAGTATGCCTTCCCAGCTGGCTACGCATGTCGATGCAAAGCCGAGCATGGTAATGAAACTAAAGTTTCGCTGAAGACAATCAACACCGGGGCCGCTGCGATCTCAGAAGGAATCCCTACTCGCAGCACCTGCGTCCTGCCCATAACGGTCATGTCTCGTTTGTCGGCAGACGTTCCTCTGTACTTCTCGGGGACATGACCGATGCCGTCGTCGAAGACTTTTGCGGCATGAGGTGAAGATGTGCCCGGAGCTTCTGTGAGCTCGACATCTGGTATTGCCTTGTTGAGGCGAAGCGAAGCCATGATGACAACGGCGGCGGCTTGCTGTGTTAGAAAGAGACCAGCGATGAAAGGAAGAAAACGCGAAGAGATAAGAGAGCCAATGTACCATGCTTGCCGTGTGGCCAAATTCTTTCTCTATCCAGTCTCGAGACTAGGGTTCGACACTAACAGGAATTAGCCAAAGTTGGGAGCATATGCGAGGTGTCTGCGACCTGTCGACGGTCGCTGTTATCGCCGTTAGTCCTTGCAGAAGCTGCGTAGCTATAGACACCACTCTCGACTTTCGCAATGTAAAAGTCCTAGACCTAAAGCATCCTGAGCTAAAGCACAGCTCACAAGCTCAAAGGCGTCAAATCCCAAGTGTCGATATTGTGTTGCTCGCTGGACATCACCCGAGACGCCTCTGAGCAGTGGTCTCAACAATGAGGCTAATTTCTTCCCCGTCTTGGCTTGTCTCCACAAAGTCTGAAAAATGGATGCCATGGCTTACTGTTACTTCCAATCACAGGCTACCAAAAAGTGCAGAGAGAGCACCGGAAAAGACCCACCAGAGTAGGAGCCAGGAACGGCCCAGCGGGACGCTCCCGCAGATGCCAGCAATGATCGACACAGAAAGCGTGCCACCAACTGCATGGACCTCATGTCCTCATGTTCCACAAAAGATACGTACCCTGGATCCTAAAGTTGTAGCTCTCACGCCCGGCACGGGGAAGATTACACGACTCTCTGTACGGCTTGACCACAAGCGATTCTATAAGGACATTGGCTGTCCAACCGATCTTCTCTAGCGATCCACCCGCAATCCTCGTTTTTCATTCTTGAGCCGACCTGCAAAATCCCGATGCCTGGGCTGTAAGCAGAGCTCTCACGATGGGCTCGAAATCCGGTCCTACCGTACCTGAAGGGCAATATCCTCCCTTTGCGGTGGTGACACCCGACGACCACGCAGCATGGATATTAATTGCGACCGCACTCGGCCTTGCTTGTTTCCTGTTCTTTGGCACCATCCGAGCCATAGTCCGATCCACCCTCGGCCATGGTTTTGGCATAGATGACTACATGCTCTACGCTGCCACTGTCTTGGCCAGTATTCAGTCATCAATCATTCTCGGTGCGTGCTCGAAGGGGCTTGGAAAGGCGGTCGATCTGGTATCACCTGAAGCACAGGACGAGGTCCAAAAGATGTACTACACGAGCAATCTGTTCTTCATCATGGCCATTGGTCCGTGCAAGATCTCAGTTGTGTGCTTCCTTCATCGAATCTCGCAGATGAAACAGCACAGACTTGTCTTCAACATCGCGATAGGACTCATTGCTGCTTGGACCATTGGCTCGCTATTGGCCACTGCGCTTCAATGCAATTTGCGGCATCCATGGATCTCTATCGATGAGGAATGTCCAGGAATAGTACGGTCCAGACAATAATATTCAGAGGCTGAACATATTAACCGAGTCCCAGCTTCGGCGATGGCAAATCATCTGCGCCTTCGATATTGCATCAGAGATCGCAATTGTGGGCCTAGTTGTCCTCTTAGTATACGCTTTGCAGACACAGATGTCAAGCAAAGTGACGGTGGTGGGGATTTTCAGCTTCCGTCTCCTGTGAGTGTCGACCTTCCTTGATCTTTGGAGCCATGGCTGACAAACCCGCTGTATCATTATCTTCATTGTATTTCGACTGGACACTTTTGACCAAGCTGGTTATTCTACAAATCCATTCCTCCACGAAGCCCCTTTCATTGTGTGGACGCAGAGCGAGTTGACTTACTCGCTGATATCGGCCACCATTCCTACCTTCCAGACCTTCCTAAAGAAGCTGAATACCGGGTTCGGCGGTATAGGCACTGCTGAAAGCGGATACGGATACAGATACGGTAGTGGCAGTGGCAGCCGCAGCCGTGTCCGTAAGGAGAACTACATGAGTTATCAGATGTCCAAGCTGAGACCTGCGAACAAGAGCGTCGCACTCGAAGAGACAGACGAGGAGCAAGATAGAGATCCAACGCATGCGCAGACGACCAACATTGATGGCCTAAATGTGGGACCAGGTGCGGCAACAATGGGCCCGTGGAATGGCAGAGAGGGAGCAAATGGGGAAACTACCAGTATTGGTAGCGATGAAAGTCGACGAATGATGATAAGGAAGGAAGTTCAGTGGAGCATAAGGACAGAACCCAGAGAGTGAGATGTGTACGATTATGAGGCCGAGTGCAATGGAAAGGATCATCGGACGGTCTTGTTTGAAGGACACTGCTTGTGAGGCCTCACTGTCTTTCAATATTTCGATGGTTGACAGTTTCGTTCGACACGCAGTCTTCCGCCTTCATCACAGTTTCAGTCTCTGATAAGCGCAGCAGACAATTCTCCCCATGATGCCCACGACGATTAACCGAGAAGACCAATTACAGCCGCCCGCATATAGTCCCACCGGGATGAACAAGGTCTATATCGTACCATCGACGCCAAATAATTAAACCTTGTCGGCCCCACCACCGGTAAGACAGGGGTAATTTCCCCCCTCTCGCGCGAGCCGGGGTAAGCACAGTTCCCGTTCTTGAAGTTGATAGGGGATGAACGTGGTCATTGTAAAAAGGGAACTAGATGTGAATGCACGCAAATGGCCGATGAGTGTCTGGGGAGGGTGGGCTCGTGGGAAGGAAGGGCCGGAGACGTGGCGTCCCTTTAATAGACGCCTAACGGGGCTCCCTCCCCAAGCAGAACCAGGTCCCTCAACTACCCGGTTCGCAATCCCGGCTCACTGGCGTGATGCTCCCTGCGCCCTTTCCCTCGCCAGGGTGCGAGAGATGGTGGATTCGGGAATGGAAGGTGGTCAATGGTGTGCCGTTCGATCCTTCCGTGGTCCGCAGCCGCGCCAGCGCCCGTCTTCGCGCAGGACATCCTCGTATTCAAGCCAAACCAATCCGGTATAACTAGCGGAGTGCGAGGCAGCCTGGAGCCAACTTTCCAGAGAGCCGAAACTCCTCGAGTCGAGATTGTGACGAACGAAGTGATTGGACGGGCTCCAGGGCGGGCCATGACGGACAGAGAGGAGGATGGAGAAGAGGTCGATGTCCTGGAGAATGGGAAGGCGGTTCTTATAGCGACGTCAAAAGCGGCGGGCGGCCAAGACCCGAGCTATTCCGAAAGGAAGGGCGCCTAAACCGGAGGCGGCTGTATACTTCTAATTATAACAGTTACTGAAGCCATATCGCGGCTAATCCTCGAATGGAATAGCGGGATCTAATCAATGAGGCAACAGCATGGTTGATATGTCAGAGTTCCTTTAATCACCTGCATTACGAGAGCACCTCAGCCGACTGACGATAACCGTCGCGGTGGATTAAGGCGGACTCGACGCGTTGACAGACGCGAAGTTGGCCATGGTGAAAGCCCCACTCCGGGGGAGGAGCCTTCAAAATAGGCCACCACCGACGGCGCATACCAATCACGACACTTATTTCGTAACAAGACATCATTAGAATCTCATCCTCTCACCATCCCAACGCCTGCAATTGTCTGAGAAGAATCGAATCCTTCCAGATACTCCTTTGGATCCCTTCTCCAGGCGACAATTTCGGTGTGGCATATCGGGAGTGTCTGCTGTCATGGCCGATTTCTCGAGCTATACACACAAGTTCCGGGCCAGCGGCGACGTGCATCAGCAAAATGGCGCCAACAAGGTCAGCAAGCGCAACCGACAGCCCCTGTCTTGCGCACCGTGTCGATTCAAAAAACTGAAGTGTGATCGCGGTCACCCGTGTGAGACGTGTATCAAGAGAGGCGACGAAGAATCATGTACCTATGGTAAACTCACGGCGCTGCCGAAGCCCGATTCTGGCACCAGAGGAAAAGCTCAGGAGCGGTTGCGCCACCTTGAACAGCTGGTTATGCAGATTGTGGATCCGAAGGGAACGTCGCCGCTGAGCTCTGACAAGAGTCGATTCGAACCTGATTCATCGCACGGCTCCTCTTCCAGTCCGAGCCTGACGAGAGAGGGTCATCTCCAGTATGGATCGATAGGATCGAGCTATGTTGGCTCGACACATTGGTCCGCGGTCCTCGAAAACATCCAAGAACTGAAAACTGCTCTGGGGACGGACCCGGGACCCGGCGGAGACGTCGACGAGCTGGAAGATGTTGAGTCACACGAGTCAGAGACACTCTTTGGCTCGCCCCGATCGCTCTCATTACACCAAATACTGGCCCAGTACCTTCCCCCGAGGCTACAGGTGGACCGACGGTTATCGACTTATTTCAATTCTAAATACCTCAACCTCCCATTGATCCACGGAGGTCAGTTCCGGCGTCAGTACGAGCAATTCTGGACGGATCCTCTAGCCCTGTCGCCCTTGTGGGTGTCAATTTTGTTCTCCATCTGCTGCATGTCGGCCACTCTGAATGAAGCCGTCGGCTCCGAACCGTCAACACCGGAAGACGAGAACACTCCCAGCGCGAGGTTCCTGAGGGCAGCAGCACAATGTCTGGCCCTCGGCGGCTACACTCGGCCCAAAAAGTATGTCGTGGAAGCACTGGCTCTGTACGCACATTGCAAATACATGGCGACACTGGACCCGTCAGGAGAGGTCGGAATCATCTTCAGCATCCTGGTGCGGCTGGCCTACCGGGCCGGCTACCACCGGGACCCAGATCACTTTCCATACATCAGCACCTTCGAAGGGGAGATGCGCCGCCGGACGTGGGCCGCGTGTAAGCAGTTCGATCTTATGGTCTCATTCCAGCTCGGCCTCCCGAACTGCATCCACCCCGACTCTTGGGACACCAGATCACCTCGCAATCTCCTCGACACCGATTTTGACGAGGACACGACGTCGCTGCCTCCGTCACGCCCGGAAAGCGAACCCACGAAGATCCTCTACTTCATCGTGAAATCGCGGCTCATGGCGGCCTTTGGCAAGATATGCCAGCACGCCTTGTCATTCCGCGAGAGCACCCAAGCCGAAATCATGGCCCTCGACGCTGAAGTGCGCGCCACATTCTCTACCGTGCCCGAACCTCTCCGCATCCGACCGATGTCACAATCGTTCGCCGACCCGCCCTACCTCATCATGGTGCGCACCAACTGCGAGGTTCTCTATCAAAAGTCCATCTGTGTCCTGCACCGCAAGTACATGACCGAGGGTAACGAATACAGCACGAGAGCGTGCGTCGACGCCGCCATCGCCATCACGCGGCACATGGTCGATCTGCACAAAGAGTTTAAGCCAGGCGGCCAGCTGCACGCCGACCGCTGGATGCTGAGCAGTTTCACGTTGAACGACTTCTTGCTCGCGGCTATGGTGCTGTGTCTGGCGTTGTCGATGTGGAAGAAGCGCCATCCCGGGAGAGACATCAAAGACGACCCGGCGGCCAGCGGTCAGTTGGAGATGCTGAAGCAGTCGTACGATATCTGCCTCGAACGGGCGCAAACCAGTACTGAGTCGAAGCGTGTCGCAGAGGCCTTGTCCGTCATCTTGAACAAACTGGAAGCTGCGGGAGATGCACGCGACAATCATGGCCATTATCATGACACTGACCCCCCGGAGTCAACATCATCAGCTCCCCTCCAAGGCTCATCATCCTACATGTATCCATCTCCCCTATTTGACGTCAATCTCACACCCCTCTCGCTCGACGACAGCAATGCCACCAGTCAATTCCAAGCTCAATCCCAGTTTCAGACCTTGTCTCTCACCGATCCCCTCGGCCCAACCGAGTTCACTGTTGACTTTGACTTTGAGCCCTTCAGCAGCATCCTATTCACCAATCAAAACAACCCGATTGACTGGCCTTTCCTCGACACCTGGATGGCCAACCCCAATAGCTTCTATGAGGATATGATCACGCAACAGCCGCCACAACCATCCCTACTCTCACTGCAACCATCACTCCCGCCGCCGCCGCAGCAAAGCTGGACCCCCATGCGCTTCTTCGGTGGCTCTGGTGCTGATCTCCCCAGGATCTTGACGACAAGTGAACAGTACCAGAACGCTGATGCGGACGGTGAGGACGGTGGGGCCAGTGCCCGCCATGGTAATGGTGTCGGCATCAACAATGGCATTGGCGACGGCCAGCTAGCTTCGTATTAGTGATTGGGGCCGTAAAAAGGAGAGCCTGATACCAATAAACAGATCAGGATGAGACGAGTTTTGGGTTTGAAAATCGCCCATGGAAACGCGTTGCATTGAGTATGGCATGGTTGGGAGCGCGCCGCGCGAAATATAGAGGGATAGATGTATCTATATGTGGTACGACTGGGATAATGCACCCTCATTCAACTCCTCCAAGCCGACCCGGTTAGTGACATACACCACATCCAGTGACAATTCCAGAAACAGTGCTTGATGGGGTATCGTTTTGAACTTTGCAATTGGTTTCATGCTTCGTCTCCTGTAGTCAAACAACCAAATGAACATGATATGAGAAATCCGATGCACCGACTCCTCTTTACCCCTGAAAATGCCCCTTCTTCGACAAGGACGAGGACTGCTATGCGTCCGAGAGGCGTGGTATTTCCATTGCTTTGATCTGATTTACATCTTGCCGGCCGGCATCCTCTTGGCCTGCTCTCTTTTTTTGGTTTCGGCGTCACGGGCCTTCCAGGCCGAGCGAATCTCATCCGCGCTTTGCAGGAGATCCTCCTCAGTCACGTGGTCGTTAATGGATTCGATCACGCTCTGGAAGGTGGTGATGTGGTTTGCGTCGAGCTTGTCGTCACGGAACCGGTGGAATCGCCAGCGTCGCAGGCTTTCCGAGGAGCTGTCTGCTCCGTTGACGACGAAGGCGTGGCCGTCTCCGCCGCCGTGCCCGTGGGTGACGTCCTCTTGCCAGCACTCGACGATGATGTCCTGGAGAGGGCGATTCAGGGCCTTCATCCCGTCCCATTCGTGCGGTTCGACGTACATGCTGCCCACCCGGGCATAGTCACCGTCATTCCCACAGTATATGTAAAGACCAAAGTCCTCCGGGAAGGCGAGGTAGTCATCTTGGAGAGATTGGTCGGGATCGCTGGGATCTGGCTCCCGTCTGGGCCAGGTGATGTGCAGGAGAAAGTCGACCGTGTTCTCCTCGGGGGGCTTCCACTTCAGAATATGCTCGTCGGTCCCGGTCTTGTATGGCGTGTTTTTACACGTGAAGATCAAGCCGTCATTGCCGTGGAGTTGCTTCACCTTGGGTATTATTTCCTTGAACATCTTTTCCAGACCGTAACTGAACTCGGTTGATTTGTCCTCGACGACAAACGGCCGTACCAGCTGCGGGTTCTGTCGGTAAAATGCTTTATAAGGTTCGAGGACGTGGGACTTGAAATACGCGAGCCGCTTATCCAGCGGACGGTGCATGAGAATATTGTTGTCCAAGACGAGGCAGTCAAAGACCAGGAATTTGATGACCGACGGCCGATCGGGGTACCGATCTTCCACCAATTCGCCATCTAGGATTGTCCCGACGTGGAAGCGCTGGAAGGACTTGTCCTCGTGGTGTGGAAAATGGAGGCCAGGCACATAGTAGTAGTCGTTTTTGCGGTCGATCAGATAGTGTATGTCTCGATCGCCCTCCTGCGTCAAATACATCAAGTAGCGGATCCCGTCCGTTTTCTCACACACGTAGTAGTCCTCGCTCTTGAGCTCTTGGATGTGTTTCGCGGCGAACGACACTGGTTGCGCCCCTGGGAAGGAGCGACTATTTCGCCTCAGCAAGTCCGCGACTTCACGTTGGAACTCGCGCTGAAGATCGTGCCCGGCCCACTGGCCGCCGACACGGGAGATCAAGGAATTCGGATCGAAGTGAGAGTCCATATTGGTGGGGTGGGCCGCCGTGCAAGTGATGTCAGTGGGGTTTAAGTCGGCCGGATGGAGCAGCGCCTGGTGCTGTCATCTGAGGCGTATTAAACCGTTATTGTGAAAGGCCGTTAGGGTCGTGGGCCGTTCAGGGTCGCGGCCGCCTTCAAGGCAAAGGCACCGCCAGTTTGATGGCAGCTAGCAATCTCTAAGAGTTCAGAACAAAGCCACCCAGACCGACGCCTGCGGACACTCACCACGGCCTTGGCGCGGGCAAAAGTGACCTGTACTCATCGACATCTCAGGCGGCAGGACGGAGGATGGCCTGACTCCACAGCAGGATATAAGGCCCCGCCCCGGACAAACACAGTGATTGTCCGAGCATACCATACAGATTCCTATCATATAGGCCGGAGCCGCAAACTGCAGCTGGCGAACATGGCCACGAACGGGGCAAGAGGTAAATATAACATGGCTCTCAGACAGGGAACTCAATGACTGATAATTGCTATGGAAGCGTCCTCTGTGGCCTCGAGTCCGGAACAGAGTCTGGTCGGGGCGTCTGGGTATAAATTCCATCGAGAAGATAAGAAAATTGCAAAGGTCAAGCTGAAAACAATACCGCTGCAGACAAAGCGGGAAATCGAATCCAACGGTACCCACGAGTGGCTCCAGGAAAAACAACGACGCTGACAGAATATGACAGGGACAAAACTTGATGGCGGAACATCATCTGCCGCGTCTTCTCCGGTCTTGCCCCAATTCGACGAGGACACGATGGCCAACTTTCCGAATGGGAGACAGGAGCCGCTGGAAACGGTGATCTGCAAGCACTGCAAGAAGGTGATATTAAAACGAACGGCGAAAGACCACGTTGCCGGGTGTTTGAAATCCAAGCAGGAGAAGGCACGCAAAAAGAAGGAAGCCCGTGAGGCAGCACAACGGGCCAAGGAACGAGCAGAGCGAGCCGAGGATGACGATGACGAAGATGACGATGTCAACAAGGATGGCGGCGGCAGCGGTACGAGAAAGAGCGCCGTCAATGGCGACGCGGCTGACGACGGCACCAAGAAAGGCAAGAAACGCAAGACCGACGCTGAGGACGACAAAGAGCCGCCCAAGAAGAAAAAGAAGAAGGACGAGCAGAAGCCGAAGGTGCCAAAGCCGAAGGGACCTGTCGACGTCGAAAGACAGTGTGGGGTGACGTTACCCAATGGTGCACAGTGTGCCCGAAGCCTGACATGCAAGAGCCATTCGATGGGGGCAAAGCGTGCGGTCCCGGGCAGAAGTCTTCCGTATGATATGTTGCTGGCAGCATATCAGAAAAAGAACCAAGCACGCCAGCAGAGTATGCCATTCACCAAGATGAGCTGTCGAGGCGACAGGCTGACCATTCTATTTAGAGGCCGCCATCGACGCCAACGCGCCGGCCCTGTTCGACGACGAACTCGACCCATCTCTCGCAGGACCGGTCGACTCGGACGAAGAACGAGAGGCGGTCATGACAGCAATATCTCGGAGTCTCTCCCGGCCTCAGCCGCTGATCACGCGCCCCCTTTTCCCGACTCGGCGAAAGTACCAACTCATTCGCATGAGAGAGATGCTATCCAATGCGCTCAGCGGTAACCGGAGCGGAGGCTTGTTCAGCGTTCCACCCGAGAGTGCCAGAAGTGCGTATGCACCGTCCGACGGGTTCGCCATGCCTCAGCCCATTGTTGCGTCGCCCGCGCCGACAGGAGTCGGAATGGCCCAGCCCGGCTTGAAAGTACCGTCTCGGAAGTCGTCCTTGGACATCACCTGAAACCGGGGGAGGCGCTGTGGAGTTGATGGGCCACCTTTCTTCCCGACCAGCCTAGCCCGGTCATGCCATGGGCCAGCCTAGAAGAGGCAGGTTGTCAGAGCTCTGGAAGCTTTCACTTGCATCTTTTGAAGCACAGACTGGCATTCGTACCGCCAAAGCCAAAACTGTTGGTGAGCGTGATGTCGACCTCTCTTCGTTGCGCCTTGTGTGCGATATAGTTGCAACTGAAATCCGCGGCTGTGGATTCCAGATTAATGGTTGGCGGCATAGTATTCTGTTACTGTGAGCGACCATTGCCATAGGGAATGGCACGAAGAACATACGTCGTGTATGGCTAAGATGCTGAAGATAGCCTCAATGGCCCCGGCGGCGCCGAGGAGATGGCCGATGGCCCCTTTGGTGCTGCTCACGTTGACATCCGCGGGTTTCTTCTTCCCCTCTTCGCCCAACATGAGTGTTTTAATGGCCACGTTTTCAACCGCGTCGCCCAGCGGCGTCGAAGTGGCATGGGCGTTGATGTAGTCGACGGCGGATGGAGACGTGCGGGCGCTTTTCAGCGCCTTTTTCATTGCCGACAGTGCTCCGGCGCCATCTTCTCGCGGCGCCGTCAAGTGATAGGCGTCTGCAGAATATCCATATCCAGCCAATTCTGCGTAAATTCTGGCTCCTCTTGCTCTCGCGTGTTCAAGTTCCTGGCCGACTGGTGAGTGAGGTCGTCTCTCTGACCAAGGATCCCTTACCTCAAGCACAACACATGCCCCCCCCTCGCCAATGACAAAACCATCTCGCCTCTGGTCAAAAGGCCGGGAAGAAAGATGTGGCGTGTCATTAAAGTTGGTGGCAAGACTCCTCGATCTCGCGAAGCCACCAATGGCCAGAGGATGGATACAAGACTCGGCTCCGCCAGCGATCATGACGTCCGCTTCGCCCAGACCAATAAAACGGGCAGCGTCGCCGAGAGAATGGGCGCCTGTCGTGCAGGCTGTCGTCACCGTGTGGTTGGGGCCCTGTCGGCGGTGAGCCGGAATGAAGGCATCCATGGGAGAGGATCTTACCTTGAACCCATATCTCATCGAAATGTGACCGGCGCCGAGGTTGATGAGAATGCGGGGAACAAAGAGTGGATGAATCTTTCGGTAATTCTTCTGGTATAGATGTCAGCCGCCGGGCGCATCCAAAGGCGTTGTCATGTGCTCCGTACAGTCTTGCTGAAGGTCTCCGAAGTATCGTAAAGCTCCTCCAAGTTTCCAATACCTGATCCGAGGCAGACACCCTGTTGTCATCAATGTCGAGACCTATACACCTCCAGCGCGAATCATACAGTCATGTCGGGATCCAGGCCGTGTCCATCTTTGAATCCGGCGTCTTCAAGTGCTTCGGCCGAAGCCGCGAGTCCGTATTGCGCGAACCTTGCCGCTTGCTTTGCTTCCTATACAGGTGAGGATGAGGTCAGGAACGAGCAAGAAGACGTACAGTCGGCGTGACCTGGTCCAGTGTCCTCCAGCCTCCGTCCTGTGTGGGCCCTTCAGGAACAATTCCGGCGACCTGACTCGGAAGCGCCTCAAATTGCGGGCCTCGCTCTCGCGTCGACACAATCCCACAATCACCCTCGACGAGTCTCTTCCATGTCCGACGCACACCTGGTAGACATGGGTTTGTGGTCAGTCAAAAATTATCATCATCGGTTCCACATCCTCAGACGGAAAAGGGAAAGTGGCAACACACCAACGCCCAACGGCGTGACAGCACCTAATCCTGTTACCACCACTCGCCGCATCTCATTATGTTGGTATTTCTCACATCGGCCAATGAGAACCACGATCCAGGGAGATCGCGAAGGGGAATCGAAACTTTTTGGAGAGCAAGAAAGTGGCCCTTATCGCCGAAAGCGCCGCCATTGGTGCGAGAAGGACATCACCGCACCGACGCTCACGCCCTATGGACCTCTGGCTCCGAAGACTTTTTGTCCTGTCAAGTAAATCGTAGACCAATGTGCTCCTAAGAGTATCTCTTCCCTCTGCGCATTTATAGACCATTTCACCATGCATCTGGGAGCGTCATTACTGTCGCTCATCCTCAGCAGCCGATTGGTCAGCTCGTCCTTTTATGATAATCCAAAGCTTGAACTTCCACCCGAGGGTGGCACCCCTCTGGACGAACTGAAGGCCAAATGGGATCTCGAGGTGTGTTGAACCGACCTTCTCTCAGCATTCAATCTTTAACCGTTGCCAGTGGGGATTCTCAGGCATATCGACCTTTGCCCATCTCCGGCATGTCAAATGCTTGACCACGCCATCCGAACCGTTTGATATTGGTATCATCGGCGCCCCGTTCGATACTGCTGTGAGTTATAGACCAGGTACGTTGATCTAGTCGGTCAATTCTCTCCCGATCAAAGGAATTCGTGAGTTTTGGCATGGAGACATGGATCTCGGTTGATACGGACGGTTGTCTCGATGACAAGAGCTCTTCATCCCCCTACCATCTCCATCGCCACTCCTAACCACACGCAGGCGCCCGTTTCGGTCCCCGGGCGATTCGCGCGGCCTCAGCCCGCCAAACCTCCTTTCGCGGCTTCAACCACCGCGCGGGTCTAAACCCGTACACGTCGTGGCCATCCATCCTCGACTGTGGCGACATTCCCATCACGCCCTTCGACAATGCTTTGGCCCTCTATCAAATGTCGACGGCTTACCTGGAACTCGTGTCCCGCCGGCCCCTGTCCTACTCCAACCCACCGTCCCACACGCACCCGAAGCTCATCACGCTGGGTGGGGACCACAGCATCGCCCTGCCAGCGCTCCGGGCGCTGCAAAAGATATACGACCAACCGATCGCGGTGCTCCACTTCGATGCCCACCTCGACACCTGGCATCCGGGCGCATACCCATCGGCCTGGGAATCGACGCCGACGCAAGCGGACTTCACTCACGGTACCATGTTCTGGATCGCGAGTGCCGAGGGCCTGATCCTCAACGGCTCCTCGGTGCACGCGGGCCTGCGGACGCGGCTGCTGGGTTCCGACTATCACGACTACGAGGATGACGAGCGTCAGGGCTTCCTGCGCATCGAGTCCGATGATATCGATGTGCTGGGCGTTCAGGGTATCATCGACGCCGTGCTCGACCGCATGGGCTCTGACATTCCCGTCTACCTGTCGGTCGACATCGACGTAATCGACCCAGGCCTCGCCCCTGGCACGGGCACACCCGAACCCGGCGGCTGGACGACGCGTGAGCTGATCCAGATCCTGCGCGGCCTCGAGGACCTGAACCTCGTCGGGGCCGACATCGTCGAAGTTGCCCCCGCGTACGACGGCAACGGCGAGGCCACCGCGCTCGCGGGCGCCCAAGTGGTCTATGAGATCCTCACTAGCATGGTCAAGAAGGGTCTCAAGGACCGCGGCGAGCATGTCGCGCTGACCAAACCCCGGAGCCGTTCTGGTCGACCGGCAAAGGAGGCGAAGATTATCAAAGACGAACTCTGACGAATTATGTCACCACCACCATTTCTTCCAGTGGTTGAACGGAACAGGTCAACTGGAGCGATATAGCTCCACAAGGAAACGAGGAAGCATCAACACTCACGAATTCTGGATGAGATGAATGGACGGGTGAGCCAGAGCCTGGTCAGATATCTACGTAAAGTCTAGGATGTCTAGAAGTTACCACTGTCGTTTCACGTCCATGAGGCATTGCTTTCGTTCACCATCTCGTTTGGCGAGTGTAATCGGTATGTCTCTCTCTCCGTGTCTATATGTCCCTCTGCATGCCGGTTCGGCGAGAGGACATGACAGGACCCTATTCTCTTGTTCTTTTAATGCTGTTGCATGCACAATGTCCAGCCATGGTCATCATGAGGCGAAGCCCGGCCAACTCCAGACCCTGTCTCCCAAAAAACCGGCCATTCATGGTGCTGCGCCCTCGATGCAATGAATCATGCATCATTGATGCTCTGAATCCAGGATCAGGTCCCGGAACACGGACACGAAAATTGCCTCAACGCCATACTCTGTCATGCTTTTGTCGTCACAGATCATGGAGCAAACTGTCGTGTGTGGAATGCGGATGCTCAGAAGTTGTACCGCGTGCCTTGCCGCGTGACAGGCTTGCCCTGCCGATTCAAGACAGCAGGCGGAGCGTTCGCCGCGGCACGGGTACCGCGGTGGTGGACGGTGTTGGTGTCGTCGACGACGACGACGGCCTTTCTTCCTCTGCCTCGAGGCTTCTGGGGCGGATCAATGTGTCGATGTCCTTCGGCGCCAATGGCCATCTGGTTCTTCCACCGCAAACATCGGTGGGCACTCTCGCTGACGTACGTTTTGGTTCTCGTCGACATCCTCGTTGCCGGCTCTTGCGACGGCTCTCGGGGGTTGAGATAGGCTTTTCTCTTCTCCATGTGCTTGATGATGACATCTCTTTGCAGACTGAGTTCCTTCTTCAGCTTCAGTTCCCGCACACCGCGCGGGTCGAGCCAACCGATGAGCATGTCCAGCTCTTCCGGAGTATCATAGAAGCCCCACTGACGGGCGGTGCGTAACGTGGTCGGGCCCTCCTCCATCTGCTTGCGCTCGTGGGGAGTCAACTGAAATCGCCGGAAGTACAGGGCTTGGTCGCGTTCGGACACGTCGATGAAGCCCTCACGCTCCATGTCGTCCGGTCCTTGCACCCACAGGCGGCCATTGGCGTACTCGGCGTCGGCGGTCGAACTGTCAGGCAATCCGCCGTGGGGCATCGCGTTTCTCTCAAACCACCAATACCGATTGCAGAAACGATCTTTTCCCAGGACCCGGGTCCGCGGACAGTCGGCCTCGCGCAAGTCGCCCTCGACGACCAGGATCTTCTCTTCGGCTTCCTCGACCTTGGCACGTTCCTTTTCGATCTGCTTGAGAACTTTCTGGTACTCTCTGCTGCCCTTGTGCTGCTTGGCTTCCGCCGCTTTCTCCTTTCGCGATTGCTCCTCTTCCCGTTTTCTTTTCCGTTCCGCGGCACGGTCTTGCCCCCGGCGCAAGGAGCGAGCGGTCAGCGGCTCCTCATCTTCCGAGTCGGCAATCGACATGTCACCATCGTCCGCCTTGTCCGCCTCGATGGCATCCTCCAATTCCGGCATCGGCGTCGGCGACTTCTCAGGCTCGGGCGCCAGGAGTCGGCGCTCGATGTTTAATTCCTTGAGTTTCGCGATAGCCTCCTTCCGGGCCCGTTGATGCTCGATCTTAATCTTGCGAAATTGCGTCATGGTATTGCTCATCTCTTCCAAGAAATTCTTGACCGTCTTGGTCTCGAGGAAGAGCTGGCAGATGATCTGCAAGGCCTCGGTCCGGAGATTGATGTCCATGGTCGCATACTGCACTCGTGCCGTTTCAATGCTCGGCTCGGCCCCCAGGGGAGCCAAGTGGGCGAGGATGGTGTTACACGTCTCTGTGAGACGCGGTCGGCCGGCCAGCTGGTGGAGCAACCCGATCATAATCAGTTGCCACCCGCCATGTCGGAAGTCGCGCTTACGAAGTCGTTCAATCCAACCATAGTCGCCAAACATTTCACCGGCTCGATGAAGCTTAACATCGGTCGCTTCGGCGGGAGGACTCTCGGGTTGTTCGTCAACAAATTGCACTTTATTCAAACTGCTCCGAGTCCGTTTGGCCGGCACGTCCGGTTCGGGCGTCGGGGTGGGCAATCGGCTTTCCTCTTGAGCCGTCGTCGCCGTCGTCGACGTGTCTTCATCATCCTCAAGGGTCGGTAGGTCGGGCAAGGAAACCTGGATCGCCCCGTTTTGCTCATTTTCCGCGTTGACGAGCTTCTTCAAAACGGCACAATGGATCTCGACGAACAATTCACAGTCGACTTCGTCCGAAGAAAACAGCATGGCGTCAACAAAATCGTCAAACGTGAAGGAGTCGAGGTGCAAGACTTGGCAGTACACATTCAGCGTATTCCAGGTCTCCAGGAGCAGGCCGACGCTCGGCTCACTCAGGCCGGGAATCACGTCGGTTTGCGAAATGCCCCCTTCGCATTGTTCCCGGGAGAGGAATTTCAGCGCCGGTCGGTGAGTACCATCTCGCACCGGCTCCACGTCCATGTCGTCAATCGGATACTTGATCGGCGGCGGCGGCGGTGGCGGCTGCGTCATGTGCTTGGGCGCCAGTTGTTGCTCTGGTGGAAGATAGTGGCCATTGGGCGGCGGCATGTATGGAGGATAGCCCTGGTGAAAGTAGGTGAAATCAGGAGGGGGTGGTGGCACGTGACCCCAGGTTTGAACCACAAAAGCAGGGTCGGCTTGCAGCGCGCGCTGGTATTCCTCATAGTGTCCTTGCTGCATCGCATGGAGCTGGTCGGACGAGTAGTGAGCTTTGCGGCTCCCCTTGGGGGCGGGCTTCAGTTCGGGGAGTTTGTGAGGCTGCCAGACACCGAACATGCCTTCGGGCTCGCCTTTCCTCTCGCCCTTTTTGGCGGCCGCCTTGTTCCCATACTGAAGATGGGGAGGCACGTTGGTGTCGATGCGAAATTTCTCCGCGATTTCCAGCTTCACGAGCCATGGCGCCCCGTTCCATGCCTCCCTGGTCACCGTGTTCTTGATGAAGGACCGCAGCATCTGCTTGGTAAAGACCTTTCGGTCCCGGACGATGTGCGTGTCATCGACCAAAGCCTCTTCGTCCGGCCGGTCGATCAGCCTCACAAAATAGCGCGAGAATGCCTTTCGGGTCACCGTGCCATCGGGATCTTTGATCTCGGCAAACTTGGCCTTGTCTCGCACGCGACCGTTCAGCCGGGTCGAGTCGTCCAGCACGACCGTCACCAGTTCGCCGGGGTAAAAATCGTTCTTGAAGTCATCGTACACTTCGTCCACCAGATTATCGATCCGCGACGTGGTCGAAAATTGCACTCGGCGGAGAACGGGCTCGCGCAGGGCTTGAGGAAAAGCCTCCTCGATCTCTCGCGAGCCCGCCAACTCGCTGCGGAGCGCATCGAAGAAAGTGAGCCCGGATCGACCGGTGACCTCGCAGGTGAACTTTCGAGATTTGTAAAAATCCATCCGCTGCAGGTACGACTCATAGTCCAGAAAGCACTCGCCCGTCTGCGGAATCAGCCATAAGTTCTGATCGTCGTCGTCAATCACCGGCTGTGGCAGGTAAATCAAGTGTTTCCGTTTGTACAGCACCATCCCGTCCGCTCAGAGAAGGCCACCGAAGGAGGTGAGAGCCCGAGCCCGGCGGCACCTATTATTGATTGTCTCGCAGGAAGGGATGATCTCGCACAACGCCGACACGAACAAGCTCGACACCAGCATCCACGGCGAGATCTGATGGTCAGGGAACACACGACCTGGGGGACCACGGCTGTCAGCCTCTGGCACCGACGGTAGGAGGCGCAGGCGGGCCGTCGACGCGGTATGCTCACAGTGCGGGAGGGTCTGGATTGGCATCAGATACGTACATGGGTAGGCCGGCACGCGTGGAGAGGTCAAGGCAGGGCGTTCTGGGCGTGTTGGTGATGCTGGTGGTGGTCACAGAGTGTGGGACTGGCCGAGAAGGTAGAGGAGAGGTGAGAAACAAAAGAAGAGTTGGAGCATGGTGAGGGTCGACATGGCTAGCGGCCCAAGAAGTGCTTTGCATGCCGCACTGCAAAGAGAGCCAAAGGCCCAAAGGGCTGCGCCGGGCCATGCCATCCATGCTCCATCCACCATCCACCATCCATCATACCGCGCGCCAGCCGCGGCAGACCTGCCCTGCTCGGCCGCCGATCTCTGCCAAGTCGCCAAGCCGCACCGAACAGCCTCCTCGACCCCGGCCAATCACCATGCGGGCTATCCCTCCGCTGGGCCTGCCACTTCTCAAATCTCTGTCCACGGCACCTTGCCCGGCATGCAGGTACTCATTCAATTCAGCTTGACGAGGCGAGTCCAATCCGCACGATCATGCTGTGGTCCATCTTCTCGGGATGACGCAGGCCGCCGCCATGCATTCCCACAGCCCTACTCTCATCACACTTGTGTCGGTTGCACTGGTTGGCAAGCCCATCCGGTGGCGAACGACGGCCATGATGGTTTGGCCAAGTGGCGATGTGAAGAGGGGAGGAATCTCATGCGATCAGGGTAGGAGCGCGGAAAAATTTTGGCCATTCTCATTGCCGAGCGCACTCCCTGGATCAATGTGACTGCTTCGTTCTCCGTTCCTCTCGTCGGTCATGATAAGTAACACACGGTGAAGCCGAGCCATGATCCCACCACACCAACGGCAGAATAGGTGCTGATCAACATCAGCGGGAGGAACTCATATCGCGCCCCGAACACCAAGGGATGCACGAGCGAGCAATACGTCATCAAGGGCACGGCCATCGCGATATATAGCAGCGCGAGTCTATCCAACAAAAAGACCCGTGGTCGTCTCGGGGCCGGGGCCAGTCGGTCGAATGCGTACAAAAAGGCGATGAGCCAGGAGACGGTGTAGGCGACCTTGACCGGAAACTCGGCCGGCGTGAACAGCAGGGGAAAAAGCGACAGGTGCCCGGCCACGGCCAGCGGTCGGAAGCTGGCCAGGTAAGAACGATCCTTCACAGCCAACAAGCTGAACGGAATGATGACGAGCAGAATGGCTTTCTCATGCACATGCCACCCGAAGAGAAATGAAGCGTACCCGCACAAGGTGAGCGCGCCAACGAACGCGTCCCAGCTCGGTTTGAACCACAGCTTGGTCAGCGCGATCACTTGGAAGGCCAAGGTCAGTCCGAAGCACTGCCGGGCCGTCACGGCGGGGAGGACGGCGAAAGATGTGTCCCCGACCAGCCCTCGGGTCACGCTGTTGATGGCGTCCTGATTCACGGTGAGCCCCAGGTATGGCGCGGCGAGGATCAAAACTCGGTCCAGAAAAGAATAGAGAGCCCAAAAATTCGGGGCCCAATACGCGTGACAGAGACCTCGTGAGAAGGGGAACAGTCGGCTTGCGAGCTGTTCCAGCTGACCCCACGCCACGAACGGTCCGAACGCCGCTCCAAAAATGGCCACCATGCTCACGCCGAGTTTGCAGATGTGGGCGAATTGAGGCTGGAGCATGTTGTGAGGCTGGAGGCAGTACATCCGAAGCAAGTAGACGAAATACGCGGGCGCCAGGTAGAGGTAGATGTGCTTGAAACATAGCAGAGCGGCGAAGAGAATGCCACTGTAGAGCATCGTGGTTTCTTTCCTCGCATAGACAATGGACAGCACGAGGATGCCGTACAGGAAGCCATTGTACTGAAAGTGGACGTGGTCAATAATCAGGAAGCCGGGGGACAGGAGAATGGACAGAGCCACGGCGTGGCATTGGCGTCGCGTGGCCGGCGTCGACGTGGTGATGTATCTATCTGTCTGTCAGTCCTGAACCGTCCAACCGTCGAGGTGACGACTCACTGGTGAAGCGCGTAGACCAACAGCAGCTCCGTGATCATCACCGAGCCGCGTTGGAAACAGACTGTCGCCCACGAGTCGTAGTTCAGATTCTGGACCTTCACCATGGCCGCGTCGACCAGACTCGCAGGCTGAGACAGCAGCCACTCCAACACCGCAAAGGCGGGGGGATAGTCGAGTGTCCATTCGGAAGTGTGCTGGAGGTGCGGCGTTATTCCTCCATGTGGGGAGAAGGAAGCATGGGACCATCATTCCTCACCTCGTAGTACCACTGTTTCACCGGTAAAGAATGGGTGATGGCGAGCCAATTCCTGTGCACTTCAAAATCGGTCGACTTGTACGCCGGAAACAACAGAATCTTGAATGCAGCCGCGACGATGACACATTGCCAGAGAGACGGCCACTGATCCTCTCCAGGTTGGGTGCGATGTCTTGGCGGCAGCTGGTCCTAGATTCACAAAAGTCAGTCATGACGCATTCTTGACGGCTCTTATGACTGACCGGGATAATGGGTGTCTTGTCACGAAGCCGGTTGACCGTCATCCCAACGACAGCGGCCATGGTGGGTGGTGGAAAGGAACATATCAGAACAGACGTGGTTGAAAGCGGCCAGAGTTAACAACTCACCTCCACCCCACGAAATAACCTTGCAGCTTTAATCCCCGATAAGTCCGAGTGACTTGCCAAGAGCAGGTCTCCAAAAAGGATTCCGTGGCTCCAAGGGCCTTCGCCGCAGGACTTTAATGGCCGGCCTCGAGGCTTTCAAGCACGATGTTGCTTTCAACACGCTGCATGTGAGACACATTGTTGAAGCCTCTCCCAATACAATCTCCGTTGTCCGTGAAGTGCGCTTCTGTGTCATTGCCATCTGTATTAGCTGGGCCGCCGTCGAGATTGTTCGCTCGTGGATGGCACACCGGAAGGGCAGGACTTGACCATCATTTCTCACCCCGTTCGATCTCTACCCTGCATGCGAGGTGAGAGGATACTCCTCCTCGTTGTTGTCGCCCGTGGCATCTCTCTCATTTTGCTGACACCTGAATCAGTCTAGCAGGCGAGACAAAGACATGATGAGGTTGTCATCATCGATTCCGTCGCTGGTGGTGGTGCTTGCGCTGATGTGCTGTGCCACCGTGGCCGCGCAAGATGTGATTGACGACATATCGTTCGGCCACAAGCAGAGCGTCTCGCCGAATTCTTTCGCCATTCCCGGATGGTCCATGCTGGGGGAGGGACACGTGCCACAACTGCTCTCGGACAAAGTCATCCTGACTCCACCATACGGCGGTCACAGACGAGGTGCGCTATGGGCGGAGAAGAAGAACTCGTTACCAGAGTGGACCGTGGACTTTGATTTCCGGGCCGGAGGCACGGACCGAGGAAGTGGGAACCTGCAGTTGTGGTATGCCAACAACGGGAAGAGTGTGGTCAGCACCTCGAGCATATACACGGTGGGCCAGTTCGACGGGCTGGCCATCGCCATCGATACCAATGGCGGAGTCCAAAAGATCCGCGGATTTTTGAACGATGGCACCATTGACTACAAGAGTCATCAGAATGTGGATAGCCTCGCATTCGGCCATTGTGATTACGTCTACCGCAACCTCGGCCGACCGTCACAGCTGAATGTCAGATCGACCAACAGCGGACTGGAGGTCAAGATCGACGGCGAGACATGCTTCGCGACCGACAAAGTCAGCCTTCCCATCGATTACCACTTTGGCATCACGGCCGCATCTGCGGACCCACCAGACTCGTTCGAAGTCTTCAAATTCGTCCTCACATCCGCGCCGACGGCTGGGTCGTCTCAGGGACAGTTCCAGCAGCAAGCTCGTCAAGTGGTCTCCGACTCTCTCCCTCGGAATGACGACAGACCGGCCTCGCAATTTACCACGTCCGAAACGCAATTTGAAGATCTGCACAACCGGCTGAATCAGCTGTCGAAATCGATTGCGAACCTCTTCACCGAGCTCACCAAGCACACCGCCGTCGAGGAGTCCCGCTTCCAACAGCTCCTGTCGAACGGCCAAGTGATCAACTCGCTGGACGGCCGGGTCGCCAACCTCGAGCGCGTCATCAGCAACCTCGAGCATGAGCTCAAATCTTCCGACCACAAGACGCAGTTCGCGAAGCTGTCAGAGCAAATCGCCCAGACCCACGTCGGTGTCACCGAGGATGTCCCCCAGCGACTGCGGGAGTATGTCCAGGCGCACACGCCGCGCATCGGCTTCATCTTGTACAGTTTCATGGCCTTTCAGACATGTTGCATCGGCGCCTTTGCGTGGTACAAGTGGCGGAAAAGCACGATGCCCAAGAAGTACCTGTAGCGAGACAGGGATCGGCAATTTTTCTTCAACCGCAAGACTCGGAGCGCCGCCACGGTACTGTATTATCACTGATCCCGGACTTTGAATGCATCATTCGGAGTGGGGGTTTGGTATTCATATGTCATGATCATGGGGTGAGCGAGAAATCCCGGCGAAACTAGAGAGTATAAGAGTGCGTGTTCGTTTCCTTCTAGCATGCCTCCTACTGAGGTCTCATCTACCATTATGGTGTTTTCAGTTTGAGTGGATGATGATATTTCCTATGGCAAGGCAGGAAGGATTTATACACGAGAATCCTGCCAAGAGAGTGTGACCACCTCTGTCCTTTGGCAAGTGTCCATAACATCTACTCTAGAGACGACAATTATTCCATATCGCCTTTCTCACTCGAGATTGACGGAGGAAAAGGGGTCGTCACGTGATCAATTGCCTCATTCCGGGTCATGTCTAGTCGGAGTCTTTGACACCAAAATAAGGATCCTTCTTTCTTCCCGTTCTTCCTCCTCATCGGCCATGTCTCACCAGGTTGCGTTCCTCCGCCACCTCACGGCGTCTCGTTCAGGGAGTGCATCTGTACGCGAACCTGGGGTAGAGGGTGCACTCTCGGACTGTCCACCTCCCACACATCCAAGCCAAGAAACGCTCAAGACCCAGACCATACCCGCCGTGGGGAGAGGTGCCATATCTGTGAAAAGGAAAGGTCTCGTCAGCAGGTGCAGCGGCGAGGCGGTGGGGTGATCAAGGCAATTCACAGGGAGAGGGGCAAAAACTCAACGTACTTCCTCTGGTCGGTGTACCAGTAGTAGGGGGCCGGGTCGATGCCTTCTCTCTTGTAGGCAGCCATCAATTCGTCGTAGTCATCCATCCTCATGCTCCCCCCCACGATTTCGCCCACACCGGGCATCAGCACGTCGACCGACTCCGTCACCCGCTTGTCGCTTTCATCTTTCTTCATGTAAAAGGCCTTGATTTCGACGGGGAAGTGAGTGAGTAAGATGGGAACATTGAGGATGTCGGTCATGCGGCGCTCGGCGGCCTCAGCGATGTCATCTCCGAAGCGGTGCGGCTGGCCTTCTTCGTTGGGGATATTATGCTCCACGAGCCAGGCGATGGCGTCGGCATACTTCATCCGCTTGAACGGCCGCGTGGGAGGTGAAAAGTCCGGGTTGAGGTCTTTGACGTATTGAGCAATCACCGGGTCGGCCAGAGTGAGTTCAATGACGCGACAGATGATGTGCTCAATGTGGGCGAGGAGGTCGTCAAAGGTGATAAAGTCCAATTCGGCCTCGATGTGCGTGTATTCGGACAGATGTCGCCGAGTGAGCGACTTTTCGGCGCGGAAGGACGGGCAGATGCAGAAGACGTCACCCATCGAGGGAAGACAGGTCTCGAGATAGAGTTGGGAGGACTGCGTGAGGTAGGCTTTCTCACCGTAGTAATCGAACTCGAACAGAGTGGCGCCTCCTTCGACCTAGTCATGATTGTCAGCGACCGCTCGAGCAGTGGGCATGTGGTCGCCTCCGCACCTGAGTCTGAACCATGGCCGGAGGCGTCACCTCCAGACACCGAGTTTCGACATATGTCTGACGAAACGCCCTCAGCGCGGCCGCCCGCACTTTCATAATGGCCGAGGCACTGTCGCCGCGGAGGACGAGATGGCGGTTGTCGAGTAAGGTCTGGGGATCGGCGTCTTGCTGCACCCTGTTGGTGATGGCCTCCTTGTCACCCGCGGCGGCCCCGATGACGGTAAAGAAATCAGCATGCAGCTCTCGGTCGAGTGGTGCGTGTGCTCCCGGAGGGAGAGCCTTCAGCTGGCCGTGGATCGCCAGAGACGTCTCCAGCGTCAGCGTGAGCGCCGCGTACGTCTTGATCAGATCTCCCGTGAAGACACACTGCATGTGGCCATAGCCATCCTTCAGCGTCACAAAGATGACATCCTTTTGCGCCCGCAAGTGATGAACCCGGCCGAGCACTCGGACTCGAGTGCCCGCCGTTTCACCGGACGCCAGCTGGATCTTGGCCGGATCGGTCTCGTCTAATCTGATTCTCAACGGGGTCGGGAGGCGGCCGTCCTCCTTGATGACGATCTTCTTCGCCTCTTCGAGCACTTGTTGCCTCTTCAACGCCTCGGCCTTTTCGCGAAGGGCCAGTTCGGACGCCTTGGCCTGTTTTCGCTTGTGCTGCTCATAGAGGTGAGTGACTTTCTTCATGGCCGACTTGGTCGCCGGCTTCCACTCCAATCGGCTGGCCGGGTCGCCATTGTCATCCACGGGACCGGTGACGGATTTACGAGTCAGATATGACGCTGTTTGAGCCTGCTGCTGGATCATGGCGTGCAAAAGTGTTTTGTACGGCGCCGTCTCTGTCCCGGTGGCGCTTTCGTCATCGTGCCCGACGTCCTCGTCGATGTAGACCGGTGCGGAGGAAGCCATGCTGCCGGTCTGTCGTCAATGATCACACCTGGCCTCGGGGACCGGATGACTCGTGGCGGGATAGATATGCCAGCCCGAGACGGGTGTGACTCATGCGAGGACGATGAGTCCGTCGGAGCAGACTGGTCGCCGACTGGCGATTTCGTCTCCTGAGGTTAGATCCCGATGTCTAGGATCAATGATGTCTTGGAGCCTCGCTGTGAGCTCTCCTACACTCTCAATCTGCTATATAACTCCGAGGAATAATGTGCTGGTGTTGTGGACCGATAAGATAATTTTGGGCCAGGCCCGGCAGCCAGGGAAGGTGAGCCGGGCGCCGAGACAGCGGGCGTCTGGAGAGTTAGACTGCTCAAGGGAGTCCGAATTAGTGCCAGGAACCAGGAACGTATTTTGTGTGTGAGATTCAATGGCGGCGAACTTGTAATTCCTCACCAATCATGGCGGCCGAGTGGAGTGCAATCAAAACCAGCGCCACACCTCGAGGCCTGGCCTCACTCTGTTGGGCTCCCTGCCCAATGCTGCGCACCCATGCCATACTCTCCTTCTTCGTCCTCCTCCCTTCCTCCACCCTCGTCTCGGGTCGACCACTGCTCAACCCTGGGCTTCCCCGCCGCAGGTGTCATGATTGGGATCGAAGCTTTTCGACATCTCCGCCATGGCGTCAAAAGGATCCTCACACACAGACAGAGTCAAACAGGCCCCAGCGATGCCGCCCGTGGCGCCAGGAATGGAATAGAATGCCGTTGATGGGCGAGACTGACACCCGGCCCATTGAATTTGACCCTGCTCCAACTGTGCCACACCCGCTCCCCCTTATTAACTAGCTCACCTTACACCTTGGCCGGAGAGCGTGCAGGTCGCGCCGCCATTATTCTTTGCTGCTTGCTTGCGGGCCTTTTCTCCTCCCTCACTTTTCCCCGTCGTCAGTTCGATTGTCCTTCGCTATTCCCATCCTTTCGTTCATTTTTGTTCATTCGTTTCACCCTTAGACCAGACGCTTTCTACTCGTTGATATTCTCTACACCTTTGTTGTACAGCTCACCCGCCACCTAATCGCCAGCCACCGTCCGTTCTCGACTTCGACTTGGACCTCTCGTAATCCGGTCGTCGTTCCTTCTTGGAAACCCGTACCACACCCGCGCCGACCGTCCATCTCTTCTCCCGGAGGAGATCGAGTCTTGGCCTGATATTGAATCACCGCTGTCCGCTTCTGTCGTTGATTGTCCTCGGACCTGTTCCACAGGACCGCGCCGTCGTCCCTGGACACATATGCTCACCATGCAGAGTCATGACGTGTTTGGAGGGCTGGGGAGTCGCTTTGGAGCGTCGAAATTTGGAGGGGGCGACAACACTGGCTTCTCACACGGGGCCTACAACTCGAACCATGGCTCATACCAAACCTTGGGCGATCGAAGCATGCGAAAGAGCACGATGCCGACGCTCAACACGACGTCCAAGGACTTGGCCGGCACATATAATCCCAGTGAGCAAACGCCGGGCACCGCGTTCGACATGAACTTTACGCCATTGTTGCCCTCGCAGCTCCTGCTCGGCAGTCCTTTTCAGCCAGGCTCTCCCGGCGCTTTTGCATCTCCTCAATTCTCCAGTTTCGGTCGTTTCCCCCCCACGACCAATGCATTGCACCAGCAGACTCAGCAGTATCAGCAGAATCAACAGGCGCAAATGACGAGTCCGACCCAGAGCAACGCCAACCCCCTGTCGCCTCAAGCCTACCAGACCCTCCTGTCTCCGGACGGCTATGCTGCGCAGTCTCCCACCAGTTTCTCCGGCCTCGGCGGCGCCGCTTTTGGCCACTACCAGCCCATGGTGCAAATGGGCCACGGCTGGCTGACTGGCACCAGTCGCACGGTGTATTTGGGTAATATCCCGGCTGACACGTCGGCCGAAGAGATCTTGAACCACGTTCGCAGTGGTCAGATCGAATCGGTGCGACTGTTGCCGGAAAAAAATTGTGCGTTCATTTCGTTCCTCGACAGCAGCTCGGCCACGCATTTTCATTCGGACGCCATCTTGAAGAAGCTGTCGATCAAGGGCCACGACATCAAGATCGGCTGGGGCAAGCCGTCCCAAGTGCCCACCTCGGTGGTGCTGGCCGTGCAGCAGTCAGGCGCGTCCCGCAATGTCTATCTGGGCAACCTGCCCGAAGACATTTCCGAGCAGGAGATCCGAGAAGACCTGAGCAAGTTTGGCCCCATTGACACGATCAAAATGGTGCGGGAAAAGGCCATTGGCTTCGTCCATTTCTTGTCCATCAGCAACGCCATCAAGGCCGTCGCACAGCTGCCACAGGATCCCAAGTGGGGATCACCACGACGGGTGTACTATGGCAAAGACCGATGTGCGTACGTCTCCAAAACACAACAACAGAATGCGGCCCAGTACCTGGGCATCGCCCCGGGCTATGCTCACGTCCTCAACGGGGCCGACCGAGATTTAATATCTAATGCACTGGCGCAGCAGTCGGTCGCCGCCGCCGCTGTGGCCACCACCGCGGGCGGAGTCAACAATCTCGGCAATCGCACCGTGTACCTAGGCAACATCCACCCGGAGACGACGATCGAGGAGATCTGTAACGTGGTCCGCGGAGGCCTGCTCCATCACATCCGCTATATTCCGGACAAGCATATCTGCTTTGTCACGTTTATCGATCCGACCTCGGCCGCCTCGTTTTACGCATTGAGCAATCTGCAAGGCCTCATGATCCACAATCGACGACTCAAGATCGGCTGGGGAAAGCACTCGGGAGCGCTGCCGCCGGCCATTGCCCTCGCGGTGAGCGGCGGCGCGTCGAGAAATGTGTATATCGGCAACCTGGACGAGAGCTGGAGTGAAGAACGATTACGACAGGACTTTTCCGAATACGGGGAAATCGAGTTGGTCAATACGCTGCGGGAGAAGAGCTGCGCCTTTGTCAACTTCACCAACATTGCCAATGCCATCAAAGCCATCGAGGCCGTCCGTCAGCGGGACGAGTACAAGCGATTCAAGATCAACTTTGGCAAGGACCGTTGCGGCAACCCTCCCCGACAGAACTTGAACAATGCCAACAATAACCATGCCCGGCTGCAGGCCACTGTCGACGGGACCGGGTCGCCGGCCGCGGTCAACGGCGGCTTCGACCATGGACTGTCGCAGAACGGGTCCAGCCCGACGAGATCGACCGTGCCGACCGCAGCGAAATCTCTCGTGGCACCCGCGGCACCGCCGAACCCACGACCGCTTCAGGCCAATCTCCCGGCCCCGACGCCGTCGGCCATCTTGAACGCTGGGAACAACAATCCGTTGACCATGTATCTGACCCAAGTTTCTCAGCAGCAAGCTCAAGCCGAGGAGGACCGGCGGGAGGATTCGCTGACGTTTGCGGCCTTGCAACACCAGCAAAATCAAGCTCTGGCCACCCAGCAGGCCGCGCTGTACGGCGACGTGCCTAATGGTCACACCGGTCTGGACACCAATGCGTCATCGTCGTCATCTCACGTCCCTCGGCAAAGCAGCATCAGTGCCGGGTTTGGGTCCAGTGCATTGACCAACGGCACGTCGACCACCGTGGGCGGCCTCCTGGCACCCACCAACACCGGCGTGGGTGCGAGTCGGAGCGCCCACTCCAGGGCCGTCTCTCTCCCGGCCTTCTCCCAAGAGCTCTTTGGCGGTCAACTGTCTCAGCCGAACGCATCGACGTCTCGTGGCTTCGGCGGCGGCCACGCACCGCAAGGCAGCTTTGGGGGCTTCGGCTCTGCCTTTGGGACCGGCTTTGGCACCAGCGGCTTCAACGGCCTGGGATTGACCGGCGACACCCGCCGTGGTCTCTCGGGCTGGGCCGAGGAGGAAATTGGTGCAAAGTAGCTGGCCACTGGGTGGGCGTTTGGGCATCCCCGTTCCCCTGGTTCATTTGTTTGATGTTTTGTATTTTTGGGCCCCTACTCCTTTCTAATGCTGGATTCTATCTTGCAGCTTGGACTGCATTTTGTCTTAGTACTCGGGCAGTCTGATCGTGGCGGTACACACGACATGCTCTGTCACAACATGTGTCTCTGAATGTACACAGCATGAATCCAGGCGAGGACTGGAAAGAGCAGAACATGAAGACGATGCGTCTGTGATGATGATCCTCATCATCGTGGCAGGCTTCACCATGCGGGGATTGGGTCAGGTAGCAATGAGCAGTAATCGAACCGCCGATAATCAGGCCTCCTCGTTGGCGTCGACAGCCAAAGGCGTACGAGCCGGGCCAAACGTCGAGGCCCAGATACATCGCCGGCCGTCAAAGCTGATCTTAAATCAGAAATCAAGGAGCGGACGCCCAATCAAGGCCCAATCAAGTGGCGCTGACGCGTTGCATTGAAAATGCACACGGCCCTTGGCGCACTCTCATACCATACAAGAGTTGGCCCCCGCGAGACAGCAGGAGACCAGCACAACAGCTGGGCCAGGGCTGAACAACCTTCTTCTTCGGCGTGTCGATCGCGACGCCGGTCTTTGTTCAGGGGGTCAAATATGCCTGTCGGCAACAGAGTCCCTGGTCGTGGAAGTCCGCCGTTTTCCTTGCCAGAGGAGCGTCGCCATCGCGGCCACGCCATCCCCGTTTTAGGGTCTAGAAGCCAGAAAGCAAGACGCCAGACGCCAGAAAACCAGCCCAAGCTCTAGCCCGATGCTCAGGCCTGAGCCTGAGCCTGCGACCGCATTTCTTCTCCCACCCTCGCCATCCTACCCTCTCCAATGCCTTCTCCTCCGACTCTCCTGCTGCTCATCAACCGTCGATTCGCTCTGCTCGTCTGACATTTCCGGTAAATGCCATTGCTTTCCTGCTACTTAGAGTTCTACATCCGACCTTGAACCATATCTTGCTGGACAAATTCTTGACCGCTCTGCGCTGCCGCGTCCCTTCACTTCTGCCATTGTGAGTTTGCAGCCCGATGCGGATGCCGGTGTATATTCACTCATCCCTGACGTGCTTCCAGTCTCTGATTCCGCCCTCTGAACGACACAGCCGCATTTGATCACGTTCGCTTGTGCCTCTTACCTCCCACAGCGTCTCTGACCGGAACACGCGACACATCCCGCAGCACGCGCTGAAGTCGTGTATCTTGCTTGCAACAACATTTCTCTTCTCTGTCGTGAGCCATCGCCAGGATCGCCACAATCCGGAAAGACCGAGCGATTGACACGGTCAGGTCCCATCCTCCGCGAGGATCCATCTGCGACACATCCCCGCTAGACTTCCAATCACTCTCTGTCACCGCGGAAGGGATGGTTGTCGCGACGATAAAGTGAGCAGACCCGCACCAAGCACCGTGAAGGCGGGCCGACCACCTGTGGCTGACTACACCCTATCGCAGATGTGTGGTCGTCGGTGATGGTGCCGTCGGCAAGACATGCTTGCTCATTTCCTACACGACCAATAAGTTTCCTTCGGAATATGTTCCCACCGTCTTCGACAACTATGCTGTCACCGTAATGTAGGTGCTCGAGCCAATTTTCTGAACAGGCCCTACCCTTTGTTCCGACAGTTCTGAGAAGCCGGCGATCGTGTGGCTCGGTCGGGGGGCCAAAGCGGTTTTCGCGTGATGTGTCGAGTTTGATGAAAGCTGGTGCCAGTCATGTCACACACTGTTGAGAAAAAGAGATGAGAGGGTGAAAAGCGCGTTCAAGAGACAATCATCTCGGAGCACATTGCCTCTCCCTTCATGCCTTTCCCAAACCTGCCCACGGATACACTCTGCCTCTGCCACTCTGCCACTCTTTGGTTGCACTTGCTGATGCGTGGCCTCAGGATTGGTGATGAACCTTACACCCTGGGTCTGTTCGATACCGCTGGCCAGGAAGATTACGATCGACTTCGACCCCTGTCGTATCCGCAGACGGATGTCTTCCTGGTCTGCTTCTCCGTTACTTCACCAGCGTCATTCGAAAATGTGCGGGAAAAATGGTTCCCAGAAGTACACCACCACTGTCCGGGGGTGCCGTGCTTAATAGTCGGCACCCAGACAGACCTTCGCGATGATCCTTCGGTCAGGGAGAAACTCGCAAGGCAGAAGATGGCGCCGGTGCGCAAGGAAGATGGCGAAAGAATGGCCAAGGACCTTGGAGCCGTCAAATATGTCGAATGCAGTGCTTTGACTCAGTACAAGCTCAAGGACGTGTTTGATGAGGCCATTGTCGCCGCGCTGGAACCACCACCGAAGAAGAGCAGCAGAAAGTGCATCATTTTGTGACACCACTTGGACAGAGGATGGGCGTTTTCAGGTGCGCAACGCCGCTGACATTCCTCTCAAATTCTCGGATTCTAATGTCTAAAGCCAGCAATTGGAAAGCCCAGAGTTGAGACAGGATGCCTCCCCAAGCGATACTCCCTATTTTTATCTTTCGTTGTATGCATTCAAAGCTTGAACGGGGTTCGTCCCATTTTTTCCTTCTCCAGCACGTTTTGAAGATAAGAATTTAGGGTTGAAGTTGGCGTCAAGGAGTCATCAGGTCAAGTTCTGATGTGAACGCTGAATCAATCGAAATTTGTTCCAATTTTTCTTTTCCTCGCTGTCTCCTCCCATGCTGTGCAATTCGTCGACCTGCCCAGCCACATTCAATGTGGACCATGTGGACAGTGTTACAGCTGGTGCCGCCAGGGCCATCAAGACTGCATTTCAGTGATATGAAAGACTGACCCTCTGGGAGACCGATCGTCTGAGCCGGCGGACATTCAGAGCACTCTCCATTCTCAATTTTTGTTTCGGCTTTTCCTTCCGGTACCGGTTTGTTTTATCATCATGGTCCAGATCGCTTCATCCGCGTAACATGTTGTGCTGAAGCTACTTTTAGGCAGTTTGAATCCGACCCTGTTGTCACCTCCAGCAGCACACAGGAAGACATCAATAGAGAACTGCGTTAGGGATATGCAAACTTGAATCTAATAAGGGAATTACGCATCTCTCAAAGACGGCAGGCCCGGTGAAGAGCTTTGGCAGGTCACCGATTTTGTTTTGGCATTGCTGTCCGTAGTTGACTACGACTATATATGCCGCTGGCGCCGCAAAATCTTCGCTGCAAGCTTGAGCTCGAACTTAAACCTGCCCAACATTGAGCATGTGGCTACATGTCTGTTTTCTCACATTGTAGATTGACTGATTATCCGAGGTATAAGTAGGGTGAAGGGAAGGCTGACTTCGATGTGTCTCGGCTTGAACTGGAACCTGGGATGTGTGATGGTGTTTATAATCGGAATTGGGGTGGAGATTACCAAAGAGAATGGGAGGGAAGACAAATGTCATAAGATTTCTATCCAGAGAGAGGTGTAGAGTTTGGAGTGAAGAGAAGAACAGGAATACAGGCGAAGCTGAGCGGGAAAGATATGATGTGCTTCTATAGCGTTGTGCCTGGCTCTGCTGGCTGGGCTTTTCCCACCATCTGGGTTGGCTGGCTTGCTTGCCACTCGCTTGCCTAACTGCTGGCTGACATCCCTGACAATAGCAAGGAACCAAAAAGATAGGTTCGTGTTGGTGTAGGGAAGAGTGGCAAAAAGAAGGATAGAGAAAGAGTTTTTCTTTTTCCACCTCCCGCCTTCCACCTTTTTCTTTTCTTTTGATCACGGCAGTAAGCGGCAAGAATAGACTGATAGATAGATGGTGGTCAGGTGGATGTGTTCAACGGGCTCACACCAGAGCAGCTGTGGCGGCGTTCCAGTGTATTGGGGCGAGGAAAAGCAATAAAAGAAAGGAGAAGGGAAAATAGCCAGACGTGGACAGTCTGAAGACAAATCGCCGCTCGCTGCAGCTTCTGCTATGGAGACAAAGAGCCGATTACTTGACTCCTCACTCGCCTACTTAATTGTCTCCTCCAGGCCATTGGTCGAGTCATGCGCTCCCAATGCTCAGACGCAAAGGCACCGCTATACTGATACGTTGCCCATGATGCATGTACGAACAAGAGCACTCTCAGATCGAGATCGAGGTCGGCCCACCGTACCGTCGGCGCCATGCTATGCAAAACCACCCATGTTCATGCGTGCTCGCTCGACACAGAGGTCAGCTTCTCCCATGGATAGAGAGATATATGTCAATCAGGAGGGGCTAATATCCATTTCATCATCCCCGTCTTCGTGGGGATTGTCGCCGTTGACCATGCCATCCTCCCGACCGCCGGTCCATCGGACCTTGGTCTTCGGGTGCGAGCTCGGGCGCGGGCTCGGGCTGTCTTCGGCCAGCAGGGCAAGTCTCTTGTTGATCAGGTCCTGGAGAAGCAGGAGTTGATTCCGCTCGCCGCGTTGGATCTCCTCTATCACGTCAGGAGGGGCGTCGCTGACGAGCTGGTTCGTCAAATCTGCGAGAGTGTCGCCGGAGTACGGGAGGGATGGTTTCTGTGAGAGCTCGGTTAGGTGCAACACAGCTTGTTGTTCTTTGATCGAGCGGCGCCTCAAAGCCGCATTGGCTTTGGCCGTCTCTGCGATGGCAACTGCTTCGGCGGATGTGAAGAAATCGGGTTCCTGCACCTTCACGACGGTGACTTGGGGGGGATGATACAGAACGGCGCGATCAGGACGGTAAAGCCGGCCTCGGACCCTCTTGGGTACTCCCAATTGTCTCGGAAATGATTGATCCTCGTACCAACTCTTCTTCACACGGTCAATGAAGTCGAGTCGGATACCCTTTTCTGGGAGCCTGTAGATGTTGCCGTTCATGGTGACCTCTCGAGTCGATAACGGCTCGTCCTTCATCAGGTCGACCTCGATGACCCCATTGTTCTTGAAACCTCGACTCACGCCGACGTCGAGAGGAACGGCATTCTTGGGTTTGCGTAACTTGGGTATGCGACCCAGGTCACCGGGGACGGCCTCATCCTGTCGGCCGATGTTGGCCAGATCGTGCTCCGCATGCAGAGGGCATCTCCAGGTGGCATTCGGTTTATCGCCAATGCGACGCCGAGGGGGGGCGGCCAACGGTGGATCAACACAATCCAGGTGCCATTTCGCCGGACAGAAGTCACAGGGGATAATGTCGCGACCGTTGGCGGTGAGTCCACATCGATAGCAGACGATCAGCTTGCCTTTACTGTCGCGAACTTCCTTGTAGTTGGGTTCGTCAATGAAGCCGGCTCGATTCATTTTGACGGCATTGTTTTGCGTGCGGGGCAGTCCCACGTCCTCATATTCCCCTTCGTCGCCCGTTCGGACACCCTCGAAGTAGTCTCGGATCTCAAGGGGAAGAGAGAAAGCTTTGGGAATGGTGTCATCCAATCGACGAATCACTTGACCCAAGAGACCCGTCGCCTGGGCAGGCTCTTTATTCCGTCGAGCAACGCATCGTGGACAATACCACTCCCCTTCGACTTCTTCGTCGGGATCCAGCGGTGGTTCTAAACAGGCATGATGGAATGAATTGGGACAGCCATCACAGCACAGGAGCTTTCCTTCTCCCCCACACGAGGCGCAAAACTCGTCGTTGTCCTGATGCAACCAGTCAGCAGCCCGCGTTTGATGTGGCATAAATCAAGCCATGTGCATCGAGGGACGGAAGAGTTGAGTTTGCGATGTCGAGAAATGGTGCAGATAAAGGAGCAGACGAGGCGCCGCCGGCGGCCGGGAAGAAGACGGCAGAAGGAAGTTCCAGGAGAGAGAAGAAAGATAATTAGAAGGGTGGCCACGGAGCCAGTGGATGAAAACTAGCGTAGAAAATGCCCTGGCTTACCTCTGCACCTGAATCCGCGCCATTGCCGATCCCAGCAGACTCTCGCCCCGGCCCCGCACGTGAAATTCCCGCCGTGATTCCGCCGTTCTTGGGTTTGTTGGGTCTGTAAATCATCCCGTCAGTAAATTGTCCAAAGGCATCACAGTATGAAAAGGGCATGTACAGCGCACGGATGAGGTCAGATTGGAAGCGTCAATCCCTGGTGCCTAATCGGAATCCGAAGGCGCCACCTGACGCCCAACCGGGACGACAACAACCGTCCGACAACAACCGTCCAACAGAATCACGACCAGCGTGGAAAAGAAATGCGAGTCAACTTACGAGACCATGACACGGGCAGACTTGCGAATCTTGTGTGGTGGCGGCAGTCTCGCGGCTCGAGGCGTGGCGCTCCGTGTCGAAGACACGGCGGCCGCAGCAGCGACGCCAGGAGGCGGTGCCGCAAAAGATGGACCAGGGGACGACGATTGCGGCGTAATAACGTCGATGTCGTCCTGTTCAAGCTCATCGTGATTCCGTTTGCGGCCGGTTCCGTTGGGGAGATGGAGCTCCGGCGCGGCCTGAGTGCTGGCCGGCGACGACAACGCGACTTGAGAGGGATTCAGTTGGTGCGGATGCACCACTGGTGGACGAGGATGGAGTCTCGAGTCGGCGGGCTGATCTGGATTGCCGTGAACGGGCAGCCTCTCGCTGCTCTCGGGATGGTCAAAGTTGTTGTAGTCGTAGAAGCTGTCGGCCGCGTACTCGCGCTTTCGTCGGGAAAGCTCGGCGGCATCCAGTTCAGGCTCGTCCCTGGACTTCTTGAATCTTTTCGATGCAAACTTGATCGTGGTGCTGAAGTCGGACAACGCATGTCTCGTCGGATGATTGTTGGTGGCCGCTGAGCGGAGTTTGTTTCCAGCCGGCCCCCGGTTTGCGGCTTGGCGCTGCCCAGTTGGCCTGAAGGATCGCTCCATTTGGCTCTCAGCCTGGAGGGCGGGTCCAAATTCCTCGGGCATCGACTGTGCCGAGGACAGTGACGACGAGCTCGAGACGCTTCGGGATCGCTTTCGAGTCGGGCTCGACGAGGATCGCAGTGGTGATTCCGCTCCCCCGTCGACCGGAGTCATCTTCACCGTCACGGTGGATGGCGAAACGGGCATTGCCTCTCGCGAAGGCGCCTCATGGTGGCCAGGAGTGGGCGGTTTGATCCGGAAAGGCGAGGTAAAGGTGGGAGCATGCGTGGAAGCGGGAGCCGACGAAGATGGGGATAACACCGGGACCGGCTTTGACAATGCCCTGGGCGGATGGGGAGAACTGGTCTCATGGAACGCGGCCGAGGATCGAAAGGGGCTGGTCGGAGTCTGAGAGGCTTTGTTGTGTTGCTTGATGCCTGACTTGATGTACCGCTTGAACACCTTGAACTGGGCGTCGCTAGGTGTCTGCTGCACGACGGCTTCCAAAACATTCCACAACTCGGCGTTCAGAGGGGCGTCGTGGCGGAGTTTTCGTAGACCGGGGACCAGATCTGCCTCGCCCTTTTGCTCCGCAATCCGAACGGCATGGTCGACGTGATTTCGCAGACGATCTTGACGGAGATGTTCTTGTATCGAATGCGGCTTCGGCGAGACTGGAGTGGCCGAAGAAAACGTCGATTTGACCGGTGAAGGCGTTAAATTGATCAGAGACATCTCTGCGATATCTTTCTTTGCCGGCCTTCCCCGAGGAGGACTGGATATCACGACCGGTTCGAATGACGGCGGCGGCGGTGGTGGAACTGGTGGAGGAGGATGCTCTGCTGCCATTTCGCTCTCCACGGGGGACACCAAATGATCCAACTTTTCCGCTTCTGCCACTACCGCCGTGACCACCTCCTCATTCTGCGTCGGCGTTCCCCTGGGCGATGGCCGAGCGTAGTTTAACTTCAGTTTCTGCAGGAGCTTCTGCGACGGAGGCACGCCCAAGGGCTGGATGAGCTCCAAGACTCCGACTCTTTCAAGACCTTTGCTGTCTTCGAAGCTGGGCACCGGAGCGCGCACCGGGGGCTCCACCCACTTGTCGAGCGTGGTCTGCTGTCCATTCTTGCCGGCAGGTGCTTCAGCGCCCCTGGAGGCGGCCTCTCTTTCAACGATGGTCGCGGGACTCGAAAACCGGCTGGATCTGTTCCGCAATGATCTTGTCGACATGCTGCCCTTCTCCGCGCCGCACGCGCCGACTGCGCGGGTATCAACTCAGGGACACGCGTCGTCTGGGAATAACATCACTTACAGTACCTCCTGCTGAGGTTCAACGGTCACAGGGCGCAGATGGAGAGTGGTGGATGTGCAGCAAGTTCCACCGGCTCTGAGAGTTGTGATTATCGGAAATGCGGCTAGGGGTTGGCGCCGCACAGAGCCCAAGGCTGTCGCCCTTCTCAGCGCCTGTCCACCCCTTGCGCGCCACTTGCCTACGCAATGACTCTTCCGACCGCTCGATCATGTAGATTACACATTTGCCACTGCTGCCTGAGACGCACTTCATCAATTACTCCAAATGTGTCTTGGTCTGGCATTGATGGCCCTTGTAACCGAGGAGGGAGCAATAATCCGTTTCAGACAGGCAGACAAACAGACAGACAGACAGACAGACAGACAGACAGACAGACGGACGGACAGACAGACAGACAGACAGACAAACAGACAGACAGACAGACAGACAAACAGACAGACCAACAGACAGACAAACAGACAGACAAACAGACAGACAAAAGACAGACAAACAGACAGACAAACAGACAGATAAACAGACAGACAAACGGACAGACAAACGGACACACGTACGGACAGCCAGACCATTTGGCACGGAAATTCGACAGAGAGAGATCTTCACATTGCTTCTAGCCTGGCCCAGCCCTCATGGTGGTAAGGCGCTCCGCGGTGGTAGCTGACGATATGGTCTGCTTTCCTGCGTGGTGGAAGGGACAAGCCAGCGCTGCTCGCTCGCCAGGTCTTGTCCTGTGCTTCGTCTTGACCGGACTAGAAGCCATGCCCCAGATCGACCAGCATGAAGTCGATCTGACACCAGACAGGAGAGGGATAACGGCTTTCTGCTCTGTCGGGACACTCCGCTCATTCGTCATCGCTCGACTCCTCGTCCTCGTCCTCGTCACTGGCCACCTTCTTGGCCGCCGGCTTCTTCTTTTTCTTCTTGTTCTTGCTCTTGGCTCCAGTCGACTTCGATATTGGTCGCTCCAGGATCTTGAGGATCTCCTCGTCTTCGATCTTCTTGTCAGACTTGACCTTTGCGAGATCCAGCGGCGGCGGTGCGGCCAGTCGCGTAATGCCGTTCTTCGTAATCGCTACGACCACGTTAGCGCCAAAGCATCAGGCCGTGAGGGGCAACGTACCAATGGTAGTAAATAGTCTGGACACCGGAGAGCCATCTGCTTCGGCAGCAGGCTTGTATTCCCGTAGGACGCCGGACCGAATGCATTCAACCACACCGACTTTACCAGCCCGCTCGTCATCCAGTTGTCTCAAACTGAACGGAAACGTGCCGAATTTCTTCACGATCTCGGAGAGGACCTGCCTCGAACTGGGTCTCTTCAGACCATATGTGGTTGTCGTTCGGCGCAGAAGCGTCGACCGCTTGTCGAGCTCCTTCACTTTGCCCGAACCCAGACTCATACCGACCTCGACCCCCCACACCTCCCCGACTTCTGCGGAGCCTTCGCCCTTGGCCCCGTCGGCCGGGGAGAGAATGATCTTCTTCTTGCCTTCCACCTCATTCCGCTCAAAGAGCCAGGACGTCGTATGCTGGACGACATGAACGCCATACGCCTTGGCCACCTTCTCCACGAGCGAGATGATCTTGGATTGTGGAGGAGGCTTCTCGGCAGCCGCCTTCTTCTTCTCCTCTTCTGTTCCCGTCGCCAGCAGTCCCGGGGGGAGCATTAACCTCAGGAGCAGCTCGTTGGCGTAGTACGTCGCCAGAAGAAGGTCGGCCTCCCGTCCAGAGATGTCGGCGGCAGCTTCTTCCCCCTTCTCCTGAGGCACGACGAGGGTGTTGCCCACGATGGCGCCGAATCCGTCAATTTGGGCACCGAGCTGGATCTTGACCAATTCCCCCGCCTTGAGCGTCATGGACGCGTCCTCCGTATCGGACACCAAAGGCGTGAAGGGTGTGACATAAGAACTCGGCGACACCGTCGTGGGTGTGGCGACGCCTTTGGAAATTTTCTTGCCTTTGTAGACTTTGCCCACTTCTTCGTCCAACAGGGCATCGCCTTTCTCGCAAAGGGTCACGATCTTCGCTCCTTCGACGCACCATCCTGAAGCCGTCAGTGTGGGCCGGCCGCAACGACCGTCACCGGCGTACCTGAAACCGTTTCAAGGACTTTGTGAGCGATCTGCGCCGCCGTTTTGTACCTAGGCAATCCGGTCAGTTCGAGGGCGTCAAAGGCCGAAGCGGAGGGACATACTTGGTCAGAGTGTCGGGGTTCGCCAGAGAGTAGTCGACTGTGAGGAGCAGCAAGGTCAGCGGCTGTGCCTAAGTGGAAACAGGCTGGAAAATGCCCCAGATGTGAGGTTGAAGAGAGCGGGCCTTACCGATGTCTGCCGTCTCCGCCATACTGCCAGATCTGAAAGAAGCGAACCTGTTCAGCGGAAAGGCGTGCCAAAAAGAAGACTGTAAATTTCACGTCCAGTTTCAAAATGCTTGTGGTGGGGTGGTGCTGTGTGCGCTGGCGTTTCAATGGTCAATTGGTCGGTCTCCCCGCATGTGGTCACTTGCCTTTCATGGTTGCATTTCAGCCTTCTCGGACGGGACCACAACTGATGGGAGCAGAGATGTCTCCTGGGGTGACTAATGGAATAACCGTTCACGGGAGGGTTCAAAATATCTAGCGTTCACATTGACATTGAATTCAACTGCTACCACGTCGAGATCGACCGCTCAACATTACTTGGCCACCCGTGCATCCACCGCTTCTCGATGCTTGCGATGTCTCAAATGATTTTCAAATTGCTCCGCCGTTGTTCCCGGGCCCGTCACGTACAGTTTTCCCGGGCAATCCAGGCATCGGATTCGCGGCAGGTACTTGTGCGGGAAATGCTGATTCGATTCAGTGGCGGGCACAGGTTGTTGCGTCTTTGGATCAATCGCGGTATGCTTCATCACTGCCTCGAAGCGGTCGTGGGGCCAGGCACGTCGGAGCCGCTGCAAGTCTTGATTCAGCCATTCCGGCGGAGGAGGCTTTGCAAGAGACGTCAGTACAGGTGTGGAAAATAAGAAATCGGGAGGGGGAACGCCGTGCTCATCTTCTTCTGGGCTGAGACTCACCGCTGGGTGTGCCGGACTGGGCCGGTGGTGCGTGGCATCAACAGCCCCGGGCTGGTCGCCGGGAGCCGTGGACGAGGGAGCCGGCGTCGTGGCCGCGGCGGCCAGATTCAAGGGGGCGGCTGAGACCGACCTCGAGTGCGATCCAGGCTTCGGGCTGTCCTGTTTGGCGGCGAGGGCCGCCTTGTCCCTCAGTTTCTGAGCCTTGGTCCAGTCGCGGAGCTTCTGCCGTGACATCTTCAGGGTGACGATGAGTCTTTCCGGTCCTTCCTCCTCGCTTTCCTCCTTGTAGTCCTTTCGTCGGACGGAAGTTCTCGATTCATGGTGAGACGGCGCGATGGATTCGGGTGTGGCCGACCTGACAGACGCGAGGCCACTCAAATTCGAGCGGATGCCCACCGTCGCGCTCAGGGCCGCGGTTCGCATGTTACTTCTCGTCCGTGCCGTGCCCTGCTGGAGCAAGTGGGCCGGGATGGCCGGAGAATCAGGGGTTGAATCATCGCTCTCCGACTCATCGGAATCGTCGAACCCGTCTCGTTGAGCGCGGCCGGACCGACGAGTCGCTTTGGGAAGGCGGAAGATCCGACTCTCTTCCATGCTCAGAGCGCCGCCCGGAATGACCGAGGAGACGATCAGTGATCTGATGGTCCTTTGGCGATCTTTGAGGTCGGGAAGAGCCGGTCCTCCGCGTCGATTCGTGGAGCGCTTCTGTCGTCGTTGCTCACGCGATATCGAAAGTTCGGTGCGCTCCAAGTCGGCTTCGTTGAGCTCGTACAAGTAAGGCGTGTAGTCTTTGGCCGACTGATATGGTCGGAATGTCGACGGCAACGGCGAGGCTAAAAAGTTCTCCCTCAGATCAGGGTCTTCGACCGGTCGACCGTCAAAAGGATGACCGGTAATGTGCAAGGATTTGGAGAACAGTTGACATTGTTCCCGGATGGAATGCGCAATGGCCGTCGTAAACTCGCCCGCCAGGGACAGATCGTGTGTCATTTGACGGGCAAACTCTTCCGGCGAGTTGTACGGGTTGTTGAGCTCCCACTCGAATTGATCGATGAGCGTATTTTGACCAATGGTGATGTGGAGCTTGATCAATATCCTCATCTCGTCGTTCTTATACGCAAAATAAGGAAGATGGGGGTCCAACGGCTCGTCTTCGGCGAATATCTGCGGACAGTAGTCACTCAATTGCTCGCGGATGTTGGTGGCCACCGCCTGGACGAGCGGACGACAGTTCTGCACCTCCAGGCCAAAGTCCTCGACCAGTTTCTCCGAGAAATAATCGACGGATGTCGTGCGGTCGTGCAAGTTCCACGTAAACGTGTCGCGCAGCTTGATCTTGCCCCAGTCGATGTCGAGCCGAATCGGCACCAAGTCTTCGCTTTGCTCGGCCTGGATTGCTTGCTCCTTGCGCGATATCCGTGGCGGCAGTGTCTTCTTCTTCCCCGGCCTTCGATGGCGAGGATATATTATCGGCTCCCGAATGTTCCTATCATCCGTTCGGGGATTGCCAAACCCTTCATACCCGTAACCAAAGATGGATCCCGGGTCCCGCTCCCGCTGAGAGCGCAGACTTTGGTAAAATGCGAGCTCTTGTTTCTTTTGTTGCACTAACGTCGGGTGATTGAGTTGGTCCGCCAGGAGCGCCTTGTAATGGTACTCGCGTTGCACATATTCATCCGCCTGAATCCGCTGCACCGCCGTCTCGCGCTTTCGTTTTCGGCTCGGACTCGCCGTGGTCGACCCATTGGCTCCCTCGCCATTCTTGCTCAGGTCAATCCCCGATGCCTTCAGGACCTCTTTGGCACGCTCTTTGCTTTCGGCGATCGCGTCCGACGTGGTCGATGGCCCACCGTTGGAAGACGACTCTACCGGCGCCGCAACGGCCCCGTCGACGATTTGGCTCATGTCGCGAACATGTCACGGGCAATGGGAACGTGTTCTCCAAAAAGCGCAAGCGCGACTTGACGCGTCTGTGGAGTAAACCGTCAGTCATCCGAATCTGCTGTGAAAGGGAGGAGGAGGAGGAGGCCATCAGAGGGAGCCGCGAGGGCGACCTCATCCGACTCGTGGCATCCCCTCGCATCTCAAGGACACTCTGAGGCATCAAGCAAGCACTGGGAAGGACGAATACATACCAATCACGCCTCGGCTGATGTCGATGCGTAACTCTCGACTCCGTTACGCGAAAAGTGCCGCAGTCAAGAATGAGCCCAATCCCAGGCCTGCGGACAGCTATTCCGAAATAGGCCAAGCCCAGATTTGGAACGGCATCCAAGCCGGCCACCAGACCAGGACTCAATTTATCATCTCCGACTCAGTTGCCACACCGACTTCACACCTCTTTAGTCAGTAGGATGGGGAATCTGTCCAGAATCCTTGCTCCCGGACCAAGCTTGGGGGGAATCCCAAGGTAAAGCAGCACAGGTTTCTCCTAGGTATGATTTCCGCGACATCCCTCGGCTCCCACGGTCCCTCTCAATCTGGTCAAGTCTCCACCTTCTGACATGCCGGAAAGCGTAAAATATCAGTTGCTGATAGTCTGCCTACGGCTCGCTGACCTCTACGATCTTTGATTGAATGACGACCTTTCTGTTCATGTCTCCACCGGATATTTCCCCAGCCGACACCATTTCTTATCCTGCTTGTACACAACTAGAAGATTCGCTGTGACTTGGACGACTGGGCAGCTGCCGCAAAACTCTACTATTTTGGCTGTATTCCAATTGTGTTACCGCTGAGCTTCAACTCTGTATGGTTGATATTTGATGACTGTTGTTCTCTTACACTCTCCAGGAGACTGTCCATACGTATGATCGAAATGACGTCAGGCAAGGTCTCGGAAGTGCTTCTGGCCTGAATCGTAGACTTGCAAAGCATGGGTCATTCTTCACGCGTGCAGCTTTGCCCGTCCTTCTCTCCTTCTGGTAGATCTCTTGTCTTGTCGTTACGACTCCACCACAACCAGATGTGTGCTGGCATTCCACCTAAAGAACCGGCGATGTGCATGCAATTCTGATGCCAGACTCTATTTCTCGTTTGCACCATTAAACCGAGAGTCTTTGTACCAACACAGGGCGCCAAAGTACTCAGTCTTCCTACCTATCCTCGGCTGTCAGTCAACTCTACCAACGAGTCATGGGTGACGCCAGTTCGCCTCAGGCCGAAGAAACAAATATCTCAGAGACGGTATTCCCAATTCGAATCATTACACACAACATCCGCTACGCCACCACCAGTCCGTAAGTGCTGCCTTTGTTTATGCGTGTTGCAAATTCGGGTCAATGGTCCAGTCCTAGCCAGCCCATCACTGATAAACATGGCGCCCCAGCTTCAAAGGCGAACTTCCATGGCCTCAACGGCTGGGCCCCTTGGTCTCCCACCTCATCTACCACACCCGGCACCTCTTCACTCCCGCTGCCACACTCATCTGCCTCCAAGAAGTCCTCCACACGCAACTCTGCGACCTGGCCTTGCGCCACTTCAACGCACGCCATGATTGGGCCTGTGTCGGCGTCGGCCGTGACGACGGCAAGACTGCTGGCGAGTACGCGCCCATCTTCTTCCGCCCCTCGGCCTGGACCCTGCTGCACTTTGAGACTCTTTGGCTGAATGAGACCGGCCAGGTGGGCAGGAGAGGCTGGGACGCTGCCAGCGTGCGCATCTTGACGTGTGCTGTGCTCGAGTCATCGGCTGGTCGAAGAGATCAACCAGGGGGGGCAAGACCGAAGAAAGTGCTGGCGCTGAACACGCACCTCGACGACCAAGGCAAGGTGAGCCGCCGCGAGTCTGCAAAGCTGATTGTCCGGGCGGCGCGAGAATTGCGGCAGAAGTGGGACGTCGACTTCTGGTTCCTCGCCGGTGACCTGAACAGCGAGCCGAGCGGTGACGCATACAGGATCATCAACGAGGCCGGATCCGGGTTTATAGATGCGCGAAAGGGCATTGATGACGTCGAGGACAGCGACGGGGCGCCGTTGTATGGCAACGAGATGACCTTTACGGGCTTCGATGGCAAAGGGGATGATGGAGAGGGAAAATCTCGGATTGACTTTGTGCACGTCGGCGTCGATGACGGGGCAGGAACAGCTCAAGGAACGCCCGCGAAGCAGGTGACAAGAGGCTACGCGGTCCTTCCCAACCGATTCGACGAGGGGATCTACATGAGCGATCACAGGGCGGTCGTTGCTGACCTCGTGTGGTGACCTCAGATAAACTCTTCGTCGGGCGAGCCATTCAAGTTGAAATTCAGAGAACAAGAGAGTGAAGAGGAAAGGCCAGATCTGGAAAAAGGAAAGAATTGTACAAGCAGGCGGAGTCGGAAATCCTCTTTTCGAAAGACCATGGTGCTGACATGGAATAAGCTGATATCACACGGAAACGATGAACATTGATTCGCAGTCATGGTCTGACACCTGTGACTGGGCGAGTATGGTCAGCTGAGGAAGGAACCGTTACTTTCCCCCGCCAAACAGAGCACCAAGACCATTCGCTCCGGCTGTGGACTCGGAGATGACCACCTTTCGCTCCCAAAGCTGTCGGTCCGGTTCCTGTGGAGAGTGGGCGACATCGATCGGAGGAGGCGGGATATGGGGGGTGACTAGGTCGATGCCTTTGGTCGCTCCAGCGCTCGTCGAGAACAACGGGTTCTGGCGACGGGGAAGAGGCCGGGTGTTGAAATCGTAAGAACTGTCGAAACTCGAGGTAGCCGTGGTGATGGTGGTGGTCGGAGTATTCCCCAAGCTCGGAGTAGTCGTCATGCTCGTGGTGCTTCTGTGCATCCCTGTGGGACGGTCGGTTTTTACATGGTCATTGTCACATCCAGCCGTCGAACGATGAAATTGAGACAGATAACGAAACGCTTCTGAAGTCTCCCGACATGGTAATTTCGGTTTCCATTCGGTTGGGTCGAGATCGGATTTGTAATGGTGCATGTCTGCAGGTATCCGGACGACCGGAGCGTGGTCATGAGGAGACCTGGTCGGGGAGCGTGACGGTACTGTCTGTCGCGGCGACGACGGCAATGAGGACGGCTCAGGGGAGTACGTCGACGCCGAAAGAGGTTTATTCGAGTCTTTGCGACGGCATCTATGGTGACTTGTCAGTGACAGTTCGCGACCGGACCGTGGCGGTCATCACACACGCTTGGCTGCAGTAAAGGATCGAATTGCTCGGAGTCATAATTTGCTTCTCGCACATGGCGCTGGGCTGCGTTAGCGACGCCAACTGAAAAGTCACTCGTGGAGAGTGCTGGCTCACCAATACTGCAAGAAACTCACAGCCATCATGTCCTTATCTGGCTGGCTGGCTGGTTGCGAAGCGCAGAGAGTTGAGTCACCACTCGTACTTTTGCGCCTCGGGGAGCCCGATTTCGTCGACCTCTTTGCCGACGACCTTGCATGGGCGCTCGGCTTTGGGAGCGCACTCAATTCGCCCATGGAGGCGGTGAGTTAGACGAGAGCGGCAGCGAGTCGCCGCATGAGAAGGTCCTGGTCTCACACACCGACTTGTTTGACAGTGGGTTGGTGGGTGCGCATGGCCGAAGACAACAAATCCATGCCGCGGATAATAATAGCGTCATGGTCCCGGCTTCCGGACCCGCGGCGAGGTCCCAAAAAGGCCAAGGCCAGACCTTGATAAGCAAAGCCAGCCGGCCGCGCAGACACCAAAAACAAGGCCCAATGCCTGCCTCAGCCTCGTGGGCCGGGGTCTGCCAGATCGGTTGACTGGATCCGGTGTGAGAGAGACAGGTGCAGTCGACCTCGGCTCGCTCCTCGTCACACCATACTGTCAATGAGTGAAAACATCATGGTTCAGCAGTCGGTTGGTGCAAAATCATGTCCCAAGGAAGCCTTCAGGTACCCCTCGTGCGACCACGCCACCTGCTCTGCCCACGTAGCAGCCAAGCATACTGCTCCATATGAATTTGTGGTCTTTCAGCTCCTGGAGCTTTTTATACGCCAGGGAGTTTGCATATCCAATGCCGGTGGCAGGGTCCCGATATCGCACGGGCAACGTTGTGATTGGGCACAATTCTGATATCCGCTTCGCTGGCTTAGCCGTCTTCCGATTGTTGTAGAAGACAGAGTACTCCTGCCGTATTTCGTCGGGCACTTCTTCAAACTTGTCCAAGATGATGAGATTTCGGGTCGAGTTCTCCACGACGGGACTTGGGGCAGGTTCAGAAGCGGGTTGCTCTTCCTGCTGCTCCAGGAGCTGGATGGCTTGACTTGGGGGATTTTCGACCGTATGAGATGCAGGCTGCTCCTGCTGCTCTGCAGGGTGAGTTACGTGACTTGGCGGATTTTGGACGGTGGAAGGTGGTTCCTTGTGCGGCTTCACCAAGTGAATTTTTTGACTCGGAGGGATGATGACAGGAATAGAAGTTGGTTCATTGTGCAGTTCCACAGGCTCATTTGGTGTATTTTTGACAGGATTAGAAGTTTGCTGTTTCTCCTGCTCCACCGGTTGGGTTATTTGACTTTGCGGCTTTTCGACAGCATCAGAAGCTGACTGCTCTTGTTGTTTGTGTTGTTGTTGCTCCTGTTGTTCCTGCTGCTGCTCCTGTTGTTCCTGCTGCTCCTGTTGTTCCTGCCGCTCCTCTTGTTCCTGCTGCTCCTGTTGTTCCTGCCGCTCCTGTTGTTCCTGCTGCTCCTGTTGTTCCTTCTGCTGCTCCTGTTCCTGCTGCTGCTGCTCCTGTTGTTCCTGCTGCTGCTGCTCCTGAGTTATTCGACTTGGTGGATATTCGACAGCATTCAAAGTGGGCTGTTCCTCCGGCTCCACAGATTCGGTTACTTGAGTTGGTTGCTCCTGCAGCTTCCGCTGCTCCACGGGTTGGGTGACTTGACTTTGTGGATTTTCGACGGCATTAGAAGTTGGCTGCTCCTGCTCCACAGGCCGGTCTACCTGACTTTGTGGACGCTCGTTTGGATTAAGATCGGGTACGTTTTGGCTAGGAGCTTTTTCTGCCGTCATCTCAGGCGGATTCACACCCCCCAAGGGCACAGCTTGAGGTGTACTCATTAGCGCGGGCTGGTTTCCAGTTGATGTCGTCGCAGGGGTCGCATGTGCTTCAGTGGTCCCGACAGACCCCGAGGGTGCAGACGGGCCTTTCCCGGAGCTATCAGTTTCTGCTGGCATAGTCGCGTATGCGTTGGCAGAGGCGATCTTGGGTTGTGGATTCTCCATTTCCGTGTCGGCCTGACCGTCGTTGCGGACATGCTGGACTGCATCTCCGGAGGATTCTGGATGGACCCCCCCCCCCCTCCCGGTTTGCTCTCCTGGCACAGCACCCGCCTCAGCGCTTTTGGTTGCCGCCATCTGCTCATGGTAGGCTTTGGGCTTGCGGCCACGCTTTTTGACCTCTGTTCCACCTTCCAGAATGCCGCCAGCGTCTTTCGACCCGATTTTGTTCAGTCTCGGACCGACCCACTTGCCCATGCCACTCCAGAAGGTAATGACAGGCCCTTCGAGCTTGCGATTTTTGAGTGCGGCCAGCTTCGCCGCTTGTTCTTCCGCCCTCTTCTTTTCCGTGGCCTCCCATCGGTTGAGACTCTTTGCATTGCGTCTCTCGACTCTCTCCGCTTCCGCTAGCCTGTCCGCCTGAGTGAGGGCCTTCGGCGCATACCGAGCTCGTTCTCGTTCTCTCTTCTCCTTGAGCGCCTTCAGCTTCGCACTCTGAGCCTCGCTTAGCTTCAGCCTGGCGATCGTGATTTCTCGATGTGCAATCGTCTGCTTCCGTAACGAAGTCCGGCTTGATGCTCCGTCGTGCTCTGGCAGCCAGGTGACACGCTCCTTCCTCTTCGATGGCTTCACGTCTTTCGAGGGTGTCGGCGCTTGCAAGGTATCGATTTTGGGCCTCTTTTTCAGTGCGGCCACCGTGGTGAACGCGAGGTCGGCTTTGCGCTTTTTGGCCCGTTCCGCTTTGGCCAGCTTTTGGAGCTCTCTCTCTTCTTCCAGGTCATCGACGCCGGCGGCGTTTGGTCCTTGGTCATCATCTTCGTCAGAAGACATGTCCGCATCCTCGTCCGGCTCGCTGCTTTTGAACTCCTCATCTTCTTCGTCTTCGTTATCGGCGAAGAGTAGTGTGACTTCGTCGGCATCCTCCTCATCAGCGATTTCCTCCAATATCATGTCCCTGTCGTATCGGTTGCCTGCCGTCTTCCGACGCTCTCGCCCAGCGATCAACGTCTCAACCGGCTCCGAATCAGATTCATCTTCGCTGGCGCTATCGTCCGTGTTGCGGGGAGTGTCGTCCATGGCGGAATCTTCCGCCATCTCGAGCACCTCTTTGTCAAAATCAAGGGGTCAGCGACGTTACCATCCCAGGAATCACACAGAGAGGTTGATGCCAGACTGGAGGCGAGCCCAGCATTCACCGGATTTAAGCTTTTCCAAACATGTCGATCCCCGGTCGCGATGCGGAGGTCCCTGCATCCGCGTCTCCAAAAGGCACCTGTCTGCCTGCTGCCCGGACGCGTGCTGTAACGATCCGTTCAACAGTCATTCCATGCCCACGGTCCTTCGCAGAAATGTCCCGCTCGAGATGACCCAGGGGTACGATGGCCAAGCCCCGCGCCAGTGGCAAACACAAGAGGGATGATGCACTGTCCATCCGGAGCCCGCCCAGGAAGCGGAAGCGTGAAGTCGCGGACTCGGAAGACGGACAGCAAAGTCCTCAGGCTGTCGTGCTGGGAAACAGTCTAGAAGATCAGCAGTTGACCAATGGACTCGACTTGAATCCCACCGGGACAAGAACGGCAGAGAATAACGCTTGGAGCAGTCAAACTGCTGATCACGGGGCCGGTGCTCCAGCCAGAAAGACGCAAGAACCTCAAGTCCAGAGAGATTCCCAGGCCGCAGGACCGGCGGTGGATGAAGCCGACGAGCACGAAGAGCCTGGCAAGGGAAAAGGACGACGCAAGACCCAAACTGACAAGGATGCCGATGCAATGCCTCTCGCAGCTCGCACGGCCGGTCTCACAATGTTTGTCGGCGCTCACACGAGCATTGCCAAAGGGGTAGAGAATGCCATCACCAACAGTGTGCACATTGGAGGTAATGCCTTTGCCTGCTTTTTAAAGTCAAACCAGCGATGGGAATCGCCAGCGCTCAAAGACGAAAACCGCGATGCCTTTCGGCGGCTCTTGCTCGAATACAAATACGACGGCAAGTCCCATGTCCTTCCTCACGCGCCGTATTTGATCAACCTGGCGTCGGAGAACGCAGAGACGGCAAAGAAATCTTACGATTCGTTTGTCGATGACCTCCGTCGGTGCGAAGCCTTGGGCATCCAGTTCTACAACTTCCATCCGGGAGGTGCCGGCAAGGGGCCGTTCGGAGACGCCATCGGTCGTCTGGCGGACGGTCTGAATCGTGCACTTTCCGAGACCAGCACGGTCATGCCATTGTTGGAGAACATGGCCGGGCATGGCACCTTGATCGGCGGGCGATTCTCCGACTTGAGAGATGTCATCGCCAAAATCAAGCCAGAATACCGGTCACGGATCGGAGTCTGCTTAGACACCTGCCACGCATTCGCGGCGGGATATGACTTGCGGACGCCCGAGGCCTTCAAGAAGACCTTGCAGGAATTCGACGACACGATCGGTCTCAAATATCTGAAGGCGCTGCACATGAACGACTCCAAGGCGCCATTCAATGCCAAGCGGGACCTGCACCAGAATATCGGACTTGGGTTCCTGGGCCTGCGTGCTTTCCACAACGTCATGAACGAGCCGAGATTTCACAACATGCCGCTGATCCTGGAGACGCCGTGCGACCGACCGGACCCGAACGACCCTAAGGGCAAAAAGAAGATTGAAGACAAAACCATCTGGGCCAAGGAGATCAAGTTGCTAGAGAGCTTGATCGGCATGGACCCGGAAGGCGATGAGTTCAAGGAGTTGGAGCGGACTCTGAGTGCAAAGGGCCGCGCAGAGAGAGAACAGATGCAGAAGCAGTTCGACGCCAAGGTAGAGAAAGCCAAGAAGAAACTGGACAAGGGCCAGAAAAGTTTGACAGACATGTTTGCGGTAGCGGACTAAGCGGCAGAAAGCGGCTGAGTGCGGCCGCCAGCGATGTGTTGTCGGCTGAATGCGATCTGTGAGTAGGTGATGTGAGCGAGAAGGGCGAAGAATAACGAAAAGAGGAGCATCGAGTCCGAGGGATATGATCTCAATGAAATGGGTGAGAATACATGAAGAAAATGTCGGCACATAATGCTCCTCTTTACCCATGAAATCATGCTTCACGCCGCACACCGCTGTAGAAGGCACATGAACTGAGAAAGCCCGGCCATCGGTCGCGCCACATCCCAGCCCCAAGCCTCATATCGCCCATAGATGGACGCGATATGGTCATTGCATGATGACGACGATATGAATAAGATCAGTACCATCATCACCATCATCACCAGCCCTCCACAATCTTCAGATTGACCTTCATGCCATTCTTGGGCTTTGCCGTCACACCGCCCCTGATATCAATCTTCTCGTCCGGGTCTGTCAGGGCGAAATCGAAGCTGGCGACAAAGGCGGCCAGCAAGCAGGCCAACTCCGCGACGGCGAACTTGGCACCGATGCAGGAGCGCGGGCCGTGCAGGAAGGTGAGGAAGGCGTAGTTACTGGTGGCGCCGCCGGCGTTGGCCTGTCCGGGGGCCAGCCAGCGGTCTGGGTTGAAGGCGGCGGCGTCAGGTCCCCAGAGCGCAGTGCTATGGTTGATGGCCCAGGGCGCCAGGATGATCTTGGTACCGCGTGGCACGAACTGGCCCTGGATCGAGGTGTCGACCGCGGTGTCGCGGAGCGTCAGGGGCACTGGGGCGTAGACGCGCAGGACTTCGTTGCACACAGCGTGCAGGTAGGGCATGTGGTTGTCGATCAGATCGTGCGTCACGCCATCGAACGACAGAGAGGGGATGTGGGCGTGCACCTCGTCGCGGAGTCGAGCCTGGACGTCCTGATGCTGCGCGAGCAGGTACACGGCCCAGGTGAACGCGGTCGCCGTGGTCTCGTGGCCCGCTGCCAGGAAGATCATCATGTTGTCGACGAGCTGGTCATGGCTGAAGCCACCCGATTCCAGAGCGACCGAGATGATATCCGGAGACAGCTTTTCCTTCTGGGCCATCTGGTCTTGCTTGTGCTGGATCAGTTGGCGGGAGGTTTCGCGCACGATTCGGACGGCCTCGTGGACGTCGTCGTTGCGTTTCAGGGGCAGATTGCGCAGGAGGATGGGTGGAACGAAGAATTGGAGGACCGCGAGGACTCTGGCGCTCTGGCTGGCCTGAAAGATGTTGCGATACACTCGATTGAGATCGTTGTCGGGGTTTTCAAGCGTATTGAACTCCTGGCCCATGCCGGCGGCTCCGATAATGTCGAGCGTGGCACGGCTGGCCCATTCACCCACTTCGACGGTGGTGCTGGGAGAGACTTTGTCGAGTTCCTCTCGGAGGCATTGGACCATCAGCTGGGATTTGGACCAGAATATTGGGTACAGCTCTTTGATGTGGCCGAAGTTGAATGCGGGCATAAAGTTCTTCCTCTGCATTTTATGCTCGTCCCCCTCGGCGAACAAGATGCCAATCCCCAGAAGCTGGCCGATCCCGATGCGGAGGAGATCTGGTTTGACGAAATCATAACTTTTGGCCGTGAGCACTTCGGCAAGGGCCTTGGGACTGGTGAGCAGCAAACGCTCCCGATTCCACAGATGGCGATAGCGAATGAGACCGTCATTGGGAATCTCGTTGACCCATCTCCGCGCCGGGATACCAGACGGTTCGTTGATCATCGTCCAAAATTGCCCGTTGAAGAAGGAGTTGCCGGTTTGGGGCTCGGGCAGATGCCGGAGAGGACTGAGGAATCGAGGATAAATCACCACGGCGTAAATGAAGTAGATCAGCGATTGAGCGCCAAATATGGCCACAGCCGTCCAGAAGTACGAGTGACGAACGGAGAATTGTGGCGCAAATTTGACGACCAGCAGCGAGGCCGTTATTGAGCTGGCTGCCCAGAATGGGTAGGTGGTGAGCGGTTGGTACGATCGTCCCACCTTCATTGTGGCGAAGATTCGAGTTCTCTAGCCAGTAGACTCTCAACGGCCGAGGATGATAGATCAATACTCCTGGATGGATATCGCCGCGACGGGAATGATGACAGCCTGCGAGAGGAAGAGAGCAGGAAGAGAGCCAGGCAGACAGGCAAAAGCGGTTGCGTCACGGGCCTGCAGGCTGGTGTGAGGCAGGAGGTGTGTACTCAATCGCTCACTCACTCCCTCACTCACTAAGGCGTCTTCCAGTTTCGTGGATGCCTATTCTTCTCGCAGCATTTTGATGACCCAAGAAGCTGGGATCACAATTGACCTGAGGTAGGCTCAATCTCGACCGGCAAGCGCATAGACCGATGGTTTTATCTTGGTGCAGGCGACCCTTATTCGACCAGCTCAGCCCGGGCGCATGGACACGGAACCGAGTTCCAGGAGGCGGCATGGTGGAGCGTGAAAGGTCTTGCTAGGACTAATGTTACCCCGAAATGGAAACAGGATTCCTCCGCTAGAGCGTCTGAGGAGAGGGGAGAATACGAGATACGACAGCAGTGTTTGGGACAAGACCCCGCGAAAATAGGCCAGCAACAGATGCTGCACGCAAAGACTACGTGTCCTCTGTATTGCTAGGAGTGAGTCCTCCAAGATCTTGGCCATACCGTGCCATCCACCAAACGCCTTGCAGGGCGGTCGCATGTTGTGAACGAGGTGAACGTATGCATACATGTTCTCATGACAAATCACATCAACCTGACATCCTGGAGCTGACCATCTCTCCGTACCGGCCTCTGGCCTTGGTCGTGTCATAGGCATTCAGCACCCTCATTTGCTGGCCGGATTCGTCGCCGGCACTAAAAGCATACCCCCTCTGCTTCCGCATCCGCTGCACCTGTCGCACCTTGCGCACGGCTTTCTGAAACTGCTCCATCCGCGGGCGATAGTCTTGGACATTATATTTCTGGATTTCTTGGACGTGGTGGTATGCCTGTGGGAGATACATCCTCTTGGCATATTTCCATGCAAAATCTCTCAGCAGACAGACCGGGGGCAGGATCAGGCACAGGGCATAGAAGACGGGCGAGGCGAACATGACGGGGATGATGCCTTCCAGCTCCGTCGAGAAGCCACTGCCGATCTTGGGCGCCACGGCGGCGTAGATAGGGATGAAGATGAGCCAAATGAGAATCGAGCCGGGAATGGCAAGCACCGTGTACTTGGTCCAGACGTTGGTCACCAGAGCGGCCTTGCACAGGACGACCACGATGATGGCGGTGTAGGTGGACGTTCCCCACAGCCAATGGCCCCCCATCTTACCGTTGGAGAGCACCAGATCGTCGTAGAAGAAGTAGGAGGAGAAGATGTAGATGAGGATCGAGTGGTAAAAGCCGTTCCCCACCCAGGAGAAGAACGAGTGCATGCGGAAGAAGGTGCCTTTCTGGCCGAGCTGATAGAGCTGAGGGTATCGGTCCAGCAGTCGGGCCGAGATGAACTGGTCGAATACGCCGATGGCAAAGGGCGGCAGCACGGTGAACAAGACGTTGTAAAAGGACAAGGTCCACGATTCGTAGATGACTTGACCCGAGAAGGCATTTTGAAAGGAATACTACACACGTCAGTTTCGTCACACGGTGGGTTCAAGCAGTCGGCGGCCGGCTTACCCAGAATTGTGTCATGAACATGGCAATGTTCTTGTAAAAGGAGTACAGGATGACCTTGCTGATTCGTTGATAACTCCAGGCTCCATGCACCAACAGCAGTTTGCGTAGGTATCGGAATTGCCCAATCGCGACATCGGCACTGCGCGCGGCTTGCAGTCCCTCGACGCCACTGATGCCGACGCCGACGTGAGCGGCCTGAATCATCGACACATCGTTGGCACCATCCCCAATGGCCAGTAACAGTGCTTTGAGGTGCCGTTTGACGAGCTTCACCACCAGCGCTTTCTGGAGCGGCGACACCCGGCAGCAGATGACAGCGCGGCAGGTGACGGCGAGATCGAGGAACAATTTCTCCATCTCCTTTTCCAAGGCAAAGGTCAACGACCGACCGTCGATGATCAGCGCGAGGCTGTCGTACTCGCCGGCGGCCGCCTGATTCCGCACCGCGTCATATTTTTTCTGCAGACTGTCCCGGGTGGCGGTCGAGTTCTCTTCATTGATGATCAGCAGCGTCATATCCTCGTTGATGAGCTTGCAACTCATGCCGATATTAATGGCCGTCTCCTGCCGGTCGCCGGTGAGCACCCACACCTTGATTCCGGCGGTTTGCAAGGTATGGATGGTGTCCGGCACTCCATCTTGTAGTCGGTCCTCGATGGCCGTCGCGCCCAGCAGGTACAAGTCATGCTCGATGATTTCGGCCGCCTTGTCCAACTCTTCGGCCCGGTTGCCGCTCACGGTCGTGGCCGCTTTGTCGAAAATCTGCTGCCATTCTTGAAATTCGGCCTCGGGGATCTCGCGCATGGCCAGACACAGGGTGCGAAGTCCTTCGGTGGCGTAATCTTCGAGGTGTTGCAGCGTGACGTCGACGATGGGATTGTCCTTGGCCAGCCGTTCCAGAATGACGGTGTCGGCACCTTTGCAATACATTCGGATCTTGCCATCGGGACATCGAAAGATGGTCGACATGCGCTTTCTCGTCGAGTTGAATTCGCACACGGCCAAAAGCTCATACTCCAAGGGCCGGCCGTCCACCTCGATCATGACCGCGCGGGGCTTCCGGGCGACAAACCGGTATCCGAGCATGACGGCGCCTTCCACCAAGGCGCCCTCATCCGGAGACGCCGCTTGGTATTCGATCTCGTCCTTTTCTCCCTTTTGCTCCGGGATGACCGTGTGACACACGGCGAGCAAGGTGAGGAAATGATCGATGGCGGCGCTATTCGGGTGCGATCGGCGGTTTTCCTGCAGTCTCCTGAAGTCGTGAATCCCGTTCATGTCATCGGCACTGGTCGCGCGTCGGTCTTCGGGCACGACCTCGGCGTATTGGATGCCCGCGATGGAGCACTGCCGAAACTCCATGATATTGCAGGTCAAGGTGCCCGTCTTATCGGAGAAAATGTATTCGATCTGGCCCAACTCCTCGACCAGAGACGAGGTCCGGCAAATGGCCGCCGTGTCGGTGTCCGGATAATAGATGTCCAGGTCCGTGTTGATGAGAAAGGCCTGGTAGTATTTGACCAGTTCGATCGTCACGAACAGGGAGATGGGGACCAGATTGGAGTAGAGCACCCAATAGGTGAAGATATCCAAGAAAAACTGCGAGGCCGGGTTGAAATTGCCGTAGTACAGATAGGTGAGCTTGGTGCCCGCGGTCGACCGGACAATCAAATCGCCAATGGTGCTGATGGCGCTCAAGATCAGGAGAATGGCCACCAACATGAGAATTTGCTTGTTGAGCATGCGTTCGACGTCGGTCCGCTTGATGGGCGTCGCCGTGGCATTGCGCATCAATTTCGTCTCGTGGCCGGTGAAGACGACGACCCCGTGGATCCAGTGCGTGTTGCGCAACGTCGCGCCGCGGAGAAGGAGTTGGTCCGGGTTCAACGGCAGTTCTTTCTCGCCCGTCCCGGCTTGCATGGTCAAAGTGGCCTCGTAGGTGTACAAACTGCTATTCGGCTGCTCCGATCGTATCCGGCCGGCGAGTCGTCCGAGGTCTGCCGGACTCACGAGATGCGCCGTTTCCGGGACGGCCTGTTTGATTTTGAGGTTGGTCTCCCCGTCGAGGTTGGCCGTCTCGATGTAACACAATCCTTCCGGCTCTGAACTGGCCATGAGAACGAGGTCGGCCGGAAAAGGCTCCTCGGATTCGACGCGGACGATGTCTCCCACGGCGATATTGATCCATTTGGTGTCCACAAACGTCGACCCTTTCAGCACGCGGGCCGGCGAGTAATTCAAGCCCTTGTCCGACGTCTTTCTCTTGTAGTCCTCCACCAGCTCCTTGATGGCGGAGACCAGGAGGACGAGGCCCAGGGGAACGATGGTCGTGTATCGACTCGTCGGGGACACATTTGGGATCTGCTGGAGCACGGCGGTGAACAAGAAAAAGAGGTTGGCGTACTTGGAGAACTGCTCCAACAGAAACTTGGGTAAGAAGGTCGCCACGTTGTACTTGGCCGTCGAGATGTGATTATCCACCCATTTGTTGGCCGCATTGACGGGCGCATTGTTGAGGTGAATGATTCGGGGACCCAGAGTCGCCGGGTCGACTTTCTTGCGGCCAAAACTGAAATTCAAGTTGTCCAGCCGGAAAGGTCTCTTCTCCCGTGCGGCCGGCTGTGTCTCCTCGGTCCCAGCAGTGTCCACGCGGGAACTAGCGGGCATGCCAGCGTTCGTCAAGGGCAAGTCCATGTCCGAGTAGTTGCTGTCCCTCATCCCCAGCATACCTTTGGCCCGGTCCATGACGTCGCCCATCGACATCAGACTACTGCGATTGTGCCCATGACGCCGACCAACAACCTTCACGTTGCCTCCAGGGATGTATTCATCCGACGGTCCGGCCTCGTCATAGTACTTGTAGCCCGACGACTCCTCGTCGCCGTCGCCATCGCCGCCGAGGTCGTCCACGTCTCCGTACCGTGCGTAGTTATTCAGCTCAGATGTTTGCGAGTATGTTCGCGTGCCACTCTCCATATAAGGAGCCGTGAACGGCCTGCCAGACTGCGATCCTCCAGCGTGCGCAGTTCCGGCTGGCGCCAACCGGCCTCCACCCACAAAGTCATCGTAGCTGGTCGACGGTCGGGGTTGCGGCTCGGGCTCGTCCGAGTCGTCTATGTTATATCGTTGGAGAAGTTCGCTGTCATCCACCGGCGGCCGCCGTCCAGAGTAGTAGGGCGAATGCGAAGATGTGCCGCCGAGATCGAGGAGGGTGTCCTGGGTTGAAACTGGAGGTGTATTCGGCCGCCCGGCCATCCTCAATACAGGAAGACTATTGAACAGCAGCACCCAAGAGGCACTACGCTCCGCGGGGGGAAGTCATGAAGTTCGACCGTGTTACCGGATCATCTGCGAAACTTGGAAACAGAGACGCTCGCAGAGGAGAGGAATGTGTCAGCCTGTTGGCTTCCTCGGGTGGTGCAAACGTGTCGTCGAAGGCGCAGGTAGAGTGGTGCTGAGCCTTACCCGCATTTACCAGAGTCCGAGACACTAGCGCGCCAATGTGCTTCACAGGCAACGAATAATCCATCTATTTTTCCACCTCGATGCCACCACCACAGGCTCCGTGACAGCGATGAGCTGTGGTCATGATGCTGAGCACTCTGCATCTATCCACTGCGCCCCGTCTTTGCTCCTTTTGCATTGCTAAGTTTACTCTGGCCAACCCAAGTCAACCGATCTCCAGTCAGTGGACCTCCGTCTTGGCCCTTGCGCCTTCAGCCCCCTCTCGGCACAGTCCTGTTCCAACGCTCGCCCAATACCCAGCGATTATTATGGGGCCGTAGGAGCAATTACTTGTCTTGTTGCGTGTCCTGAGAGTTGCCTTCCAGAACCCCAGTCCTCCACGGCCCCCCTCGCCGCTTTATCAAGCACTATGTAGGACATGCTCAGGAAAGTCAACGGAAATGGTTTAGACAAGTTGGCGGTGCTCTTCAAGTCAGCCGCGTTCTACCAACCACCACTGTCGACTGAAAGGTGGCTTCGCCTTCCTGCCGTTCTGTCTTGGAGACGGGACATTTCTTTCCATGATAAGCTAAGGGTAATGCCCTCGATCATCCTGTCTGTTTCGATCTGCTTGGCACCTGTACGAGACGAGGTTCTGCAGCCAAGTTTCCCTCCTCATCCATATCCCACAACAAGATATGACGTGACCCGACAACAATAACAAAGTGTGCCTGCAGTTCAAGACTGTAGTGGATTACCTTGATCACTTTGAATTCTGCGCGTGGAACAAGAAAATGGTTTCGCAGGAGGCTGAAATAGAAGCTATCCCGATGGGCTGCTTCATCCGTTTGGGTAAGATCTTTGGTGGTGACGTCTCGTTGCATCATCAATTCTCGATAACAACCCAACGTTTGTTCAAGCTCTCCAGAGAGAGTTGCGCAGATTATACTTATGGAGAACCGCGCGGGCGATACGATCTGCCGCAACCCTGTTCGGTATCTTAAGATGCGTTTTCGGCTTTTCCGGGTGAAACGTAAGGCCGCCAAAGTAGATAATTAGTGAACGCCACGAAGAATAATCTTCATTCTCATTCTAAAAGATATAAGTTAGCAGAAACGGGAACTGGGGCTAAGATATCAACATACCAAGTCTCGAAGCGTAAATTCGGGTCTGAATTCGTCGTATTCGAAAGGCGCAAAGCTCCCTTTTTCGTCACATTCCTGTGCTTTTTCGAAGTCTCTTATCGCTGGCGCTGAAGCAGCAAACATCCTGAGAAACTGTTCAGATACTTCAGAGTTTTCCGGGTCTCGAATCCGTGGTGTCTTTCGCTCGATACGACACTGAAGATATGCCAAGCACGTCTCCGTGTTGTAAACAGTTTGGACCGTTTCGTCTTTACAGAAATGATATCCGTTGAAAAATTTAGTCATTTCTGAAAGAAAGCCGTTGCAGGTTTCAGGGTCTTCGTGGATTCCCTTTAGGGCGTCTTCCAAGTCCGAGTATGTCAAACCACAAAGCCCGGCTAGGTCCCTATGGAATGACACATTTCTCGCCACATTGAACCCACTGCCGAGAACGGATAAGGAGAGCGGTGAGATGCCCGTGATGAAAACTCTTTGGATGATCCCGTCTGCGCCCAATGACTTTATTGTGGCCCAGAAAGATTTGAAAGTTCGTCCGACTGCTGTACCCTCCCAAGCGATCTTGGGTCCTCCGACGGTCATGGATAGTTCGAGGTAGTTATTCGGAAAAGCATCGTACTCGTCAACGAGCACGTAGATCCCTTCAATACCAGCAAGTTGCTCGTCGTTCTCCATCGCACGTCGAACCGAATCGACACACTCATCGAGACTAACGTTGGGGTTGTCACTGTTAACGCCTTGGCATAGAGCTTCCAAGTTTCCGCCCAAGTATGCAGTATATTCTTTGTAGAACCGCTTGATGGAAGAATTCAACATCTGGATGAGTGCCTCATTGGCCTTCGTAAGGTCTGGGTTGGGGTTGATTTTGGAAAAATCGAATTTCAAGACGAAGTACTGTCCCGGTTTCACGTAATTTTCCTTTTCTGCTTGTCTTTGGTCGATATCT